>Ga0210403_10000066_pt1 | contig 113168 bp, 90 predicted proteins | sample IncBWC19MmetaG_FD_150863 | JGI IMG/M metagenome (GOLD analysis project Ga0210403, IMG submission 150863) | Forest soil microbial communities from Barre Woods Harvard Forest LTER site, Petersham, Massachusetts, United States - Inc-BW-C-19-M | ecosystem: Environmental > Terrestrial > Soil >... | reverse complement strand
TTTGCATTGGGCTTCGGGGGGAGTCTCGGCGGGCAATTCCTTATAGGCGGCGGGCGGAGGTTGAACAGTGGCGGCGGGCTGATGATATTTGGGACCGACCATGCAGCCGGTGAGGAAAACTGCGGCGAGCGCGGGGCCGAAGAGTTGGTTGAAGCGATTTTTGTTCATGGTTGTTGCACCTTAGTTACACAGCGGCGGAAGGGGTTGATCCATCCGCGGGATGAAAAGTGTCGCGTTCTTTTCCGAGAGCGCGAAGCCGGAGTTTGTCGAGCGTGAGATATACGACGGGCGTGGTGTAGAGCGTCAAGAGCTGGCTCATGATGAGGCCGCCGACGATACTGATGCCGAGGGGGCGGCGAAGTTCGGAGCCGGTGCCGGAGCCGAAAGCGAGTGGAAGGGCGCCGAAGAGGGCGGCCATGGTGGTCATCAGGATAGGGCGGAAGCGGAGCATGCAGGCTTCGAAGATGGCGTCTTCGGTGCTTTTGCCGCCTTCGCGTTCGGCCTGCAGTGCGAAGTCGATCATCATGATGGCGTTTTTCTTGACGATGCCGATGAGCAGAACGATACCGATGATGGAGATGATGTTGAGGTCCTGCTTGAAGAGCATAAGGGCGAGCATCGCACCGACGCTGGCGGAAGGAAGCGTGGAGATGATGGTGAGCGGATGGACGAGGCTTTCGTAGAGGATGCCGAGAACGATATAGACGGCCAGGAGCGCGGTGAGAATCAGGATGGGTTCGCTGCTGAGGGATTGCTGGTAGGCGAGCAGGGTGCCGGCGAAAAAGCCGCGCAAGGAAGACGGCGCGCCGATGCGCAGCTTCATCTGCTCAATGGCGAGGGTGGCGTCGCTGAGGGCGACGCCGGGAGCAAGATTGAAAGAGAGAGTGACGGACGGGAAAAGACTGGTGTGGTTTAGGGAGAGAGGAATCGTGTTGGCCTGGCTGGAGGTCATGGCGATGAGGGGAACGTTGCCAGTGGAAGTGGCGTTAGTGGTGCCGCTCGAATGGAAGTAGACATTTTTCAGACCTTCGGGGCTTTGGTAATACTGCGGAGCAACTTCGAGGACCACGTAGTATTGATTCAGCTGAGTGTAGATGATGGAGGTTTGGGACTGGCCGAAGGAAGCATAGATTTCCTGATCGAGGGACTGAGCGGTCTGGCCGAGTTTGGCGGCGGCGACGCGGTCGTAATTGAGGCGAATGTCGAGGCCGCCGTTTTGCTGGTCGGTGTTGACGTCCTGCAAGACGGGGAGGCGTTTCATCTCGGCAAGGATGCGCGGGGCCCAGATGGAGAGGTCGGAAGGATTGTCGGATTGCAGGGTGTACTGGTAGAGAGCAGAACTGCCGCGGCCACCGATGCGGAGATCCTGGGAAGCTTGCAGGAAAGTTGAGGCGACCGGGAGGCGGTTGAGCTGAGGGCGAATCCTGTTGATGATGTCCGGCGCGGCGATTTTGCGTTCGTTGAGGGGCTTCAGGGCGATAAAAATATTGCCCGAGTTGGTGGCCCCGCCACCCCCGGTGAACGCCATCACGTTCTGAACGGCGGGATCTTTCTTGATCACATCCACAATTCTCTGGACGGACTCATTCATGGCAGGAAAGGAAGAGTCCTGCGGGCCTTGCACGCCGCCGCCGAGGGTGCCGGTGTCCTGCTGGGGGAAAAAGCCCTTGGGAATCATGTAGACCGTGACCACATTGAGGGCGATGGTGAGGAAGAGCACGGTGAGGGTAAGAACGGAGTGGTCGAGGACCCATTGGAGCGAGTAACGGTAAATCGAAAGGATGCGCTCGAAGATGCGTTCGGTGGCCAGGTAGAGGCGGCCGTGCGGGCGGGAATGCTCGTCGCGCAGCAGGTAGGCGCACATCATAGGCGTGGTGGTGAGGGAGATGACCATGGAGACGAGGATGGCGGTGGAGAGCGTGATGGCGAATTCGCGGAAGAGGCGGCCGACGATGCCGCCCATTAGAAGCAAAGGGATGAAGACGGCGATGAGGGAGATGCTGATGGTCAGAACGGTGAAACCGATTTCTTTTGCGCCTTTTAGCGTGGCGGCGAGCGGGTCCATGCCGGCCTCGAGGTGGCGGGTGATGTTTTCCATCACGACGATGGCGTCATCGACGACGAAGCCGGTGGAGATGGTAAGGGCCATGAGGGAGAGATTGTCGAGGCTGTAGCCGCACAGGTACATCACCGCGAAGGTACCGATGAGAGAGACGGGAACAGCGACGGCGGGAATCAGCGTGGCACGGCCATTCCGTAGGAAAACAAAGACGACGACGATGACGAGAACGATGGAAAGAGCGAGGGTGCGCTCAACGTCGCTGACGGAGGCGCGGATGGTGGTGGTGCGATCGAGAACGATGGTGGTGTCGATGCCCTTGGGAATGGAGGCTTGGATGGAGGGCGTTTCGGCGCGGATGCGGTCGACAGTGTCAATGATGTTGGCGCCGGGCTGGCGGAAAATGATGAGCAGGATGGCGCGCTTGCCGTTCAGATAACCGGCGGCGCGGACGTTTTGCACGGAATCGATGACGTCGGCGACGTCGGTGAGATGGATGGCGGCGCCTTTGTGGTAGCCGACGATGACGGGTTTGAAGTCTTCGGCGTGGGAGATCTGATCGTTGGCGACAACGTCGGCGGTGGTGACGCCGTCGGAGAGCTGGCCCTTGGCGAGATCGGAGTTTTGCAGGCGCAGAACGGACTGGATGTCCGTCATGGAGAGGCCGTAGCTGGCGAGTTTTGTGGGATTCACTTCGACGCGGACGGAGGGCAATGCGCCGCCACCGACGTTGACCTGGCCGACGCCCTGAATTTGCGAGAGTTTCTGCTGGATGACGGTGGAAGCTTCGTCGTAGAGCTTGTCTGGGCCGTATTTTTCGGAGGTGAGGCCAAGGATCATGATGGGTGCATCGGCGGGATTGACTTTGCGATAAGTGGGATTCGCAGGGAGGTTGGCGGGGAGATAGGTGCGGGCGGAATTGATGGCAGCTTCGACGTCGCGCGCGGCGCCATCGATGTTGCGGGAGAGATCGAACTGGATGGTGATGGAGGTTGTGCCGAGGCCGCTGGTGGAGGTCATCTCCGTGACGCCGGCGATGTGGCCGAACTGGCGTTCGAGAGGAGTGGCCACGGAAGAGGCCATGATTTCAGCGCTGGCGCCGGGGAGGCTGCCGCTGACAGAGATGGTGGGGAAATCCACCTGCGGCAGAGGCGAAACGGGAAGAACCGTGAAGGCGATGGCGCCGGCGATGGCGATGGCGACGGTGAGCAGAGTTGTGGCCACGGGGCGATGGATGAATGGAGCGGAGACGTTCATGAGAGGCCTGAAAGCTGCGGCTCAGAGCCGGGGTTTGGGGTGCTGGACTTGCGCGAGAAGCGGTGGGCCAGTTTGTCGAAGAAAATGTAGATGACCGGCGTGGTGTAGAGAGTGAGCACCTGGCTGACGAGAAGGCCGCCGACCATGGCGATCCCGAGAGGGCGGCGCAGTTCGGAGCCGATACCGCTGCCGAACGCGAGCGGGAGGCCTCCGAGGAGGGCAGCCATGGTGGTCATCATGATGGGGCGGAAGCGGAGGAGGCAGGCTTCGTAGATGGCGTCGGTGGAGCTCTTGCCGTGATTGCGTTCCGCATCGAGAGCAAAGTCCACCATCATGATGCCGTTCTTTTTGACAATGCCGATGAGAAGGACGAGGCCAATGATGGCGACGACGCTGAGGTCCTGACGGAAAAGGATTAAAGCGAGGAAGGCGCCGACTCCCGCGGAGGGGAGCGTGGAAAGAATCGTGATGGGATGGATGAAGCTCTCATACAGCACGCCGAGAACGATGTAAACGGTGACGAGAGCGGCGAGGATGAGCAGCGGCATGTTGGAGAGAGAGTTGCGGAAGGATGCCGCGGTGCCCTGGAAATCGGCCTGAACGCTTGCGGGCATGTGGAGATCGGTTTGGACTTTGGTGACGGCGGAGATGGCGTTGCCGAGAGAGGCGCCGCGAGAGAGGTTGAAGGAAACGGTGATGGCGGGGAATTGTCCCTGGTGGTTGATGGAGAGGGACTGGGTTCTGGTTTCGAAATGGGAGAAGGCGCTGAAGGGAACGGCGCTGCTTTTTGCGGAACTGGTTGTGCCGGCGGATGTGGCGCCTTTACTGGAAGAGCTGGAAGACGTGCCTGCCGTCAGCGCATTTACGGGGGCGGAGAGGGTATTGGCCGATGGTGTGAAGAGCGCGGAGGTGGTGAGCGCGTTGGACCCAGCGGAAGTGGAACCATTGCCGGAGGAACTGGCGGCGGCACCCTGGGTGCCTGCGGCTGAGTTGGACTGGATGTAGAGCTTGCTGAGCATGTTTGGATCAAGCTGGAATTGTGGCTCGCTTTCCAGAATGACGTGGTACTGATTCAACTGCGTGTACATGGTGTTGATCTGGCGCTGGCCGAAGGCGTCGTAGAGAGTGTTGTCGATGGTGGTTGGTGCGATGCCGAGGCGTGAAGCGGTCGGTCGATCGATGACGAGAGAGACGGCTAGGCCGCCGGGTTGCTCGTCGGTGGCGACATCCTCGAGGTCGGGCAATTTTTTCAGGCGGGTGACGAAGCGATTGGTCCAGTCACTGAGTTCAGCGGGATCCGGATCTTCGAGCGTGTACTGGTATTGGGTGCGGCTGACGCGGTCGTCGACGGTGATGTTCTGCACGGGCTGCATGAAGAGCTGGATGCCTTGAACGTCTTGCAGCTTGGTTTGCAGGCGGCGAATCACGTCGGATGCGTTGATGTTGCGTTGTGCGAGGGGCTTCAGATTGATGGACATCCGGCCGCTGTTGGTGGTGATGTTGGTGCCGTCGGCGCCGATGAAGGAGGAAAGACTTTCGACGGCGGGATCCTGGAGAATTATTTTCGCGAGATCCATCTGCTTTTCGGCCATGGCTTTGGAGCCGATACTGGGGGCGGCCTGGGAAATGCCCTGGATGATGCCGGTGTCCTGAACGGGGAAAAAGCCTTTCGGGATGTAGATGTAGAGAAAGATGGTGAGTAGAAGAGTGGCGAGAGCGACTAGAAGGGTGAGGGTCTGAAAGCGGAGAACGACTTTCAGAGTGCGGCCGTAGAAAGCGATCATGCTGTTGAAGGCATGCTCGGAGGCGCGGAAAAGGCGGCCTTGCTGCTCCTCGGGATTATGTTTCAGGATGCGCGAGGCCATCATCGGCGTAAGGGTCAGCGAAACGACGGCGGAGACTACGATGGTGACGGCCAGGGTGACCGCGAATTCTCGGAACAGACGGCCGACGACGTCGCCCATGAAGAGCAGGGGGATGAGAACGGCGATCAGAGAGACTGTGAGGGAAACGATGGTGAAGCCGATCTGCTCGGCGCCTTTTAGTGCCGCTTGCATGGGCGGCTGGCCTTCTTCGATGTAGCGAGAGATGTTTTCGACCATGACGATGGCGTCGTCGACGACGAAGCCGGTGGAAATAGTGAGGGCCATCAAGGAGAGGTTATCGAGGCTGTAGCCGAGGGCGTACATGGCGGCGAAGGTGCCGATGAGAGAGAGAGGAACGGCGACGCTGGGGATGATGGTGGCCGAGAGGCTTCGCAAGAAGAGGAACATCACCATGACGACGAGGCCAATGGTGAGGAAGAGTTCGAACTCAACGTCGGAAACCGAGGCCTGGATGGGGGTGGTGAGGTCGGTGAGGGTGGTGACGTCGATGCCTTTGGGGAGATTGCTTTCGAGTTGCGGGAGAAGCGCCTTAATGCGATTGACGACGCTGATGGTGTTGCCGCCGGGCTGGCGCTGGACGTTGACGATGACCGCCGGGGTTTTGTTCATCCAGGCGGCCTGGCTTTTGTTTTCGACGCCATCGACGATTTTTGCGACGTCGGTGAGCATGACGGGTGCACCGTTGCGATAGGCGACTACGACGGTTCGATAATCCTGGCTGGTGACGAGCTGATCGTTGGCGTCGATCTGGTAGTCCTGGCGGTCGCCGTCGAAATTTCCTTTCGCGGCGTTGACGCTGGATTGGGTGACCGCGGTGCGCAGGTCCTCCAGGTTGATGCCGTACGAAGATAGAGCGGAGGGATTGGCTTGAATGCGGACGGCCGGTTTCTGGCCGCCGCTGATTGTGACGAGGCCGACGCCACTGAGTTGGGAAATTTTGGGAGCGAGGCGCGTGTCGACCAGGTCTTCGACCTGCGAAAGTGGGATGGAACTGGATGTAACTGCCAGAGTGAGGACGGGGGAGTCAGCTGGATTTGTTTTGCTGTAGATTGGGGGCGCGGGAAGGTTGGCGGGAAGAAAACTTTGCGAGGCGTTGATTGCGGATTGAACTTCTTCTTCCGCGATGTCGATGTTCAGGTTGAGATTGAACTGCAGGACAATGACGGAGGTCGCGCCGGAACTGCTGGAGGTCATCTGGCTGAGACCCTGGAGTTGGCCGAACTGCCGCTCGAGCGGGGCGGTGACCGTGGTGGCGACGACGTAGGGGCTGGCGCCGGGGTAGAAGGTGAGAATTTGAATTGTGGGATAGTCGACCTGCGGCAGAGCGGAGACGGGCAGCTGCGTGTAACAGACGATTCCGACAAGCAGAATCGCGGCCATCAGGAGGGATGTCGCGACAGGCCTGAGAATGAATGGAGCGGACGGACTCAAGGAGCGGGGCTCCCGGCGTTGTTCCCTGCAGCGGGTTTGGAGGAAACGACGACTTTGGCGTTGTCCTGCAATTTGTCAAAACTGCCGTTGGCCAGGACGTCGCCAGGAGAGATTCCCGTGACTTCGGTGATGCCCGCGTCGGTGACGATGGGTTGAATGACGCGCATGTGGGCGACGTTTTCCTGAATGACGTAGACGAAGGCGGTCTGGCCGTTGTGCTGGATAGTGGAAGAAGGGATGAGCGTGGCGGCATGGTGAGTGTCCACAAGAAGACGGACGTTTACGAATTCGTTGGGGAAGAGAGCGGTGTCCTTGTTGTCGAAAGAGGCGCGGGCTTTTACGGTGCCGGTGGTGGTGTCGATCTGGTTGTCGAGAGTTAACAGGGCACCAGTGGCGATGTGTCTGAGCGCGGAGCGGTCGTAGGCGTCCGCGGTGAGTTTTGCGTTTTTGTGAAGGCGCTGCTGAACCTGACCGAGATTGTCTTCGGGAACGGTGAAGATTACGGTGATGGGTTGGATTTGGGCGACGACGGCGAGGGTGAGACCGCCGGAGGATTGTACGACGTTGCCGGGATCCACGAGGCGCAAGCCGACCCTGCCGGAGATCGGTGAGACGATGTGGCAGTAGTCGACCTGGATCTGATCGAAGCGGACGACCCCTTCATCGATTTTGATGGTGCCTTGCTGCTGGAGGACGAGTTTTTCCTGATCGTCGAGCGTTTGCTTGGGAATGGCGTTGCGGTCCCAGGCGTCGTGATAACGCTGGAGATCCATTTTCGATTGGGCGAGGAGATTGGTGTCGCGCTCGAGCGTGCCCTGGGCCTGGAGAAGGGAAGCTTCGTAGGGGCGTGCGTCGATGTCGATCAGCGAATCGCCTTTGCGCACGAGTTGGCCTTCTTTGTAGTGGACCACCGTGACGATTCCATTGACCTGACTGGTGATCGAAGCTGTGTAAACTGGCGTGACCGTGCCGATGGAATCCAAATAGACCCCTATGTCACCTTTTTTTGCATTTGCGGTGACCAGACTGACGGGGCCACCGCCACCGCGCGGGGATTTCGCGGCGGTCGCAGAAGCGTCGCGCTTGCGCAGGACAAGATAGAATCCGCCGGCAAATACCAGAAGCACAATAATCCACACGATAGCGCTGACACCTTTGTGCCGGGTGGGTGCATCGGGTGCCTGGTGTTCCGAACCAGAGGCAGAGCGAATGTTTTGATCAGTCGGCAAGTTGGTGATCCTTTGTCAATACGGTGCTACGGGCTTCGGCCTGAAAGTCCGTACAGTATTGACGGGAATTGTGGCTTTTTGGATACAGTCGTTTCCGTAAATCCCGATGCTGGCAGCTTAAATCAGTTGGGGGCAGCCTCGCTAGTTTGACTTTCGTGCGGCACAATCTAGTTATGAAGACGGCGGGAGATACGGCTTGGATTGCGGAGCGGGCTGAGATGCTTGGCTTTTCGCTTTGCGGCGTAGCGCCGCTGGAGCGATTTCCGGAGCACGCAGCAATTGAGGAATGGCTTCGACGGGGATACGGCGGTGAGATGGGATATCTTGCCGACCCGAGACGGCGAGAGCCGGAGCGGGTGCTGGAGGGAGCGCGGAGCGTGATTGTATGCGCGCTGAATTACAACACGGAGCATCCTTATTCGGACGAGATCGCGGCTTTGGAGGGCAGCGGCGAGGCGCGCGGGTGGATTTCGCGTTATGCGTGGGGGCACGACTATCACGAAGTTTTGTGGGAAAAATTGAACGAGCTGGCGAAGGCGCTAGGCGAGCGGTTTCCAGGCGAGCATCGATTCCGCGCTTATGCGGATACCGGCCCGGTCGCGGAACGATTGTTCGCCAAGTATGCGGGGCTTGGCTGGTTGGGAAAAAACACGCTGCTGCTGAACAAGGAGATGGGGTCGTGGTTTTTTCTGGGAGTGATCTTCACGACGCTGGAGCTTTCGCCCTCACTCGCGCGTGAAGGAATGCCGGCGGCGGATCTTTGCGGGAATTGCCGGCGATGTCTGGACGCCTGTCCGACGGGTGCGCTCGTTGAGCCTTATGTGATGGATGCGCGGAGATGCATTTCTTACTTGACGATTGAGTTGCGCGGGAGTGTGCCGGAGGAATTTCGTGAAGCCATCGGAAACAATGTGTATGGCTGCGACATTTGCCAGGAGGTGTGTCCGCACAACCGGAAGGCACCGGTAACCAATATTCCCGATTTTGAGCCGCGACGATTTTCGGCGAATGAAAGTTTGTTGGAGCCACGATTGGAGTGGCTGGCGGGGATGAGTGAGGAGGAGTTTCGAGAAAAGTTTCGCGGGAGCGCGATGAAGAGGGCGAAGTGGAGGGGACTGGTGAGGAACGCGTGCATTGCTTTGGGAAACGCCAGTTTGGAACGCGGATCGGCCGAGCAATTGAGGATTGTGGAGTTATTGGGGAGGCTGGCGGAATCTTCGGAAAATGCGATTGCGGAATCTGCCCGTTGGGCGCTTGAGCGCATCCAATGAATGCCAATGCTCCCCTAGCGGCCGCGTTGATTCCGACGTGTTGAGCGGGGGCTGCGGAGGCGCTATAATCGCGCGCGGAAGTCCACGCGCCCACCGAAGCTGAGGGCTTCCATGGATCGTCGTAAATTTCTTGCAACCAGTAGCATGCTTGGCGCTGGCTTACTTGGGGCAGGCAACGCCGCTTCGAGTTTGCTGCACGCTGAACCCAGATCCGATTTCGAATCAAATCTCAATTTGGAGGACAAACCCGTGGCATTCTCAGTGCCCCCTTTGCCGTACCCGAATGACGCACTTGAACCATATATCGACGCTCGAACGATGGAAATCCATCACGACAAGCATCATGGCGCTTATGTGACCAATCTGAACAAGGCCCTGGAAGGGCATCCGGACCTGCAAGCGAAATCGATTGACGACATTTTGAAGAATCTGGACAGCGTGCCGGAAAATATCCGGGGCGCGGTGCGGAACAACGGCGGCGGCCACTGGAACCACTCGCTCTTTTGGCAACTGATGAAGAAGGGCGGCGGAGGAGAGCCGAAGGGAGACCTAGCTGCGGGGATTAACGCGAGCTTCGGTTCCTTTGCGGGGTTCAAGGAGAAATTCAAGGCCGCGGGGCTTGGACGGTTTGGATCCGGGTGGGCGTGGCTGCTGGTGAAGGATGGTAAGCTGGCGATCGACTCGACGGCGAACCAGGACACGCAATACATCGCGGGCGGCAAAGCGGTGATTGGGATTGACGTGTGGGAACACGCGTACTACCTGAAGTATCAGAATGTGCGCGGGGATTATATTGATGCGTGGTGGAACGTGGTGAATTGGGACAAGGCGGCGGAGCTTTATGCCGCGGCGAAGAAGTAGAGAGCAGGAAAAATGAAGTAAAGAGGGGCCTGGGTAAACCCGGCCCCTACAAGTAGATGAGAAAAGTAAAAGGGCCGTTCCGGGTTGACCGGAACGGCCCTTTTTTATGAATGCGTGGTACGTGTTGCGGGTTACGCCATCATGCGATGGCGGGCCAGCGGAAGCACCTTGCTTGCGTTCGCGCTGCGGCGAAAGCTCTCAGTTCGGTCCTGGTAGGGACCGAGTTGCGGAGCTGGGCCGCCGACTGCGGGCGGAATCGAGTTCAGGGAATGACGCGAAGCCTCGCGCATGAGCTCGAGGCGGCCGCGGACTTTGAACTTTGCCAGCAGGGAAGAGACGTGGAATTTGACGGTTCGTTCGGAGAGATTCAGCTCGTTGGCAATTTCCTTGTTGGCAAGACTGCGAAGAATGCCATCGAGGACTTCCTCTTCGCGGCGGGTCAGGCGCACGGCGTTCTTGGCGCTATGACCCGCTTCGAGAAGTTTCTGAGCTTTTTCGGCCAGGCCGTTCAAAGCATTGGGAGCGGCTGGGACCATGACGAGATAATCCTTGGGTGATTGGCCGCGCACCAGGCAATGCATGGCGAGCAGGCCAGCGGCGTGATCGACGGGGAGTTCCCCGCTGGGTCCGGCCTCAACGTGGAAATGGGCCGTTCCCGTACTTTTTTCATAAAACAGATAGACACTGGTTGGTGCAGAGTATTTTGGCTGGGGCAGCGAGTGTGTCGCCAGACTTCTGCGGATCAACTTCACGTGCACTCCTCTGATTGTGCCTCGTGGGGGGACCGAAGCCATCCTGTTGGATTTTGACCCTCAATAACCTCCGATTGAGGTCGGCCGGAATGACCGAGCAAGCGACAAGGAAGTAGGACAAGATCAGGTCCATATACACCAGAGGAAAAAATCCCTCAGAAACCCTCTGGGGTAAAGTAAAGGATCCTCGTCAATAGCTTGCGAAAGTTACACCTGACCAAAGTAAAGCCATGCAACCAGTTGGCCGGACTGTAAGTTCTGACAGGGGATGGATTGTCAATCACTTAGAGGACATTAAGGAGTTGGCTAGGAACCAATGGAAGGTAGAAATTGCGCGAGCCCCGAACTTTTTTCCGGTAGGGCGAGATTTCCACAGGTCATGGAGTAAGAACGCGGGTCTGGTCGGGGGAGATGATTTCGTACTGAATGCCGCGCCAGGTGATGCGGCGACCGAAGAGTGAGGCGAAGAAATTGAGCAAGTACAAAAACGGAACGAGCAATGTGACGACAATATAAATCCAGGATTGCGCCATGATTTCAGAGCGGGCGGAGGGTAGTGCTTCCGTTACGCCAATTACCCGCAGCGCGCCACGGAAGGCCGAGAGAAGCAGGGGAAGGACGAAAAGGGTGATGACCTGAGAGGACGGCCGTGATTCGACGGTGAGATCGAGTGCGACCGTCAGGCCGAGGAGAAGCGTGAAACAGAAAAGAAAGTGCGTCGCAAAGGCCGTGGCCCACATCTTGGGGCGATAGATGCGGGTGATTTTGATCTGGCGGTTGGTGAATTCGAGCAGGCTCGGGAAATCGGTTTGGACGTAGGACGGGGTGAGGCATTCGGGAAGAAAAACGATCTGGCGGCGGGTTCGTTCGATGGCGATGGAGAGGGAGTAGTCATCGCTGAAGGAGTTTTGCCAAACATCCAGCATGCCCATTTCTTCGAAGAGAGCGCGGCGAATTGCAGTGCCGCCGCCCCAGCAGAAATTTCTTTCGTGGCCGCCGAGCATGGTTACAACGGAAGCATTCCAGGCGGCGAGAAGAACGTTGGGGAGGGAGTTACTGTTCGGGATGAACCAGCGCATTGTGGTGGTAGCGCCAATGCGTGAGTCGGCGAGGGGGGCAACGATGTGGTGCAGCCAGGTTTTGCCGGGGCGGCCGTCGGAGTCAACGAACACGAGGACTTCGAAATCGGGCGGGAGCTGTTCAATGGCGACGCGGAGATTGTTGACCTTTTCGCTGGAGCTGGCCGGCTTGCCGGCGATAACGACGTGAGCCTTGACGCGCGAAGAAGCGGCGACGCGCTTGACGAGGCTGTAAGCCGGGTCGTTTTCAGAAGCGAGGATGAAGAAGAGTTCGAAATTCTGGTGAGCGAATTCGGTTAGGGAGACGAGGTTGCGCTCGAGGCCGGGCTCCATTCCTCGGCAGGGACAAAGTACGGCGGTGCGGGGAGCATAAAAACCGGGGTCGGTATGCAGGCGGCGGCGCACGTAGGCGAGCCACTGGATTCCCTGCCAAAGCAGGAAGAGACCGGAGGCGATTTGCAGGATCGCCAGAAATTCAAACAGAGTTTCCACGCAAGTCGAGCATAACAAACGGAAAGGCTGACGAGAGCAGCATGTAGCAAGGTAGAATCGGGCTGGTAAACAGCGGGAAAACAAGGAGAACAACATGACAGGACGAGTAGACAGTTCCATGGTGACTTCAGCGAACGAACTGGCGGGATACCGGATCGTGAAGAACATCGGAATTGTGCGGGGGATTACAGTGCGTTCGCGCAGTGTGCTGGGAAACCTGGCGGCGGGAATTCAGACGATTATCGGCGGGAACATTTCGATCCTGACGGAGCTTTGCGAAAAGGCGCGGGAAGAGGCATACGAGATCTTGCTGCAGCATGCGGCACAGCATGGCGCGAATGCGATTGTGTGCATGCGATACGACGCCAACGAAGTAATGCAAGGAGTAACGGAAGTGCTGGCGTATGGGACGGCGGTGCAGGTGGAGAAAGCGATTTAAGGGAGAAAGGCGAAATTGGAAAATGGAAAGTAGAATTCGTGGAACGGTACGGTTGCATGCCGGCGGAGCGAGAAACGTAGAGGGCGCCTAATGTGCAGGCGCTTATTTCTTGATGGTGGAGTGCGCCTCCTGGGAGGCGAGGGATTCCAGGCGCGTTAGCGTGCGACTGGCGGCGACGCGGGCTTTTTCGAGGAACGAGGAGTCCAGGACGAAGGCGCAGCGGTCGACGAAGGGATGATTGGCGGGTTCGAAGGATTTGCGCGGGCGGCGAGTGGCGGCAGCGCGGGCGATGAGGTCTTCGTACATTTTCAGGTCGGACTGAAAGTCGAGGGCGTCGCTGACGTTCCAGCGCTGATGGCGGGTTAGGCCGGCGAGGAATTTCTGGCGAAAAGCGGAGGCCTCCTGCCGGGTCATTGATTTGGCTTTGCGGTCGTCTTCGGCGGGGAGGCCGCGGGTGACGATTTCGAGGGCGCGAGCAACGATGGTCAGCAGGGCTTCGCGCTGGAGAAGATTGAGGAGGTCGCGATAGAGAACGGCGTGAACCTGCAGACTGTGGCGGCCGTGTTCAACGACGTAGGAATCGACGAAGTGGGGGATGATGCGTTCGCGGAGGAGGGCTTCGCTGAGGCGCTGAGGGAGAAGAGCAGCGAAATCCGGGGATGCTGATTTTCGGTTCGGCTTCAAGGAAACAATGTTAGCAGGTGTGGGCAGGCCCCGTGCCTTTAGAAAATCTCTCCAGGCCGAGTTTTGTGCGGATTCGTCAGCGATGACGCAGCCAAAGAATAAAACCGAGAATGGCGCCTCCGGCCGCAGAGGTGAGAAGCAACCAGCGAATTGCCGGCATGGAGACGAGCCCCATAATGAACAAGCCAACGACAATGAAAAGGCCAATCGGATGGGCTGTCCATTGACCACCACCATATGGCCCGAACGGTACCAGGTGTTTGGGTTCTTGATCTGAGAGGATCTTGGCGGGCTTGCTCATCAGGTTCAGCCTATAACTAAGTAATGTGCCTGACAACAGGCGAGATGTAAGGAAGAAAAGGCCGGGTACACTTGGCCCGGCATTTTTGTTGGTTGGCCTTCCCTCAGGCGCCCGGCTCGCAAAATCATCCGGGGCGCAAAAACGCGCCTCAGAAGATGGCCGCTACAACAGATCAAGAGTAGAAAAACAAGAGGGGCCGGGCAAGCCCGGCCCCTACAAGTGGGTGGTTCAGTTTCTATTAGTGGACGGCGCTGGGTGAATCGCCGACCGCGGATTGTGCTGGCTCCGGTTCTGGGACTACCGGGGCGATGGGATCCTTTTCGAGCGCGTGCTCCAGGACCTCATCGAGTGTCCGGACGTAAGTAATCTTCAGGTCGCCGAGCAAATCCGGCGGCAGATCGGCGACGGCGTTTGGTTCGTTGTCCGCCGGCAGCAGGACGTGGGTGACTCCCGCGCGTTTTGCGCCGAGGACTTTCTCTTTCACGCCACCGATTGGCAGAACAATGCCCGAGAGGGTCATTTCACCGGTCATCGCCAGGCGGTTTTTCACCGGGCGATTCGTCAGCAAGCTGACGAGTGAGGTGACCATCGCGGCGCCAGCGGACGGACCATCTTTCGGGACGGCGCCAGACGGCACGTGGATGTGAATGTCCTGCTTGCGGAAGAAGTCCGGGTCAATGCCATAGCGTTCGGCGTTGGCACGGGTCCAGGTCAGTGCGGCGGTCATCGACTCCTGCATGACTTCGCCGAGATGGCCGGTCATGGTGAACTGCTTGCCACCACGCATGCGGCTGGCTTCGATGAAGACGATGTCGCCGCCCACTGGGGTCCAGACGAGACCGACGGCGACGCCGGGCTTCTTAACGCGCTCGTCGATTTCCCGCTCGGTGCGGAATTTCGGCACGCCGAGGAATTCGCGCACGACTTCGGGAGTGACGATCATCTTCTCCGTCTTACCTTCGGCCATGCGGCGCGCCTGTTTGCGCACGATTGTGGCGATCTCCCGCTCCAGGTTGCGAACGCCGGCTTCCCGAGTAAAGCTGTGGATAATTTCGCGCAGCCCATCCTCGGTGAACTCCAGTTGTTCACCTTCCTTAATGCCGTGCTCGGTGGCCTGCTTGGGGATCAGATACTTGCGCGCGATGTGGATCTTCTCCTCGCCGGTGTAGCCGGGGAGTTCGATGACCTCCATGCGGTCGCGCAGAGGCTCCGGAATCGGATCCATCCAGTTGGCCGTGGCGATGAAGGTGACCTTCGAGAGATCGAAGGGCACATCCAGGTAGTGATCACGGAACGTCGAGTTCTGCTCCGGGTCGAGAACTTCCATCAACGCGGAGGAGGGATCGCCGCGGAAATCGCGGCCGAGCTTGTCGACTTCGTCGAGCATCATGACGGGGTCGTTTGTTTCCCCGCGCTTCAGGCCCTGAATGATCTGGCCTGGCAGGGCGCCGATGTACGTGCGGCGGTGTCCGCGGATTTCGGCTTCATCGTGCATGCCGCCGAGGGCGATGCGCACGAATTTGCGGCCGAGCGCACGGGCGATGGACTTGCCGAGCGAGGTCTTACCCACGCCTGGAGGCCCGACGAAGCAAAGGATGGGACCTTTCATGCCCGGCTGCAATTTCTTGACGGCCAGGTAATCGAGGATGCGTTCCTTTACTTTTTGCAGATCGTAATGATCTTCGTTGAGGATATCCTGCGCCTTAGGGATGTCGATCTCTGCGCTGCCGGAAGATTTGGACCAAGGCAGCGAAGTCATCCATTCGAGATAGGTACGCGACACCATGTACTCCGCGGAAGCGGGAGTCATTTTGGCGAGGCGCTTCAGTTCGCGGTCGCACTCCTTTTTGGCTTCCGCGGTCATGCCGGCTTCGTCGACTTTCTTGCGCAGCTCATCGATTTCGGCTTGGGCATCGTCGATTTCGCCGAGTTCCTTCTGAATGGCCTTCATCTGTTCGCGCAAGAGGTATTCGCGCTGGTTCTGGCTGACCTGCTCCTGAACCTGCTCGTTGATTTTGCTGCGGAGCTCCAGAACTTCGAGTTCTTTGGAGAGCTCGCGAATGAGCATTTCGAGGCGCTTGCGCACGTTGGAAGTTTCGATTAGTTCCTGACGGAGCAGGGTTGAAAGGCTCGGCAGCGTGCCCGCGATGAAGTCGGCGAGACGGCCGGGATCGTCGATGTTCATTGCCGCGTTTTGCAGATCGTCGGAGAGTTGCGGCGAATGTGCCACGACATCACGGAAGAGGTCCTGGGCATTGCGCTGCAAGGCTTCGAGTTCGGCGTCTTTGTCGCCCGTGAAGTCCGGCTCGGAAGCGACCGCGGCGCGAAGGTACGGACGGAGGCTCAAGAGTTCATTGATGCGGATGCGCTGCAAGCCTTCGAGGAAGACGACCACGTTGCCGTTGGGCATCTTAACGGTCTTATGTACTTTGGCGAGCGTGCCGACTTTGTGGAGGTCCGCAGCGGCAGGATCTTCGATCCGCGGATCCAGTTGGGCAACAACACCCAAGAGCTTATCGTCGCCCGAGAGAGAATTGACCAGGGCGAGCGAGCTCTCACGGCCAACGGTGAGAGGGAGAACTGCCCCCGGGAAGAGAACGGTGTCCCTAACGGGCAAGATTGCGAGAGTATCTGGAACAAAATGTTTTTTGTCAGCCATGTTTTCCCCTAACGCGAAGCGGGAGAAAAGCCCGCTTTGGAAGGATTAGATGCAAGGACCGGGAAAAGGGTGCCGGACAATGCGAAATCCTTCGTCAGAAAATATTAGTCAATAACACTCACATCCTAACATAACCTGTCTCAGTTTGCAACATTCCCCCAAGTCGCTGATATAAAAATAGTTAAAATCGGACTAAGGAAATAAGGCTCAAGGGTCTTAACGACCAACTTGCCGGAGAGGATAGTGTCTCCGAACAAATTCGAGGGCTTGGTCCCGGGTCTGGACGGCCTCCTCGAGTTGGGCGTCTTCGAGGGTGGCCAGCATCTTCTGAAATTCTGGGCCCGGTGTATAGCCTAAATCTTTGAGGTCGTCACCCGAAAGTAATCGTGGGGGCCGGACTTGGGCGGGAGGGGTTTGGGCCAGGAAGGCGCGGACGGTGTTGTAGGCGTCGAGTTTGCCGTGGCTGGACTGGCAATCGAGGCGGTGTAGTTCGAGGTGTTCGTCGAACTGGGGGAGGCGGACGAAGCGCTTGAGGGTGGCCTGGCGCATTTGGGAAACGTCCTTGAACTTCATGTGATTGGCGACGAGAGCTTTGATCTGGTCGGTGTCGTCGTTGGAAAAGCGGAGACGACGGCAGAGATCGTCGGCCATGCGGACGCCAACTTCGACATGGCCGTCGAAGCGGATACGGTCTCCGGTTTCAGAAGCGGGGCGGAAGGTGGGAGGCTTGCCGATGTCATGAAGCAGGACGCCCCAGGCAAGTGTGGAAGAAACTCCCGCAGAAAGATTTTCGAGCATGAGGAGGGTGTGGATCCAGACGTCACCCTCGGGATGAAATTGCGGCGGTTGCGGGACGCCTTTCATGGCGGCGATTTCGGGAAGCACTTCAGCGAGGAGGCCTAATTCGTCCAGAAGTTCGAAGGCTCGCCGGGCCGAGCCTTCCGTGAGCAACTTGGTGAGTTCTTCGCGAATGCGTTCGGAGGAAACGGCGCGAATTTCGCCGGCGTGTTTGCGGATGGCAGCGAAGGTTGCGGGTTCGATGGTGTAGCTGAAGCGCGCGGCGAAGCGGACGGCGCGCAGCATGCGGAGTTTGTCTTCGGCGAAACGGCGGGAAGGTTCGCCGATGGCGCGGATGATTTTGGCAGAGAGATCGGCGCGGCCGCCGACGAAGTCGAGGACTTGGCCGGTGTCGTGGCGCATGAGGAGGCCGTTGATGGTGAAATCGCGGCGCTGGACGTCTTCCTCGGGCGTTTGGGAATAGACGACCTGGTCGGGATGGCGGCCATCGGAGTAGCCGAGGTCGGAGCGAAACGTGGCGACCTCGACTTTAAGGGATTCGTCGCGGACTAGGATTACGCCGAATTGTGCGCCGACATCGAGGCCGTGGGGAAAGAGCCGCAGGACGTCCTGCGGCGTTGCGCCTGTAGCAACGTCATAATCCGCGGGCTCGCGATGGAGAAGGATGTCGCGAACGCAACCGCCGACGAGGAAGGCCTGGTGGCCGTGGCGTTGAAGCGTGAAGCAGATCGAGTTGGCGAGTTCGCGGGAATTCACGGAATGATTATGCGCCTGGGAGGGGAGGTAAATGAAGTAGAGGAGGTAAAGGAAGTAAGGGATGGGTTGTGGCGGCGGAGTCGTTCAGAGTCAGGATCAGGAGCAGCGGAGGACGAGGCAGGTGATGTCGTCGGATTGGCGGGTTGCGCCGACGAAATCTTCGACGGACTTCATGAGGAACTGCAGGGTTTGCTGCGCGTTCAGGTCGGGAAGCCCTCGGATAATGTTGAGCCAGCGATTGTCGGAAAATTCTTCGCCGGCGGCATTGAAGGCTTCGATGACGCCGTCGGTGAAAAGGACGAGCGTGTCGCCCGGCTGCAGCGTGACTTCAGCGGAAGGGAATGTGGCTTCAGGCGTGATGCCGAGCGGAAGGGCGGCAGATTCGAGGCGCTCCGTGGAAGCGTTTGCGCGACGAATGACCGGGGAATTGTGCCCTGCGTTGACGTAGGCGAGGCGGCGGGTGGGGGGATCGAATTCGGCTAGGACGGCGGTGGTGAAGCGTTGGCCGCCAAGGCTGTGGGCGCAAGCGTAGTGATTCAGGCGGATGGCGAGTTCGCTGAGGGGCAGGCCTTCGGAGGCGATGGTGCGCAGGCTGGCTTGCAGAGTGGCCATGAGGAGGGCGGCGGGGACGCTTTTGCCGGCGACGTCGGCCATGACGAGCATGAGTTTGCCGCCCGCGTCGGCGTCATCGGTGGGATAGAACGCGTCGTAATAATCGCCGGCGACGGAATTTTGCGCGCGAGTATAGAAGGCGACTTCGGCATTTGGAATCACCGGCGGAGTGGAGGGAACGAGCCAAGCCTGGATTTCGCGGGCGATTTCGAGGTCGCGCTTCATGGTGATTTTGTCGGCGAGCTCGAGGGAGAGGAGCAGGAGAAAAAGAAGGGCAGAGAGGAATTCTGTTTGTAGTGTAGTCGTGTCGTGGCCGGACTGGATTTTGATTCCGGAAAAGAGAAGGAACATCAGCGCGAGGAGGAACATCACACGTCGGGCGGGGGTGAGCTTGTTCATCATGGCCCAAAAGAGTTGCTTGACCACGTGGAAGGGACGCCTCCAACGACTGAGTTGGTTGACATGGTCCCAGTCGACATCTTTGCCATAGAAGCCGTAGCTGGAGCGGGCGTCGGCGGCGAACTGCGACCAGAGGTCGTCGATGCGACGGCCATCGCTGACGCGTTGCCAAAAGTTGCCAAATCGAGAAGTGGTAGCCGGCCGTGGTTCGGAAGTGCCGGTCGAAGGTGCTGGAGATGAAGCCATTGGGAGAGTATAGGCGAAAGAGCGGAATAATCAGAAGCACCGGCGTTCCGAGGCCAAGCGAAAACAAGGCACGAGTGACGGCCCGCCTCAATGAGCGGCGCGGAAGAATGAATTAGAAGGTTTTTAGAATCGACTACAAATTGGGGTCATGGCCCGCAGAATGTGCTTGTCAGTATCGGACCGCCCATCTAATGTTGAATTCCCTTCGTAATTTTCCCCCTTATAGGAATGTGCGCTAATCCTGTCCCCAGCGCCAGGAGTGCGGCATGAACTCGATCACGCAAGCAGGCAGCACGTCGCAGCGTCCCGATCGCAAGCCCACGCTACGAATCCAGCCGCGCTATCGTCCGACTAAGCAAAGCCACAGATCTGAACGAGGGAGGGTAAAATGCAACGACGCGGTTTGATCGTGGATGACGAGGCGGCGGTGTGCGAGATGGTGGGGAGACTGATGAGCGCCGTGGGTATGGAAGCGTTGAAAATCACGAGGAGCGCAGAGGCTCTGAGCCTGCTGAATCAAGGAAAGTTCGATGTGGTGCTGCTGGATTTGCACATGGAAGCACCTGACGGAATTGAGTTGGCGCGCCAGGTGCGTATTTCGCGATGGAACCGAACCACACCAGTCATTCTGATCAGCGATGACCAACGCCCGAGTGCGATGGGAATTGGATTTGAGGCAGGCGCGAATTTTTTCCTATACAAACCGTTCGACAAAGAGCGGCTGATGAAACTTTTACGGGCCACACAGGGACAAGTGGAGCAGGAGCGTCGGCGGACGCGGCGTTTGGCGGTTCGTGCGAAAGTAAAACTGCAATGCGGAGCCGAGGAACTGGAGGGGGAGACGGTGAACCTGAGCCTGACCGGAGTGCTGGTGCGCGCACATCGTGTTTTCCCAACGGGATCAGCGGTGAAAATTTCGCTAAGTATCCCGCAGCAAACGAAACCCATTTCGGGGATGGGATCCGTGGTGCGGGTAGCCGGTGAGAACCAGATGGGAATACAACTCGGCAAATTGACCCCTCAAGAAAGCGAGAGGCTGCAGGAATTCCTGTTGCCGCTGATTCCCGCGGAAGACTAGGCCGGGATCGGTGGGGGGAAGGAAGGGGTTCAGCGGCAGTTACGCTATCGTTCCTGGAATCCCGTTTCCAATTGGGTGGTGAATCTGGGTAGCGGGCGGGACATTCGATTCATTTTTTGTTCAGGGCCTGGATTTGGGTGACCAGATGCTCGATTTCCTCCGCGGTTAATTTTCCAGCGAACTTGGGCATATGGCCTTTGCCATTGGCGATAAGATCGCGCAGTTCGTCGGCGGAAGCAGCGGCGGTTTTTGCGGAGATGAGGGCTGGCCCTCCGAAATGGCGGCCTTCGGCGGTTTTTCCATGACATTTGGCGCAGTCTTTGACGTAGAAGGGGTTCGCAAGCAGGCCGCTCTCCGCGGGCGGAGTCTGGGCGGGGGCCGAGGCGAAGACAAGAAGTGAGGCAGAGATAGCGGCGGTGAGCGCGAGTGTTTTCATGTGAGTCCTCATTCGACGGGTTCGAACTGAAGAGTATAGATGAGATCGGCGGCGACAGAGTCGTCTTTAGCCTGCTTTTAGCCTGAAAAAGAAAGATTTGACACAGAATTTACAGAGTTGGGAGTGCGCTCAGGTAAAACCGCCTATTGGGAAGCAGAGGGCACCGAGAAGAGCGAAAGATCCCACTATTGGCGAAAAACGCTCGGGGCAAACAGAACGCCGGCGCTACTGGGGTTCGTCGTCGCGGCGGAGGGAGCCGCCGAACTGGACGGAGGTGAATCCGAATTTATCGCGGAGGTGGTCGGCGGCCTTGGTGAGCTTTTCGAGTTTTTCGCGACGGCCGGATTCTAGAAGGTCGAGTTGCTGGGCGCCGTGGCAGAGGGCGGAGAGGGCTACGGCGAGGAGGCGGACTTTGCGCTTACTGTCGCGATGCTGTCGGAAGAGATTGAGGAAGGCGGCGAAGATGTCGGTGTCGAGTTGCGCGGGTTCGGTGAGCGTTTTGGAGCGAGTATAGGTTTCGAATCCGGCGTAGCGGATAGTCAGCGTCAGGGTGCGAGTGGAGAGGCCTGCTTCGCGGAGGCGCTTGCAGGCTTTCTGGGAAAGGTGGCTTAACAAGGTTTCCATTTCGGCGACGTTGGAAGTGTCTTCGCCGAAGGTGTGATTGTGAGAGATGGATTTGGGCTCGGCGTCGATGAGGAATTCGTAGGCGTCGCCTCCGCGGGCCTTGCGATATAGGGCGGTGCCCCACTGGCCGAAGATTTTTTCAAGTTTTTCCTGGGAGTGAGAAGCGAGTTGCTCAACGGTTTCGATGCTGAGGGCGCGAAGGGCTCGTTCGGTGACTTCGCCAATGCCGGGAATTTTGCGGATGGGAAGCGGAGCGAGGAATCGCGCTTCCATCCCGGGAGCGACCCAGACGAGACCGCGAGGCTTGCCTTGATCCGAGGCGACTTTGGCGGTGAGGCGCGTGGCGGCGAGTCCGCCGGAGCAGGGAAGGCCGGTTTGTCTGGTGATGGTGCGAAGAAGTTTGTCGGCGGCGGCGAGCGGAGGGCCGTGAAGGCGCTCGGTGCCGGAGAGATCGAGATAGGCTTCGTCGACGGAAACCATTTCGACGATGGGAGAGAATTTGGAGAGGATGGAGGCGATGCGATCGCTCCATTCCGAATATTTTTCGTGGTGGCCATCGAGAAAGACAGCGTGGGGGCAGAGGCGGCCGGCGGTGCGGAGGGGCATGGCCGAATGGATGCCGAATTTGCGGGCCTCGTAACTTGCGGCGGAGACGACGCCGCGCTGGTCGGGACGGCCGCCTACGACAACGGGCTTGCCTCGGAGGTCGGGGCGGTCGAGGAGCTCGACGGAGACGAAGAAGGCGTCCATGTCGACATGGAGGATGGAGGAGACGGATGGGGATTCCGCGGCGTCGGGGGCGTCGTGTTTGGCTCGGAAGCGCGCCAGGTCCGGCATGGGATAAGCGTACGACTACGCAGGGGTGTAGGCAATGGCCGTAAATGGGTTGGCCGCGTGGGCTGGATCAAGAGTTTGATGGCTGGGCTTACTCTGCAAAAGCGGAACCTTTGCTTCTGCACTCAAAAACGGCCCGCCTTCGGAAGGCGGACCCTACAGGCGCTAATGCATTTTGATTTGAAGGCGGAAGCGTTCGTGGAATGATGGGGCGGAATTATTGAGGGCGAGAATGAAGAATGTATGGAGTGTGATTCGTTGTTGCATCTGGCGGATGATTTCGAGCGGTTGTTTAGTTTTGGCGGCGGCTTCCTTCCAGTCTGCGCAGGAGATCCCATTGCAGGCGCTGGTTACTCCGTCGACGGTGATCGTTAAGAACGGCGAGCCGGTGAAATTTGCGATTCATGGATTCATTGAGTTCAAGTCGCTGGGAGAAGTGGCTTCGTACGTCGAGGTGCAAACGGCACGGTGGAACGCGAAGATCACGGAGGAGGAAAAACGGGAACTTGCGCGTCAGCTAATGCGCGAGGGGATTGAGAGTCGGGTGGTTTCGATGGAAGATGAGCGGCCACTGCAGGCGTTGGTGACGCACACGAGTGCGGAATTGCGCGAAGCGATTGGGAATGTGAGGGAGCCAGTGCCGCCTGGGTATGCGGAGGCGTTTTTGGCGGTGCAGGAAAAATGGAAGCACTCGGTGAACTGCTGGAGCGCTTCGCCGGTGATTTCAGGGCGGGTGCTTTCGAACTGGTATCCGATTGAGGAGGGAATACGGCTGCATGGGGCGGTTTATGACTCAACGGAGCATTTCTGGCAGGCGGTGAAGTATCACCCGGAGACCACGATTGCCGAATTGAAGGAACTGATTGGCTTGCTCGAGAGCAAGGATTGGAATGCCTGGCTAAGGCGGCTAGATGATGATCCAAAGATTTACCTGGCGAATGCGTATGCCGTGGAATTCCTGCGCTACAACCTGCGACCCGAGCGATTGAAATGGTTTGGGGAAGAGTTAGGGAAGCATGGGTTGAAGGACGTGGATCACGCGCGATTGGTACAGCAGCGTGGGGAAAATGCGTTCCGGTTCAGTGCGCTTGAGGAGAAGAATTTGTGGGGAGATCTGGCGGATTTGTTGCATATGGTTTATCTGTTTTCGCCGGCTAATGATCCGGTACGGAAAGCCCTTGCCGGGCATCATTTTGATGGGGTTTATCTGGACAACAAAAAACTGGGATTTATCAGTGAGGAGTTCCGGGCGAAGATGCTAGAGATCTGGAAGGTGAAGTTTTTGGAAATGCCGCGATTCCGCGAAGTGATTGCCGGGATACCGTTGGAAACTCGGTTGGAGCATTTTTTGAATGACGGGGATTCGCCGGATATTCCACTTTCGATTTACGTCCCGTATCTGAATCGGATTCGGGATTTGGCGCGGGGGACGAAGGGAAATTAGCTGATGCGCGGGAAACTATCGAAGCTCGAGGGACGTACCACCACAGCTGCCACTGCCTGCTTCCCTCCGAACCAGACGAAGGGTGTCCAGTCTTGCTTTATCGGCGAGAACGATTAGGATGTCGCTCGAATCGTATTCGCGACCACCCGGGGCAATTCCACTGTCGATGTGTAGGACATAAGTTCCTGTTGAAATGCCAGAGAAAGAAAATTTGCCTGTATCGTCGGTGGAAGCTGTAATGGCTGACCGATTGAAAGGATCGTGGAGGGTCAGGTTTGCATTTGGGATCGGCACGTCTACTCGGTGGAGCAATCTTTCGATTGGGTTACCCGTCTGCCCCGGCTGAGAATCTACCAGGATTCCCTGCATGCTCCTAGTAGCCGGCGCCAGGTCGCCCCATTCGTAGTTTAGCGATTTCGATGCCTTGGGAGTGCTTGGGTTAGAAACATGGAAGCAATTCGTACCAGCACTAATCCCCAGAAGATCGGTATAGATCCAGTAATGGCCCGGAGGAAGGTTGGTTATGTGAACAGCGCCGTCGGCACCAGTAGTTCCTAGGAAGAATTTTTCGTCACCGCCTTCTCCGGTTCGGGCGATCCGAACGGTTACACCAGTTAGTGGCTTGCCGCTATGAACGACTTTCACCGTAAAGGTATGACGCATTTCCTTGCCATCGCCCGCGCAGCCTATCATTGAGCAGGAGACTGCCGGCGGAGGAAGAAACGAAAAGAGAATCAAAGCAAACAAGACTGTTGATCTCCGCAACGTGTGCCTCCCACGATGCCATCCATTAAAGCCCTATTCGTAAGAACCTGACAAGTCACAAAGCGATTACTTATTCAAGAAACGCTCGTGCAGAATCGAGCGATAAGTTGGAGTAGGAGACTTGAAAGTCGCCGCTACGCGGAGGTGCGCTCGGCGGAGAGGACGCGGGGGATGCCAGCGAGATCGTTGGTGATGTGGACGTTGGTCCATTGAGGAGTTTCGAGGAGGGGGCGGACGGCAGGGAGAGAGTCGTGGCCGAGTTCGAGGACGAGTAGGCCGCCTGACTTGATATGGTGCGCGGCCTGGAGAATCAGCGGGCCATAGAGTTCGTAACCTTCTTCGCCCCCGTAGAGTGCGGAGGCGGGTTCGTGGTCGCGGACTTCGATGGGGAGGGCGCTGGTTTCTTTGCGGGCGATGTAGGGAGGGTTGCTGATAACGAGATCGAAGAGGAGTGACCGGGGATTGGTGACTGGTGACTCAAGGGGAGAGCGTCCGGCAGACGGTTGAGTGCCAAGCTCGGGCACGATGTATCGTGCCCCTACATCGGAGAATGCTTCGAGGAGATTGGATTCAACGAATTGTACACGATGAGAAAGGCCTAGGCGGGTGGCGTTGCGTTGGGCTACAGCCAGGGCAGCGGGGGAGATGTCGGTGGCGGAGATCTTGGCGGCGGGAAGTTCTTTGGTGAGGGCGATGGCGATGCAGCCGGAGCCAGTGCCGATGTCGACGATAGTGAGGCCTTCGCCGGTGAGTTTTGGGTCGCGTGCCGCACGGAGTTCGCGGACGGCGAGGCGGTCGAGAGCTACTTCGATGAGGTGCTCGGTTTCGGGACGAGGGATTAGTACATCGGGAGTGACTTCGAATTCGATGCCCCAGAATTCTTGTTTGCCGGTGAGGTGTTGGGTTGGTTCGCCGGCGGCACGACGGCGCAGAAGTGAAAAGTATGAGTCGATCGTTTGCGGATCGAGGAGATCTTCAGGGTGGGCATAGAGCCAGGTGCGGTCGCGGCGGGTTACGTGGAGGAGGAGGAGTTCGGCGGCGAGAGTGTCAGAGGGGACGTGGGCTTCGCGAAGGAGATGGATGCCTTGTTTCAGGGCGGTTCGGACGTCAGCGGATTTGGATTGTTGGGCCGGCATGGATTTGTTCACAACAGAAGAGTTTAACGCAGAGACGCTGAGGGCGCGGAGAAGAAGGCGGCATAAAGCCGCCCCTACGTGGCGGCCTACGCTTCGGCAAGTTCTTGCTTCAGGCGGGCGGCTTCGTAGTGTTCGACCAGGCCGTCGACTAGCGGAGCCAGTTTGCCGTCCATTACTTCGGTTAGCTGGTGGATGGTTAGGCCGATGCGATGGTCGGTGACGCGATTTTGGGGATAGTTGTAGGTGCGGATTTTTTCGGAACGGTCGCCGGTCTTAATTTGGCCACGGCGCTCGGCGCCAATGGCGGCTTGCTGCTTTTCCAATTCCATTTCGTAGAGGCGGGAGCGAAGTACGCGCATGGCCTTGGCGCGATTCTTGATTTGGGATTTTTCATCCTGCTGAGAGACAACGAGCCCAGAGGGCAAGTGGGTGATGCGCACGGCGGAGTACGTGGTGTTGACGGACTGACCACCCGGGCCGGACGAACAGAAGGTGTCGATGCGCAGATCCTTGGCTTCGATTTTGATGTCAATTTCGTCGGCCTCGGGAATGACGGCGACGGTGGCGGCGGAGGTGTGAATGCGGCCCTGGGTTTCGGTGGCGGGGACGCGCTGCACGCGGTGAACGCCGCTTTCGTATTTCAGCTTGGAGTAAACTTTTTTGCCTTGAATGGCCGCGACGATTTCTTTTACTCCACCCATTTGAGCGGGGGAGCTTTCCATCACTTCGAGTTTCCAACCCTGAGATTCGGCGTAGCGCGAATACATGCGGAAGAGATCGCCGGCGAAGATGCCGGCTTCGTCGCCGCCGGTGCCCGCGCGGATTTCCAGGATGATATTTTTGTCGTCGATGGGATCGTGGGGGAGGAGAAGAAGCTTTAACTCACGCTCGGTTTGTTCTTTGCGGGTGGCCAGAAGCTTTTCTTCTTCCTGGGCCATGTGACGCATTTCAGCGTCTTCAGATTCGACAACCATCTGATGGGCGCCGGCGAGGTCTTTTTCAATTTGCTTGAACTCGCGGTGTTTGTTGACGATGGCTTCGAGATCGGCGTGCTGCTTGGCGAGCTTCTGGAAGCGAGCGGAGTCGGTGACGACTTCAGGCGTGGAGAGTTCCTGGGTCATCTCCTGGTAGCGGGCATCGAGCTGGTCGAGTTTTTCGGAAAGCGTGAGAGCGGCCATTGGGATTCCTTTTCTCCATGAGATTTGCGTCACTGGAGATGGTGATTGGTGAATTGTGAGTGGTGAAATGCCGACGGCGCCCTGGCGGGCGCGAAGCGGGAGGTAACTAATGGAAGAAGGTGTACATTTTCTGCAACCATTATAGCAAACCTGACTGGAGATTTGATGCGGGAGGCCGGGTCCGGGTTTTGAGGTTAATGTTTGAGTCTGGTACCGGACCGCGACCGCAAAAGCGGCAGCTTTGCTGTCGCACTCCAAAGTGGATTGCCCACGAATAGCGGGTGTACTACGATGCGATTTGGAGTTGGCTGGCAAGGCTAAGGTTTGCGTGCTGGGCCACCTGAAGGTGGCCGCTACAATGGCAGAGGGTGGCGGAATGAGTGAAGCGGTACGGGCGGCGCTGGAAAACTCGGTGGAGGGGCTGGCGGAGAGCGCGCCAAAGGCGGACGCGGGATTTTTGTGGGACTTCTGGTATCCGGCGCTGCGGAGCGAAGAGATTTACGGAAAGAATCTGGCGAAGGCGATGCTGCTGGAAGTGCCGCTGGTGTTGGGACGGACGAGTGAGGGTAAGGCGTTCGCAATGCGAGATGCGTGTCCGCACCGGGGGATTCCTCTTTCGTACGGACACTTTGACGGGAAGAATCTGCAATGCAGCTACCACGGATGGGAGTTTGAAGCGTGCAGCGGGCGGTGCGTTGAGATTCCGTCGTTGACGAGCCACGACAAGCTGAAGGTGGAGCGGATCAACGCTGCGCATTATCCGTGCGAGGAACGCGACGGGTACGTCTGGGTGTATATGAACGCGCCGGGGACACGATTGCCAGAGAAGATGCCTGCCCCGCCGGAGTTGGAGAAATACAGCGCGAAGTTCAAGATCACGCGGCTGGAGTGCGAACTGCCGTCGCACATCGATCACGGGATCATCGGATTGATGGACCCGGCGCACGGGCCGTTTGTGCACCAATCGTGGTTTTGGCGAAGCAAGACCAGCATTCACGAAAAGGCGAAGCAGTTTGAGCCGATCCCGAACGGGTTCCGGATGAGCCCGCATCAGCCGAGCGCGAACAGCGCGCCATATAAGCTGCTGGCGAAGATGACGGGCGAGACGGTGACGACGACGATTGATTTTGTGCTGCCGAATATCCGGACGGAGATCGACCGAAGCGGGAAGCTGTGGTTTTCGAGCCGTGCGACGGTGACGCCGGTGCGGCGGGATTTGTGCCGCATCGATTTTGTGGCGGCGTGGAATTTGCCGTTTCCGGTTTCGATCTTTCGTATATTCGCAAAGATATTCCTGCGGCAGGACCAGGAAACGATGATTCAGCAGTCGGAAGGATTGAAGCACAATCCGCGATTGATGCTGATTGATGACGCGGACCGCCCGGCGAAGTGGTATTTTGCGCTGAAACAGAATCTGATCGAAGCCAGGCGCAGCGGGTTGCCGATGGAACATCCCATGGATGGGCCGGTGACACTGCACTGGAGAAGCTGACCGGTAAATTCCCCCTCAACAGTCAAACTTTCTACCACTTTCAGGTGTATACTCGCGGCAATTCCTCGGGAACACGCATTTCGGACCAAAACGGAGGTAATAGCCTTGAGTTCATTTCCGCGCTTGTTGTGTGTCCGTGTTTTCATTCCAATTTTCCTGGCAGCTTTTATCTCTCAATCGAGCATCGCACAGCTCAAATCTCCCGTAGCCAACCTTGCGACGGACGCCACCGTGTTTCGCGCTCTCGCATCACCGGAGCGCCTGGAGCGCGGACGATATCTGGTGGAAGGCGTGGCGCACTGTTTCGAATGCCACGGCAAACAGGACTTCAAGCGCAACTTTGGACAGCCAAAGCCGGGAACGAAGGGTGCCGGGGAAATCGTCAAGAATGAGGAGTTCGATGGAGTGCCATTTCCGGACGGCCTGGTGCATCCGAACATCACGCCGGACAAAAAGACGGGAGCGGGGACTTGGACCGACGCGCAGTTTGAGCAAGCTATACGCCACGGGATAGGGCACGACGGGAGGGAACTCCTTGACTTCATGCCGTACGCCTTTTTCAGGAGCATGACGGAGGAAGATGTCGTTTCGGTAATTGTCTATATTCGTTCGCTGCCCGCGGTGAAGAACCCGCTGCCCAAAAGAAACCTCCCTTTCCTCGTGAAAGTGAATTTACATCCGGAGATGGAACCGCCGCTGCCGCCGGATGCGAGCGAGCAGGTGAAACATGGCTGGTACCTGGTGCGGATCGCGCAGTGCAACGATTGCCATACGCCGGGCGACGACAAGGGCAATGCGCGGACAGATATGATGTTTGGCGGTGGGGCGCGCATGAAAGGCCCGTGGGGCGACGTGGTGACTCCGAATATCACACCCGACCCATCCGGAATCAGCCACTACGACGAAGTGATGTTCATCAAGACGATTCGAACGGGACGCGCCTCAGGAGGGGTCCGGCAGCTAAATCCGCTGATGCCGTACAGCTATTTCAAGAACATGACCGACGAAGACCTGAAAGCGATTTTCGCGTATTTGCGGACGGTGAAACCCGTGAGACACCACGTAGATAACTCAGAGCCGCCAGTTTACTGCAAGCTTTGCCGGCAAAAGCACGGATTTGGAGATAAGGATTAGCGGAATGAGGTGAGATCGAAGTCCACGACGACGGGGTCTCCTTCGGGTGGGTCGGTCTCGACGGTGGCACTATTTTCCGTGAATGCATCCGCAGGATATTCGAAAGTAAGCGTGGCGCCAGTCACGTCGCAGCCATCATCGCCACACCTTAAACTTGGCTCGCCATAAGCATTCCTCGGGACAATGAACCGATCGTTCTGAAAGACGCGCACTCGAAATTGGCGCCAAAAATCATAGGGACGGACCTCGAAGCCTTTGGGGGAATTCGACCGGAAACCCACCGGGTGAACGATGAATTGGCCATAGGAAGCCGTAAAGCATATCTGGACAACAACGCGGACGATTTCAGGCTGTTTGAGGTGATCGAGTTGCGCCTGCTGTGCGCTATAGGAAAGAGGATGCTGGTTGGAGTTCAAAGCGGTGAGCGCGTAGGGGGTGTAGAAAGAAACGGATGCGATGTACGGACCGCTCTTGGGCTCGGGAAGCGCGATGGCATATTTCCGGAGGAGATCGGCGAATACCTCGTCGTGATGCTGGCCGAGGAAATAAGCTTCGCGGACGGCGGTGTCGGAAAGCGGAGTGTCGAAAGCAGACAGGGGTTGCACAAGCAGAAATAAGGCAGAGGCAAACGAGCCGACGGCGCGAACTGAGGAGCCCATACAATCCTCCCTGGGCCAAACACAATCAAACCACGGACACCCAGCTACTTTTTAGCACGAGATGTGCTGAAAGCATACTTGCTCATCAGAAGTTGGGCTTCGTCTGGATCCAAAGCTTTTAACTTCATTCCCGGTGGCACCTGTTCCTGCATCGCGTGGTTCCGCACTACGAAAAAATAGATGCCGCCGGGGTCGGCAATAAACTGAGCCGCGGCTGATTTCTGGCCGGTCGTCAGGCCGACGAAGGATTGCCACCCCGTGCAAAGGTGATGTTCCCCGGGATCGACGGAGACATAAAAATAGGAGTTGCTGTGAGTGGCGCCGATCCAGGAGCCGTCGAGGCCGAAGCGCGTGGTGGGTCTGGGGTTCGAGAGAAAATTGGTGTCGTCCTGAAGGAAATAAACCAGCGCTTTGCCAGCGTCGGGCTTGACGAAAGGATGCTGGGACTTGTCAGTCTTGACGTCGAACTTGATGTCGTCCTTGCCGCAGCCAGGGGCCGCGGCTTGTTCAATGGTCGGAGTCTGGGCAAGCGCAACGGTCGCGAAGCCGAAGAGCAAAATCACCAGTGAAGTTCTCATGTTCCAGGCTCCAAATCGTGCGGGACTCGTTTCCAGATCGGAGACGTATACCTTCTGCTATATATGACGTTCGGATTCGACAAACCGTTTCAGAACAAAAAGATGCCGATAATCGCTTAAGGCCAACTGGGAAAAGACTAGATTCGTCGGGGGGTGTTGGGGAAGTCCAGCCAGACTTTTACGCCGCAGAAGTGGGAGCCTTCGGTGCAGATGGGCGTGGTGATGCCGGCGCGGAGGTGGCACGGGGGGCCAAGATAGCGGGAGAGTTGCGGATGGACTTCGCGGAGCTGGGCGATTTCGTCCATGGAAGCGGCGTAGATTTCTTCCTGGGCATTGAAGCAGGTGCGCATGGTCCACTTGTGGAGGAGATGGAGGAGCGAGCCGGTTTCTACTAGGCGGATGGATTTGGAATTAGGGAGTAAATAAAGGGCGATTTCTGGAGGGACTCCACGGTCGAGGAGTTCGTTTTTGGCTGACCAGGCTTCGTGCATGGCGCGCTGGAAAAGTTCACGAGCGCGGGGATTTTCCTGGAGGAGCTTGGGAGTGATGTAGTCGGGTTCGCGGGTGTCGGCCAGTGTGAGCAACGGACGCGAACCGGGGACCATGCGGTGGCGCTGATCCTGGCTGTCAGCGGTGTGGCTGATTTTTTTTGAGAAGGTGTAATTGGCGTGTTGCAGGGCGCGCATCATGGGCGCGTGGACGCCGATGTTTAGAGTTTCGAGGCGGTAGAGATTGCGCGCGGGATTGAGCAGGCGGTCGATAGCTTCGGCATCGCTGCAAGCGGATTCGGGAAGGCCGACGACGGCGCGGTAGGATTCGGCCATCACGCGGGGGGCGTTCGGGGAATAATCCACGAGGCGAGAAGTCTTGCCATTGAGTTTCGCGTCGAATTCGTTGGCGAATGAATCGGCTTCTGATTTTGTTGGCGCCGCATCTTTCCATTCGGGCAACTCTTCCAGGGGAGAGAGGCCAAAGCGATCGAAAAACTGGGGATCGAGTTGGCGGACCTGCGCAACCATATCGCTGATGATGGAGCGGGCTTCGCTTGGCGTGTCTGAGGCGGAGCACATGCGCCAGAGGCGATGGAGGACGATGCCCGAGACGGTGTGAACCATGGTGGTAAAGGCTGCGACGGGCAAGACATAGCGGGCGATTTCGATGGAGCGCTTTTCGGCGGAGCGCTCAATTTTCTGGATGCGCTTCGGGTGAGACATCGGGCCGATATGCCAGATGTCGCCGAGAATGTTGCGGGCGTCGGGGGTCAGCAGAGCGGAGAGTTCGCGGTAAAAAGCCCAAGCACGGGCAACCGCGTTTTCATAAATGTTGCGAGAGGCCTCGTCAAAGAAAAGAGAGACTGGCGGGATGTAGGCTTGGGCGCGGTCGAGACGAACGTAGCGCTGGCTTTGCTGCTCAGAATTGTAGAAAGGATGCGCGTGAAGAAACGACCAGACAAACTGGCGGCTGACATTCTCTAGGCCGAACTCGAAATGGGCGTGCTGGAAGACGGTATGGTGGCCGCTATAAAAGGTGGCGGCGCCGATGTTGAGGCGCTGCTTGTCCGTGATTTCGTCGTGATTGATGAGATGCGAGGAATAGCAAGTGCGCGCAGCCGCGATTGCGGAGTCAAATGGATGCAGGAAAGCATTGCGGAGGGTGACGCGGGGCGCGCCTGTTTCCACCAAGTCGGCGTCCGGTGCGCCATCGAACATGCGGGATTGCGTTGCCACGTTGGGAGTTGATTCTACACGGAGAATCGGAAGCGAACAAAAGGATAGAAAGAAAAAGCGGACCGGCATGATGTCGGTCCGCCACCAGGGAATTGGATTTCGGCTGATAAACTACTTTTTGGCGGCAGCGGCAGGAACGTTGGCGTATTTCTTGTTGAAGCGCTCAACGCGGCCCGCGGTGTCCACAAGCTTCTGCTTGCCCGTAAAGAAGGGGTGGCAGCTGGAGCAGATTTCGACGCGGAGCATATCACCCTTAATCGTCGAACGCGTCTGGAAGGTGCTCCCGCAGGCGCAATGGACGGTAACGGGATGGTAGTCAGGATGAATACCGGGTTTCATGGATCTCCAATCTAGTGTGGCCGGTCTGCACGGCTTCCCATGGAGGGAGCTACAGCCGCGTCGCTAGGTCACAGGCAATCTCTGATTATACGGAAATCGTCTGGAAATTCAAAATCAGCATTCGGCGGTATTTGGATCAAGGAGTCGGAATAACGGCGGTCGCCTGGTTGGAGAAGGAACTTTCATCTCCGACGGAGTCAACCGCGGTAACGGCGTAGTGATACGTGGCCCCGGAAACGACGGTGGCGTCCGTGTAGGTAAGGCTCGCGATTACTGAAGTAAGAGGGAGGAAGCCGGAGCCGTCGTCGCGGTAGACACGGTAACCAGTGACTGAACTCGCGCTGGGACCCCAAGCGAGCGCCACGCTGTGCTGGACGGGTGGTGTAGAGCTTGTTCCGGAAGTTATGCCGGCTCCAGAGACGGCAATGGTTTCCGGCGCCGAAAGGTTTGAACTGAGAATCGAGATGTGCCCGGAAGCGGAGCCGCTGGCCTGCGGGCGGAACCAAATCTGAAACGTCAGGCTCTGATTCGGTGTGATGGTGGAACCGGGCGCGAGGCTGGAGAAACCAAAGCCCGCGCCAGCGGCGGTCACGCCGGTGATGGTGATGTTAATGTCGCCTGTGTTTTTGAGGGTGACGTTTTGCGTGGAGGTGGCCTGCAGTTTTTGATTGCCGAAACTGATCGAGGATGGCGTCACCTGCAGGGCAGCAAAAGCCTTTTCCGCCACACCCGCGAGCGAGACAGCGGCCGGGCTGCTTGAGGCATTGCTGGCGATTTGGATTGCCGCCGCGGCATTTCCGGCAACACTCGGTTCAAACGTCAGTGTGTAGTCCACTTTCTGAGCCGGCAGGATCGTGCGGGGAACGGAAGGGCCGGTGAGAGAAAATTGGGAACTCTTGAGTGTTACGGACTCGAGAGTGAGAGGAGCAGCGCCGGTGTTGGCGATGTGGAGAGTCTGCGTGGCGGACTTGCCGATTGCGACCGTATTGAAGTTGAAACTTGTGGCTGAGAGCGAAAGAACGGCCTCGCTGGTTGCCGAATGAGGCGAATAACTGGTGCAGCCTGCGAAGGTGGAGGCGACAGCCAGCAGGAAAGCAACGGCAAAAATGCTTTCGATGGACCGGCAATTGAAGTGACGCGAGACCACCTCGGCTGCGAACCCCCTCAGATTCGGAAATTTCAAGTTACTGTTTGAGGAACAATAACCGCAACCTGTCCAGGGTACAGTTGTAGGACAGGTCTTACAGAGTGGAGACCTGTCCTAAAGAACAGGTGAGATAAATAGCGGAGAAATTTGAGATGTGGAGGGTGTGCGGCGCGACACTACTCGAGGTGAAACGGGAGAAGATTCCAATTACGGGCGGGAGGCTGGAGGGTTGGCGCGGACGCTGGGTAGTTTGGGGCAATCAAGAGACGAAGTGGCAGCCAAAACGGAAGGCGCCTTCGGCGGTGCGCCGGGACCAAACTGGGCGGAGATAGACGCGAACGGGCGGAAGAATCGGCACATGGAGAATTGCCAGAAGGCTCTCCGGGAGTTCCTCCTGTTGCTCAAACTCGAGGGCGACGCCGCCAAAGCCAAGGTCGAGGACGCGGGCGCGGCGGCTGCCTTGGTCACCAATGATGGCGTAAGCGTTAGTGCCGGCCATGGAGACGCGCTCCGCCTTGCGTTGAATTGCGAAAGACGCCTCGACAACCGGTGCATGAGTCCTTTCTGACAAGGCCCCCGCGGCAGCGGACGATGCAGCTGCAAAATCTGCTGACACTTTCTCGGCGACGCGTCCAGCCGAAATGGAAATGGGTGACTGGGAGACGGGCTGCGGTGGGGGCGGCGTAGCTGCAGCGCGTGAAGGATCGCTGGTTGTTCGAACCTGATTGGCGTGCTTGAAACGGTAGAGCCGCTCGTCGGCGACGCGAATCAGTTGATCCGACTGATCGCCGTCCTGGGGAAAAGTGGCGACGCCGTGATCCATGGTTACGGAGAAGCTGAGCTGAAGCGGGCGGAGAGTTTCGGCAAATACGGTCTCAATACGGCGGCCCAGGGCGATCGCCTGGGCGGCATCGGTTTGCGGCAGAAGCAGGGCAAATTCATCGCCGCCGATGCGAAACGCGGAGTCTGACGTGCGAAGCGCTTTTTGCAACGTGGTTGCGGCGGCACGAAGAACTTCGTCGCCCCGCGGATGGCCGTATGTGTCGTTGACTTCTTTAAAGCGATGAAGATCCAAGATCACGATGCCCAGCGGGAGACCGTAACGACGCGCGCGATTTAGTTCCTTTTCAAAGGATTCAGCGAAGAGCCGGCGATTGTATAGACCTGTAAGCGAATCTGTAACCGCATTCAGCTGAATCTTTTTCAGCTCGTCATACTCGAGGATGACAGGGACGCGCACTAGGCCGGAGGAAGAAAGCACATCCATGAGCACGGTCTTGAGAGAGACTTGACGGCCGAGCGTGTCCGTGAGTTCGCGCCGGCGAGTCAGTACCTCGTCCCAGAGCTGCAGAGACTGAGACTCGCGGAGGTCCAGGTGAGTTGTGGCGCGAAAATATCGCTGGAGAAACTGACCGCGGGCAGACTGCTCCAATCCCTCGAGAGTGTCGGCCAAAAGCTCGAGGTAGGCATCTTCCAAAGGCGTACGCGGGGCCACTGGGGCACCGGGGCTGGGCATAGCTGGGTTTTTCCCACAATCTGCCTGTCCCCGCGGGGTTGGGGGAAAGCACAGTCCGAGAACCGTAGGACTAGGGAGCAACTCGGTGGCCATTCCTGTCGCTGGAACAGGGAGGCGAAGCCAGCCCTAATTGGTTCTCTGTTGTGGTCTATCCTATTACAAAAAGAAAGGATATGCCAAATTTCTTCCATGGGAAAAACAGTGACCAAAGTAGGTGGGAGGAAGTACGTCTGAATGGTACTAGAAAGAATGCTTACTCTAGAGATCGAAGAAATTCCAGTCCGAAAAGGCGTTGGTCTCCCAGATTTTCCAGGCGGCGAACTCTTGCCTGAATCGGAGGAGTCTCACTGGGGATAAGGCTTGAGGAAGACGGGGAGGGAGCCGGGATGGTTAACAGGACCGGCTGATCCGGCCGCAGCATATGGGTTGACGTGATACACGCGCCAGTAGCGCTGATATTGAGAGTCCGAGTGAGTTCGATGAATTCGGTCCCCGAGGCGTCAGAGGCTCGCAGGAAGACAGGAACTTGCAGGCGGATTCGAGGCGAACGGCGTGCCCGTTGCGAATCCACGCGAACTCCCTCCTTCAGTTGGTCGGTGCGCAAGTCCATGGGGTCCGGATAATAGTACTCAGGAACTAGTACATCCGTAGCAGGTCGTTTGCCAGTGTTCCGATTCCAAAACTCAAATTAACATGCTTTTATATATAGAGATAGAAGCCTGAGGGGCGCAGGAGCGCACGACACAAAGAAGTTGATGCTCTGATTGAGTAGGGCTTTTCCCAAATTGTGCAAATGGAACGCTTTTACCATTGACAGTCCGGGGAGCGTTTGAAAGGATGAACTCCAACAAGGGAAAACTTTTACCACTCTGGACAGGAGCCAGCCATTCTATATGGGAAGTGGAATCACAACATCCACGGGCAAATTTGTGCCAAGTGGAACTAATTTTCCCGCGGAGCATGTCCGGGCTTTATTGGATACCGTCGAAAAGGGCGTCATCGTAGCGAGCCGCGAAGGCCGAGTTCTGATGGTGAATGCCCGGGCGAAAAAGTGCCTAGACGAGCACGGCAAATTTGACGTTTACTCCCTGAATATATTTGAAGAACTGCTGAAAATCGAACCGCGAGAAATCTCGAAACGAATTGAAAGCGGCGAACACGAAATTCAGCTAACCGGAAAAACCGGGTTCAAGAGTTTTCACGCGCGGTTGCGATGGATTCCGGAAACAGATTGGGTGGCGATTCAATTCGCGAATGAGACGGAATCCGTTGACGGTAACGGCGCTCCGCAACCAACGGTCCAGGAATTGCTGCAGGAGCGCGAGATCACTTATCGCAACCTGCTGGCTGCGTATTTGAAGCTGCAGGAAGTGAACCGGCAGAAAACAGTGTTCCTGGCGTCGGCCGCGCATGAATTGAAAACTCCCCTGGCTGTGATCAAAGGCTATTACGATCTGCTACTCACCAATTCGCTGGGAAAGTTGACGGACAAGCAAAAGGACATTTTGGAGGAGTCGAAGGAAAGCTGCGAGCGGCTGGTGCGGCTGGTTTCCATGTTTTTGAATTATTCGGCACTGGAGAGCGGGAAATTAGTGTTGCAGCTGCGGGAAAACGATCTGCGGGACTGCCTGGTGGAAATGACCGCGCGGTGGTCCGAAGCGTTTCAGAGAAAAGGTGTGAAGCTCGAAAGCCAGATCGATCCGTCGATTCCGACATTCAAGTTCGATTACCAGAAGGTGCAACAGGCAGCGGCAAACCTGCTGGACAACGCCCTGAAACATACGCCTTCGGGTGGGACCGTGACCTTGCGGGGAAAGCCCCATTTTTGGGAAAGACGGGTGGCGGAAGTTGCTCCAGTGGAAGAACGCCGCCGGTTCCGGCTGCCGAGGCCGAACAGCGTGGAAGTGAGCGTGACCGATTCCGGGACAGGCATCGCGCCGGAACATCACCAGGAAATATTCGAAGACTTCGTACGCGTAGACCGCAACACGTCTGGAATGGGCCTGGGCCTGGCGATCGCGAAGCGATTGATTCAGGCGCACCGGGGAAAAATTTGGGTAGAGAGCGAATCACAACGAGGAAGCACATTCGCGTTTTTGTTGCCGATGGATCAGACCTGAGAATTCAGTTTGAGCGGGAAAGAGGGGAAGAGACATGCCGGTTAAAGAAAAAATCCTGGTGGTAGACGACGAACCGAGCATCCGGAAGTATTTGCAGACGCTTTTGGAAGTGGAGGGGTTCGACGTTGATACGGTCAGCAACGGGAAGGATGCAATTCATCGCGTCAGTGAAGGCGAACGGCCGGACTTCATTATCCTGGATGTACTGATGCCAGAGATGGGTGGCCTGGAGACCCTGCAGGAACTTATGCAGTTGGACAGGAGCCTGAACGTCATCATGCTGTCGTGTTCGAATGAGGTCGGAACCGTGGTGGAGGCAATCCGCCTGGGAGCGCACGATTACCTGACGAAACCGTTCGAAAAGACCGAACTGGAAGCCGCGATGCTGAAGTCGCGCCAGAAGAAGCAATTGACGCAGGAAAATAAGGCGCTGCGCGATTACTGCGACCAGGTGACAGAAGATTTAAGTTTTCTTGCGGCCAGCCCGCAGATGGTGCGCATCCGCCAGCAGATTCTGCAGATAGCGCCGGTGGACGTGCCGGTGTTCGTATGCGGTGAAAGCGGGGTCGGCAAGGAAGTTGTGGCGCGGATGATCCATCTGCGGTCGAAACGGCGGAATCAGGCGTTTATCAAGGTGAACTGCGCGGCACTGCCGGGCGAATTGCTGGAGTCGGAACTTTTCGGATTTGAACAAGGCGCGTTTACGGGCGCGGTGCGAGCCAAACCCGGAAAATTCGAACTGGCCAACAAGGGCACCATTTTCCTGGATGAAATTGCGGAAATGTCAGTGCACCTGCAGGCCAAGCTGCTGCATGTGTTGCAGGATCACCAGTATTCGCGGCTCGGCGGCAGACATCTGGTAGAAACCGATGTGCGCGTGCTTGCAGCGACGAACGTGGATGTGCACGAAGCGATGAAGACGGGCCGGTTCCGCGAGGATCTGTATTACCGGTTGAACGTGCTTTCGATCAATGTGCCGCCGTTGCGGGAAAGGACGTCGGAAATTCCGCTATTGTTCAAACATTTCCTCGAAAAATACAGCGAAAAATTCGGGAAAACCATGCAGACGCCTTCGAAACACCTGATAGATGCAGCGATCAATTATCCGTGGCCGGGGAATTTGCGCGAACTGGAAAACTTTGTGAAGCGGTATGTGATTCTGGAGGATGACGAAGGCAGCCTGCGCGAATTGATCGAGATGTCGGCGACGCGGCAGAGAACCTCTCCACGCGAGGAAGCCCCAGTGGCCAGGGAGCAGGGGTTGAAGGCGCTGGTCCGCGGTTTGAAGGACGAAGCAGAAATGGAAGCTATAGCCGACGCTCTGGAAAAGACCCGCTGGTGCCGCAAGGACGCCGCGAAAATGCTGGGGATTAGCTACAAGGCGCTCCTGTATAAGATGCGGCAGTTTAATTTGGACACCCCGCGTACGCGGAGGAGCTCCGCGGTCAAACCCGAGGAAATTGCGCCGGCCACCGTGGGCGCAAAACAGGAAGGGTAGCAGGGTCTAGTACCGGGTTACCGGCAAACGACACTCCTCTGAAAAAGAGAACTTGCGAGTTCGCTGGGCGCAAGGTATCTTGCGCAGCGATTAGCTGTGTCGGCTTTGCAGTGCGATGCCTGAACCATCACGGGACATTACAGACAAGAAGCGATTCAAAAAGTCAGGTTCCTTGGGGACGGATGAGATTCATCTGAAACTGAGCCTCTAGGATTCCTATATTCAAGCGGACAGGATGCAATTTAAATTGTAGAAGGCTTGCGAAGCCTTGGATGGAGTTTAGGATGTCTTTAATGACTGAGCGCCGGCTGACACGGCGTTACGATTTGACTCTCCCGGTGAGCATTCGCTTTTCCGCCGAAAAATTGGTGTTGCGCCAGGAAGGAAAGACACGAGACATCTCCACCAAGGGATTGTATTTCGTGATAGAGCGCGATCTGGAGGCGGGAAGTGCGCTGGATCTGACGCTGACGCTCCCGGGCGAAATCACCCGCGGATCCGATGTCTTCGTGCGAGCGCAGGGCAAAGTTGTGCGCGTAGAACGCCGACTGGAAGATGGAGAGCAACGCATGGGTGTCGCGGCTGTGATTGAACGGTATGACATCGTGCGCGGGGACGGAGCACGGGCTTAGCGGATATACCGAAGATTGGGCCCCACCCACTTGACCGAAGGCGCATTTTCCCATTGCAATCAACCGTCGGCGAGTCTAGCATGTGGGCAATTCCTGTTCCCCGGAGGGTCCAATGAGAGTGGCGGATCTAATCGGGTCCCGCAAAGAAGTGTTTTCCATCCTGGAAAGCAAGAGCGTTCTTGACGCCGCGAAATACCTGCGAGAAAAACAGGTTCGCTCGGTGGGGGTTGTGGATTCGAGCGGGAAGTTGATCGGAGTGGTGTCGCAGAGCGACATTTCCGACAAGATTGCCGCAGAGAATAAGTGCCCGGCCTGGTCGAACGTCACGGAGATTATGACCCGGGAGTTGGTGACGGTGACACCGGAAGTGACGTTTGAAGAGAGCCTGCGCTTGATGGAGCAGCACGGCGTTTACCACCTTCTGGTGCTGGGAGAAGGGGGCAAGTATCTGGGCATGATGTCAGTAAGTGATCTTCTGAAGGTGATGGTCTCGAGTGAAAAGGCACGAGCGGACATGCTCGAATCTTATGTGTTCCCGAGTCGCTAGGGTCGAAACGGAACTGACCGCGAACCATTAAATCACACCCGAAATTTCCCAAGAAGAGAACTATCGTTCCTCGTCCAGAGATTTGATTTTCCCGATTCCGCCACAAGAATCATCCTACTCGCGCTGTTAGGTACCATTACTTATATACCTGACCTTGCAACAAATCGCTTATTTTGTGTTGCTTAGAAGTTGTTGAGGTAATTCCAAGAGTTGACTGGGACCCTCTTGTTTGGTTGACCATGTGCTGCTAGCCCGTATTGGGGGAACATGTCAGCAGAAGGTGCAAACAGCGGGGCAGTTCTGGGGAGGCCGGGAGCTGTGCCTCCCGATAACGTCCTCTTCGGGCAGTCGTCTGTGATGACTGAGATCCAGACGCGCGCCAGACGGATTTGCCGCACCAATGTTCCGCTACTCCTTTGTGGCGAGGGAGGAACCGGGAAGGAAGCGCTGGCTCGGTGGATTCATAATAACTCCGAATATGCGAGTGGCGAATTTGTGAAGGTGAATTGCGCAGCCATCCCTGGGACGCTGCTGGAAAGTGAACTGTTCGGATATGAAAAAGGAGCGTTCACCGGCGCCAACAACGTGAAGCCTGGCCGGGTGGAGCTGGCGCACCGGGGAACATTGTTTCTGGATGAGATCGCGGACCTGGACCTGAATCTGCAGAGCAAGCTGCTGCATTTCCTTCAGGACGGAACTTTTTCGAGGATTGGCGATCAGGGCGAAAGAAAAGTGGACGCCCGGCTGATATGCGCCACCAACAAAGATCTGGAAGCGGAAACGATTGCAGGCCGGTTCCGGCAAGACTTGTTCTACAGGATTCACGTATTCCGCCTGCGGATGCCGCCGCTGCGCGAGCGGCGGGACGATATTCCGCTGCTTGCCGAATATTTCCGGAAGCAATTTGAAAAGCAATTTGAGATGAAGGCAGAAGCATTTCCGTCAGAAATGCTGGAGTACCTGAAGAATCTTGCCTGGGCCGGCAACATTCGTGAGTTGTCGAACGGAGTCGCGCGCTATGTGCTGCTTGGGCCGGAAGCGGCGATCCACCAGGAGATCCCGACGCGCCGGGCCAGGAGAGTGGTCACGGGTGCAGAAAATGGGGGACCGCAGGTTACATTGAAGCGCCTCTCCAAGGACGCGATCCGGGAAATGGAAAAAAACGTAATCCTGGAGACCCTTCGTGCTAACCAGTGGAACCGGCGGAAAACCGCGCTGGCACTGAAGATCAGTTACCGGGCGCTGATCTACAAAATACAGGATGCGGGTCTGGTTTCGCGTCGGGCGCCCATACGGCCCGCCGAAAACGATGGGCGGATAGGCCTCGCCCGAAACTGACTGCAGTCTAGATCGAAAAAACCTTCTGTTTGGACCTCCCGTTGTGCGAATTCACGATATCCTGCCATTCATAAGAAATGCTTAAGCAGCGGTGTGCTTGTGAGGCTTTTCCGGTCGCCGGAGAGAACGCTTGCTGTGATCGCAACGTGTGCCTGCAGATCGGTAACTGGTGGAGAGAATGATGAAAATTCATCTGACAGAGTTAAACGGAGTGGTGGTAATCGAACCAGAAATATTTTCTGATGCACGGGGATATTTTTTGGAAACCTACAACGAAAGGGCCTTCGCTGAAGCCGGAATACTCGACCAGTTTGTACAGGACAATCAGTCGATGTCGAAACGCGGCGTGCTCCGTGGGCTTCATTATCAACGAGAGAAAGCGCAGGGGAAGTTGGTCCGGGTGCTGGCGGGAGAAATCTTTGATGTGGTTGTCGACCTTCGGCCGGACTCGAGCACGTTCGGGAAGTGGTCAGGGTTCAACCTTTCTGCCAGAGAACAAAAGATGGTCTGGATTCCGAAGGGATTTGCGCACGGATTCTACACGCTGTCGGAAACAGCTCAAGTCAGTTATAAGGTAACGGAATTTTACGCGCCGGGAGACGAGCAGGTGCTTTTGTGGAGTGATCCAATCTTGGCGATACGCTGGCCGCTGCAGGGGGAACCGATTCTATCGGAGAAAGACAAAAAGGGGCACTTCTTGCCGGAATTTTCAAAACCGGGCGGGTGAGTTCCGCCGTAACTTGGTTGGACCTCCTTCATTCGCAGAATTCAGAATTCGACAGTGTGAGAGGCGAGGCTTCCAAGGGAACTCTAGGCATCAGTTTGTGGTGTCATTAACGAAACACGCCGGAGGGTCCACCCGCCTACGAGTCAATTACCTAAGCAGTTGAGCATAGACCGAGTGAGCCTTTGCACTATTCTTGATGAGTAACTGTCCTGACCTTGCCCTCGGCTTGGACTGGTGATTCTCCGACAACGCCAATCCAGAACCCAATTTCCTTGTAAGTGGTTAATTTATAAATAGTTAAGTGAATCACTGCGCCCGCCGGGACCCTCTAGAAACCCTCCAACCCTGACATACTGGCCCCTGGTACACGGAAGGGCAGGGCGAATCCTGTCTTGCGGACAGTGTAACCGGCTGTCCCGAATTTGTTCCTCTCGCCAGTAGTTTTACTAGTCCTAGTACCTATACCCTCGCTGTGTGGACAAGATCGCGGAGGGTTAAGACCATGGGAACTAGGGGAACTGCTGTGGCCAAGGGGACGTGGACCAGGCAGCGACCTTCTAGTGCCCGGCGGAAGTTTGAGGCGACCCTTATAACCACCGCGATTCTGTGCGCTGGCTTTGTAGGTGGATGTGCGGGTCTGGTGAGCGGCAGCAAAACGACCACTGGTCTTGCCGCCTTCCAGGTAAATCCGACGGCATTGAATTTCGGGAGCGTGGGGGTAGGCAAGAAGGCCACCCAGACGATCGCGGTGGCAAACACCGGCACCATGCCGGTTTCGATCACGCAAGCCACGCTTTCCAATCCGCAATTCAGCTTGACCGGTGTGACCTTTCCGATGTCGATTGGAACCGGCCAGTCGGGGAACTTCACAGTTGGCGTGACGCCATCGAAGGCCGGGACACTGACCGGGACACTTACGGTCCAGGGCAGCGACGGAGCAGCGCCTGCGACGGTGAATCTCTCCGCAACGGCAGTGGCCCCCGCTCCGCAGATTTCCTTGAGCAGCACGTCGGTTCAATTTGGAACCGTGGGTCTCGGGTCCACCAGCAACTTGAACGTGACGATCTCGAACACAGGTAATGCGGACCTGGCGATTTCTGTGGTTTCGCTCACTGGTGCGGAATTCAGTGTGAGTGGAATCACAACGCCAAAGACCATTACTGCCGGCCAGTCGGCGCCGGTGACGTTGACCTTCAAACCGATAGTTGGTGGAGCGGCAGCAGCGACCTTGTCCATTACAAGCAACGATGCGGTGAATCCGACAATGAATGTCGCTTTGACTGGGACAGGGTCAACCGCAGCGTTTGGCCAGTTGCAGGCAAATCCACCCTCCGTGAGTTTTGGCAGTGTGAGCACAGGGAGCAACGCGACCCAGCAGATTACACTAAGCAACACCGGAACGGTCGCTGTTCATATTTCTGGCATCGCCGTGACTGGAGCAGGTTTTACTACGAATGGGATAACCACTCCTTTTACGTTGAACGCGGCGGCAACAGCGATTCTTAACGTTGTGTTTGCACCGACGACCGGGGGCGGTGCATCGGGGAATGTATCCGTGACCAGCGACGCAACCAACTCACCGCTCTCGATATCGTTGACAGGTACGGGAGCGCAGCCAGGGCTGAGCATTACGCCGGCGAGTTTCGCATTCGGAAGCGTGGTCGACGGGCAAACAAAGTCGCAGACCTTCACGTTAACGAACACAGGCAGCGCATCACTGACGATTTCGCAGTTGGCGGTAAGCGGGTCGGGTTACAGCGTGAGCGGGTTGGCGACGCCGACGACGATAGCGGTGGGAGCCAGCACGACTTTTAGCGCCACCTTTGCCCCTAATACTGCCGGAAGTTTGCCAGGCACTATCACGATTACAAGTAACGCACCGACCTCCCCCTCGGCGGTGGCCTTGACCGGGACCGGCACAGCGCCGCAACCGGGAGTGAGCGTTACACCGGCGGGGTTTGCTTTTGGAAGCGTGGTGGACGGGCAAACAAAATCGCAGACCTTTAACGTGACGAACACGGGCAGCGGAGCCCTGACAATATCGCAGTTGAGCGTAAGCGGGACCGGCTACAGCTTGAGCGGATTGGTGACCCCAAGCACAGTAGCACCAGGAGCAAGCGCGACTTTTAGCGCCACATTCGCGCCAACCACTGCGGGAAGTCTGCCGGGAACCGTCACGATTATCAGCAACGCGCCGACATCTCCATCGACGGTAACGCTGAGCGGCACCGGCGTCGCGGGGACAGTGATCCTGTCCGCGAGTCCAACGAGTTTGGCATTTGGCAATGTCAATGCTGGCGTAACCAGTTCCAAGAGCGTCACGCTGACCAACAACGGAACGGGGAATGTGACCATTTCACAGATAACCGTAAGTGCGAAAGATGTAACCACTAGCGGCGTCACGACGCCGGTAACCTTGACCCCGGGGCAAACCCAAACGTTGAATGTGACGTTTAATCCAACGGCGCAGGAGACAGTTACCGGGAATATTTCGATAACGAACTCGCAGGGGACCACTACTGTGGTTGCTGTCAACGGTACCGGCGTGCAGGCAGGGATCAGCCTGACGCCTTCCAGCGCAAATTTCGGCAGCGTGACCGTAGGCGCCACAAATTCCCAGACAATTCAGATCGGCAACACCGGGAATGGTGTCCTGACGATCACCCAGGCAAACGTTACCGGAACTGGCTTCAGCCTGGCGGGATTGACGCTGCCGCTTTCGATCAATCCTGGGCTCACGAGCACATTCAACGCCCAATATCAGCCTTTAAGTGCGGGTTCGGCGACCGGAAGCATTTCGATTGTGAGCAACGCTGCGGTTTCACCGAGCGTAGTTACACTGACAGGAACCGGCGTGGCTGCCACCCAGATTCTGTCGCTGAGCTCAACCTCCTTGAGTTTTGGAAACGTGAACACCGGGACGAGTTCGACGCAGACGGTGTCCGTTACAAACACCGGCAATGCGAATGTGCAGATTTCCCAAATCGCAGTGGCTGGAACGGGGTATTCACTGAGCGGAGCAAGCACGCCGATTACCCTGACCCCATCGCAGAAGCTGACCTTCAGCGTTATTTTCAACCCGACAGTTGCGGGCAGTGCAAGCGGAACGGTGGCGATCACCAGCAATGCGACCGGTTCACCGGCAACGATTACGCTTTCGGGTAGTGGTGTAACGACCGTGTCGCACACCGTCAGCCTGTCCTGGACAGCGAGCACGTCGGTGGTTTCCGGTTATAACGTGTACCGAAGTACAACCAGCGGCACAGGTTACGCGAAAGTGAATGGCAGCCTGGTTGGAGCCGTGAACTACACCGATTCGAGTGTCGCGAACGGCACAACTTATTACTACGTGACCACAGCCGTGGATAGCAGCGGGAACGAAAGCAGCAATTCCAACGAGGCGGTAGCAGCAATACCGTAATCGATTCACACAACTTCGCCAACTAAGAGGATTCCTCCACCGGTTCAGGAGACGGCTCATCTCTCCGATGAAGCTGTAAGTACGCCCAGATAGACAATTGAGCCAACAGGGCGCCAGTCGAATCGATCAGGACATCGCCAATTCGGGCTTCGCGCATCGGCACGAAAGACTGGTGCCACTCATCGAGACCGGCGTAGCCCGCGGCTATCAGAAGCGCAATGAAGCCCCACTCGGGCTGCCAGTTGCGACGTTCGCCCCGAATACCATGAAAAACAGCGGCACTGAACATGCCGAATTCCGCGATGTGAGCCGCTTTGCGAATGCCGGAATGCAGAAGCCCCAGCGTGTTTTGGCTTGCGGAAGGGAAGAGCCAGTGCAGGAGCGGAATGATGATGCGCGAGGTATGCTCGCCGCTGAAAACGCTTGTGGAGAACCCCGAAATCATTAGCGCAATGCAGATTGCCGGAAGCCAGTAAGAGAGGCGTCGCATCATTACCAATTATCCGTTGATACCCCTGTCCTTCCCTAACGGAGATTCTGCCTTCGGCGGTACTCGACGAGATACGCTTGCAAAGCCTCCTGCCAGGTGCGCAGAGCGATGCCGTAATTTGCCAGCGGCGTTGGAGAGAGGACGGAATATGCCGGACGCTGCGCCAAGCTCCCCGCTTCAGCGGATGTGATCGGGGAGATGGGAGTGCCCCGGCCTGCCTTGTGAAGGATTGCCTTTGCGAATTCGAACCAAGAACACGTTCCTGAGTTCGTGATGTTCACGATGCCTTGTGCGTCCGCTCGAACCAGTTCCTGGATGGCGGCGGCGAGATCTTTCGTATACGTTGGCGAGCCGATCTGGTCCGCCACAACTTTCAATTCGGGTTGGGTGTCGGCCGCATGCAGGATTTTTTCCGGGAAACAGGATCTGTTCGCTCCAAAAAGCCAGGAGGTGCGTGCGATCAGCCAAGGGCCGGCCTCTTCCTGGACTGCTTTTTCTCCGGCGGCTTTGGATGCGCCGTAGATGTTTAGAGGATTGACCGGGTCTTCCGGTTCATACGGACGAGTCGACGAACCGTCAAACACGTAGTCTGTGCTCAGATAGCAAAGTTTCGCACCTAGTTCACGCGCTACAACCGAGACGTTCCGGGTGCCGTCTCGATTCACGGCGAACGCCAGGCCTGGGTTCCGTTCGCCGCCATCCACATCGGTGTAGCCGGCGGACAGGATGATCCAGTCGGGGCGGTGCCTGGATGCTAGCCCGCGCACCTGTTCGAGATCGCGAATGTCCGCGTCGCGCGAACTCGCCGGAATGATTGTGTCTCCCGTCCAGTCCTCAACGAGGTCGCTCCCGAGGAGGCCATTGGACCCAATGATCAGAATTCGCATGAATGGTTTGTTTCGGCGAAAGCCGGTACAGCCACCGAATGTCGTGGTCGGCCGCTTAGAGCCGCCACGCTACGAGTCAACATGAGAACGAAAGGTTTCCGCGCGGCGATCGTAGTGCCGCTGATAGTAGTTCCGATATTCTCCGGAACGCGCGTGAGCGAGCCACTCGGAATTGACCTGATACCACTCGATCGTTTTGCGGAGGCCCTCCTCAAAGCCGAGCAGCGGGCCCCAGCCGAGTTCGCGCCGAATTTTCGAGCTATCAAGCGCGTAGCGACGATCATGGCCCGGGCGATCCTGAACGTACTGAATCAATGAGTCGGACTTGCCGAGAAATCGCAGAATTGTGCGTACAATTTTAACGTTGGGTTGAGACTCACCGGAAGATACGTTGTAGACAGAACCCGGGGCGGCTTTCTCCAGCGCCAGAGCGATGGCACGGCAATAGTCCTCCACGAACAGCCAGTCGCGCTCCTGCATGCCGTCACCGTAGATCGGCAGGGGCTTGTCCTCGCTTGCGTTTGCGATCATCAGCGGAATTAATTTTTCTGGAAATTGAAAAGGTCCAAAATTGTTGGTGCAGCGCAGAATTACCGAGGAAACGCCGTATGTGTTGGCGTAGGCGGTAACAAAATGCTCCGCGGAGGCCTTGCTTGCAGCATAGGGGCTGCGAGGGTCGAGCGGTGCCGCTTCCGTGAAAGCCTGTCCAGCGGGGGCGCTGCCATAAACTTCATCGGTGCTGATGTGGATAAACCGGATGCCGGGAAAAAGACGGGCCGCTTCCAGCAAGGAGTGAGTGCCAATAATGTTGGTGTTGAGAAAAGGAGAAGCATCCTCAATGCTGCGGTCCACGTGGGTCTCCGCGGCAAAGTGGACCACGGCGTCAAATACCTGCCGGAAAAGCTCGGTGACGGCAGTCCGGTCGGTGATGTCGCCGCGAACGAAATGGTACCGCTGGTCCCGCGCGACATCGGCCAGATTCTCCGGGTTGCCTGCGTAGGTTAACTTGTCGAAATTGAAGATTTCGAGGTCGCGGCGAGAATTCAACAGAAAGCGAACGAAATTAGCGCCGATAAAACCCGCGCCACCCGTGACTAGAACTTTCAATCACCGCCCTCCTTTCTCAAAATCAGAACTTTTCCCCCGCACCGATAACTCCGCTCCCGTTATTTTGAATTTTCGGAAGGTCGTGGCGGTTTTCCTCGTCCGGGCAGCTTATTGGTGCCCGTTTCAGCGGCAAGATTTGTCACCCGTAGAAGGGATTCGAACGTTCCCGCGTCGCTCCACCAGCCTTCCAGGATGCTATGAGTGAGAGTCTTTTCTTTCAGGTACATATTGTTGACGTCGGTGATTTCCAGTTCGTTCCGCCAGCTTGGCCTGGTCTTGCCGATTTTCTCGAAGACCGTCGAATCATAGAAATAGATTCCGGTCACAGCATAGCTGGACTTGGGTTTTTTCGGCTTTTCTTCAATCCGCAGAATTTTGTCGCCGGAAAGTTCGGGGCAACCGAAGCGCTCCGGGTCGGGGACTTCTTTGAGAATGATGTGGGCGCCGCGCTTTTGCTTTTCAAAGATGTTTTTCGCCGCGACTATATTATTTTCGATGATGTTATCGCCCAGGACGACGCAAATCTTCTCATTTTCCACGAAGGGCTGCGCCAACCGAAGGGCGTCTGCAATTCCACCCTCTCCCTCCTGGTAAGTGTAATGAATGCGCTGGAGACCGAACTCCTTGCCGTTCGAGAGCAGGCGGATGAAATCGCCCGAGTTTTGTCCGCCGGTGACGACAATGACGTCGCGGATGCCCGCGTCCACCAGCGTCTGGATGGGATAAAAAATCATCGGCCGGTCATAGACGGGAAGCAAATGCTTGTTGGTAACGCGAGTCAGAGGATACAGGCGCGACCCCTTCCCACCGGCAAGCACAACACCCTTCATGGACGAGTTTCTCCTGGTCGCAAGTTTCCCACATTAAACTATTCGAAGTGCATGATTTTAGCGCCCGCACGAAAACCCCGAAGCCTAACGCTTGAACTGCCCAATCCCACGTGATTCTCCGCCTATTTTTTGGCTGAGAAGTTCAGTTGGGGCCAGAAATTGGACGGGCTAATTCAAGTTGGATCACGCCAATCAGAATCAGCCGCCGGAGAGTTGAGAAAGCGCGCTTCGCACCTGGTCTGCGAGCCGGGATTTGGGATCCAAATTGATAGCCTTCTCGAATTCAACCTTTGCTTTGGCAGGGTCATTGAGCTTTTGGTATGTGAGGCCAAGGTGATAGCGGTAAGTTTGATTATTGGGAGTGGCCTTCACCGCGTCTTCCAGGAGCGGTGCGGCAACAGTGTAGCCGCCGTTATTGTAGTAGGCCCATCCGAGGGTGTCCTTGGCGTTGGGAAGATTGGGAAGTCCCTTTCGGGCGGTCTGGGCCAGAGTCAGAGCAACAGTCGGGCTGCCACCATGCTCCAGTAGCAGATAAGCGAGATTGTTCGAGGCAAGAGGGTTTTCCGAATCGATCGTCAGAACCTTCTGATAGGTCGATTGGGCTTGCTGCCAGTTTCCAACCCGTTCATACAGGGCACCGAGCGAGATTTGCAGCCGGACATCCCTCGGGGAGAGTTCGATCGCCCGCTGGTAAAGCGCGATTGCTTTGTCTGGGGAACCATCCGCAGTGACCAATTGGGCGAGGAGGACCATGGCGGGAACATTGTTTTTGTCCAACGCGAGCACCTGGCTAGCCGAGTCCTCTGCGGGCTTCAGTTGCTTTGCCTGAACCTGAAGTTCGGCAAGCAACAGAAACAGGGCGGGCGCGTTGGGATTCCGTTTAATCTGCTCCTGAACAAAAGCCATTGCGTCGGCAGGCCTGTTTTTAGCTTCATCAACTTGAACAATGCCGCGGATCGCTTCTAGCGAATTTGGATCGCGAGCTAGTGCCTGGCGGAACATTGCCTCGGCGTCCGCCGTGCGTTTTTGCGCCAGCCGCAATTCTCCCATTTTCAGGAAATAGAGCGGATTCTGCGAACCCAACTTCTGCAGGTTCATCAAATCCGCCTCGGCGCCAATCGCATCTCCCTGATTCATTCGAGCGGTCGCGTGATAGAGATATCCGTCCGGGGAGTTCGGAGCGTGCTTCTTCAGTTGAGTGCTCAAGTCCTCCAGACTCTTCATATCTCCCTTGAGGGCGGCGTTTCTTGTCAGCGCGAGCCACGCTTCTGCAAAGTTTGGCCGGAGGCGCACGGCCTCTCGCCATTCACTCTCCGCTTGCTGAGGATTGCTTTTTTCAGCGAACGCCAGGCCCAATTGATAGTGACCTACCGCATTGTCGGGAGCTTGCTTGACGGCTGCCTGCAGCGTCGTTAGAGCTTCATCCGGCTTGTGCTGGCGCATCAGGATTTGGCCTTTGAGGATAAGGGCTTCCGCGTCCTGAGGAGATTTCTTCAAAATAGCTTCCGTGCGCGGGGAAGCATCGTCCAGCCGATTGTTGAGGATCAAAAGCTGGATATAAGTTCTTTGAACGGAAAGGTCTTCAGGATATTTCGCGGAAAGGGCCGCGAATTCGGCGGCTGCCTTTTCAAACTGGCCACGCGAAAGATAGGAGTCGCCTAGCATCCGATAGGCAATTGGGTTGGAACTCAACTGATTCTTGGCGTCCGTCAGGACCTGCTCCGCCTGTTCCACGTGCCCTTGGGAGTAGTAAAGCGAGGCAAGTGTAGAGCGCGGTGAAATATCCTGAGGAGCGGCAGCAATGGCCGCCTGAAACTGTTTTTCAGCATCAGAGTCCCGTTTCAGCTGATGGTAGAGGGCGCCGAGCATCATGTAGGAGGCAACGGCTTTCGGCTCCAAGCTCTGTGCTTTCAGCAAATTGGACTCGGCGTCCTCCGGCTTGCCGGCACGCATCTGGAGTTGGGCCAGATTCAAATAAGTTGCTGCACGGTCCGGGGCCATCTTGACGGCATCATTGGCAACTTGAAAAGCATCCGCGGAATTACCAAGCGCCGCCTCGGCGTCGGAAAGAAGGAGTTGCGCCTCAACGTTATTGGGATTGGATTTGAGTACAAGTTGAGCGCGATCCTTCGCTTCCTGTCTCTTCCCCGCAGCAAGTTGTAACTGTCCAAGTTCGACCTGCGCTTCCAAATTCTCTGGCTGGAGTTCCACAGTTCGCTGAAGTTCGGCGAATGCCGCGGACCAGCTTTTCAGTTTGAGTTGGGTTTGCGCGAGTTTGAAGTGTGCTTCCGCGTAGCGAGGATCAAGTTGGATGGCGCGGCCGTAATAGATCAGGGCTTCAGGGTATTTTCCCTGGTCAAAACTCACGTTGCCCTTCGCAAGAAATTTCTTGGGATCGCGATTGCAGCCGGCACAGAAAATCAGGAGAAGCAAAAACAGGGCAGCGGGAATTCGGCGGAAAGCCCGCATCGGGAAATAGGAGACTCCGAAGTGGAATACTCTGGATTTCATGTTCGCTGGCAAAAGCAATTTTGCACCCCTATCCCGTCCGGTCGCAAGCGGCGTCCTGGGTCAGCGTTAAATTTAAGAGAATCTGTCGGATAAGACACAGGATATTGGGTAAGTTGGAGTGTATCAGTAATGTCGGGGGAGGAGGGTGGTTGCGGCACGGGGAGAGGGGAATCGAGGGGATAATAGGGATATTTTTTTTCCACTTTCCGAGGCCTAAGCGGGTGTTGTGCAGTCGAGTTTAGATATTGCCTTCCGTGGAAAACTGTAACTTATTGATATTGCGTTGGTTGTCCGCCTGTGGGAAAATCAACAAGGATATTGGACTATTTCTGCGTGGTTATCCTCGTGCATCTTTCTTTCCTCGGGGGCGATGCTTGTTTAGTCTGCCCCGGACCAAGTCTTAGGGCGGCTCGATAGCGAGGTCGTTGGAAATGGTACGCAACGGAGAAATTTCGGTAGCGGATGTGAAGCGAATCCTTCGCCGCTACTGGTGGATTCCTGCTTTCATAACGGTGACGCTGGGCGCAATGGGCTTGGCGGCCTCACTCGTTCTTCCAAAGAAATATACGTCGTCAACGCTGGTTCTCGTCGAGCCGCCGACTGTTTCCAAGATCCTGGTCCAGCCGGTAATTACAGACGACCTGAATCAGCGGATGGCTTCCATGAAGGCGCAGATTCTGAGCCGGTCGAGGTTGGAACCAATCATTAATAAGTTCAACCTGTACCCCGTTGAACGAAAGACAACCCACATGGAGGATTTGGTCGAAAGGCTGAAGAGCGCGGTGCACGTTGAGTTGATCGAGCCGCTGGCCGGGTCGGCCGACAGGGACCCGCCAGGCTTCAATGTCAGCGTGACGTTTGACAATCCCCAGTTGGCCCAGCAGATCTGCCAGGAAATCACCTCGATGTTTATGGAGCAGAACGCCTCGGGGCGCGTCGAGAAAGGGAATAGAACGACGCAATTTTTGACCGAGCAATTGAATGAAGCAAAGGCCAAACTCGACGAACAGGACAAGCGACTGGCCCAGTTCAAAGCGGAGCATTTGGTTTCCATGCCGGAGCAGGAACAGACCAATCTAGCTCTTCTGGGCGGATTGAATACACAATTGGATGCCGCCACCCAGGCTCTAACGCGCGCGCAGCAGGACAAGTCGCTAAATGAGACATTGCTTTCCAACCAGGAGGCTAGCTGGAAGGGTGCACAGGCGGGATCGCAGAACCCGGAAACTCAGGATCAGGAGTTGGCGGCGCTGCAGGCGCAGCTATCGTCATTACTGGCAAAATACACTCCGGAACACCCCGACGTGATCAAGGTGAAAGCCCAGATTGAAGAGCTGAATCGAAGAATGGCCGCGGCGCCAGCCCCGAAACCAGCGGCTGCAGCGTCCCAAGCCGCACTTCGCGAGCCGCCCGCGATTCAACAGTTGCGAACTAGGATTAAGCAGGATGAATTTACGATTGCCGAGATGACCAAGCGTCAAGGACAGATTCAGGATCAGATACGAGCGATCCAGGGCAGGTTGCAGGCGAGCCCCGTGGTGGAGCAGCAGGTGAAAGAACTTACGCGGAGCTACCAGACTGCTTCGGAGATCTACAATGATCTGCTGAAAAAACGGGAATCTTCCGCCATGGCCACGGATTTGGAACACGAGCAGCAGGGAGAGAACTTCAAGGTTTTGGACGCGCCGAGTCTTCCTTCTTCGCCGTCGTTCCCGAAGAAGTCCATCTTTGTTGGCGGAAGTATCGGGGCAGGACTGGCGTTGTCTCTCGGAATTCTCTACCTGCTCGCCATGAGCGACAAGGCAATGTACTCGGAGCGCGACGTCGAGCTTTGTCTGAAGCTGCCGGTGTTGACGACGGTCCCCAGTTTTGACGTCCGGGGACACGGAAACGGATAGCAGCAAGAAATTTGATGGTAACGGCAAGAAAACTACAGATTGAACTCAGGATTGTGATTTAGAAGGACTGAAAAGAGCGAACGATGAGCCGGATCCACGAAGCCTTAAAAAAAGCCGCGGAAGAACGCAGCGCTCAGACCGTAAATCGCGCTACCGCTGATTTGGTGGATCTTTCGATCCAAGAAGAAATCGCCGTAAATCAGCCGGCAAACGGCGGGGCTCCCCTGAAGCCTCGCGTTACCCAAAAATCGGATTCCGGGGTTCTGCGATTCGAGGAGTTCGCGAAACGCTGCACCCACGTAAAGTGGAAGGTAGATTCGGACGCGGGCATTTATGCCGCCCATGCAAACAATTCCGTCGGCGCCGAGAAATTCCGGACCTTGCGTTCGCGACTTTACCAGGTCGCTTCGGTGCAGCCCCTGAAGCGAATTCTAATCACAAGCAGCACTCCCGCCGAAGGCAAGACGTTTGTTGCCGCCAATCTTGCGCAATCTTTCATCAGGCAGGAAAACCGGCGCGTCTTGCTGATCGACTCGGATTTACGTGCTTCCCGTCTTCATCTTCACGTGGGAGCTCCGGATACACCCGGCTTGTCTGATTACCTTCGAGGCGATGCAGACGAATACCAGGTCACCCAGGTGGAACAGGATGGAAACCTGTGCCTGATCCCCGGCGGCAATGAGGTTTCGAACCCCAGTGAACTGCTGCATAGCGATCGAATGAGACAATTGCTTGAACGAATGTCGCAGATCTTCGATTGGATCATCCTGGATTCTCCACCGGCACTGGCGGTGCACGACGCCAGCATCCTGGCCGACATGTGTGACGGCGTGCTTTTTGTGGTGAGGGCGGGATCAACAGATTTCGAGCTGGCTACGAAGGCTTCTTCGGAATTTCGGGAAAAGAATTTGCTTGGCGTCGTGCTGAACCGCGTGGATAAAGGCGATTCCTATGGCGGTTATTACTACGGATACGGTTCTCAGCATGAAGGCGAGCCGAAAACCAGGGACTGATTCAGGACTGAAATTTCCTCTGTGAGTTGTTCGGCCGGAAAATGTTGGCTACGACTGCTGCGTGGCAACAATTGGAGTGGGCGTTTCACCCTTGCGCAACGCCCAGTATACGGGCAGGAGTAGCGCCAATCCGATCAAAAAAAACACGATTCCGCCCTGGTGATGCAAACTTCCGTTCAGAAAAGAGGGGTTGACATAGTTCGCCAGCAAAGTCAGCGTGGCGATCCGAATCCCATTTTTTATGAGCATCATGCAGAGCCCGGCCGCCACAAATGCCAGCTTTTTCCAGAGCGGACGGAACGCAAAATGGGCTACGAGCAAAGCCAGGATCACAAGAGCCAAGCTCGAGCGTATTCCGCTGCATTCCCGAGCCACTTCAATTGACATGACCGGAAGTCGAAAAACAAATCCCTGGCGCAATACAGGGGCACCGCTCAGATTGAACAGGACCTCGGCAATGTCCGCGGAACCTGCTTGCAAGCCGTAAATGACTTGACCAAGGATTCGATCCGGGATGGGGATCACAAAAAGCAAAAACGCCAGTGCAAAGCTGGAAGATCTGGCTGCGGTCGTGCCGAATGTGAAGACGAAACCGGCAACCACGGAAAGTATCAAGGATAAGGCATAGCCGCTTAAGCGAGTCTTAGCAGCGCAAGAGTCGCAGCTTAGGGCGAGGACGGCCATCAGGATTGATGGCACGAGAAAAGTGCTCGCCGGCCAGATGCTGAACCCGGCCTCAGGAAGCAATTGCTTTCTTTCGGTGTAGAGAAGCCATGCGGTAATGAAGGGAATCAGCAAGATGTGAGACGAGGTCTCATCCTGGTTCGCAAGCTGGAAAAGTGCATAAACAGGCTTCACAAAGAGCAGAAGGGAAATAAAGACCCAAGCTCCAAAAATCATCCACCGACTCGACGGGCGAGCAGAATCAAGGGTCAAGAAAAGATCCTTCCCAGGAAATCTAGGGCGAAAATTGGATCTGCGGCAACTTCGAATTCCGAGGTTTCCCAAAGTCAGGGAGAAACCCATAGCATCCGCAGTGAATGTCCGATCCCAGTATTCCAGATATTCGGGAAAAGATGGCAAAGCCGATTTGAGTTGATGCCGCATACAGCAATCGCGAAAACTGCCAGCTCAATTGGCAGTCGGTGAGCGGGGAGACACTCCAGGCGCCGCCATTGAACTGAACGTGGATTCGGGCACGGATGACACCGGCTGCAAGACCAGTGATTTACACCCTGGTGTGTGGAGTCTTGCTAGGAGTCTTTTAGAGCCCCGAGGACGACCTGGCACGGTGGCATTGAGGTTTTCTCTTCTCTCGCGAGGGGCCAAATTGCTGAAAAACAAGACCATTTGCCAGATAACGGAGGCTGTTGACAAGCCTTAAAAGACTTGTTTTCAGTGTATTAACAATAGGCCTTAAGTGGCTCGAAAACAGATTGAGGAACCCGATTGCAACAATAGGGCATAGCTTTTCTCATTGCCAGTGGTCCAATCGTTTCGCGACTTGAGCTTCCAAATACGACCTTCTTTAAGTCGTTTTAAATGAACACTTTAGAAAGACACCTCCAACGGAAACGCTGGTCGCTCCCCATAGCCGACTGGCAGGGTAATTGCCTTTATGGGGGTGACAGTTCGCTGGGACTGTAACGGCGATAGCCTACCGAGCAGGCCAGTATGGATAGGAAACGGGCAGAAAATTGAACGAATCAATGGAAAGTACGCCAAGCGATTCAACCTCCAAGCCCTCTTGGTACGCGCTCCAGGTCCGCTCCCGCAAGGAAGGATACGTAGCCTCGCAGATCGAGGGGCAAGGCTATGAATGCCTGTTGCCAACCTACAAGAGCGTTAGGAAGTGGTCAGACCGGGTAAAAGAGGTCGAGCAGCCTCTCTTTCCGGGCTACCTTTTTTGCCGATTTGATTTTCAGAATCGTCGCTCCGTGATTACGACCCCGGGTGTGCTGCAGATTGTCGGGTATGGCCGTACGGCCATCTCTGTTTCTGACGAAGAGATCCAGTCGCTGCAACTTGCAGTGTCTTCCGGGATGCCCAAGCAGCCATGGCCGTACCTGGAAGTCGGCCAGCGTGTCCGCGTGAATTACGGGACATTGAGCGGTCTCGAAGGAATTCTGGTCAACGTGAAGGGTAACCACCGGGTAATTCTCTCGGTGACGCTCTTGCAGAGATCGGTAGCAATGGAAGTGGAAACCTCGTGGCTCTCCGTTGTGAAGGAAGAACCTCGGGAAAGCATGGCACGACGGATACTTCGCCCGATCCAAGTGCCGACGGGACTATAAATTCAATCGGACAGGAATCGGAGCAAGACAGATGAGTCCAATGGAAGCGCTAGCGCGGCGAGAAAATGAAAGGCCCAAGGTGGAGGTTCGCACCCATTTGTCGGTGCCGAACATGGGCAACACACCGCCAAGGATGTTGCTGCATGAGGACGCGTTCGTCTCCATGCTGTATCTGGAACGCCGCCGCGCGGAACGTGCCCAAAACCGGTTCGTGCTGATCCTGGTGGATGTGCAGAAAATCATGGAAGGGATTTCCGGCAAAGACCGCATGGTCCAACTGCTGGCGAAATCGCTGTCTGAGGCCACCCGGGAGACGGACATCATCGGTTGGTATCTTGAGAACAGCCTGATGGCGGTGATCGGAACCGAACTCGGAAAAGCCAGCAACGAAGTTGTGCAGAAAAGGTTTCTGGAAAAACTGCGCGGCATTTTCGAATCGACTCTCGGAAAAGAGAAGAGCGCGTCCATCTTCGTTTCGTTTCACTTTTTCCCGGAAGAATACGGCAACGGAGCGAACGATCACTCCGCAAACATCAAGTTGTATCCAGAAATTCAGAAGCGTGATGACGCGAGGAAAGTTCCTTTGGCGATCAAGAGAGCCATTGATCTTGCCGGCAGCGTTGCGGCACTCGCCTTTCTCTCCCCCGTTTTTGCGGCCGTGGCTTTGGCGATCAAACTGACTTCCAAAGGCCCCGTGCTTTTCAAGCAGGAGCGCCTTGGCCAACATGGAAAGACATTCACTGTGCTGAAGTTCCGCTCGATGCGGACGGATTGCGACCCCAAGATTCACCAGCAGTACGTCGAACAATTCATCGCCGGCCAGGTGGATGGAAATTCGGAAGCGGCGGCAAAGCCGGTGTTCAAGATTCAAAAAGATCCGCGCGTGACTCCAGTGGGCCGTTTTATTCGCAAGTCCAGCCTGGATGAATTGCCTCAGTTCTGGAATGTGCTGCGGGGAGATATGTCACTGGTTGGCCCGCGTCCGGCGCTCGCCTACGAATTCCGGAAGTACGAGGTGTGGCACCGCCGCCGCGTTCTGGAAATCAAACCCGGCATCACGGGTTTGTGGCAGGTTGAAGGACGCAGCCGGACGCGATTCGATGAGATGGTGCGCCTGGACCTGAAGTATGCGCGCGCTTGGTCTGTTTGGCTGGATCTGAAAATTCTGGCGCAGACACCCGGCGCTGTGATCCAAGGCGAGGGCGCGCACTAAGCGAATGAGCCAAGCCGTCGCCCCGGAAAACTTCAGCGCAAGAGCATCCGCCAGTTCGGCCAAACAACATTTCTTCTCCAGCAGTTCCTCTGTGATCGCTCCACAACGCGCCGTTGCCCCCGGCGCCGTCTAGTCCGAGGAAGTCTCAAGGAGTTCAACGATGCGTATCGGTGTGATTGGTTACGGTTACTGGGGTCCGAATATCGTGCGGAATTTTCATTCCCAGGATCATTGCGAAGTGGTTCTGGTGGCCGATCGCAATGCAAATTGCGAGCCTCGCCTGAAGAAAACATTTCCCGGGATCGGATTTACAACTGATGAAAATCAAATCCTGACCTCGCCTGAAATCGACGTCGTTGCAGTGGTTACTCCGGTTTGGACCCATTTTGAGTTGGCCAAGAAGGCGCTGGAGAACGGCAAGCACGTATTTGTGGAGAAACCGTTCACCTACAGCGTGGCGCAGGGCGAAGAACTGGTGGAACTGGCCGCGCGGAAAAACCTGAAAATCATGGTGGACCACACGTTCTTGTTCACCGGCGCGGTGCGGAAAATTAAGGAATTGGTCGACAAGAAAGAACTCGGCGACCTCTACTACTACGACGCGCTGCGCGTAAACCTTGGATTGTTCCAGCACGATGTAAACGTGATCTGGGATCTGGCGCCGCACGATCTTTCGATCATGGATTACGTGATTGGAGAAAAGCCGGAAGCCGTGGTTGCCACCGGGGAGAGGCATCTGAACGGAGTGGAGGACGTGGCGTTCATTACGGTCTACTTTCCAAAACATATTATCGCTCACGTAAACGTCAACTGGCTTTCGCCTGTGAAGGTGCGGACTACTCTCATCGGCGGCGAAAAGAAAATGCTGGTCTGGAACGATTTGGAAGCCGACGAAAAACTGAGGATTTACGACAAGGGAGTCAGCATGTCCACGAATCCCAGCAACCTGCACCAGTTGCTGGTGAGCTACCGCTCGGGCGACATGTGGGCGCCTCAGGTGGAGCAAGTGGAAGCGCTGCGCGCAGAGACAGCCTACTTCATCAAGTGCATCGAGGAAAACACCAAGCCATTCAACGATGGCGAAGCCGGACTTCGCGTGGTGCGAATTCTGGAAGCCGCCGATCGATCGATTCGCAGCCGTGGGGAGGCCATATCTCTGTGAACGACTACGTTTGCATCGCGCCCAGCGTAAAGCTGGGGAAAGACGTAAAGCTGTCGAAATTTATCAATCTTTACGGATGTGAGATCGGTGACGGCACCAAGATCGGAGCGTTCGTCGAAATACAGAAAAACGCCAGCGTCGGCCGGTGCTGCAAGATCTCCAGCCACACCTTCATTTGTGAAGGCGTGGAAATTCAAGACGACGTATTTATCGGGCATGGCGTGATGTTTATCAACGATGTTTATCCGCGGGCAACGGCTGCGGGCGGGGGCCTGCAGACAGAGGCAGATTGGAAAGTCGAGAAGACCAGGATTTGCAAGGGAGCTTCGGTCGGATCGGGCGCAACGATCTTGTGCAATGTCACGATTGGTGAAAACGCGATTGTTGGCGCAGGCAGTGTTGTGACCAAAGACGTCCCCGCGAACGCGATCGTGGCCGGGAATCCGGCAAAGTTTTTGAGATTCGTGAATGAGGAGAAAAAGTAAAGACATGGCAAACCCGACGAAAATTCCATTCCTTGATCTTGTGACGCCGCACCAGGAACTCCAGGAAGAACTTCTGGCTGTAGTGAAAAAAGCCTTCAGCAATGCGGGATTCATTGGCGGTCCGATGGTTGAGGAATTTGAGCAGGAGTTCGCGGCATTTTGCGGCGCGAAGTATTGCGTCGGCGTGAATAGCGGCACCGACGCTCTACGTTTCGCGTTCATGGCCGCGGGTGTGCAACCAGGCGACGTCCTCATCACCGTGGCGCACACGTTCATCGCGACCACGGAGGCCATCTCCCAGGCCGGCGCACACATCGCGTTCGTGGATATTCACGAACAGACCTACACGATGGATCCAGAGAAACTTCGCGAATATCTGGAGACTCGCTGCGAGTTTAACAGTAGGACTGGTGAAACAATCGAGCGCGGGTCGAAGCGGCGCGTCGTGGGGATCGTCCCCGTGCATCTTTACGGGCAGACTGCGGACATGGACCCAATCCTCGAGCTGGCGGAAAAGCACAATCTGTTCGTGATCGAAGATGCTTGCCAGGCTCATGGAGCGCAGTACTTTTCGAAGAAAGACAACGCGTGGAAACTTGCGGGCTCGATGGGCAAAGCCGGGGCGTTCAGCTTCTACCCGGGCAAGAATCTGGGTGCGTGCGGAGAAGCGGGGGCTGCTACGACGAATGACCCTGCGATGGCTGCACGCATGAAGATGATTCGCGATCATGGCCAAGCCAAAAAGTATTACCACGACATCGAAGGCTATAACGGACGGCTGGATTCAATTCAGGCGGGCTGGCTTTCCGTGAAACTTAAGCACCTCGCGAAATGGAATGAAGCGCGGCGAACCCACGCGCACCGCTATCACGAACTGCTGGCTGAAGCGAAAGATTCGATTGTGGTTCCAGTGGAGGCTCCCTGGACCAAGGGCGTTTATCACCTATACGTTGTACGCGTGCAGGATCGCGAAGCGTTCCAGGGCGCGCTGGCGGAAGCTGGTATCGGCACCGGAATCCACTATCCCATTCCGCTGCACCTCCAAAAAGCCTACGAAAACCTCAACTACAAGAAGGGCGATTTCCCGGTCACGGAGCGGGTCGCGGCGGAGATCGTCTCGCTGCCAATGTTCCCGCAACTCAGCGAGAGTCAGCGGAGTGAAGTCGCCAACAAGGTGCTGGAATTTTGTGCTTCCAAAGTGAGCACGCCTAATTCGTAGATAAGGCTGCGTGCAAGCCTGCGTATAAAACGAAACAATGCGGTTATTTCATTGAAGATCAAACTTTTGACGCGGCTTCATTGTTCCTGTCAGATTCTTCCCAAAATGATCGCGGCCGATTCCGGATTTCCGCATCGGCTGATTTCGCAACAGGCCATCGGGACTCATTGTCGATAAACATGCTTTCCTTATCTTCAAATGGAATTCAGATTCCTCGCCTTGACCGGTTGGCCACAATCTATTTGTGTCATCCACTGAGCCGTATCTTCCGGCGCTCTACTGCTGCCCGAGTTCCTATGTTGATGTATCACAGCATCTCGGAAAACCTGTTTGGCAAGGTTCATCCTTACACGCAGATTAATACGACTCCGTCTGTGTTTGCCTCTCAGATGAGATGGCTGCGTCGCGAAGGGTACCACACCGTAAATCTATCGGAGCTACTGCCCGCTCTGGATGCGGGGAAGGATCTCTCGAAAGCCATCGTCATCACTTTCGATGACGGGTACATGGATTTTTACCTGGAAGCTTTTCCGATCATGAAACAGTGCGGTTTCAGGGCAACGATTTTTCTGGCCACCGACCGCATTCAAGACAGTCCCGTGAAAAGCGAGGGTGTGGATTACCTGACCTGGCAAAAGGTCCGCGAACTGCACACCGAAGGATTTAGTTTCGGATCGCATACGGTGACCCACCCCGACCTCAGGTCGTTAGATCCGGAACAGATCGACTATGAACTGAGCTGCTCCAAGGAAACCATCGAACAGAAGATTGGCGCTGCCGTCGAGTCTTTCGCGTATCCGTTCCCGTTCCCAGAAGAGGATCGGGATTTCATGCGCTTCCTAGCGGACGCCCTGGAGAATAATGGCTTCCTGAACGGAGTATCCACGATCATTGGAAGAGTCACGCGGGAAAACAATCGATTCTTCCTGCCTCGGCTACCTGTGAATTCCTGGGATGATCTGGAGTTTCTGCGCGCCAAGCTCGAGGGTGGATACGACTGGGTGCACGGCCCACAGTGGTTTTACAAATTTGTACACCACAACATTTCGCCAATGCAGCGAGCCAGCGTTTTCAAGTGGGAGGCGGTGAAGTAATGAAGCAAAACTCTTCTCAGCAGCAACTACAGACTCTCCCGGAGAAAGAGCAGGCGACTCCGGGTGCAAGCGAGAACGTTATGACTGAAACTGTGAAACGTCCCCACGGCTCTACGCGGTCGTTGCCCGGGAACAAAGGAACCACCAGGAAAATCTGGATTGATCTCGATAACTCTCCCCATGTTCCGTTTTTTCTGCCGATTGCCGATGAGCTCAAAAAGCGGGGCTACGAAGTGATTTTGACGGCGCGCGATTCCTACCAGGTGTGCGACCTCTTGAAGTTTCACAATGTGTCCTGCAGAGTGATTGGCAAACATTGGGGCAAGCACCGGGCGTTTAAGATCTTCGGCACATTTGTCCGCGCACTGCAACTGTCCATGTACATTCGGAAAGAAAAAGTGGATCTGGCAATTTCGCACGTGTCGCGGTCTCAGCTTCTGTGTAGCTTTCTGTTGGGTATCCAGACGCTGACGATTGCCGATTACGAGTTTATCGCGAAGCTGGGCTTCCAGAAATCTGACTGGCTTTTCATGCCCCAGTCCATCGAAGACTCGACTGCGCCGAAAGCCAAGCACGAAGTGATGAAATATCCCGGATTGAAAGAAGATGTCTACGTTCCCAGATTTCGACCAGACCCTGCGCTGAAAAAGCAACTCGGATTCTCCGCCGGAGATCTGATCGTGACCGTTCGGCCTCCTGCGACGGAGGCTCACTACCATAATCCCGAGGGTGAGATTTTGCTCGATGCCACCCTGCGAATGCTCGTGGAGCGGCCTGAGGCCCGCGTGATTCTGCTCCCCCGAAATGAAAGACAGGACAAAATTCTCAGGAAAGACTGGGGAGAGTGGATTAAGAAACGCAAGATCATCATTCCGGATAAGGTGGTGGACGGCCTGAATCTGATCTGGTTCTCGGATCTGGTCATCAGCGGGGGCGGAACAATGAATCGCGAGGCAGCCGCGCTAGGCGTCCCGGTTTATAGCATCTTCCGGGGACAGATCGGCAGCGTGGACAAGTATCTGGCCACGAGCGGACGCCTGGTGCTGATTGAGAACGTGGATGAGCTTAAAACCAAGGTTCGCCTGGTTCGGCGCGAGACCGCAGACGAGAACAGCATCGAACGCGGCCGCGCCCTGGAGTGTATCGTGGCCGGAATCAGCTCCATCGTTGAGAATCATTCGCTTCCCAAATTCTCCTGAGGATCGTCAGTCTGGTATCGCCGTCGCCGGCCAGGGAGAAAAGCTGCAGGGCATAAATGCACAAGGAAAGCATAGGCCGAGCATTCAGGCTCGCTGAACATCAGGAACAAAAGTGGCCCAACCTAAAAACATCAAGATACTAAGCGTCGTTGGCGCTCGACCGAATTTCATGAAAGTTGCGCCAATCATTGCGGCGATTCGCGAACACAACGAGCGAACCACCGGATGCAAGATTCACCACGTGCTCGTGCACACCGGGCAACATTACGACGCCATCATGTCCGATCAATTCTTCGAGGATCTGCGCCTGCCCAAGCCGGATGTGCATCTTGGCGTGGGGTCGGGTTCCCACGCCAAGCAGACTGCCGAAATTATGGAGAAGTTTGAGGCTGTGCTGCTGGCAGAGAAGCCGCAAGTGGTCATCGTGGTCGGCGACGTAAATTCGACGGTGGCGTGCGCGCTGGTTACTTCCAAGATTTCCTTCGACTCCAACGGGTCCCGGCCGCTGATCGCACATGTCGAAGCGGGGCTTCGTTCCTTTGATCGTGGGATGCCCGAGGAAATTAACCGGGTTTTGACCGACCACCTGACTGATTTGCATTTTATTACGGAGGAAAGCGGTCTTCGGAATCTGCAGAACGAAGGGATCGCTCCGCACAAGGTTCATTTCGTTGGCAACACAATGATCGATTCATTGCTTGCATTCCACGGGAAGGCGGATGAATCGAACATCCTTGAGACTCTTAGCCTACGCCGCCGCAGCGCCTCCAACGGACATGGAGATTCCATCAAGCGATACGCGCTGCTCACTTTGCACCGGCCTACAAACGTGGACAATCGTGAGACCTTCCTGAACATTCTTGGCGGGTTGGAAGAATTGGGAAAAACCTGCCCCATCATTTTTCCGGTCCATCCGCGAACCCAACAACGAATTAAGGATTTTGGCTCGACGATGCCCGTGGGAATGAGCACGGCGGAGAACCCTGGCGGCGAGGCTGAAATGACGAACGGTCGCACCGGCATCGTCCTGACGAACCCGCTGGGTTACCTGGATTTTCTCTGTTTGATGAAGCATGCGGCCATCGTAGTGACAGATTCGGGAGGGATTCAGGAAGAAACCACTTGCCTGAAGATCCCCTGTGTCACCGTGAGAGAAAATACAGAGCGGCCGGTTACAGTGGAGGGCGGAACGAACGTTATCGCGGGAACAAAAAAAGAAAATATCCAGGCCGCCATCCGTGGCCAACTTGGCAGGACCGGCGGCCAGGCGCCAAAGAACTGGGACGGCCTCGCGGCACACCGCATCGTGGAGGTCCTGGTGCGCGCACATGGCGAGGACCGTTAATTCAGATGTCTCATTTTCCAATCTCGCAAGGGCAGGTCGAAGAGAGCGTGTTTCTGATGGCACTGTTTGTACACGCGCGCATTGAAATTCAGAGGAGCGTGTTGATCCACGCATGAGAATTGTCCTGTTAGCAGTCGATGACGAATTTGCCGGTGAGATCCAGCACCCGCTTTACGAAATGCACCCTGAATGGATTGTCGGGTCGGTCATATCGTCACGCATGATTTACAAGCGGTCAAACCTTGGGGCCGCCCTGTTCACATTGCGGACCTGCGGCCTGAGATTCCTGATCGAAATGGTCCATATCAAGCTCTTAAGGTTGTTTCTCGACCGGAAGAAAAAAGTTCTACCAACGCAAATGGCAAAGCAGTATGGAGTCGAACAATTTGTCAGCGCGGATATCAACGACGACGAAAGCATTGCAAAATTGAGGTCGTGGCAGCCCGACCTGATCATTTCCACAAATTTCAGCCACTATATTGGCAAGACAGTGCGGGAATCGATTGCCCAATACGGCTGCTGGAATCTGCACAAGTCTTTGTTGCCCCAATACCGGGGAATGGCACCGAGTTTTCATGCGCTTCTGGAAGGTGCCAAAAAAGTAGGCGCAACGTTGCACGTGGTTGCGAAAGGCTTTGACACCGGGGAATTGCTGGCCCAGGCAGAAGTTCCCGTGACCGATACCGATAGCGTTTACAATTTGAACAGAAAAACATCCATCGCCGGGGGCCGGCTTTTGGCGTCTTTTCTTGATAAGTACGATCCCCATTCCACAAAGGCTGTGCCCCAGCCGACCGGAGACTGGAAGAACTACACGTACCCCAACCCGAAAGAAGTCAGCGAGTTTCTGAGAAAGGGACTTCGATTTTACCGGGCAGACCATGTATAACACCGCGGCACCATTTGATAGCAAGAGCCAGGAAGTCCGGGAAGTCCTCGCTTCCTTCCACGCCCATACTAAATGTCCGCCTTCCATGACCGGGCAGATCAGTTGTTCGCCGGGAAATGGCCCCGATGGATTTTTCAAGCTGGGCGACACCAGGTTGTATGGCCGGGTGAATGGAAGTTCCGCCGCGCGCGGGCCGGCTGAGCCGTTGGAACAGGCTGATTCGCAACTCAAGAATGAGAGTGGATCGATAGAGTTGCCGTTCGATCCGAACGAAATCATCGACAATCTTCGCCTGGAAAAGTACGTCCATTCAGCGAACGGGCAAATTTCCTATATCTCCAACAGTAAATCGCTGTCGCGGCGGCTCTACTACGCCATCCGGCCTTTGTTGCCGGTGCAAGTCCGGCGTCATTTGCAAAAGGTAGCGCTTCAGGACTGGTCGAAAATCAGTTTTCCAAACTGGCCGGTTGACACGACGGTGGAAGATTTCATCGACTGGTTGTGGGTGCGCATACTTGAAAAGAGCGGAGAAACGCGGATTCCGTTTATCTGGTATTGGCCGGATTCCTTTCACTCATGCGCGATAATGACTCATGACGTCGAGACCGGCGCGGGACAAGATTTTTGTCCGACCATGCTACGGATCGAGCGGGAGTGCGGAATCAAGTCCGCATTCGAGCTCGTTCCAGAGGTCAGGTATCCGATCTCCCGTGACGTAATGGAGCAAATCCGCGAGGCGGGCAGCGAAGTATGTGTCCACGGATTAAACCATGATGGACGGCTGTTCAGCTCGGAAGAAATTCTTCGGACGCGCGCAAAAGCAATCAACCAGTATGCCAAGGAATGGGGAGCGCGGGGATTCCGGTCGCCAGTGATGTACAGGAATTTCGAGTGGTATGACGCGTTCAGTTTTTCCTATGACATGTCCGTGCCGAATGTCGCGCATCTGGATCCGCAACGCGGCGGGTGCTGCACCATATTTCCTTATTTTGTAGGCGACATTCTAGAGCTCCCGCTCACGACGATTCAGGACTATCCCCTGTTCAACATCCTCCGCACGAATCCAATGGAGATGTGGTCGAAGCAGATTGATTTGATAGCTGCAAGGCACGGGCTTATCAGTTTCATTGTCCATCCCGACTACATCATGGAGCGGGAGAGGCAAGAGTTGTATCGCGAGCTTCTGCTGTTGTTGAAGCGGTATAACAGCGAAAAAAATGTTTGGCTAGCGCTGCCGGGAGAAGTAGACGAGTGGTGGAGGGATCGCGCCGGAATGAGCCTGGAATGCAAAGATGGGGAATGGCTTGTTCGAGGGAAAAATTCCCACCGGGCGAGGGTTGCTTACGCAACGCTCGAGCATGGCAAACTTAGCTACATCGTGCCTGAGAAAAATAAGGAACTGACTGCAAGTCGACAAAGTTAATGGACGAAAACCCGCAAGAAGCCAATCCCCTAAAGCCGAACGATTCTTTGAGGTCTGTGCAGTCGGCCACAATGAAGCTCCTGGCCTATTGCCAGGCCCGGCAATGGGCGGGGATCGACCCGTATGACGCGTTGAACAGCCGGATTTTTCAGGCTCTTCCCTTGTTGGACCAGCGCATTCCCCGTTTAATCCTAAGTCAGCTTCTGAAGAGGAGTGTATTCAACATCCGGCCGCTTCTATTGGTGCCACCGGCGCAAAATCCAAAGGCGCTCGGCTTATTCCTGATGGCGTTGCTCAGAATGCGGAAACTTGGGGTGGTTGATACAGAAGCCCAGCAGAGAACAATTGTCGCGAGCCTCGAATCGCTTCGGGCTCCCAACTCTACACACTATTGCTGGGGGTATAGCTTTCCCTGGCAAACAAGAACGCAGTTGGTGCCTCGCTGGGCGCCGAACCTTGTATGTACGACGTTTGTTGCCAATGCATTGCTGGATGCCTATGAACTAAACGGCGATCCCCGATTTCTGGAAATGGCTGCGAGCAGCGGGAGATACATCTTGGAGGAGTTGTACTGGACCGAAGGAAGCTCCGTCGCCGGATTCGCCTATCCTCTCCCGTCGATGCGGAACAGCGTTCACAACGGGAATCTCTTGGGTGCGGCGCTGTTCACTAGAATCGCAAAGCACACCTGTGAAAAAGTGTTCATCGAGCCGGCTCTCCGGGTGGCTCGTTTCTCGGTTTCAAAGCAGCAAGCCGACGGATCATGGAACTATGGAGAGCAGCCCACTCAGCGATGGATCGATAATTTTCACACTGGGTATAATCTGTGCGCCTTGCACGAAATGGGGGATCATCTTCAGACAGACGAGTTTGGACAGTGCGTCAGGCGTGGATTCGAATTCTATCGCTCTCACTTTTTCCGCAAAGATGGCGCCCCAAGATATTTTCACGATCGGACATACCCGATTGACATCCATTGCGTTGCGCAAAGCATTCTGACGCTCCTCGCAATGAAAAACTTCGATAATGGCAATGTACAACTGGCGAAGTCGGTATTTGACTGGGCCATGCGGCATATGTGGGACGAGGAAGGTTTCTTTTATTACCGGATTTTGCGGGCCTGCACGATTCGGACTTCGTATATGAGGTGGTCTCAAGCCTGGATGCTGCTGGCGATGTCCAGTCTGCTTGCTGAATCGAAGGAAGAGTTCTCAGAAATCCCCCTCACCAAGGCTTCATCTGTGCAGGCGCGAGCTTTCACCCGGCAATATTGATGCTCGAGATTATTTTCACAATCGACTACGAGATTCTCGGCAATGGAACTGGCCCATTAAACGAACTGGTGTTTGAGCCTGCGCGCCGTTTGAAGGAGTTGTTCGAAAAGTACAACGCAAAGTTTGTGGCGTTTGTCGAAATCGCGGAGTTTGAGAAAATCGATCAATTCGGGACGGATGCCGCGATCGAACCGGTCAAAAAGCAAATCGCCGACTTTCACCGGGATGGATTTGAAGTTGGCCTGCATCTGCACCCTCAGTGGTCAAACGCCCATTATGAGCACGGGGCATGGCACCTGGACCTGAGCGAGTACAATCTTTGCACGCTGCCGCGGCCGAGAATTGCGGAAATTGTGGACCGTTCATTAGCCTACTTGCACCAAGTCGTCGGAGCGCGTGACTTCCGGCCGGTTTCATTTCGCGCAGGCAATTGGCTGTTCCAGCCGACCGAAAACGCCGCCAGCGTTCTTTCGGAAAAAGGAATCAAGATCGACTCTTCTGTTTTCAAGGGCGGCCTTCAGCGCGGCCACCAACTGGATTATCGCCCGAGTCTGAAGCACGGATATTTCTGGCCGTTCAGCAGCGATGTGAATTGCGTCGACACAAAAGGTCCCTGGATCGAGGTGCCGATTCACAGCGAAATGGTTCGTCCGTGGAAAATGGCCAGCTCCAAGCGCATGGCGTTCAATAATCAATATGGAGCCACGCACCAGGATATTCGGCAAAAGATGATTCGCCGCCTGGATTTTCTGCGTCCCTGGTATCCTCAGAAACTTGATTTTTGCCGCATGACGATTGATGAAATGGTTTCCATGACGGGAAGGGTCATTCAGGAAGATAATCAGAATCCTGATGTGTACCGCCCAATCATCAGCATCGGACATACCAAGGATCTTAGCGATTTTGACACAGTCGGATCTTTTCTTTCCTTTCTCCAAGCCAAAAAAATCCCGATTTCCACCTTTACTCAAATTCTGCCCAAGTTGCGCGCCGGCATTGCCAACTGACGTCCGGCCGCAATATTTCGATTTTGCTTTTAAGGAGCGCATTCCAGTGCTTCGGTTAGCCTTAGTGACGCCCGCGAGAAATGAAGCGACCTTCTTGCGGGAAACAATCGAATCAGTGGTAGCGCAGACGGTGCGCCCCGTCCGCTGGGTCATCGTCAGCGATGGATCTACGGACGGCACTGACGAAATCGTGAACGAATATGCCAGCCGGCATAGCTGGATCGAACTCGTACGGTTACCTGAGCGCAAAGAGCGTCACTTCGGTGGAAAGGTAAAAGCCTTTTGCGCGGGGTATGAAAAGCTTGTGGGTTTGGAATTCGACATCATTGGCAATCTCGACGCTGACATTACTTTCGATCCCGATTACTTTTCCTTTCTTCTGGAGAAATTACAGGGAAACCCCAAGCTTGGCGTTGCCGGAACGGCCTTTGTGGAAGACAACCGGCATTATGACTTTCGGATTGCGAGCGTCGAGCATGTGTCGGGAGCTTGCCAATTGTTTCGCAAAAAATGTTTTGAGGATATCGGCGGATATACGCCCATCAAGACTGGGGGAGTCGATCTGGTTGCGGTGATAACTGCGCGAATGAAAGGGTGGCAAACAAGGTCGTTCCTCGAAAAGACATGCGTTCACCACCGCAAAATGAGTTCGGCAAACCATCGAGTCTTGAGACGGGCTTTTGAAGGTGGCCGCGCGGACTATCTCCTCGGTTGCGATCCCGTTTGGCAAGTTTTGAGGTCGGCCTATCGCACTGTAACTGAGAGGCCCCTGCTGTTAAATGGGAGTTTGTGTCTTAGTGGTTATTTGTGGGCGGCGGTTAGTCGATCGGTAAAAGCGATTCCGGTGGAGGTTGTCCAATTTAGGCGACGCGAGGAGAGACGCAGGCTTCGTGAGTTCGCGAGGAAGGTTCTCCCAGGCGGATGATCTGTCCTTCTCCAACTAGAAAATTACGGAGAGTTAGGAATACGGAAGGAATGAAAAAGCTTGATTCAACTGCCACGAACTTCCTCCCCAGGAGTGTGATGCAGGCTCAAAGCAGAGTTCGCATTCCGCAGTTACCTGGAGTGATTGGAACATTCATGGGCAGAGATGCCCTTGCACTCGCTCTCTCGGCTCTGAAGTTGGGGCAGCAGGACACTGTCCTGCTGCCAGCCTACACATGCCAGGAGGTGCTGAAATCTTTTGCCACTCGAGTCAATATCGAATTCTATGACGTTTGCGCCGACCTGACGATCGATCCAGATGAGCTACGCCCCAGGCTAAAGCGCAAAAAGGTCGGAATGCTGCTGATCACAGACTATTTCGGTTTCTTGCAACCGAGTCGCCGGGAATTGAGAAAGCTTTGCGATGAGCACGGCGCTTCCTTGATCGAGGATTGCGCACATTCACTTTTGACTGAAGGTGCTGGAGAGACGGGTGACTACGCGATCTTCAGTCTTCGAAAGCTTCTGCATGTTCCAGACGGCGGAGGATTGAGAGTCAACAAACGAGATACAAGTCTTGCGCCTGAATTTTATCCGAGCTTGTATTCAAACATTTTGTCGGTGACAGCCATCATTAAGTCCGGACTGAACATACATTCTGAAATGCTGAGCCGGGCCCGCGTGGCCTCCACGACCCAGAGCCTTGTACCCAGGGTCACTGACTCCAATGAAAAAGAGCGGACGCTACCACTGTCTTATTTCACAAGAACCGGGATGACGAAAGCATCATTCAACGAAGTCATCCGAAAACGGAGAGAAGACTTTCTATTCTGGCAAGAGCTCTGTGCGAATAATCGTTCATTAATTCCCCTCTTCACGGACCTTCCGGCGCACGTGTGCCCATTTGGCTTTCCCGTGCTTGTGGAGAAACGGACCGCCCTTGAAGACCGGGTTCGAAGATCAGGGATTCCCCTGAGTGTTCACTGGCGCCTTGACCGTACCCTGGCGCCGGAATGCACCGTAAGCCAGGACCTCTCGACGCGCATGCTCACCCTGCCATTGTTTCCACACTTGGCCGACAAACAGCGAGAAGTCCTTGCAAAACTCTTGTCTGAAGAGAGTTTGCACCGTGATTGAAATAAAAGCATCCTCGATCGAAATCCGCTGGCATCCGGGCCTGCCTATCTATGCGTCAGAGGAATATCTGAAGTCTGAGGCGGGCGAGTACGGGTGGGTTGGCGGCAGGAACACCGAGGGGTCGATTCGTTGTGTTTTGCCCTACACCGTCATCCGCAAGCCGGGTTTCCGCATGATCCGATTCCAAACGGAGACGCTCCCGCTTGGAGATAATTTTAGCCTTGAGGAAGAAAAAGCCTTTCTGAATCGCGTCCTCGGATATTTTCAAACGACCGACGCCGACATCATCATCCCGTCAGGGAATCACGCAATTTTTCGAACTTACCCCGATGACGCACTGTTTAGCCCGTACGGCACATTTCTGAATTACCTCGATAAGCCGGAAGAAGCCCTGATGTCGGAAATACGGAAGACGTTCCGGCAAAATATCCGCAAAGCGACCGCGGCAGGAGTCCAAATCAAGACTGGAATGGAATACCTCGAAATCGCTTACCAGCTTGTGGCGGAAACCCTAAAGAGGTCAGGCGTTAAATTCAAGGGCTACAGCGAATTTACAAAGAGAATTCAGAGCCTCGGCGAGCATGTGAAGGTGTTTGTAGCGGAGCATGAGGGTGCCATTCAGGGTTGCATGATCGCTCCTTTCAGCGAGCACACGGCTTATAACTGCTATGCTGGGTCCAGACCGCAACCAACGCTTGGGTCGATGCACTTGTTGCATTGGGAAGCTATGCGGACGTTCCGGTCTCTGGGTGTGAAACGCTTCGATTTTCAGGGTGTGCGAATCAATCCTGCGAAAGGATCCAAGCAGGAAGGAATCATGCACTACAAGCAAGGCTTCGGGGGCAATCTAGTCCAGGGATTTTTGTGGAAATATCCACTTCGCCCACTGAAATCGGCCGCTTATTCGCTCGCTGTGCGATTGCTGATGGGTGGCGATATCGTGGATCAGGAACAAAAGAGAATCGCGGCTGGCCAGGATGGCGATTCAGCCGGCGCAACCGCCTCCCGGAATATGGCTGACCCCGGGACGAGTGTAACTCGATGAAACCTCAACCCCAACATATGGCTGTACTGGCCAGTCCCGACATTTCGGGTACGAAGGATGCGTCGAATTCCCCTGAGAGCGCCCGGAATCGTGCTACATCGGAAACCGGTCATGGAAAGCGAAATTCCTCTGGTTTGCTGATCGTGAACGCTGACGATTGGGGGAGGGACTCCAATACCACGAAGAAAATATTTGAGTGCAGACGTGCCGGAACGGTTTCGTCGGTAAGTGCCATGGTTTTTATGGCCGATTCCGAAGGGGCCGCTGCCTTGGCCCAGGAATCCGGAATCGATGCGGGCTTGCATCTCAACTTCACTTTGGCATTTTCGTCCTCCGCTTGCCCTGGAAGTGTTCAGGAGCGACAGCGCGCCTTATCAGCCTATTTGTCGCGCCATTCCCTCGCTCAGGTGGTGTTTCACCCAGGCCTCGTCCGTTCCTTTGAATACGTAGTGAACGCTCAACTCGATGAGTACACCCGGTTGTATGGGGCTCCGCCGCGGCGAATCGACGGCCATCATCACATGCACCTTTGTGCCAACGTTCAGTTCAGCCGTCTCCTCCCCGCTGGAACGCTGGTACGGCGAAATTTTTCCTTCCGGCGTGGCGAAAAGAGTCTGGTAAACCGGCTATATCGTCAAGCCCTGGACCGTCGACTAGCCAAGCGGCACCAGATTGTCGACTTCTTGTTTCCTCTGTCGCCGCTTGAACCAATGATGCGCCTGGAGAATATCCGCCGTCTGGCGCATGAGTTCGTAGTGGAAGTGGAGACGCATCCTGTAAACGCCGACGAATATTCGTTTCTTACTGAAGGTGAAGCGAGTCGTTGGGCAGGGGAAGTGCCGATCGCTGCTCATTTCGCACGGCCCAATGTTGACGGCAGTAAATTGTAAGGAGAGCGAACACTATGGAGTTGTCAGTAAAAAAGATGACCAAAGACCAGAGCCGGGATACCGGCATGGCCATGGTTCTCCTGTTGCTTCTCATCTATTTGAAGACACGGCGGGATGGTCTGGTGTACGCAGCCATGATCCTGCACGTGGTGAACATGATCGTTCCCCGAGTGTACGCACCCGTGGCGGTGCTGTGGCTAGGCCTTTCGCACGTGCTTGGCACGATCATGTCGAAAGTTCTGTTGTCGATTTTGTTCTTTGGCCTGGTGACCCCGATCGGTGTTTTGCGGAGGCTCTTTGGGAAAGACTCCCTGAAACTTCGAGCCTTCAAGGTGAACGAGGAATCGGCCATGTCGGTCAGAAATCATTTGTTTGTAGGCCACGATATTGAACGGCCTTACTGAACGGAGGAAACAATCATGGAATTCTTGAAAGATTTGTGGGGATTTCTAAGTCAAAGGAAAAAGTTCTGGCTTTTGCCGATGATTATCATCCTGCTTGGCTTCGGCGCCATCATGGTCTTCGCCGCCGGCTCGGCCATCGCACCGTTTATCTATTCACTTTTCTAAATCTCACTGCTGGACCGCAACAAATCAGAAGGAATCGGAATGAAAAAAGCGATCCTCGGTATATCTGCGTTTTACCACGACAGTGCCGCCGCTCTTCTTGTCGACGGCAGGATCGTCGCGGCCGCGCAGGAAGAACGATTCACTCGTAAGAAGCACGACTCGTCCTTTCCCCTCAATGCCTGCCGGTATGTATTGCAGGAAGCGGGTTTAAGTTACAAGGACCTCTCGGCGGTGGCGTTCTACGAAAAACCGTTCTTGAAATTCGAACGGCTGCTTGAAACGTATCACGCCTTCGCTCCCAGCGGATTTGTCAGTTTCGTTTCCGCAATGCTGGCGTGGATTAAGGAAAAGCTGTTCATGCGGCGGATGTTGAGGCAGCAGCTCGCCGAACTTGGCGATGGGGAAATTCCGACCTACTTCCCCGAGCACCATCTTTCCCATGCGGCAAGCGCGTTTTATCCTTCGCCCTTTGACGAGGCGGCCATCCTGACGGTTGATGGCGTCGGCGAGTGGGCGACAACAACCATTGGGCGCGGCCGTGGGAAAGACATCGAAATTCTCAAGGAATTGCACTTTCCTCACTCCATCGGGTTACTCTATTCGGCTTTCACGTTTTACACGGGATTTGCCGTGAACAGTGGTGAATACAAGCTGATGGGGTTGGCGCCATATGGCAACCCAGATTCGCAGCGAACGGCCGAGTACAAGAAAAAGATCGAGGCGGAACTCGTTGACGTTCGAAAAGACGGCTCGGTGATTTTGAACATGGATTATTTCGACTACGCCACCGGCCTGAAGATGGCCAACGAAGCGAAATGGGAAAAGCTCTTCGGCGTGCCGCGGCGGAAGCCGGAGTCCGAGATCTCCCAGGAATATATGGACATGGCTCTGGCGATTCAGCAGGTGACCGAGGAATCGGTTCTGCGCCTTGCGGCCAGCGCAAGGGAATTGACGGGATGTAAGTACCTGGTGATGGCGGGCGGTGTGGCGCTTAATTGCGTGGCGAACGGGAAAATTCTTCGGTCTGGAATCTTCGAGGATATCTGGATTCAGCCGGCGGCAGGCGATGCGGGTGGCGCAGTAGGCGCGGCGTACGCGGTCTGGCACATATCGTACGGAAATGCGCGACAGCCCAGTGGACAGCGGGATGCTACGCGCGGCTCCTACCTGGGGCCGGAATTTTCCGACACGGAAATTCAGCGCATCCTGCAGAAATTCGGCGCCAAGGGCCGGCACTATGATGATTTTCAGTGCCTGGCAGAGGATGTAGCCCGAAAGCTAGGCGAGGGGAATGTCGTTGGCTGGTTTCAGGGGCGCATGGAGTTCGGCCCGCGAGCATTGGGAAATCGCAGCATTCTTGGAGATGCCCGAAATCCGGAAATGCAGAAGAAACTGAATCTGAAGATCAAGTATCGCGAAGGATTCCGGCCATTCGCCCCGTCCGTGCTGGAGGAGGACATTGCGGAATATTTTGAGTTGGACCGCGAATCCCCGTACATGCTGTTGGTTGCGCCTGTTCGCCGCGATAAGCAAATCCCCGTTCCGGCCGACTATCACGCAAAGCCGCTTTACGAACGCCTCTATTTTCTCCGGTCGGATCTTCCGGCCATCACGCACATTGACTACTCGGCGCGCATCCAGAGCGTCAGCCAGGAGACCAATCCGCGTTACTGGGAATTGATCCACGAGTTCAAGGAGCAAACCGGTTATGGCGTGATCGTCAACACCAGCTTTAATGTACGCGGCGAACCGATTGTTTGCACACCTGACGATGCTTACCGGTGCTTCATGAGGACCGAAATGGACTTCCTGGTAGTGGGGAACTATGTCCTCGACAAAAAAGATCAACCGGCGTTGCCTGAAAAGGGCGACTGGCGAACCGAGTTTAAGCTCGATTAATCATGGCGAAGCTCAAAACATTCCTGATCAATATCATTGTCTTCGCCGTCTCGGTGTGCATTTGCCTGGTCATTTGCGAATTCGCCTCACGGTTCTTTCTCAATGCCTCGGATTTCCTTTCCCTGGAAGTTGTCAACGATCCCATTTTAGGCTGGGTTCCTTCACCGAGCGCGATGGCGGGATTCGACAAATGGGGTTTTCGAAACCGCAAAGTGCCTGATAGTTCGGAGATTGTTGCGGTGGGGGACTCCCACACCTATGGAAATACCGCAAGGATGGTTGATTCCTGGCCGTATGTGGTTGCACGGGAGACCGGCCGTCCGGTGTACAACATGGGCCTGGGAGGGTACGGCCCGAACCAATACTATTTTCTTTCCAAAACCAAAGCTCTCCAGTTGAAACCCAAAGTACTCCTTTGGGGGCTGTACATGGGCGATGACTTTGATAACGCCTTCCAGATTACCTATGGGCTCGACTACTGGAAGGACCTAAGAGAGCTTCCTCCGCAGAAAGTCGATGCCAACATTACCGAGCTCCCCGCAACGGATACCGGGATTCGGCGGATGAGAGTCTGGCTGTCCCGCCACAGCGTGCTGTACCAACTGGTGTTCCATTCGGGATTTGGTGGACGAGTTACCGGCGAAGTCCAGATCAGAAACGCTTCGCAACTCTATCCCGGCTACGCGACTTCTCTAATAGTTCCAGATAAACATATCCTTGAAGCATTCCGGCCGAGAATCCTGCTTAGCGGGCTGGATCAACAGGATCCCAGGGTTCGCGAGGGCATGCGAATCACCTTTAAGTTAATGAAGGAAATGAATGACATTTGCCGCCAGAACCAGATTCAGTTTGTCGTGGTTGTAATCCCTACGAAGGAGATGGTTTTTTCAGAATATCTTGAGCATGACCCGAAGCTGCCACTCGGCGACGTAATCGACAAGCTTATTCAGAACGAGCGCCTGGCCGAAGCCGACACATTCAAATTCCTGGCCGACAACAATATTCCGGTTGTCTACCCGCTGGCCGCGTTGAAGAAATCTATTGGGGAAGGCTTGTACGCTCGCACTGCAAACGATATGCATCCGAACAGAAACGGTTATCGAGTGATCGGACAGTCGGTGGCGGAGTATCTAAAACAATCAGGCGCCGAATTGCCTCCTGGGGTGCCGGCACGGTGAGGAACGTAATTCTGATTGGCGGAGTTAGCTCTCTCGGAAGCGGCTCCTCTAACTAAGCCATGTCACAAACCACCGTCCTGATCGGTTTTGCGGAAGCGATGGCTGCGCCAGAAGTGACTTGGAGTCTAGCGGACGCGGGCTTTCGTGTGGTCGCCTTCGCTCGCAGAGGAAAAGCGTCCGCCTTACGTCACAGCCGCTACGTCGAGTGCCACGAAGTCACTGCGCCGGAATCAGATATCAATGCTTCCCTATCAGAACTTAGCGCGCTGATGAGCGCGCTCGAATCAAAGGTCGACGGCGATCATCTGGTGCTGTTTCCCCTAGATGACAAAGCCGTATGGCTTTGCAGCAAGATCGAACTGAAGAGCGGTTGGCTATTGGCCGGCCCCCGGGCTACTCGCGCCGACCTTGCATTGAACAAATATTTGCAGGTTGAAGCGGCGAGAAATGCCGGCTTCAATGTTCCCCAAAGTGCGTTAATTCGCACGGCGAGTGATTTGTTTGCTTTTTGCGCAGAAGCACCCTTTCCCATCATTCTGAAACAGAATGAGTGTGTTCCTATAGTGGAGGGGCGTGTATTTTCATGCCGCAAATGGATTTGCGCCAATGGGACGGAATTGGAAAGCGCCATTGCAGAGTGGAAGGAACGGGTCCCGCTTCTCGCGCAAAGTTTTATTACTGGAGTCGGGGAAGGTGTATTTGGTCTTGCCGCATCGGAAGGAGTTCGCGCCTGGAGTGGCCATCGCCGAGTAAGGATGATGAATCCTCAAGGCTCCGGTTCGAGCGCCTGTATTTCGCAGCCGGTGTCGCAAGAGGTCAGACAGAACGCGGAGAATCTGATCGCCAAAGCCGGATGGAGCGGACTCTTCATGATTGAATTGCTCCGCGACGAGGCCGGGAAAATCTGGTTCGTGGAGCTCAATGGCCGGCCTTGGGGCAGTATGGCGCTTTGCCGGCGCCAGGGTCTTGAGTACCCAGCGTGGCATGTGAATCTGGCCCTGGATAAGAATTCAAACGCTGGCAATGTGGTGCCCTCGGATCCCCGCATTCTTTGCAGACACGCCGGGCGCGAATTCATGCATGTCCTTTTCGTGCTTCGGGGCGCAAGATCTAACGCGTTGAACCGGTGGCCCTCCTTTTGGAAGACCATCGCAGACATGTTGCGCTTTCGGCGGGAAGATGGACTTTATAACTGGCGGAGCAACGACAAGAAAGTATTCTGGGCCGATTTTTATTACACGATTCACGACAACGTTTTCAAAAGTAGAAACTAAGCTCTTATGGAACTTCTTGCTGTCTGCCACGTGCACTCCAATTGGTCGTACGATGGCAGTTGGACGCTGCAAGCTCTGGCCGAGAGATTCAGCCGGCGCGGATTCCGAATTCTGATGATGACGGAGCACGATCGCGGATTCAGCGCGGCACGGCTGAAGGAATATCGGGAAGCCTGTGCGCGAGCAAGTTCGGAGAAGATTTTGGTCGTTCCGGGGATTGAGTACAGCGATAGCTCCAATCGCGTACACGTTTTGGTCTGGGGTCAGGTTCCCTTTCTGGGAGAGGGTTTGCCGACTGGCGAGATGTTGGACGAGGTTCGGAAAGCCGACGGAGTGGCCGTCTTGGCGCACCCATCCAGACGAGATGCCTGGAAGTCGTTTGAAGCGTCATGGGGCGAACGCCTGTTAGGAATAGAAATCTGGAACAGGAAGTACGACGGGTGGAATCCAAGCAAAACCGCACCGGAGTTGTTGGTATCTTCAAAAGGGATTCCTTTTGTAGGCCTGGATTTTCATACTGTGAGGCAATCATTCCCCTTGGGCATGGCTTTTGACGTTTCGTCAGAAATCACGGAAACATCCGTGCTCGACTCGCTTAAGAATCGCCGCTGTAAAGCCAAGGCATTCGGATATTTGATGAACAGTACCGTGGTTCGAGGAGCGGTTCCGGTCCTGGCAATGGCGGAAACCGGCCGACGAATGGCAGCCGCTGTCCTTAGGCGCGCGCGAGTCCGAAAAGGGTAATTGGTAAAGGTGCGATTATTCTTATGATGCAATTTAGTCTGCGGTGAGCTTTGACGACCACAAACACCCTACACATTTGCGTCTGCGTCTGCACCTTCCAGAGGCCGGAACTCTTGCGGAAACTGCTTCGAGGCCTCGAGAATCAAAGCACGAAAGCATCTTTCAGCTACTCAGTGGTAGTCGCCGACAATGATCCAGCGCAGTCCGCAAAAACACTGGTTGCAGATTTTGCAACTAGCTCGCGGATACGGATCACATACTGCTGTGAGCCGAAGCCAAACATTGCCATGGCCCGCAACAAGGCCCTGGCCAATGCGGAGGCGGACTACATTGCGTTCATAGACGACGATGAAGTTCCCGTTGAGGATTGGCTCTGCCGGTTGCTGGAAGCCTGCCTGGCGTACCAAGTAGACGGTGTCCTTGGCCCAGTGATGCCTGCTTTTGAGAATGCGCCCCCGGAGTGGGTCATTAAGGGCAAGTTTTTTGACCGCCCGACTCACGAAACCGGGTATCAAGTGAAATGGGAGGAAGCTCGCACAGGCAATGTTTTATTCAAGAAAAATATTCTTGAACCCAACGAACTGCCTTTTCAGGTTGAGTTCGACACTGCCGGCGAAGACGTGGATTTTTTCCGTCGGATGATGCACAAAGGCCGCAATTTTGTCTGGTGCAACGAGGCCGTGGTGCACGAATTGGTCCCTTCCTCGCGTTGCAATCGGAGCTATCTCCTCAGGCGCGCCATGCTTCGCGGCAGCAATTTTCCGAAACATCCTACGGACAAAGCTAAAAACGTGGCTCGATCTTTGATTGCGGTTCCGTGTTACGCCTTGGCCCTTCCGCTCTTTGCGCTTTTGGGGCAGCACCTTTTTCTGAAATACCTGATTAAGTTTTTGGACCACGCCAGCCGCCTGTTGGCATTTCTTGGGCTAAGGCTGGTATCTGAGCGCCAAACCTAAGTTGAATAGCCAAGAGGGAATCAAGTCATGAGTTCGTTGATAAAAGTTTTGAACAAAGAGATAAGGATCCGGGGTGGGGTGATGCGCATCGCCCAACTCGAGGCCGATATGTATCACTTCGTAGAGCGTCCGGAGGAGATGCTTGATGCCCTTCGTACCAGCGGCCATCGGATCGACATTTTCACGTTCATGCAGCGGTTGCCGGACACAGATGCAAAATTGCCCTACGCCTGGGAGATGGATAATTTTGCGGCTCTACGGGTAACGACATTTGATAATTGGTGGAATCAGCAGATCGGTTTTAAGGGGCGTAACAAAGCCAAGCAGGCAGAAAAGAAAGGCGCGGTGATCCGCGAAGTCCCGTTCAGCGAAGAATTGGTGAAAGGGATTCAAGGAGTTTATAACGAAACACGCGTCCGGCAGGGCGCTCCGAACAGCCATTTCGGAAAGGATTTTGACACTGTCTATCGCGAAGAGGCGACCTTTCTCGATACAAGTATTTTTATCGGCGTCTATCTGGGCGACGAACTCATCGGCTTTGCAAAATTGGTTTTTGACGAAACACGGAGCCAGGCGGGCTTGATGAATATCGTCTCCATGATCAAGCATAGGGACAAAGCGCCTACGAATGCGCTTGTTGCGCAGGCGGTCCGTTCGTGCGCCGACCGGGGAATTTCGTACCTCGTTTACTCGAGGTTTGCCTATGGGAAAAAAGAGCAGAGCAGCCTTACGGATTTTAAGGAGCGTAACGGGTTCCAGCGGATCGATGTGCCCCGCTATTACGTGCCCTTAACGGCGCTCGGCCGGGCTGGATACAGATTTGGCTTTCATCACCGGTTCGCTGATCGCCTCCCAGCGCCGTTGCTCGCCAAGCTCCGTGAAGTCAGGGCCGCCTGGTATAACCGCAAATTCCCATCCGCTCCGGAGGCCGTCTAGGAACTCCCATGCCCGGAATTGTAGGCCTTATCACAAGAATCCCGCGTCCACTTGCCGAGCAGCAATTGCTGCGGATGGTAGAAACGCTCCGCCATGAACCATCTTACGTTTGCGGGACCTGGATTGATGAAAGCCTCGGCGTTTATCTAGGCTGGGCGGCCCGAAAGAATTCGTTCTCCGACGGAATGCCACTGCGGAATGAAAGCAAGGACACTATCCTGGTCTTCTCCGGAGAGGAATACCCCGCGCCGGAAACGATCCGAAAGCTTAAGGAAGACAGACACGAATTTCCGGATCACGGTCCCTCCTATCTCGTCCATTTGGCGGAGCAGGATCCCAATTTTCCGAAGGGCCTGAACGGAATTTTCAATGGAATTCTCGTAAACTCTGCTTCGGGAACCATTACCTTGTTTAACGACCGCTATGGATTGCGTCGATTTTACTTTCACCAGGCGAGGGAGACTTTTTACTTTGCAGCTGAGGCCAAGGCGATTCTGGCGGTGTGCCCGGAACTTCGGGCCGCAGATCCTCGCGGCTTGGGGGAATTCGTTTCATGCGGGTGCGTGTTGGAAGGGCGCACGATCTTCAAAGGTGTAGAAGTGCTTCCACCTGGCTCCGCCTGGATTTTCCGGGACGCCAGCCTGCAAGAAAAAAGCAAATACTTCCTCCCCGAGGAGTGGGAGAACCAGGAGCGCCTGGCACCGGAGGAGTATTACCAGGAACTCCGTCATATTTTTTCCAGAAATCTCCCTCGATATTTCAACGGGCAGGAAACGGTCGGGATGTCGCTCACCGGGGGACTCGATACCAGGATGATTATGGCGTGGCACAAAGCTGCTCCTGGCGCGATGCCTTGCTATTCCTTCGGGGGGCCGATCCGCGAATGCCAGGATGTAGTGCTGGCGAGGAAAGTCGCCGCCACCTGCGGGCAGCCATTCGAAGTGCTCCAAATAGGCGAGGAGTTCTTCTCGCGGTTTGATAAGTACGCCGAGCGTGCTGTCTATCTTACAGATGGCTGCGTAAACGTTAACCGTTCCTCGGATCTATATTTGAACGAGCGAGCCCTCCAAATCGCGCCGGTAAGAATGACGGGCAATTACGGAGGCGAAATTCTTCGCCAGTTGAGGGCTTTTAAGCCAGTCCAACCTGCCCCGGGCCTATTTCGGCCGGACTTTCTCTCCCATGTTGATGAGGCTCGGCAAACTTATTCACGGCTAGTCAGCGGGCACGCTCTTTCCTTTATCGCTTTTGGCCAAACTCCCTGGCATCATTTCGGACTGTTGGCGCTGGAACAAACTCAGGTCTCTCTTCGCTCACCGTATCTGGACAACGATCTGGTTAGAACGGCATTTCGCTCGCCGACGGCAGCGGTCACACAGACTGATATTTTTGAAGACAGCATGGAATGCACGCGGCTGATCGCCGAGGGAAACGCCACACTCGCAAAAATCCGCACGGACCGCGGCCTGGGCGGCGACTCCGGTGTTTTGTCCAGAGCGGCGACCCGCGGTTGGCTGGAGTTCACTTTCAAGGCGGAATACGCCTACGACTACGGAATGCCCACGTGGGTAGCGGAGATCGATCATCGGCTGTCTGGGTTACACCTGGAACGGCTGTTCCTCGGCAGGCACAAATTCAATCACTTCCGGGTCTGGTATCGCGATGCGCTCTCGGGGTATGTCCGGCAAACACTGCTGGACTCGAAGAGCCTGGCCCGGCCTTACCTGGATCGCGGCCGCGTCGAGACAGTGGTTCGCGGTCATTTAAAGGGAAATCAGAACTTCACCACCGAATTGCACCAATTGTTGACACTTGAACTGATCCACCGCCAGTTTTTCGATTCAAACTGATTTCGAAGTGTTCCGCACGCGTGAAGCCCGCAAGGGTGAAAGACCCGGATCCAGACGAACTTCACCGGGCAGATACATTTCGGAGATTTCAGGCAATCACAACATGACGACCAAAGTCAGCAGTCCCGGCCGGATAGTCGCCCTTGACTACACAAAAGGGATGTTGGTTCTGATCATGGTGCTCTATCATTGGATAAATTATTTTTGGTTTGCTCAGGATAATCGATACCTGAGATTCCTGACGCCATCCTTCATTTTTATCACCGGGTTCATAATTTCGAACGTATACCTTACGAAATATGGGGTACAAGATCCGAAACTGTTCAAACGGCTGGTTGAAAGAGGCCTGAAAATATTGGCTGTCTTTATAGGTCTGAATGTAATCCGCAGCCTGGTGCTTTTCGGCAGGGCGCTCTGGACCGTCCCATCGGCTCGCCCCTCGGCAAGCAGCCTGATTGAAGTTTTCACGATCGGTACCGGCGGGGGTGGGGGCCAGTCCAAATTACTGGCATTTTTTATTCTAGTGCCGATCAGTTATCTGCTCATAATTTCGGCAATAATCTTGGGCCTGACCAGGTTCTATCGTTACGCCGTCTGGATCATATGCACTTTGTCCATTCTTTCCGTTGTTGGCCTTGATTTATTCGGACTGCAGAGCCCCAATCTGGAATTGGTTTCCATCGGGTTGCTCGGAATGATTGCCGGATCTTTTCCAATCGATCGGGTAAATTCCTTCGTCCAGCATCCTTATTGGCTTGCTGTGGGCTATCTTCTCTATTTGGCTGCGATAACCGTCTGGAACGTAATCTATCCCTTGCAAATCATGGGAGTTTGTCTCAGCCTGATGATCATTTACCTCTTGGGACAACCCAGGAACGAGCCGGGAAAATTTACAAATTGTATTCTTCTCCTTGGCAAATACTCACTGTTTGGCTACATCGCTCAGATCGCGGTCCTTCAAATTCTCCGTCGCGCGCTCAATAATATCGATTCAGAAGCGTTAGTGCTTGTTCTATCGTTCGTCCTTGGGTTTGCCCTTACAATCGTAGCCGTGGAAGCAATGGATCGATTCAGGGCAATCTTTCGCCCAGTGGACAAAGTCTACAAAGCTATATTTGCGTGATGCGGTTTCAGTTGGGCTATGGGACTGTATTAGTTTCGAAAAATAAAATTTGGCAACCTGTTTCGTGAGGCCGAGTCGGGCTACCGAAATAGCAGCGTCTCACGGTTGAGCCTGTAGAAGGCAGACAAGTCGCCTGCAGGCAAGAAGGGAAATATGGGACCTGTTCGTCTGATCGCTGCGACCTTCTGTGGTTTGGTGATCTGGCAGTTGTTCCGGTTGAATCGGGAAGAGAAGATCCGAACTTCTGCGGCGCTTTGGATTCCCACATTGTGGATTTTCATCGGAGCCACCAGGAACCTCTCCGTATGGTTCAGCTTTTCCTCCGGCGGCAGTGGCGAGCGATATACAGAGGGAAATCCGCTTGATCAGGTTGCAGCGGCCGCCATGCTCGCGATCGGCCTCATCGTGCTCTTAAAACGGTCGCAGCGAGTGACCGAGCTCTTACGGGCCAATCTCCCTGTCGTCCTTTTTTTTGTGTATTGCGGAATTAGCATCCTTTGGTCTGATTTTCCAGATGTCTCGTTCAAACGCTGGCTTAGGGCCATAGGCGATATAGTGATGGTCCTGATAGTACTATCCGACGTTAATTGGCTGACTGCACTGAGGCGAGTGCTTGCTCGCGTGGGCTTCATCTCGTTGCCGCTCTCCATTTTGTTTATTCGATATTTTCCAGAGTTAGGGCGAGCGTATAGCAAGGGCGGAGCGTCGTCTTGGTCGGGTGTAGCCACGGGCAAAAATGGCCTCGGCATGATCTGCCTGGTATTTGGCTTGGCCTCCCTCGCGCGTTTTCTTGAGGTATATCGGGGGGAAAAGGGGCGGGAGAGAACTAGGCCACTGCTGGCACAGACCGCCATCCTTGGGATGACTGTGTATCTCCTTCTGAAGGCGAATTCCGCCACATCATTTGCCTGCTTCTTCATGTGTGCTGTACCGATGATCCTGATATCTTTTTTTTCATTTGCCCGCAAGCCAATCATTCTGCACCTGATGGTGACGGGTATTGTGGGGGTCGCGTTCTGTGCGCTTTTCCTCAACATCGGGACGGGGATGGTGCAGGATTTGGGACGTGACTCGACGCTTACGGGTCGCACAGACATTTGGCGATCTGCTTTTCTCCAGGTTCAGAATCCACTTCTCGGAAGTGGGTATGAGAGCTTTTGGATTGGCCCACGCCTTGAAGCAGTGCAGAGGCTCATCAACCAATACTTGAATCAGGCCCACAATGGTTACATTGAAATCTATCTGAATTTGGGGTGGATCGGGGTTGTACTCTTGGCTGTCATGATCTTCGCTGGATACGGGCGTGTAGTGGGCGCGGTACGCAGCATGACGCCGACAGCAGCTCTTGGCCTCCCGTTCTTCATCGCCAACGTCGCTTACAATTTCACAGAAGCTGCCTTCAAAATGATGCACCCGCTTTGGATCTGCTTTTTTCTTGTATCGATGATCAAACCAGAATCCTCGGCGCCAGAAATTTTGCCCACATCCAATTCTCTAACGCCGGTGAAGCGTAACCAAATCGCGAAACCTAAAGCAGAATTGGCCCCAGCCGGCCGGCAGCGGTAGTGTGCCCGTCCGATACTTCGCTGGCGTGTTTCCCATACTACCCACCAACGTAAAACCAGCCCTTGCCGAAATATGGCGGCTCGAACGGGTGGGTTTCAGCGCTCATTGCGAATCAATCCGAGAAAATCTTTGAAACCATTCGACTCACAAGGTGCTTTTGTTCCGGGATCGGATCAAGGAGAGGTCCACCGGCGGGCCATCCGGGGTGCGGGAGTCACCGTCCTTTCCGGCGGGTTGGGGTTGGCTATTCAAGTGATCTCTACCGTCCTGCTTGCGCGCTTACTCACTCCCAAGGATTTTGGCCTGGTTACGATGGTCACGACAGTAAGCTTGCTGTTTGTGAATTTCGGCCTGAATGGGTTTACGGAAGCGGTATTGCAGGCGGAGGAGATCAATCACGTTCTCGCGAGCAATCTCTTCTGGATTAATGCAGGAATTGGCTTCATTCTTACGCTCGGGTTCGCCGCATCGGGGTCGTTCATCGCCCGGTTCTATCATGTTCCCCAGGTAGCTTTGGTTGCCGTCGGAATATCACCCACGATTTTCCTGACAAGTTGTTCTGTTCAACACATCGCTTTGCTCAAGCGAGCGATGCTCTTCTCGGTTACATCCTTCAATGAGATTTTCGCCCGCGGCGTTTCTCTGGCAGTTTCAATTGTTCTCGCCTGGATGGGCTGGGGATACTGGGCGCTCGTGGTGGGCGCCGTTGCGTTGCCACTCACGCAGACGATTGGGGCCTGGTTTCTGTGTCCCTGGTTTCCTGGTTTGCCGCGGCGCGCGGCCGGCACGGGGCCGATGGTGAAGTTTGCCATGAACGTCTACGGCCGCTTTACCCTGAGTTACTTTTCCAGGAACACGGATAATCTTCTGGTTGGCTGGCGTTTCGGCTCGATTTCGCTCGGCTATTACAAGAAGGCTTACGACCTGTTTGCCCTCTCGGCCGGTCAACTGTCCGCCCCAATCGCGAATGTGGCTGTAACGGCCCTCAGCAGGTACGACCCCCGCTCCACTCAGTATCGAAAAAACTTTCTCAGTGCACTATCTGTAATCGCACTCATTGGCATGGGCCTCTCCGCGGAGTTTACGCTCATCGGGAAAGATCTGATTCTGGTGTTGCTGGGAAAAGGTTGGGAACCGGCTGGCCGCATCTTTACCTACTTCGCCCCAGGCATTGGCGCCATGCTGATCTATTACATGCATGGCTGGATTCACCTTTCTATCGGAAGGGCTGATCGCTGGCTCCGATGGGGAATATTTGAAATCGGGGTAACCTTTCTGCTTTTTCTGTTGGGTCTCCCCTGGGGGCCGGTGGGCATCGCCGTGGCCTGGAGCGCATCTTTCTGGATTCTGGTAATCCCGTCTTTTTGGTACGCTGGCAGGCCAATCGAGTTCAGCATAACCCCGATCATAGCTACGGTCTGGAGATACGTGCTGGCGGCACTGCTCTCGGGTTACCTCACGGCACTGCTCGTCCGGCACGCTGACTCGTTATTTACTAAATGGACTACGGCGATGGCGGCCGTAGCTGCGATTGCCGTAAACTCAATCTTACTGGTAGTCATCTATCTGATCGCAGTCGTGTTCTTGCACGGCGGGCCCGCACCTATCCATCAGTTTTTCAGGGTGTTGAGCGAAATGACTCTTTGGAGGAAGTTTCTGGGGCCACCGGCAGGATCTCCACATACCAACTCGACTCCTGTGCCAGGAGCTTCATCATCTCCAGGAAGCAGCCAAACGCCCCTTGTGTCCATATTGATCCCCGCGTTTAACTCGCAGGAGTGGATTGCGGACACTCTGCGGTCCGCTTTGGCCCAATCCTGGGAGCGAAAAGAAATCATCGTCGTCAACGACGGCTCCACTGACCAAACCTTGGCGATCGCGCGGCAATTTGAATCACAAGGCGTTCGGGTGATCACGCAGAGCAATCAGGGCGCTGCGGCCGCGAGAAACAAAGCCCTTTCCCTCTCTCAGGGGGACTACATCCAATGGTTGGATTCCGACGATCTACTTGCACCGGATAAAATTGCCTTGCAGATGAAGGCCGTGGAGCAGTGTCGCAACAAGCGGATGCTCATCTCGGGTCCGTTTGGACGATTCAAATATCGATACTATCAAACGCAATTCATTCCCACGGCTCTGTGGTGCGACCAATCTCCGGTTGAATGGATGATCCGCAAATTGGGGCAGAACGTTTACATGCAGACGGCCACCTGGTTGGTCAGTCGCGAATTGACGGAGACTGCGGGGCCGTGGAACACGCAAATGATGGTAGACGACGATGGAGAGTATTTCTGCCGCGTCCTTCTTGCGTGTGAAGGAATCCGTTTTGTGCCCGATTCCAGAGTGTACTACCGCGCCCCCTGGTTCGGGACGTTGAGCCACATCGGTCGGTCAACCAAGAAAATCGAAGCCCACTGGTTGTCGATGCAATTGCACATCAGCTACTTACGCTCTCTTGAAGAAAGCGAGAGAGTTCGAGCTGCGTGTCTGAGATATCTTCAGACCAACTACATCTATTTCTATCCGGAAAGATCGAAGATTGTCGAAGAAGTGGGGCGATTGGCCGTGGACTTGGGCGGACAACTGCACCCCCCCAATCTGCCTTGGAAATATGCCTCGGTCCGATCTTTGTTCGGATGGCGATTTACGAAACTTCTTCAAGCGATTATTCCGCGAATTAAATGGTGGTTTGTTAAATCCTGGGATAAAGCGCTTTTTCGAGTTCGTACCCGCTTTTCCCGTATTGAACTGTGAGGAGCATTCAACATGAATCAATGTGATGTGGCGATTATCGGAGCGGGACCCTACGGGCTGTCAATCGCAGCCCATCTCAGGGCTCTTGGTGTCGACTTCCGGATTTTTGGAAGTCCCATGCATACCTGGCTGACGCATATGCCCAAAGGCATGAGGCTCAAATCGGAGGGCTTTGCGTCGTCTCTCTACGACCCGGGTTCCACCTTCACGCTTGAAGTGTATTGCAAAGAAAAAGGGATCCCCTACGGCCGTCTGGGCCGCCCGGTCCCCCTGGAGGTCTTTACTGCCTATGGCCTGGAATTCCAAAAAAGATTTGTAGCCAATTTGGAAAACAAAATGGTCGAATCGCTGAAACGCTCCGGGGATGGTTTCGAGCTCGGCCTCGATAGCGGGGAAACATTGACCGCGCGCCGAGTTGTCATGGCGGTCGGCCTGACTCACTACAGCAATTTTCCCGCCGAGTTGGCGGGGCTCCCGCCGTCGCTGGTCAGTCACAGCTCAAAACATAGTACTGTTGATCAATTTCGCGGGCGCGAAGTCGCCATCCTGGGAGCGGGCGCTTCGGCATTGGATCTGGCGGCGCTCCTGAATCAGGCGGGCGCTCGCGTTCAGGTCCTATCGCGCAAACAGGTGATTAAATTTCATGATCCGCCGGAAAAACTGGAATTCTCTTTCTTTGATCAATTGCGCAATCCGATCACCGGTATCGGGCCTGGCTGGAAGCTCTTCTGGTGCGCAAACACTCCACTGCTGTTCCGTCAGATGCCCCTGAAATTTCGCCTGGACAAGGTGAAAAGCATACTGGGACCGGCGCCGTGCTGGTTCATCAAGGAGGAAATCATCGGGAAGGTACAGTTGCTCGTGGATGTTTCGATCTCCGAGGCGAAAGTGCAGGAAGGGCGGGTCTGTCTCCAACTTACCGACAGCGCCAAGAACAGGAAGTCCATCACAGTCGACCACGTAATCGCCGCAACGGGTTATAAAGTAAAACTCCAAAGGCTGGCTTTTATGGACGCTCAACTTCAATCGGCGATCCGGTCCGTGGAAGACACGCCAGTGCTCTCTTCCAATTTTCAGTCTACAGTCCCCGGCTTGTATTTTGTTGGTGCCTCCGCCGCGAATACCTTCGGCCCTCTCTTGCGGTTTGCCTTCGGCGCGGGATTTACCGCGGGGAGACTTTCCAAACATCTTGCGAAGTCGGCGATTCGCCGGCCGGCGAAGGATCGCTCATCGTCTGAAATCGAAGCCTCGGACCGCGATGAAGTCGGTGTCCGTTAGTGCGAATCTTGAGCCGGTCCATGAGTGGGAGCTTTCGGTCGGCGCCACGGGTAACTCCGGAACGCGGTTCTTGACTCACAATAGTGGAAACTGAGACCTACATGCATAGCGGAAGTTCCAGCCCAGAGTGCCCTGTGGCCCATCGTCCCAAGGTACTTTTGACGGACACCAATCGATGGCCCAGCCCGGCGCGACTCGCGATGGGTCTGGCAGCGGCGGGCTGCACCGTTTCCGCTCTTTGCCTCACCCGCGGCCATCCACTTCTCCACACCAGCGTTGTGCGGGAAACTTATCCGTACAGCAGTCTTCGTCCATTGGAATCGTTGATATCTGCGATCGAATCGGCCAAACCCCAAATCATCGTTCCGTGTGATGACCGAGGCGTCCAGCATCTTCATGAGCTATATGCCTACGCTCTCAGCCTCGGAGCGTCTGGGAAATCCCTGGTCGACCTGCTGGAGTTTTCGCTTGGTGATCCCGCCAGCTTTCCCATCGTTTCGGGACGGTGCGAGTTGCTCGAAATCGCGAGAGCCGAAGGAATCCGTGTCCCGGAAACCAGGCTCATCAGCGGGATCGCAGACTTCAATGGGTGGCAAAACAGCCACGGACTTCCGTGGGTGCTCAAGGGGGATGGTACGTTTGGCGGCCGTGGTGTCCGGATTGCCGACTCGCTGCCGCAGGCCCACGCACTGTTCTTCGAAATTCAGAATATGTTCCGGCTGAGGCGAGCGCTGAAACGCGCCATCGTGAACCGGGACCCGTTCTGGTTACTGCCCTGGTGGCAAGGCGTAAAGCCCGCAATCATTGTTCAGTCCTTCGTCGTAGGGCGTCCGGCAAACTGCGCGGCTTTTTGCTGGCAGGGAGAAGTAAAGGCCCTGGTCGGAGTGGAGGTGGTAAGTTCCGACGGGATGCTCGGTCCCGCGAACATTGTGCGCGTGATTGACAACCCGGAAATGAAGTTGGCGGCGGACCGAATTGCGCGACGCCTGAATCTGTCCGGATTCTTTGGCCTGGACTTTATGATTGAGGAGACTTCTGGCGCCACTTATCTGATTGAGATGAACCCGCGCTGCACTCCCCTCAGTCATTTGCAACTCGGCCCGGGGCGCAACCTTGTGGAAGCACTGAGCGCTCAGTTATTGGATCGGCCACCGAGGGATATTCCACCGGTTACGGAAATGGACCTGATTGCTTATTTCCCTCAGGCCTGGCACAACAAGAGCGAATTTCTCCCGGCCAGCTTTCAGGATTTCCCCCAGGGGGAACCGGAGTTGGTCGAAGCCTTGCTCCATCCTTGGCCCGACACTAGTCTGCTTTTTCGCCTGGTGTCCAAGGCCAGCGCTTTAAAGACGGGGCCTTGAAGATGGAAGTTGTTGTAGAGAGTCGCCCCTAGTAGGAATTCGTGCGTCTAACACCCGGCCGAACCCCCAAGGGTCACTATTTGGGGTGGCTGCCAGAAACCAATCCACCCCAATATCGTTGGCTTCTTCAGAATGCTCAATTCACAATAGCTGAAAGGCTTGTAGGTGCTGCAACTGGGGGAGCCGAAGCCGAGCCCGTTGCATAACAATTGTTTGCGTCGAACTTCAGGACAGCGGTTGCTGGATAATTTGCTAGATCTTGAAGCGTGTTTTCATAGCAGAGCCGAGCCAGGTTTTCGTTGGCGTGGCCCGCAACTCCTCCGAGATTGCCGCCGGTAACGTCCGGACCCACGGGAGGGAAAGCAGGTGCGCCGTTCGCTCCGCCCCACCAGGATGGCTGGGAGTTGTAATAGAACGAACTGGGCAGTGTGTGTGCAAGCGAACTGAAATGGCTGCTGCTGAAGTTTGCAGAAAGAAAATTGGTTGCCGCCGGAGAAGCTTCCGTGATATTCCACTGGATCGCTCCAGTCACCGTATCATAATTACCCCAACGCACCATCGTGCCGGTTACCCCAGTATCGCTGAGGAGATTTCCGGCGCTGCTGCTGCATCCCCCTCCCGGCCAGCCGAGCATATAGATCACATTCGGGCAATTGGCCGAACCCGCTGTCGGAGATGCTTCGTATGACTTTTGATAGGAAGGCCCTGTAAGCGTACCTCCCACGCATTCTGAATTCTTATCAGCCGGAAGGCCATTGAAAGTGCCCCCGGAGCAGGTGGCAATCCCCAGAACGTTTCCGATGAAGTTGATACCTCGCTGATTGGCCTGAATTTCGATAGGAGTAGTGAACTCGGTTTTTGGGTTTGGAATCGGCTGGTTGCCGCTGATCCGGTTCCGAAAATAAGTAATTACCGGTGACGGGCCGTGCTGGGTGTCCTGCGAAATTTGTGTGAAACTGTTCCCCTCCCACAGGTTCATCATGCTGCCCGAATCGTGGGAAGGCAGCACGTCGATGACCCACTGTGGGTTAGTGAAAATGTTGTTCCGGCTATAGTTGTACCCGACGACGATTCCACTTCCATTCTCGAAAATCATGGGGTTGTCTACCTGATCGTAGATGTTGTTTTCGATCAGACTGTCGCTGGTTTCCACGACGTCGGTAACATAACCGCCACCGCTGCTGCTCCCCGCGGTCTGGAAAAAGTAGCTGTCTCTGATGACAACCGAACTGCTCTGAACCAGGTAAATGTCGTTGCGCCCGCCACCCCAGAAAAAGCGGATGTTTTTCAGCCAGCACTGATAGCAATCGTAGATGTTCATGCCGGAAGTCAAACCGGTGGTGCCGTAAAAATCCAGCGTGATGTTTTCAATGCCGCATTGCGTGCAAAGCCCGCTGCTGAAATTCCACCACGCTCCTGGATGCTGGCTGGCGCGCATGTTGTTCGCGTAGATTCCCGGAGAAATCGTGTACGTCGAGCCGCTGATGTTTGTGACGCGGACCACCTGCACTTGCTCGTAATTGACACCTCCGACTAGGCGCCCATTGTTGTTCCCATTTTCACTGCAAGCCGAGCCGGCAGTGTTCACGGCGCATTGCAGCCAACCAGGTGCCAGAGCCGTGTCATTTGCCTGGTCAATCATTAACATCGTGCCCACATGCGGGGTATCCGAGCCAACGCTGGAAACCGTAATCTGAGTTGCGCCTTGTGGGTACAATCCTGGGCCGCAACCCGTGCACCCGGTTGTGCCGGTGATCGAAAGGGAATTGGAACCGCCTGGCAAATTCGCAGCGCTTTGGTCGTAGCTGTTGGAGGCAGCCTGCAGCTGAACCATTGTATTTCCGCTATACCCGCCGCAACCGGATCCCGTGAATTTCAGAATTGTGTTGGTGGGCCCATTCCCGCGCAGCACCACGTGGCTGTGCCCCGCCCAACTGAGACAGTTGGTCAGAGTGAAAATGCCGGAGCCCAGTTTTACATAAGTGTTCGCCGGCGCTGATGCGATCGCCGCGTTGATTTGCGCCGCCGTGGCGGTGGTTCCCGCCGAAGTTACGGTATTGCAGGCCGCCGTCGTGCATTGAGACCAACCGCCCGAAGGGATGGTGAACGTTACGCCACCGACCTGGCGCCAGTCGATGGCACGGCTCGGATCCAGAAGTCCGGACCAAGCCTGCGCGCGAGCAGCCGTGGGCATCATCAGAAATGCCAAAGACAATAGCACGGTAAGAAGTGCGTTTTTTCCGGCAGCCAGAATGCCGGTCAATTTATTTTTATTATTTATACTATTACGTATCCACTTCATTAATGTCACCGTCTTCCTAGCGTCGGCCATCTGGCCTCTCGTTCCTCTTCTACTCCGTCAGCCTATCTCCTCCACAGGGATGAAACCAGTTGGCCTAACGTCCAGATTACGAACAGGAGTGTTAACCTGTACCCCTCCGAGCCGGAAGGCATTGCGAAATTCTCAGAAACCTGGCTGCACGTAACTCTTGCGTTTGCATGTACTTGTATCTAGAATTTGGCGTGTGTTGCGCGGATCGTTCCATTGCACTTATTCGGCCTCACCAACCCCCGTCCGATTCGTCCTACACGCGTCCTGATTTTGATTTTTGATTCGTAATCAATTTCCGGTTGAGCTTTTCCGAGCCTGTTTAACTCGAATAATTCAAGATTATTAGTTATTCAACGCCTGGGACTCAAACGCAGGCCGCTCACGAATGGTCAAATACGACAGTGGAATTCTACCAAATTGACCCCACGCAGGACCCGCGCTGGAGTGAACTGGTGAATCGGCATTCGCGGGCGGGTGTCTTCCACACTTCATCCTGGCTTCGGGCACTGCGAGACACCTACAGATATCAACCCATAGTTTTCACGACCTCGCCGCCATCTACTGAGCTGAAAAATGGGCTGGTAGGCTGCGAAATTGATAGCTGGGTCACCGGGCGCAGGCTCGTGTCGCTCCCATTTTCCGATCATTGCGAGCCGCTGTTCGACTCGAGCGCTGAATTGCTGTTCTTGATTCGTTCTCTTCAAGCGAACCTGAGTTGCAGAAAGTGGAAGTACCTCGAATTTCGGCCCATCGACTGGAACTTGGGCCAACTCGATGAGCCGACCGGGTTTAGCTCAGCAGCCAGGTACTTCTTGCACCGGCTAGACCTGCAAGGGGAAGTCGAGACGGTGTTCGCGAAGCTAGACAAGGATTCCCTTCAGCGCCGGATTCATCACGCGGAACGGGCGGGCCTGGTGGAAAAATGCGGCTCGTCCGAAGAGTTGCTGTCACAGTTTTATCGCCTGTTTGTGGTCACCCGCAGCCGGCACCAGGTTCCTCCCATGCCTTACCTCTGGTTTCAAAATCTGATCCGGGCACAGAAGGAATTTCTTAAGATTCGGGTGGCTTACTCAGCGGGAACGCCGGTCGCTTCGATCTTGACCCTGCGGTTTAGAGACGTCCTCTATTATAAGTACGGTTGCTCGGATGCACGTTTCAACAATTTGGGCGCCATGCCGTGGCTTTTGTGGAGAGCGGCGCTCGATGCGAAACTCTCGGGTGCTCGTGAATTTGACCTGGGGAGGACGGAAGAAAACAATCCGGGGCTCCTGACATTCAAGAATCACTGGGTACCGCAACCTCTCCGATTAGCTTATTGGAAATTCCCGTATACTCCATCGTTTGATTCGATCAACAGCTGGAAATTAAGGCTCGCCAAACGGGTTTTTTCGCATATGCCGGGTGGCCTGCTGACACTCACAGGAAAAATAATTTACCGGCACATCGGCTAGGGCGCCAGCGAAATCCTGGCAGGCGGCAGGCCGTATCGGTTTGGCAAGCTCACTCTTTGGACAATGTTCGATTGATTTTGGCTCTCTGGAACGGAGATTCTGCCAATCGGCGGAATCGGTTTGCTAAAGTTGAATATGAACTGGGCTGCCTTCAACAATTTGCCATGACATTTCTCCAGACACAAATACCGGGAGTTTTCGAGATTCGCCTTGAGCCCATCAACGACGAGCGAGGGTTCTTTGCTCGGGCGTGGTGCCGAAGCGAATTTGAAGCTCATGGATTGGATGCCGGACTGCAGCAGAGCAACATTTCCTTTAACACACGAAAAGGCACCCTGCGTGGCATGCATTTCCAGGTCGCGCCGTTTGCGGAGACGAAACTCGTCCGCTGCACCAAGGGAGCAATTTATGATGTGGTTCTTGATTTGCGGCCAGAGTCGGGGAAATTCAAACAATGGATCGGTGTAACCTTGACAGCGGAAATCAGGAACATGCTTTACGTTCCCAAGGGTTGTGCCCACGGCTTCCTGACTTTGCAGGACGACACCGAAGTCTTCTACCAGATGTCGGAGGTCTACAACGCGGAATCAGCCCGGGGCGTGCGCTGGAACGATCCCAATTTCGGTATCGCTTGGCCTGAAACAGTGGAAGTAATTTCGAATCGCGATCGTGATTACCCGGACTTTAGATAACGATATGTCCTCCATCGGAAAAATCGACCAACACACGCAGACGGAGATCGGCGCAGAATTGCACCGTTTTGCGAGTGAGCTTTTTCCAATTTGCCGCAGCATTACCGGAAATGGAATTCGCCGGACCCTTTCCCTTATCGGCGAGAAAATTCCGCTTGCCATCAGCGAAGTTCCTACCGGTACGCCTGTATTTGACTGGACCGTCCCGAAAGAATGGAACATCCGGGATGCTTACATTCAAGGGCCCGACAAGATGCGCGTCGTTGATTTTCAAAAGTCCAACCTGCATGTGTTGAATTACAGCACTCCGATCCGTGCGAGGATGTCGCTGCAGGATCTGAAGTCGCATCTCTTTACAATTCCGCAGCATCCAGACTGGGTCCCCTATCGCACGTCCTATTACAAAGAAAACTGGGGATTTTGCCTGCCCCATAATCAATTGCTCTCTCTCAAGGACCAGGACTACGAAGTCTGCATCGACTCTACCCTTGAAAACGGATCCTTAACTTATGGCGAGTGTTTTATTCCCGGCGAGTCTTCCGACGAAGTCCTGATCTCCTGCCACGCATGCCATCCCTCGCTTGCGAACGACAATCTTTCCGGGTTGGCTGTGGCCACTTTTTTGGCGGGTCTCCTGACGGGCAAAGTTTTGCGTTACTCTTACCGGTTTCTGTTCATTCCGGGCACCATTGGCGCGATCACGTGGCTCTCACGCAATAGTCCCGTGGTTGGCCGTATCAGACATGGTTTGGTGCTGACCTCGATCGGAGACAGGGGGTCATTCCACTACAAAAAGAGCCGGCGGGGCAACGCCGAGGTGGACCGAGCCACTGAACATGTTTTGAAACACCTGTCAGCGGAGGCCAAGATACTCCCGTTTGCTCCCGTCGGTTACGACGAGCGCCAATACTGTTCGCCAGGGTTCGACCTTCCGGTCGGATGCCTGATGAGAAGCGTTTGGGGTACCTTTCCCGAATATCACACCTCTGCCGACAATCTTGATTTTCTCGCTCCTGAATCCTTGGGGGAATCTTTCCAGGTTTGTGCTTCAATCTTCGATCTACTGGAGAACAATCGCAGCTATAAGAATCTCGCGCCATTCTGCGAACCCCAGTTAGGGCGCCGCGGGCTTTATCACGCAACAGGTGGAATCTCCCCGGAAACGGAAATCAACGCGCGGCTATGGGTTTTAAACATGTCCGACGGAACTCATTCTTTGCTCGACATCGCCGAGCGCTCAGGGTTACCGTTTTCAATTCTGAACGATGCTGCTGATTTGCTATCGCGCAACGGCCTTCTGGAGCCGGTGAATTCACCACATCCGTAGGCGTAAGTTCGATACGCAGGCGTAGCAGGGAATAAGAACCGCTCCGCGACAGAGTGTCTCGGCGCTGAACAATATCTCACAGCAAACAAAGGAAGATTATGCGATTAATTTTGACCGGCCACAAAGGATACATCGGCGCCGTAGCAGGCCCGCTTCTGCAGGCCGCTGGACATGAGGTTGTGGGACTGGATACGGACCTCTTCGCCGGGTGCGACTTCGGGAATCCGAATCCGAACATTCCCGAGCTGCGAAGGGATCTTCGCGATCTCTCGGAATCCGATTTCAGAGGTTTCGACGCGGTTGTCCACCTGGGCGCCCTCTCCAACGATCCCCTCGGTAATCTGGACCCGAAACTCACCTACGATATTAACCACCGCGCTTCGGTACGCCTGGCGGAACTTGCGAAAGCGGCAGGCGTCAGCCGTTTTGTGTTTTCTTCTTCTTGCAGCACCTACGGAGCGGCGGGCGACGACTTTTTGGACGAGACTGCCGGTCTTCATCCAGTCACCCCCTACGGTGAATCAAAAGTTTTCGTCGAACGGGATGTCGCGCCTCTAGCTGACGACAAATTCAGCCCAACCTTTATGCGCAACGCCACCGCCTATGGCGTTTCGCCGCGGCTCCGTCTGGATATCGTTCTGAACGATTTGGTCGCCTGGGCATACACAAAAGGCAGGGTGTTTATCAAGAGCGATGGCACTCCCTGGCGGCCTATCGTCCACATTCGAGACATTATTGCGGCTGTGGTCAGTGTCCTCGACGCTCCCCGTGAAATTGTGCACAACCAGGTTTTCAACGTTGGCAGCACGACCGAGAATTACCGGATCAGCGAACTGGCTGTCATCGTCTCGGAAACCGTGCCGAACTGTCGCGTCGAATTTGCTCCAGGTGGCGGCCCCGACAAGCGATGTTACCGGGTGAACTGCGACAAAATTCGACGGGTGCTTCCCAGTTTCCGCCCCCAATGGACCGCCCGGAAAGGTGCCAAGGAGCTCTACGACGCCTATCAAGCTCTGAAACTCACCTATGCGGACATCGAGCGGGGTAGCTATGTCCGCATGAATCAAATCCAGCGGCTGCTGGACTCCGGCCAACTCGACGCCTCCCTCCACTGGAGGTGAGGGAATGTGGAAAGATTTTTCCCCAAGATTCCCGCCTGACTACCACTTAGTGGGGCAATCCACTCCGTGTTCCCTTTGACATTCCTCCTGTCCCAGTAAGTTAAGTATAATCATGTACTTGCAGAATTCCTTCAATGCCCGACTCAATTCATTTCTGATTGTTTGGCACCCCGATTGCCCTTAGGATACTGGAGAAAGGGCTTAGATTGGGACTCTCACGGCGGAAGCCTGTCTGCCCGCACCCGCGCTCCAATCGCCTTCGATCCCTGCTTTCGCTTTTTCCTCTCGTTCAAGATCACATAACGCTGAGGAAACCCATCCCAATCCCGACTTTCGAGCGTAATCTTCTTCCCAAGGATCAGAGACAATTCCATGGCCACCATGACGCTAACTTCTGAAACTTCTCAACAAACCGCTTTGAAGCCTTGCCGTTTCTGCGGCGCGGAACTCCGTCGTACTTTCGTCGATTTAGGTATGTCCCCGCTTTGCGAGACCTATCCATCCGCGACTGAAATCAATCGCGGAGAAATGTTTTATCCGCTTCACGTCTTCGTCTGCGAGAAGTGCTTTCTCGTCCAGCTCGAAGAGTTCGAAAGCCCTGAAAATATCTTCAGCGACTACCTGTATTTTTCCTCGTATTCCGATTCCTGGCTGAAGCATTGCGAGAAATACACGGCAACTGTCAGCGAACGATTTGGCCTTGGCGCGCAAAGTTTTGTTGTGGAGGTTGCCAGCAACGACGGCTATCTCCTTCAGTATTTCGTGAAAAAGGGTGTGCCTGTTCTCGGCATCGAGCCCGCCGCCAATGTTGCCAAAGTGGCCGTTGAAAAAGGGGTGCCGTCTCTGGCTCGCTTTTTTGGCACGCAGCTCGCGTTGGAACTCGCCGGAAGGGGAAAAACAGCGGACCTGATTATCGGTAACAACGTCCTGGCACAAGTCCCGGACATCAACGATTTTGTCGAGGGCCTCAAGTTATTGCTGAAACCACACGGAGTCCTTACCCTGGAGTTTCCTCACCTGACCCGCCTGATCGAGCACAATGAATTCGACACTATCTACCATGAGCATTTTTCATATTTTTCGTTGCTCGCCACCAACAGCATCCTGCGGGCTCATGGACTGAAAATCTTCGATGTGGAGGAGATTCCGACTCACGGGGGCTCGCTGCGCGTGTACGCTTCCAGGGTAGAAGATTCCACCCACGCGATACATCCGAACGTGCAATCGCTCATCCAGTTGGAAATAAAGTCCGGACTCGATTCCATCGCAGGTTACGAAGGGTTCGCGCGGCAGGTGAAGGAAACGAAACTCGCGCTCCTGGATTTTCTTCTGTCCGCCGCGAAAGAGGGCAAAACCGTCGCCGGCTACGGAGCGCCTGGAAAGAGCGCTACGCTCCTGCACTATTGCGGCATTGGCAAGGATCTTATTCAGTACACGGTCGATCGCAGTCCGCACAAACAGGGACGCTTCCTGCCCGGCACGCACATCCCCATTTATCATCCCGATCGTATTCGGGAGACCAAACCGGACTACGTCATCGTGCTTCCCTGGAATTTGAAGGATGAGATTGTTCAGCAATTGCAATACATTCGGGAATGGGGCGGCCGCTTCGTCGTACCGATCCCCAAAGTAGAAGTTCTCTGACGCTCCGTAGCTCGAGGTGATCCGTGAAAGTTGTGCTCTTTTGTGGTGGCGCCGGAATGCGGCTCCGCGGATACGCGGACGATGTGCCGAAGCCAATGGTGCAGATAGGAACCCGCCCGATCATCTGGCACCTGATGAAATACTATGCGCATTTTGGCCACAAGGATTTTATTCTCTGTCTCGGCTACCGCGGCAACGCAATTAAAGACTATTTCCTCCATTACGATGAAGCTGTTTCCAATGATTTTGTCTGGTCCAAGGGCGGAAAGAAGATCGACTTTCTGAACCGCGATATTGACGACTGGACGATCACATTTGTGGAGACCGGCATCAATTCCAATATCGGCGAAAGGCTGAAGGCCGTGGAGCCTCATCTGAAAGGCGAGGAAATGTTTCTCGCCAACTATGGCGACGGATTGAGCGATGTGGCTCTTCCTGCCATGATCGATTCCTTTCGAAAAACCAAAGCAGTTGCCTCGCTCCTGCTGGTGCAACCCACCGCCAGTTTTGACATCGTCAACGTCAGCCCGGAGGGAATGGTTACGGACGTTTCCGCACTGACCAGCACCGACATCTGGATCAATGGCGGATTTTTCGTGATGCGCAATGAAATCTTCCGCTACATGCAACCCGGTGAAGAACTGGTGCGCGAACCGTTTCAGCGCCTCATCAAGGAGCGCGCTCTTCTGACCTACAAATGCAACGGTTTCTGGCAGTGCATGGATACCTTTAAAGATAAGCAGCGCCTGGAGGAGTTGAATCAAACCACGGCTCCGTGGAAGGTGTGGAATCATGGCGCCGGCTCCATCGCTCGCGATTCCGAAACTGTTTCAGCCGACCTATGATCCAACTAAATCTTCCCGAAAAGGCAGCCGAAAGGTTAGAGATTCTTTGCCTCGGCTCCCATTCCGACGACATCGAAATTGGTTGCGGTGGCACAATTCTCCGGCTCGCAAAACAATATCCTCACTGCGTATTTCATTGGGTCGTCTTCAGCGCAATCGGCGAGCGTGATACTGAAGCCCGCCGCGCGGCTTCGCTTTTTGCCGGCCCCGCGGCGCTTCGCGGGCCGATCTTGAAAACATTTCCAGATGGATTCATGCCCTTTGTGGGCGGGGAATTGAAGGCCGTTTTTGAGGAGTTGAAAAAGAACATTTCCCCCGACCTTATCTTTACTCATTATGGGAAAGACGCACATCAAGATCACCGCCAGGTCTCCGAACTGACCTGGAATACTTTTCGCGACCACTTGATTCTGGAATACGAAATTCCCAAATTCGACGGCGACATGGGTCAGCCAAATGTGTTCATTCCGCTTGAAGCGGAGCAATATCAGAATAAAGTGCACTACCTCTGGGAAGCGTTCGAATCCCAACGCTCCAAGCGCTGGTTCCAGAAAGAGACTTTCCTCGCCCTCATGCGCCTCCGCGGCATGGAGTGCAACGCTCCCAGCGGCTACGCCGAAGCGTTCTACTGTCGCAAAGCGTTGTTGTAGCTCCGATCCTCACCTGGAGCTGTTATCCACCAAGAGCTTCCTTAATTGACTGGATTTATCAAAACGATTGGGTGACGGCGGCATGTTCCAATGAAAGATTTGAAAGCCAGGGCAATCCGAGGCGGATTTGCGAAAGTTTGCGCACAGGGAGCAAATTTTGTCCTTCGCATCGGCTCGCTTATGGTGCTGGCTCGCTTGTTGGATCCCAAAGATTTCGGACTCGTCGGAATGGTTACGGCCGTCACCGGGGTCCTGAGCTTGTTCAAGGACTTTGGCCTTTCGACTGCCTCAGTTCAGCGCAGCAGCGTCACCGAGGAACAAGTTTCAACTTTATTCTGGATCAACCTGCTGGTTGGAGTGGCGCTCTGCTCTCTCACGATTTTGGCCGCGCCATTCATCGTGCGCTTCTATCACGAACCGGCCCTGTTTTGGGTCACCATCGTGCTTGCACTAGGGTTTCTGTTCAATGCCGCAGGCGTGCAACACGGTGCCATTCTCCAGCGTGATATGCGCTTCACGACTCTCTCGCTCATCGATATTGTAAGTCTGATCCTCAGCACTTCGATTGGGATCGGAATGGCAATTCGCGGTTACGGTTATTGGGCTCTTGTCGGTATGACACTTTGTGGGCCGCTGGTATCGACGATCTACGTCATCCTGGTCACCCGTTGGGTACCCGGCAAGCCCCGGCGAGGGGTTGGCATCGGGTCACTCATGCGCTTTGGTGGCACCATCACGCTGAATGGGCTTGTCGTATACTTTGCCTACAACCTTGAAAAAGTTCTTCTGGGCCGATTCTGGGGTGCGAGTGTGGTAGGAATCTATGGAAGAGCCTATCAGCTGAGCAATATCCCAACCGAAAACTTGAATTCGTCCATCGGGGGTGTTGCTTTCTCTGCGCTTTCCAGGGTTCAGCACGATCCGGTCCGCCTGCGGAGTTACTTCCTGAAATGCTATTCGCTGGTCCTCGCCCTGAGTGTTCCGCTTACAATTCTCGGCGCACTTTTTGCCGTTGACGCGATCTCTGTTCTCCTGGGGCCAAAGTGGAGAGAAGCCGCACCGATTTTTCGCTTACTGACTCCCACGATCCTGACATTTGCGATGATCAACCCGTTCGCTTGGCTTTTATTCTCCATGGGAAAGGTCCGCAGGAGCCTGCACATCGCTCTAGTAATCACTCCCTTGGTCATCGCCGGCTACCTAATCGGCTTGCCTTACGGTCCCAAAGGTGTGGCGCTCGGTTATTCTGTCGCGATGGGTTTGTGGATCCTGCCGCACATTTTGTGGTGCGTGCACGGAACCTCCATCTCCGTTCGGGACGTGTTCCAAACTCTGATCAAGCCCCTGCTCTCCAGTCTGGTTGCCGCTCTCCTTCCCTTCGCGCTTCAAGTATTTTGCGGAAATCTTTTGTCTCCATTACTGAGGGTCGCCATCGGGGTAACGATTTTCCTTTTCATCTATTGTGGGATGCTGCTCTACGTAATGGGCCAGAAATCGTTTTACCTGGATCTTCTTCGAGGACTGAGAAGCGGGACGGCCGTTGATAGCGATGCGATAGCCGTAGCCCAGCCAGGATAAGAGCATGATCCGTGAACCGATGCCGTTGGTCAGCGTCCTGACCCCTGCCTACAATGAAGAAAAATACATTTCGGAATGTATAGAGAGCGTGCTGGCGCAAACTTATCCCAACTGGGAGTATGTAATTGTCGATAATTGCAGCACCGACAAGACTGTGGAGATCGCCAGAAGTTATGCGGCAAAGGACCCACGGATCTCGATCATTGACGCCAAGCCCTTTGTTCCGGCCATGGCAAACATCAATCGGACATTTCGTCAGGTGTCGAAACGCAGCAAGTATTGCAAGATGGTGCTTGCTGACGACTGGATATTCCCTGAATGTCTCGAACGGATGGTCGCTCTGGCTGAAGAAAACCCTTCTGTCGGCATTGTTGGCGCTTATGGTTTGCTCGACGGGCGTGTAGAGTGGGTAGGACTCCCTTATCCAAGCACTGTCGTGCTTGGCCGTGAAGCCTGCCGGCAGCGGCTACTTGGGGGACCCTATGTGTTTGGCTCTTCTACTTCAGTCCTCTTTCGGTCGGACCTGGTAAGAAATCGAGATCCGTTTTATGACGAATCGAATGTGCACGCTGACAGCACTGCCTGCCTTGATCTCCTGAAACAATGTGATTTTGGGTTTGTGCATCAGGTCCTTAGCTTCTCGCGTGAACGACCAGCTTCCCTCGTTAAGGCGTCGCTCGAGTTGAATACTGTGGCGCACAACATCTTGCACGAGTTGATCGCTTACGGCCCGTTTTACTTGACTCCCGAGGAGTTTCAAGACCGCCTCAAAATCACGGTCTCCAATTACTATCGCTTTTTAACCACCAGCCTCCTGCAGCGGCGGGAGAAAAAATTCTGGGATTATCACAAAGCAATGATGAAACAGGAGGGAATGGAATTCAGTTATGCCCGGTTGGTCTACTCGCTCTGGGAGAGACTGTTGGGAAAATTTAGTCATTTGCGTGAAATTCGTAAAAGACGGTATTGGGGAATTTAACGGAATCTTGATCGTTGAGCCTGATTCCGTCCTCGCCAAATGAGCCAATGAAGATTACCGTAATCTTGTGCACCTACAATCGCTGCCGGACTTTGTCGAAGGCGCTATCCAGTCTTGCGGCCTCAGTCCTGCCCGATTCCGTTTCCTGGGAAGTTCTGGTCATCGATAACAATTCGCACGATCAGACTCGCGAAGTAGTGCAAGAGTTTTGCAATCAATATCCGGACCACTTTCGCTATCTCCTCGTATCCCAATCTGGCAAGTCTTTCGCCTTAAATGCTGGAATTCGAGCGTCGCAGGCAGACGTGCTTGCCTTTACCGACGACGACATCACCGTCGACCCATATTGGTTGCGTAATCTCACACAAAATCTGTCCGGGGAGGAATGGGCAGGTGCTGCTGGCAAGACCATTCTGCCCCATCCGTTCTCGCCCCCCACGTGGTTAGCTCTCGATGGCCCCTACGGAATGGCAGGTATACTTGCGCCGCTTTTCGACCGAGGCGACTCTCCGCGCGAGTTGGATTGGGCGCCGTTTGGCGCCAATATGGCCTACCGGAAAATGATGTTTGAAAAGTACGGTTTTTTTCGCACCGACCTCGGTCCTACCCCGGATGGCCAAATTCCTCGATTCAACGAGGACACGGAGTTCGGCCGCCGGTTGATGAGCGCTGGTGAACGCCTGAGCTATGAACCATCAGCCATCGTCTACCACCCAATCCATGAAGAACGAAGCGGAAAGGACTACATTCTCTCCTGGTGGTTCGATTTCGGACGAGCCGGAGTTCGAGAAGAAGCCGGCCACACGGGAACCGAGGCTGGCTGGCAACGAATGGCTCAAACCACCAGAGCAGTTCTCGTCGTCCTGCCGCGGATGACTCTCAAATGGCTTCTCGCCTTCAATCCAAAGCGCAGATTCTACTGCAAGTGCCTTGTGTGGAAGACTCTCGGACAAGTTCTAGAGATCCGTCGTCTGAGCAGCTCCGAAGGCGCGACCCGGTCTTAATTCTCTCGTGTATTCCTGTTTAACCGCTTCTGGCGAAATACTAATCCGAAGGTTCCGAACCGGCTACCGCAAGGGAAAGACGCGACCTTTGAATTAACAAAACATATTTCAGAATCAGGATGGACTTCATATTCAATGAAAGTTTCTGTCATTCTGTGCACGTTTAACCATTGTCAGAGTTTGGCGACTACGTTGGAGAGCCTTGCCGCCTCTCTCATGCCAACTCATATTAGTTGGGACATTTTGGTGGTCGACAATAATTCGAACGACCGTACTCGAGAGGTGGTGGACAAATATCGCCGGATGGCACCCGATCATTTTCGCTACTTGTTTGAGCCTTTGCAGGGAAAATCTCACGCCCTCAACGCCGGTATCCGTGAGGCCCACGCCGATGTTATTGCGTTCGTAGATGACGATGTGACCGTTGAGCCGACCTGGTTGCGCAACTTGACCGCCAACTTAGCGAGTGAGGAATGGGCGGGTGCAGGCGGGAAAATCATCCCAGGCTGGCCCGCGACCGTTCCTCCATGGCTGGCTACTAAAGGGCCTTACTCCCGAACTCCTTTCCCGGATTTCGACAAGGGACAAGAAACTGTCCAACTTACTGAGCCGCCCTTTGGGACGAATATGGCGTTTAGGCAGGAAGTGTTTCAAAAGTATGGAGGATTTCGGCTGGACCTTGGCCCCAGCCCGAATCGCAAAGTTCCGTGCCCCCATGAGGACACGGAATTTGGCTATCGGTTGATGACCGCGGGTGAACGGCTGCGCTATGAACCTTCGGCCGTGGTTTTTCATCCAATCGCTCCAGAGCGGCTCAATAAAAAATATTTCCTGAATTGGTGGTTTGATGAGGGCCGGGCGAGCGTCCGGGTGTTTGGGGTTCGCCCGGGCACGAAGTGGTACGCTGCGGGCGTTCCACTTTATCTCGTCCGCAGTCTGGTTCTATGGGTTTTGCGTTGGTTGTTCTCGGTCGATCCACAGGCTCGATTTTTTTACAAAATAGTGGTTTGGGGAAAAATGGGTAGAATTTCAGAACATTATCGCCGAACGCTCGAACCCCAGACGGAAAAGGAATGTAATGCGTGAGGCTCCAGCAGGCCCGAACGCATCGTTGAAACTCAAGGCCGGAGAGTGGGTCGAAGTTCGCTCTCAATCCGAAATCTTGTCTACTCTGGATAACAACGGCCGCCTGGAAAATCTTCCTTTCATGCCTGAGATGTTGCAGTACTGCGGCAAGAAATTTCGGGTATACAAGCGCGCCGACAAGACTTGCGAATACACGCAGGGTTGGAGCATTCGCCGTATGAAGGATTCCGTGCACCTGGAGGGCGTCCGGTGCGATGGGGGTGGGCACGACGGTTGCCAGGCGAGTTGTCTGATTTTCTGGAAAGAGGCTTGGCTCAAGCGCCCCCAGGGGGAGTTCGTCTCAACGGACAGCCTGCGGTCCGAGCCAGCCGGATCCTCACCGGCCGCAGGGCTCCTTACGGTGGAAAACCTTATAGCTTCAAGCAGAACGGAGAATGCCGGTAGCGAGCCTGTCTATACGTGCCAGGCCACCGATGTGCCGAAATTCACTTCGTTTATGAGTTTTTGGGATCCTCGCCAATACTGGCGCGATCTGCGTTCCGGGAATCTCGACAGCGGGCTCGCGGGAGGTTCGCGGGATCACAAGGCACTCGAAATTATACTGATCTTCTCTCGAATGCTTCAGGCTTCCTTGATTGGTCTCTTTAACGAACTGCAAGAGAAGCGCAGAGGGCCCCGCTATCCATTCATCGAAGGCACCGCATCGAAGGCTTCTGTGGAATTGTTGAACCTGCAGCCCGGTGAACTGGTCGAGGTGCGGAGCAAAGAGGAAATTATGGCGACGCTGGACAAGGGCCAAAAAAACCGTGGCTTGTGGTTCGATTCGGAAATGCTCCCCTATTGCGGGGGAATCTACAGGGTATTGCGCAGAGTCCACAGAATCGTTGATGAAAAAACGGGGAAGCTGGTAAATATGAAAAATCCGTGCATTGTCCTCGAAGGCGTGGTTTGCAAATCCGATTATCACCGGCTTTGTCCCAGGGCAATCTATCCGTACTGGCGAGAATCCTGGCTGAAACGTGCTTCCAACATCCCTGCTCCTGGTCAGAAGGATCAACAGCTTCAAATTTGTGAAAAGAACTGAAAGTTCGGCACGGCACCCACTCTGGGGGAATGATTGAATTGATGTTGGCCTCTCCTAAGTCGATTTCACCCAAATAAAATGAATCAATTGGAATCCGGGCAACCCTCACAAGAGCCTCTACTCGACCACCAGTCGGCCCATGCGCAGGATTCGCCATGGTTCTCATGGCTATCCGGCTGGTTGCTGCCCTTGTTGATTCCGGTGTTCCTGTTTCCGTTTTTTGCATTGTTCTTCTACGCTGTACCTGCCCTCGACGATTTCTGCAAGGCCACCCTATCGTTCAACGCAGTTCCGCAGAAAAGCGCGATCGCCATCACCTGGATGTATTACACCCAGTGGTCGCCGAGATGGCTCACAACGTTCGTTCAGAGTCTTGTGATGAGCCATATCGATCTCGGCAGATCATACGGCTGGCCGCTTCTGGCGGTGTCTCTCTCAAACATTGCCGCCCTGTGGTATTTCTTCAAGACTGTCTTTCGTTTTTCACCCGGAAGCGCCGCGCAGGCCGCGGGCATTTTCTACGCCGCTTATCTCGCGAGTCTCATCGACCCGACGCAGCAGCTCTTTTTCGTAACCGTCGCCATCGAATACAGCCTCTCGCTCAGCACTCTCCTGGTCCTCGTGAGCTTGCTCTGCCGTGCGGGGACCTCCGTGTGGTATTACATCGCAATCGCTGTCTTGTCCTTCGTCATTCCCGCCCAGCATGAGATCGCCGGCACATTTCTCCTTGCTATCCTCGCCGGTGGAATAATTATATTGAGAATTAAGAACCTTCCCGCAGCCCAGTGGCATGTCAGTTTCGCGGCAGCTCTGATCAGCCAGATCGTTGTCATGCTCTCTCCCGGTACCGCGCTTCGCGCAGCCCAGGAGCACCGCCACTTGTGGGATTTGGCTCATCTTCCTCGTTGGGTCGGGCATTCCTTTTATCACGGCATCGGCTGGCTCTCTCAACCCGTTATCCTCCTGGCTGCATGCTGCATCGTCGTTCTCGCCCAAGCCAGCCCATCCAGAGAATCCACAGCTAATGAGCGGCCATCCTGGCTCGGTTTGATTGGGCTATTCGCAATGATCGCCGTCTGCGGCGAAATCGCACTCGTAGAAATAGCTTCGGGAACATGGATCCCGAATCGCGTGGTTGCATGGTTTCAATTTATATTCTGGCTGCTGCTCATTTGTATAATTTTGATTGGTGTACCGGAACTCAATAAGATCCGCTTCTCGACTTACACCAGGCTCGGAATCTTCTGTCTGTTTGCCTTCACGCTTTTTGGTTCTGAGAATTATCGGGCGGCAATTAGTGATCTGCGTGGCCCGGCTCGAACGTGGTGGCAATTGAACGATGCGCGCTTGCACCAGCCTGGCGGCGTAAGGGAATTCGCTGTGCCAACGCCCTATCCGAAATTAACTATGCCTCAGATGCTGGCACCGGATTCGGGCTGCTGGGTGAATCAGTGTATGGCCAACTACTTGCACGCCGCCAGTGTGATTGGGAAAGATTCCAGTGTCGAATGCCTGCATTAACCGATCAACAGTGGAGAGGCATCCACCGGCGCTTCACTTCTCTGCGCCAACGTCGATCTTCCGGTTCTTTTCATTTCAATTAATTCCCCTTGGGCGGGCCCTCTTCTTTTTTTCGGCAGTCCTTTCCCTCACCTCCTGTCATCGAATCTCCCCTTCATTCGTAGCCTTCTCCCAATCTTCAAATTCAATCCAGGCATACGACTTTGTCGAAGTCACGGCCAAGGTGTCGCTCCTGCACGCTTCTAATCCATTCACGGACGCCGAACTTAACGGCTGGTTCGAGTCGGCGGATCATTTTAAACGCTGGCCAGTGGAAGGATTCTGCGATTCCTCGGACGGAAGTATATTCCGCATCAGGTTCATGCCTCCCGCGCCGGGGGACTACATTTACTCTGTGAATTTTCACCAGGGTCGGACCACAGAATCTTCAACCGGCAACTTCCATGCCTCGGACGGTCATCGCCGCGGCCCAATCCGCGTTGATCCGCAATATCCTTGGCATTTCATCTGGGAAGGCGCGGGCGAACATTATTTCTTTAATGGAACCACCGCCTACTGGCTGATAGGCTGGCGAAATGACAAAACAATCCAATCCAGTATCGATCGTCTTCACAATCTGAAAATCAATCGATTGCGGGTCACCATCGCCGGTCGCTCGAATCTACTCTATGGTGAGCCCGTCATCCCTGGTGAGAACTGGACGTTGTTCATCACTCCATGGCCGGCGAAATTGCCGGAAGATCCTTACCACCCGGGATTTGACTACACCCGTTTTGATGTTTCGTACTGGCAGAAATTTGACCGCGCCCTTCAATACGCGCGCGACAAGGACATGATCATTTCGCTCGTTCTTGACATGAACGACGGCCGGGTTCACCCTGCAGAATTCAGCGCTGACGAGCGTCGATTCATCCGCTATGCAGCGGCCCGTTTCTCGGCCTACTCCAACATCACTTGGGACCTAGGCGACGATCTGGACCATTATCGCAACCGCATCTGGACCCACTGGACCGGCACTTGGCTGGAACACCTCGATCCGTACCATCACCTTGCAACGAGCCATCCCCTTGACAACCGCCACCAGGACCGCACCTCTGATTGGTTCGGTTTTACATCCTTTCAGGAATGGTCCCGTGAACAGCATGCCTTCATGCTCTCGCAGCGAAAAAAACAGGTGGAACTCGGCCGCATCATTCCACAGGCCAACGAAGAATATGGGTACGAGGATCATTATCCCGTGTGGTCCCCAGGCCTCGGTTCGGAATCCGCCGACACCTTGCGCCGCATGGCCTGGGAAATCGCCATGGCGGGCGGTTACCAGACCACCGGCGAATCGGCGCGTCGCGGGACAAATGTGTGGCCCGACACGGGGGGCGGTTGGATGAATGGCCGCGGTGACGACAGCATGACCATGCTGAAAGGCTATTCCCACATGGTTGATTTCTTCACAAGTTTCGAGTGGTGGAAAACGGAACCTCACGATGAACTGGCGACACGTGGCGATTATTGCCTTGCGAATCCTGGCGAAACATACGCGATTTACCTCCCCAAAGGGGGGAGGGCCGCGCTTAGAATTTCAGCCGACCGCTACATTGCTAAGTCCTTTAATCCTCTAACCGGTGACTGGCTCGATCTGCCCCCGGTTCAGGGGTCCTCTTGGACCTCCCCGGAAACTTCCAACCTGCATGACTGGGCCTTCTTGCTCCAGCGTGTCTCTCCTCGATAGTCTTCTTCGACCACCCTCTGAATCTCCTGGATTTCCTGCCTCTTGGTCATCGCGGTTGTAAGGGTGTGCCCGCTCACTTCTAGCGTTAAACTCAACTTAGCTGGAAACTTGTCCTCCCTAGAGAGGTTCATCAGGAGAATTCATCTATGTTGCCCAACGCTCTGGAACTGCAAGCCATCATGCAGCGACTGAATAATTTGGAAACTCAGAACCGCAGACTCAAGCGGAGCGGCCTTTCCTTGCTCGTTGTTCTTTCAGCCCTGGTGTTGATGGGCCAGGCCACGCCGACTCCAAAGGTCATTGAGGCCCAAAGATTCGTGCTGAAAGATGGAAAGGGAAACGTTCGCGCCTGGCTGGGATTATTTGGAGAGGGATCTGAATTAATCCTCGGGAACGTCAATAAACAGCCGAAGATGACTCTTAAGGTGAGCGACGACGCCGGCGATCTTCATTTCTTTGGCAGCGAAAATTCAGGCATGAATCTCGGGTTGGACTTGGGCAGTCCCGCCATCGCGATGGCCGGCGCCGGTGGAAACGGTGGCGCAGACATTACTTTTTCACCCTCCGGCCCAGCCATAACAGTCCAAGATCGTGAGGGATTCTCTACCGTTGTCGGCACACCTCAGTTGAAGGTCTCTCCGCGCGGCGAGGCAAAACATCCTTCCGCGGCTTCCATACTCCTTCTGGATAAGGCCGGAAAAATCATCTGGAAAGCTCCCTGAAGCACTGGTGATTTCCGGATTCTTCTGCAAAACTTCGCAATCCGTTCGGGAAAGCGTCGCATGTCTTCAGCAAACCCTGGGTTGGTTCCTGGGTTGGTTTTGTAAAGCCCTGCTTCAGTTCGGAAGCAGTCCGAAAACCGTGAACGCTTTCTGCCCACCAACATATACCTTGCCGTTGGCAACGGTTGGCACGGTGAACTTGGTCGCGAGCGTCGCGGAGCCAGTTCCACTCGCCGGGCTGCTGTAGAGCAACACGCTCACATTGTTTGCATCATATGCGTCAAGGACTGTTGCGCTATTCGTCTGGTAGCCCGTTATATCCGCCACCCAAACGATACCATTCGTGGCACCGCTCGCGGATACTGCGGGCGTGGCCCCGCGGAAGTTGAAAGTGTTGCTAGAATTCGAAGTCGAACCCACTGAGATGCTGCCGTTTGAAATTGGGAATTGTCGCAGCGAATCACCGACCACGATGGCGTAAAGATTCCCATTCCAATAGGCGGGCTGGCCGTAGAATCCATTGGTGGAACTGCTCGTGTTGAACGCGATTGTGACTTCCTCCACGTCTTGATTACTCGCGGGCTGGAATTGCCCCATGTTCGTCTGATCCAGCAGGTAAATCACGCCTACTTTCCCCGTCGCGATCAGCAGGTGCGGGTGCGCCGCTGAACCTACCGAATCAGGCAGGATAATCGGGTTGGATGACCCCAGATCAATATCGTTGTCTTGCATAATCTGCTGGTCGAAAGGCGTAAAGTAGTCCAGCTGCGTGCCCTGTGGGCTGATTTTAAGTACGGAATCGGAGAAATTGCTAACTCCGTCAAAAACGCCATTGGCGGTTTCCACGTAGATATTCCCACTGGCATCGACCGCGGGCCCGTTCCCGGAGGCCCAGATCGCTCCCTCGTTGTTGCCGCTCGTGGGATCCGTCGTATGGAAGACCCACTGCAGCGGAAGTGATTGCCCCGCAGTGTAAGCCATCAGCCAGCCTTGGTAGGTCCCGTTATCGCCATGCGACCCGATTGCTACATACACCGTTCCATTGTTTAGCAGCAACGCGGACCGCTGCAGATGCGTTAGCGGGTTGAAGTTTGGCGCTGTGACCACAACGGGTCCCCCGAATTTCTCCGCGCCGGTAGTCAAATCCAGTGCGTGCAAACGATGAACGAAACAAGGAGAGGCCTTCGAGCAACCTGTTCCAACTGTTTCCTTCGTTTTCGCCATCACATAGATCGTGTTCGTCGATGAATCGATGACTGGCGTTGACGTGATGCCGATTTCCGGGATCAGATCGACGAGTTCATTGACGTCCGATGGCGCCACGGTCGTTACACCGGACGACAGGAAACTGGTCTGCCACAACTGGATGCAGGCAGGTGAATCGGCGTCGAACGCGTACACGCTGTCGTGCTCCGTCGCGATGTAAACGACGTTGCGCGTCTGCCCGCCTACATTGAGGTTCGCAACGTAGAGTGGCGCTGCGTAGACGTAACCGTCATTCGTCAGCGGGCAGGTGAAAAGCGCCCCGAACGTGGATGAGTTCACCGTCGACGTTGTCAGCGCATATTCCTGCAAGTTCTGGCCGCTTCGCGCATTATCGTTGTGATACGTGAAAACTCCGGCCAAATCTGTCACCGCCACGCTCACCGTCGCGCTGGTGGACGGATTCGAATTGCTCGTGGCCGTAACTGAATGCACCCCTGCCTGAGTTCCTGGCGTGTACAAACCTGTAGAGGAAACGGTCCCGCTTGCGGGCGATCCTCCGCCCACTCCGTCGACCGACCAACTCACTCCACCATTCAGCGGATCATTGGTTACCGTGGCTGTAAATTGTTGCGGCTGAGTCAATGTCACGGCCGCTCGCTTGGGACTGATTGACACAAAGAGATTTGTCGAGGTAAAGGACACACCGTTGCTGGCGAGGCCGTTGACGGTGACGACGACGCTTCCCGTGGTGGCCCCAGAAGGCACAGGAGCAGTAATGCTCGTGGGACCCCAGGCGGTTGGAATAGCCGAGACGCCGTTGAACTTCACCGTGCTCGTCCCCTGCGTGCTCCCAAAGTTCGTTCCCGTGATCACCACCGGTGTCCCGGTCCCCCCCGAAGTTGGGCTCAGCCCAGTGATCGTCGGTCCGCCCAGCGTCGTGTTATACAGCGTGAGCACTTCGCTTGCGCTCAATGCGCGGCTGTAGATCTTCACCTCGTCCAGTACGCCGTTCAGCCGCTCAAACCCGCAGCCACTGCACCCGCTTCTCCCAAGCAGCAACTGCTGGTTATTGGAAATTGGCAAACCCGTCTCCGCAACACTAGCTATTAGATTCCCGTTCAGATAGGTGTTGTAAGCATTGTTGGTGTGGTCCAGTACAACAGTAAAGTTGTACCAGGTGCCGGCGACCAGATTGGCGTTCGTGGTGATGTGCTCGATACAGCCCGAGCCGTTGTTGAATCCGCTGTCAATCTGTCCGTTCACAATTTGCAGAAAGTAAGCGCAACCGACGGTAGTTTCCTTAATTAGTACAGTCTGGGTGCCGGAAACTGTTGTCGGCTTCACCCATGCCGATAAGCTGAAGCTTCCGGTAAAGTCCAGCGAAGGTGAATCATTGATCGTGATATCGCCTGCGGTTCCGTTGAAGGCAACCGCGTTTCCAACTTTTCCGGTCGTCCAGGTGACGCCGCTCGAGAGCGTTCCGGTGTTGTTGTTGCCGGAGGAGTCGGCCGTGGTCGTGCCCGTGCCTTCCTCAAACGAGTAAGCGGCAACCAGGCCTGACTGTACGTTGAAGGTGACGGTGTTGTCGGTACTGGTGGAAGCCGTGTTGGGATTTCCAGCCAGATCCGTAGCCTTACCGGCGGGAATCGAAGCGATGACCGTTCCGGTCTGTGTCATGCCACTGACCGCGATGTTGTAGGTCGTTCCGCTGCCGGTCACAACCGCTGTCGTTGCTCCCGCGGTTCCTCCGATAGTCACACCCGTGTTGCTGAACGCCGTGACCGTCTGGCTGAAT
>Ga0210403_10000065_pt1 | contig 114349 bp, 98 predicted proteins | sample IncBWC19MmetaG_FD_150863 | JGI IMG/M metagenome (GOLD analysis project Ga0210403, IMG submission 150863) | Forest soil microbial communities from Barre Woods Harvard Forest LTER site, Petersham, Massachusetts, United States - Inc-BW-C-19-M | ecosystem: Environmental > Terrestrial > Soil >... | reverse complement strand
GAGACCTCGCGCGCCGGCACGCTGCCGCCATTAGCCTTCAGCGTCACCATGGTGGGCCCTGTCATCTACACCTTCGGCAACGATGCCCAGAAAGGGAAATTCCTGCCGAGAATCCTGTCCGGCGACGATTGGTGGTGCCAGGGCTATTCGGAGCCGGGCTCCGGCTCCGACCTCGCGTCGGTTCGTACCAAGGCGGTTCGCGAAGGCGATCATTACATCGTCAACGGCCACAAGACCTGGACCACGCTCGCCCAGCACGCCGACTGGATCTTCTGCCTCGTTCGCACCGATCCCACTGCGAAAGCGCAGGCCGGCATCTCGTTCCTGCTGATTGACATGAAGTCGCCCGGCGTCACGGTACGGCCGATCATCACCATCGATGGGTCGCACGAGGTCAATGACGTCTTCCTGGAGAATGTGCGCGTTCCGGCCGAGAACCTCATCGGTGAGGAGAACAAGGGCTGGACCTACGCCAAGTTCCTGCTCGGCAACGAGCGCACCAGCATGGCCGGCATCGGCCGCTCGATGCGTTACATCGAGAAATTGAAGAAGATCGTCAAGGCCGAGATTCCGGAAGACGATCCGGCCCATCTCGAATTCGTTCGCGACATCGCTCGAGTCGAGCTGGACGTGCTGGCGCTGGAAGCGACCGAGCTCCGCGTCGTCGCGCAGATGGCGCGCGGTATCGATCCGGGGCCGGCGGCGTCGCTGTTCAAGATCCGCGGCACCGAGATATTCCAGAACATCACAGAACTGACCCATCGGGCGATCGGCAATTACGGCCTGGCGATCCGTGAGCATCCGGTCAGCGCCAACCACTTCATGCCGGGTCCTGACTACGGCCACACCGCGTCGGAAAAATATCTCAACTCACGCAAGCTCAGCATTTACGGCGGATCGAACGAGATCCAGCGCAATATCATCGCCAAAGCGGTGCTAGGTCTCTAGCGACAGCGCCACGAGAGGATCGGATGGATATCCAGTTCACAGAAGAGCAGGAATTGTTGCGTTCCAGCATCCAGCGCATGCTGCGCGACCAATATGATTTCGACTCCCGGCGCAAGATCGTCGGGAGCGAAGAAGGCTGGAGCCGCAAGCAATGGGAGGCCTTCGCCGAACTCGGCCTGTTCGCCGCGCCGTTTTCCGAAGCTGTAGGTGGCCTTGGCGGCGGACCGCTGTCGACCATGATCATCATGCAGGAGTTCGGCCGCCACCTCGTGGTCGAGCCGTTCGTGGAGACGATCGTGCTTGCGGGTGGACTGATCGAGCATGTGGGATCGGAAGAGCAGAAGCGGGCCCTTATCCCTGACATCATCGCGGGAACGAAGATCTGGGCTTTGGCCTGGACCGAGAAGGGTTCGCGCTTCGATCTCGCGACCGTCGCGACCACGGCGCGGCGCGAGGGCAGGGATTACGTTCTGACCGGCGAGAAGACTGCGGTCGTCGCCGCACCCTGGGCGGACCATCTGATCGTCTCCGCGCGCATCGCGGGCCATCGCCGGGATCGCGGCGGCGTCAGCCTGTTCGTTGTCGATCGGCGCGCCGCCAATCTCGACCTGCAGAGCTTCAAGACCATTGACGGCCGTCGCGCCGCCGAGGTGAACCTTCGCGATGTGCGCGGGCAGTTGCTCGGCAAGGAAGGCGAGGGGGTGGCCGCGCTTGAGGCCTGCCGTGACCGTGCCATTGGCGCGCTCTGTGCCGAAGGGGTCGGCGCGATGGCTGAGCTGAACTCGGCGACACTAGAATACTCCAAGACGCGAAAGCAGTTCGGTGTCACGCTGGGTACCTTCCAGGTGCCGCAGCACCGCATGGTCGACATGTTCATCGCGCATCAGGAGGCGCTCTCGCTGATGCAGCACCTCAACCTCAGCCTCGACGCGAACGAAATCGGCGTCTCGCGGCTCGCGTCCGGCGCCAAGTCGAAGATAGGCTATGCCGGACGGTTCGTCGCTGACCAAGCCGTGCAGCTCCACGGCGGCATGGGCATGACCGACGAGCTCAATGTCGGTCACTACTTCAAGCGAATCTCTTCCATCAACACACAGTTCGGCGATCCCGCCTATCACGTGCTGCGCTACGCGCAGCTCGACGCGGCTGCCTAGGAGGCAAACATGACAACCGAAGCCGTAATCGTTTCCACCGCTCGTACGGGCGTCGGCAAGGCCTATCGCGGCGCGCTCAACAATACTGAGGGGCCAACCATGGCGGGCCATGTGATGTCCGAAGCGGTCAAACGCGCCGGCATCGCGCCTGGCGAGGTCGAGGACGTGGTGATGGGCTGCGCGATGCAGCAGGGCACCATGGTCATGAACGTCGCCCGCAAGGGGGCGATCCGCGCCGGGCTGCCCGTGACCGTAGCCGGCACCACCATCGACCGGCAATGCGCCTCGGGCCTGCAGGCGATAGCGGTCGCAGCGCGCTCGGTGATCCACGACGGTGTCGAGGTCGCAATCGGCGGCGGCATCGAGTCGATCAGCCTGGTGCAGAACGAGCATATGAACAGGTTCCACGCCGTCGACGAAGAGCTGATGGCCATGAAGGCGGAAATGTACATGTCGATGCTCGAGACGGCCGAAGTCGTCGCCGAGCGCTACAAGATCGGTCGCGATCAGCAGGACGAATATTCGCTCGAATGCCAGCGCCGCGTCGGCGCCGCGCTGCAGGGCGGCCGCTTCAACGACGAGATCGTGCCGTTCACGACCAAGATGGCCGTGGTCGACAAGGACACCAAGCAAGTCTCCTACCAGCAGGTGACCTTGTCGAAGGACGAGGGGCCGCGCCCCGATACGACCGCCGAAGGATTGGCCAGGATCAAGCCGGTGTTCGAGGGCAAGACTATCAGCGCCGGCAACGCCAGCCAGCTCTCGGACGGCGCCGCCGCTTGCGTCATCATGAGCGACAAGATCGCGGCCAAGAAGGGCCTGAAGCCGCTCGGCATCTTCCGTGGCTTCGTCGCCGCTGGTGTCGAGCCGGACGAAATGGGGGTCGGCCCGGTCGCCGCGATCCCGCGGCTTTTGAAGCGGCAAAATTTGAAGATCGACGACATCGACCTCTGGGAGCTCAATGAGGCCTATGCGGTGCAGGTGATCTATTGCCGCGACAAGCTTGGCATCGATCCGAACAAGCTGAACGTCAATGGCGGCTCGATCGCGATCGGCCATCCCTACGGCATGACCGGCGCGCGGCTGACCGGCCACATCCTGATCGAAGGCCGGCGCCGCAAGGCGAAGTACGGCGTGGTGACCATGTGCATTGGTGGCGGCATGGGCGCGGCGGGTCTGTTTGAAATCGTCCACTGATCGGAAAAACGGAGCTCACACGTGAAAACAGCCATCACCGAATTGTTCGGCATCGAGCATCCGATCATCCAGGGCGGCATGCATTATGTCGGCTTTGCGGAGCTCGCCGCGGCCGTGTCGAATGCAGGCGGGCTCGGCATCATCACCGGGCTCACACAGAAGACGCCGGAGCTGCTCGCCAAGGAGATCGCGCGCTGCCGCGACACGACGGACAAGCCGTTCGGCGTCAATCTCACCTTCCTGCCGACCCTGAGCTCGCCACCCTATCCGGAGTACATCGCCGCGATCCGCGAAGGCGGTGTCAAGATCGTCGAGACCGCCGGTCGCAGCCCCGAGCAATATATGCCGGCATTGAAAGCAGGGGGCATCAAGGTCATTCACAAATGCACCTCGGTCCGGCACTCGCTCAAGGCCGAGCAGATCGGCTGCGACGCCGTGAGCGTTGATGGCTTCGAATGCGGCGGTCATCCCGGAGAGGACGACATGCCGAACATGATACTGCTGCCGCGCGCCGCAGAAGAGTTGAGCGTCCCGTTCGTCGCCTCGGGCGGCATGGCCGATGGCAGGAGCCTTGTCGGTGCGCTGGCGCTCGGCGCCGCCGGCATCAACATGGGAACCCGCTTCATCGCGACAAAGGAAGCGCCGGTCCACGACAACGTCAAGAAAGCCATCGTAGCCGCCACCGAGCTCGACACGCGGCTCGTCATGCGCGCCCTTCGCAATACCGAGCGCGTGCTGACCAACAAGGGCGTCCAGCGTCTGATCGAGATCGAGCGCGAGAAGGGCAAGGCACTGAAGATCGACGACATCCTCGACGAGGTCGCCGGCGTCTATCCCAAGGTGATGATCGACGGCAACATGGATGCCGGCGCCTGGAGCTGCGGGATGGTGGTCGGCCTGATCAACGACGTTCCGACGGTGAAGGAATTGATCGACCGCACCATGGCCGAAGCCGAGCGCATCATCCGGCAGCGGTTGGTCGGATTCCTCGACGGCGTCCCGGAAAAGAAGCGGGCGCGCGCGGTGGCCTGAGGCCGGGATATCGTGGGGCCGAGAAACGACGACAGACCTTCGTATCGGTCCTGGCGGGCATTGCAGCGGCTCAGTCGTCGAAACATCGGCTTTTGCGATATTTTCAGATGACCGCGCATGGATGCGCTCGCTGGCCAAAAACGGCCGGTGGCGCGGCAGAAGATCAGTATCGACCACCGCCCCAATAGCAACCGCCGGCGCCACCGATACACGGCCCGGCTGACCGGGAATTCCGGCGGATCTGTTGTGGCATCAGGTCCTCCAGGGCGCGCGGCCGCACCGTTCGAGGACGATCGTCCGCTGCCGGTTTTGAAGGGGCACTTCTCGCGTCGAGACGTGGCGTTGAAGCCGGTGGAGCTGTAGGGGCAGCCGACGAAGGTGCGGGAGGACCCGCTTCATTTGAAGAAGGAACAGGGGTGGTGGCGGGGGGAGCCGACGCGGTGGTGGGAACGGCCCACGGGTTTGGGGCCGGCGACGACGGGGCCGCGGCCGGAGTAGGAGACGGGATTGGGGCCGAGGGCGTCGCCGGCGCCGCAGCCTCCTGAGGTTGCCACGAGATCCGCTTGTTGACGAAAGACCTTACCGACGACATCACCTCATACACGCGCGAAGCCTGCTGGGCGACACCTGCAAAGCCGCGCAAGGCGTTGAACAGCAAAATGGCGAGGAGTGCGATGGCCAGGAACCGCAGGGGATGTCGCACTGGAAAAAATATGATGTTTACGACAAAGGCGAGAGCTGTCAGCCACGCGGGCACATCCGTATCGATCGCCATGTCCATCTGGTGCAGCGGCTCGCTCGTCTGCGCCAGATCCTCGTATCGGGGCGCCGGTCCACCGTTAAGTTCGATTGCCTCGGCAATTTGACGAAAGCTCTGACCTTCTCTCCGGAGCGCGCTGCCTGTGTCGCGGAATGCCGCGTCTCCGAGCATGTCCGGCTGATCCATGCGTTTGATGCTGGTCAGGATCTTGGGCCGTAGCAACAACCGACGCTGTTCGATCAACTCGGCCATTTTCGCGAAGCTCAGCTTGGCATCGCTGAGGATCTGAGCGGCGTGGTGCTTGGCAGCTTCGGCCACGGCAGGATCCTCCGCGTCCATCTGCTCCATGGCCTTTTTCAGGGATGCAATGTTATCGATCATCGCAAAACCTCTCCCGCGACAATCGCATCGATGGCACCGCTCCTTCGCCGTCGCTCGTTGGCGTAGCGAGACGTTGCGCTCGAACGTTTCCGACTGTCTCCGGTCTTACGGCCGGGCCTGTGCCGCCGCGGTATCAACGCTCAACACGAGAACTGCGCGGGCAAGCTGCTCTCATAGTGACAGGCAACCATACTAAGAAACAGTAAACATGGCCAGCCTGGCCGCGTGGCTCACACTTTGGCGGATCATGCCCGCGCGTTGCAGTAACGCCCGAGAGCGCGCCAGGTTGGCCCAGGACTAGCGATCATTGTTGACCCTCAGACGTGATCGATCTGGGGCCGCCGAACGGGACCGTTTTTCGTTAACTTCCAGCCATCCAAAGTTCAGTCTCAGACCGATGACGCCGAAACCGTTCTCATCGGTGGATCAAACAAGGGACTCAGCCCAGCTTGTCCAGCTCTGCTCGATGATGCCGGGATTTCCAACCGTCGCGGAGCCTTCGCCGACCAGGAGCCCAACGGACGCGAAGGTATTTTCTCCAATTACTTCTATCAATTACTCTGTAGCTATAGACCCAATCAAATATATCGGGGTGCCGTTTTCGTTCTACTATTTCGAGCCAGACAGTAACATTATCAATAATGACGGGATGCCAGGCAAACCATCTTCGCCATTCGGTTCTGTTTCTGGGTTTTATTCTCATTTCATCGTCCATTCATTGTGATCCGCTGATAAAGTGCACTGAAGCAGCCTCTCGTTTGGGACCGTCGAGACCGGACATGAGTTGGATTTTCAATCATTTCGGGCTCCTGATGTCCCGCCGCGAGTATCCGCTGTCTGCCGCTGTCGAGGCGTCATGCCCACAGCCGCCGGGGTAGTCTCGGAGACGGCCACGGCTTCGCGTCACACCGCCGTCGGCATGCGCTTCGCGACCGTCAGCGTAGCCCTCGGGGTACAATACTCTCGTGCTTGAGCAAGCGCCACGGCCGCTTCGCGCGGCCGCTGGGATTCTCTTGTATCCGAGGCCGGTCCGATCGTCCGCAGCATCGCCGTGGTCCGCGGCGAGTCGAGGCTTCTTCAGGCGATGAACAGCTCATCGATCCGATGCGTCCGCGTCAGATCGCCATCATCGTTGGTGACACGCCTATCCGCAGGTAAACGCACGTCACCGCGCCGACCGTTGCGTTGCAATGCTACCTGAAGCTTTGGCAGCCTCCGAGGAAGCGAGCTCGTCGGGGTTTGCGGGACCGCTCGACTCAATGTCGACATCATCAAGAATTACGAATCATTCTCGCCTTAGCGAGTCTGCGTGATCGCGCAGACGTTGATCGACAGGTTGAATGATGAAGTCCCTTCGCGTACTTTCGATCGCCTCAGAGATTTCCCCCTTGATCAAGATCGGTGAACTTGCCGACGTTACCGGCGCGCTTCCGATCGCCTTGAAACGCGAGGGCATCGAGGTCCGCACCGTCGTGCCGGGATATCCTCGCGTCATGAATTCGCTCGGGCTGGTTGAAGGCGTGATTCATCTGCCGCACTTTTTCGGCGCAGAGGCTCGGCTTCTCCGGGCGACAACTTGTGAACTCGGCTTGTTTGTTCTCGACGCGCCGCACCTGTTTGCGCGTGCCGGAAACCCTTATCTCAGGCCTGACGGCGTGGATTGGCCGGACAACGCGTTGCGCTTTGCCGCGTTGGCGCGAATCGCCGCCGATATCGGCCTTGGATTCGTCTCGTCCTATGTGCCTGACATCGTCCACGCCCACGACTGGCACGCCGCTCTTGCCTTGGCTTACATGCATTACAGCAATCGGCGACGTCCGGCCACGGTGATGACGGTTCACAACCTTGCTTATCAAGGTGTGTTTCCGCGGGAGATGCTTGCCGCAATCGGTTTGCCGGCTGAGTCATTCACCGTTCACGGCGTCGAATATTATGGAAAGATCGGGTTCTTGAAGGCCGGTCTGTATTTTGCCGATCGCATCACGACGGTCTCCCCGACCTATGCCAGGGAGATCCTGAGCGATGAGGGCGGCATGGGGCTTGGCGGTCTCCTGCGCGAACGATCCTGTGACCTCAGCGGAATCCTCAACGGAGTTGATACTTCGGTGTGGGATCCTGCAACAGACCCTCATATCCCCGGCTGTTTCTATGCAGATGTGCCGAGTTGTTTCGAATCGGACGTTCTGAAGAATAGAGCGACCAACAAGGCGGCCTTGCAGCGGCAGCTTGGTCTGCAGCTCGCGCCTGATGCGTTTCTGCTCGGCGTCATCGGTCGCCTGTCCGGGCAGAAGGGGCTCGATCTTCTCCTTGAAAATCTCCCAACGATCGTAGGCGAAGGAATGCAGTTGGCCGTGCTGGGGGGCGGGGGAGATCGCAGCCTGCAGCATCGTTATCGTGCGGCCGCACAAGCCAATCCGCAACGGGTGAGCGTTACGATCGGACAGGATGAAGGTTTGGTTCACCTGATTCAGGCCGGCGCGGATGCGCTTGTGGTGCCGTCGCGGTTCGAGCCGGGCGGCCTGACGCAGCTTTGTGCCTTGAGGTACGGCACGGTTCCCATCGTGTCTCGTATCGGCGGACTGGAAGATACGGTCGTCGACGCTGGCGATTTGGCCATGACCGGCGGCAGACAAACCGGGTTCAAGTTTGCACCGGTGACCAAAGAGAATCTCGCTGGCGTCCTCAAACGGGCTTGTGCCACGTTTCACGACGTTGCTGCTTGGCGACGGATTCAGCGCAACGGCATGTCGACCGACGTGTCGTGGCGGAATTCCGCCAGTCGCTACGCTAATCTTTACAGCAGATTGGTCGAATTGCCTCAGGAGAAAGTTGCCTGAAGTTGGTGTCGCAGAAAGTTCATTGAAGGCAACCTAGTTATCACCCTGCGTTGGGCTCCGCTTCAGTAGCGGCTCTGCCCAGACGGCCTCCAGAGAGAATCGCCCCAAGATTGAGATTTACTGGGAGCCGCCCGACCGCAAGTGCCGGATTTTCAGTTCGAACGGAAGTACGGATGACGAAGATGAGCGCGAATGCGGCTGCGCTTCGCCGACACGTCATCGGCCACCTCAAGTTCGAGCATCGCATGGGCCGCATTCGAGGAAATTCTCGAGAAGATGGTTAATGCCAATTGCAGCAACGCATATTGGCTGCGCTGGTGTGCCGGAAATCATATGGAAATGTTCGTGATTGCTGTCACTTAGATCAGCTGTCACGGCGTGTTCGTCGCAAGATTCCTAAGTCGGCTTGCTCGTCCGCAGGAAGCGAAGGCGCACTTGTTGACTGCGTTGCGTGTGCAACCGGTCGCACTTTGGTCGAATTTTTTTTGCCACAACGGTTGGTCGATCAGCGCGCGCATGTTGGAGTTTACAATGAACAGTACTGCCACCGCAGGGCCGCCGGCCTGCAGCCGATTGGCACTGATCGTAGCGGGCATATTCGCATTGCTTGGTTCGTTTGTAGTCACAGCACCTGCGCAAGCTGGTTATTATGACGGTTCCTATCCCTGTTCGTACCGTTGCGGCTACCCGGCCTACCGCTATTACCCAACCTATCGCTACCACAACGGATGTTATTCGTGCGGACGACACCTCATTTATGAGCGCCGCTACGTCGAACGCGAATTTGTCGAGCGGCGCTATGGTTACGGGGGCTATCGCCGTCCCTACGGTTATTATCCGTACGGAGGCTACCGCCGTCCTTACGGTTATTATCCGTACGGGGGCTACCGCCGTTCCTACGGTTGTAATCCGTGCGGTGGTTATCGATCCTGGTCGAGGCCCTCGGGCTACGGCAACGGCTACGGCTACGGCGGTATCGGGCGTCGCTGGCCAGCGCCGTATGTCGACGGATACGAGCGGTCCGGATATGAGGAGCCGCCGCGGCCGCCAGCGCCGGTTGGGGACGGGGACGACTACTAAAGCCGTTCCTGATGGCTGGAAGAGCGCCCCAATGGAATGCCGGCCACCCGATCCAACATTGCAGGCACTGCTGCTTCATGGGGAGTAGCAGACGCGTCGCGACGCCGCCGCGCCGACTGTCGGCGATGCTCGCGTCCGGCCCGTTCGGATCCCTCAATCTCCGAACGCGGTGCCCGCAAGCATGATGTAGGCACCGACCGCGAACCAGAAGGCGTAATTGCTTACGATCGGTATCTCGATGAACACGCTAAGCACCGCGAGGATTATCACAATGAGCGAAGCAACAAACCCAAAGTTCACTGCGCATATCTCCTCGGGCTACGACGAAACGCTCAAAATCTTTCCACATGATCACACACGGCAAGGTGCAAGACCTCGTCGCAAGCTCTGGGCCCAGAGTGGCCCGACACTCGCATTGCGAATGTTCTTTAGATCGTAGTGCTGGAGTGAACTGGAAATGCTGTCTTCTAGCCCAGACGCCCGCGTTGCGCGCAACCGTAAGCCAGATTCGCGAATTTTTCAGGGCGTTAGTTGGAGCGTTTCAAGGCCGGAAAGGCCTTGTTTCGGGAAGAGCGGTGGAGTTAGTCGGATGTGACAAAGCCCTTACTTGGAAAGCTACTTCCGAGAGAGCGTTGCTGGCTTTGGCGGCGAGCCCGGCACTCGCATTGATAACGCCGTCATCTGAATGGAGAATTTCCGATGCTCGTGACCGAAGAAGACGCAGTGATGAAGAAATGGTGCCCTATGGTCCGGCTTCGCTGGGAGCAAAGGCCATTTGCCTTCAATCGCTCCAATCCGGGCTCCAAAGGTCGCCTTAACAACATGCTGTACCGAATGTTTTTCCCACGCCTGCATCACCAGATGAGGGGGCATTTCTTTCGATGCCAGGGGTCGGGTTGCATGATGTGGCGATGGGATACTAGAGATCCGCGCCCGTCAGAGCCGCGCAAGGGATATTGTGGCTTGGCAGGCACGCCTTTCACGTTCGCTGCGCAGTGACGGGTCCTGCGTTGCGTGGCGCAGGCTCATTGCTCATATCCGACACTGTCTTGGCAGATGGCGGCTCAGCAGGGACCGTTGCGATGAGCGTTTCGGAACAAGGTGAAATACTAGGCACTCGTCGCTAACTGCAGGTTGTGCGAATCTGCTTTCGGTCTCTTCGCGAGCAGAGCGTCGTGTGCCCGGACTCCGCTCTCACTTTAGTCAAAAAAGCACCCCGAAAGATCCCCGAATCATCTGACTTATCCACAAGGCAAGAACAGGTGGAGTTCGTTATGCGAAGCCATACCGTCATCCTAGCTTCAGTGCTGGTATGGCTCATCAGCATCGAAAGCGCCAAGGCGAAGCTCGACATCCTGGTCGATAAAGCGACGCAGCGCATGCTCGTCATCCAGGACGGTTATATTCGCTATATGTGGCCCGTCTCCACCGGCCGCGACAACATGCAAACTCCAAACGGGGTCTATACCCCGCAGCGATTGGAGCGCAACTGGTTCTCGACCGCGTACTACGACTCGCCGATGCCATTTTCGATCTTCTTCCACAATGGCTACGCCATCCACGGCAGCTACGCGATCGATCGACTTGGGGGACCCGCATCGCATGGATGCGTACGGCTGCATCCCCATCATGCCGCAATACTCTTCGACCTCGTGCAACAGCAAGGTCCGGACAGGACGACTATCGAAATAACAGACGAAGGGCGCCCCGCGGAGCCATCGTCGCCCGGGCGCCAGATCGCGGAGCTACGAGGCGTGAACCCGGCCGTGCCGAGGACAGTACGTTATCGGGAAACTGGTGACATACCTGATCCGCCCCCGGCACAGCGCGGCAATCGGCCGATTGCCGCGAAGAATGGCTTGCCGCCGCGGCTGGCGCCGGCCGCCCACTTGCCGAGCGCACCCAGCGGGGCAGGGGAAGCCGATACAGCAGACGGCTCCGCACGGCCACCGAACGAATCTTCCGACTCTCGTTCCAAACCGAAGGTTGTTGAAAGACCGAAGGTTGCCGAAGGATCTCCAGAGCCGGCGCAACCAGCGTCATCGACTTCCAGACTCAAGCTCCTACCCGCATCCTGTTGGTCCGGTGGCGCTTCGCGATGGCAGTGGTGGGCATCGAGCCAGGGAAATCCTTGCAAGTAACTTCTCGGAGATCGAACGCAGCTTCGTCTCTGTCTTGCACATGCCAGCTTCATTTCGGACTGAGGCGGGTGGCGCTTACCGACTTCAATGATACGGCGTCGCACTGGCGCGTCAAAGATGAATACGCGTCCTAGTTGATGACTGAACCGCGGCGATCGCTGCGTAAGGCAACCGGGTCCTGGAAGCCGCGCAGTATCAGTTGGTCGGCGCGCACCTCAAAGCTCTCGAGCCGGTCGAGAAAGCTCATGCCGAGCAAGTTGGTCTTCATCAGACCGTGCGGTACCACCAGCGCCGGCACCGAGCGTTCGACCAGCTTGCCTATCGCCATCCGATCGAGCCACAGCCGCGCCGCCTTGGTATGCCCGGCCGCGGTTTGAACATCGACATTATATTCGAGCAGCTCCAGCGGGAGGCCAACGGCCTTCGCGGTTTCGTAGGTCAAGACGACCGAAGTCGCCCCGGTATCGACCACCATCGCCGCGGCAATACCGTTAATCCTGGCCTGCACGGCGAACCCGCCGTTCGAGCCGCGCGGGATCTGCACGGCGTAGGTCGGCTCGCGCTGGCGCCAAAAATCCGAAACGGTGCCGTTGGCTAGCGCGGACCGCCCCGGATCCTTGTAAGCGCCAGCGGCGATCGCGATTAAGGCCAGCAGGAACAGCAAAATCAGGAGGCGCTTCATGGTTCGCCTCCCCTGACGGCGCGGCGATACTTCACTCGCGCTCCGGATCCGTCGCCATCGTGGGCAAACCGCCGTCCGCCATGCGTTGCGGCAACTCCGCCATAGCGGCGCGCCGCTCGGCACTGTCTATGCCGTGCCAGCGCGCGTACTCGGGGAGCGTACGGCCGCAGCAAAAAAAAGAGCCGGTTCTGGGATCGATCATGCAGATTGCGATGCACGGTGTCTCCTGGTTCATTCAAACACAACAATCCCGGCGCCAAGCCGCGGTCCTTCTGCCATGACTGGATCAATATTTGGTCAATACTTGGCGAGCATCGGTTTGTAGAAATTGTGATTCAGACCGGTGCGGAAGATATCTTTTTAGATATTGCTCGAAAAGATCAGGCAGATCATCCGTCTTTGCTGTCCATTCCTGCCAACAAGGCGGCCGGGTCTTTCCGGCGCATTTGGCATCCCGAATGCATGCAATGGCTGCCATTAGCGACAGGTCGTCGCAAGGGGTTGGCCTCTATCGATGAATGCTTCGGTCCCGACCGCTGGGGCTTACAAACCTAAACGGCGATGCCCCTTGCCAAGCAATTCGAGAAAAAATTATGACATGCGCCAAAGACATGCTCCAAATATGTGTGATGAGCCCGTGTTTTGAAGGTTGTCATATTGGCGCCAGCACCGCTGCCGCGATAAACAGTGTCCCGTGATGCTTCGATATTTGATCTTGCTTGGCGGGCTTTCCGCCATCGCAACGAGTGGACCAGCGGCGGCACAATCATGGATGCCTGTGCGGGCGCCTGATCGGGTGTCGCCGCAGCCATTGGCGCGGGCGCCGGAACCGGCGACGATCAGCCGCGAGAAGAGCGGCACGGCTTTCTTTGTCGATGATGCGGGCCACATGCTGACCGCTCGGCATGCAGCGGAGGATTGCGCCCGCATCGTTGTCGCCAAGGAGGGCCGCGCCGTGGCGGCCCGCATCGTGGCACTTTCGCCCAGCGTCGATCTGGCGCTGATCAAGGTTCCCAAGACCATGGGCCTTGCCGCCGTGTTTCCGCGCAGTGCGACTGTCTCTGCCAACGACATGGTGTTCGCTGCTGCCTACGATACGTTGCCGCCTCTCGTGGGACGAGGCGGCACGCTCGCCAACGCTACCGTGGTCTCTAGCCATGATGGCGGTGCTGAGGCCGGATATCTGGCAATCGATTCCAGTGTCACCTTTGGTGCAAGCGGCGCGCCCGTGCTCGATGGCCGAGGGTTGGTGGAAGGGGTGATCAGCCGTCGTACCATGGTCAATCGTGTGCTGGCGGTTGGAGCCGGTGAGGCCAAGGCGTTCCTGGCCAGCAACGGCGTCCGGCCCGCGGAGGACGACCGGCCCCAGATTGCGGGCGGAACCTCACGTGCAAACCGCGCGGCCTCAATTTCCGCGCGTGTCACCTGTTTGCAAAACTGAGCGGGCAAGATAAACGAGGGGACCTCAGTTGCTCGGGGCTTTCTCAGGTATGGACCTTCGTCATGTTGAGTGTCGGCGCAGCCGCCAGCGTTCGGTCGTTCGCCAAGGCCTTGTGCCTGTTTGCGGTCGCGTCTAGCCCGTTCCTCCTTCCGACAGCCTTCGGGGTGCAGGGTGTCGCCGCCCAGGGACTCGACTATCGTGATCCGGCCAAAGCGCCTCCGTCCTGGATGCAGTTTGCAAAGCTGGTTCGATACCGTTTCGAGTCATGGATCGGAGCTGACGAAGAGGTCGCAAACCGCCTCCGCGCCTATTTGAGCGATCATGCCGGCGGGGAAGACGGGCCACCGCAGACGGTGGCGGTGCGCGCCTGGCTTAACCCCGATGGTACGGTGGAGCGGGTGACGTTTGACACGCTGAAGGACGCGCGTGCAGATGCTGATTTGCGCGCAATTCTGATGCGCGGCAATATTGGCGAAGCGCCACCCCCGGAAATGTTGCAACCACTCAATCTTCGCTTCTCGCTCAACCTCAAGAAATAAACTCAGATACGGGTACGTTACTGCAGACAAACCTACTGGCCGCATTCCTCATCATTGACGGCGTCCCCCAACCTGGGCCCGCGCCGCGCTTCTATATCGCCTGCGCCAATGACGGCCCCGGCGGCTTCTCTCAACAACGGAGCGGCCACGATTGGAGTGGTACCGCCCAAAACAAGGGTTGCCGCTCCGCCTCGCATCCGGCTTGCTGGCAGCTTTCGTCCGCTGCAGATTATCCGGCGCCGGATGAAGCGATGATCCGGCGGGCCTGCGTCAGGTGGGGGGCATCGAGCATGACGCCGTCGAGCTGCACGGCCCCCTTGGCGCTGGTTTCAAAGGCGGCGATCACGCGTTCGGCCCAGCGTCGTTCGTCTTCCGTCGGCGTAAAGCAGCGGTTGATGATGTCGACCTGCGAGGGATGGATTGCGACCTTCGCCGAAAATCCGTCGCGGCGCGCCGCGTCGGCCTCGCGACGCAGCGCGTCGCTGTCGCGAAAGTCCGTGAATACCGCGTCGATCGGCGCAACTTCGGCCGCGCGCGCGGCCAACAGGCAGAGGTTCCGCGCCAGCGCAAAGGGGCCGGTATAACCCCCCTGATCGTCGCGGTTGGCGGTGGCGCCGATCGCGGCCGACAGATCTTCGCCGCCCCACATCAGTCCGGCCAGGCGCGGGTGCCGCCAGGATTTTGCGGCCAGCGAAAGCGTCGAGGCTGGCGTTTCCGTGCAAACGACGATGATTCCGGTCTTGCCTTTTCGCGCCGTCGGCTCGTTGCGCCCGATCAGGTCGCAAAGACGGGCGACGTCCTCCGGACCCAGCGATTTGGGTAGCACAATCCCGTCCGGTGCGGCGGGGATCACCGCTTCCACGTCCTCCCGGCACCAGGCGGTGTCGAGCGAATTGACGCGGACATATCGCCGGGGACCCGTGCCCCGATTTGCGAGCGCCTCCACGACGACCTTGCGCGCCTCCGGCTTGGCATCGGGATGAACGGCATCCTCGAGATCGAGAATGATCACATCGGCGGCGCTCGCCGAGGCCTTGCCGATCATCTTCGCCGAATTGCCGGGGACGAACAGCAGCGAGCGCATCAGGCCGCCTTGGGACGTTTGCGCATCAGGGCCGCGCGCTCGCAGGTCGCCACGATCTCGCCGTTCTGGTTCAGCATTTCATGGTAGAAATTGACAATGCCCTCGTTGGGGCGCGATTTGCTTTCGCGCTTGGAACGCACGATGGTGCGCACCTTCACCGAATCGCCATGGAACAGCGGCTTCGGAAAGCGCACGTCGGACATGCCGAGATTGGCGAGTGTGGTGTTGAGCGTCGTATCGTTGACAGTCATGCCGATCAACAGGCCCAGCGTGAACAGGCTGTTCACCAGCGGCTTGCCCCATTCCGACTTCGCGGCGTAGTGCGCATCGATGTGAAGTGGCTGCACGTTCATCGTGAGCAGCGAGAACCACACATTGTCGGTCTCGGTGATGGTGCGGGACCATTCATGATTGAACACCATTCCGTCGGTGAATTCCTCGAACCATAGACCTGCCATCAGGACTTCTCCTCAACCTCGCTCGGCGTTATTTCGATCAGGATAGCGCCCGCCGGGACGGTATCCCCCGCATTGCAGCGTATCCGGCCGACGCGGCCGGCTACGTGTGCCCGCAGCGTATGGATGAGTTTCATCGCTTCCATCTGCAGCACCGGCGCGCCCTTCTCGACGGTGTCGCCGAGCGCGACGTGCAGCTGCGAGACCACGCCGTGAAGCGGCGCTTCGATCAGATTGCCGGACTTTTCCAGGCTGCCATGTTCGCGCGGCATCTCGATGCGCAGACGGATGGTCGCGGAGAGCGACAGTCCTTCGCGCGTGATGCTGACGATGTCGCCGTCGCGACGGGCGATGAAAGGATGGCCCGAGGGCGAAGCCAGCTTGATCGCGCCGTTCTCGATCACGGGCCGCCCGAGGCTGACCGATGCGTTTTCCAGCTCGACGGTGATGCCGTCGCGGCCGACCAGGACCTCGGCGTCGGCTTGGCCGTATTCGTCGGCGAGATGCAGCGACGCCTTGGCCGGCCGCACCGCCGACGTGACGCGAACTGCGCTGCGGCGATTCCAGGGATTGATCCATTGCGCGGCCGGTTCCGCATTGTCGAGTTCGGCCCAGACCACGCAGGCTGCGGCGCGCAGGCTGCGCAGCTCTTCCACGTTCGGCTTCCACCCACCAGGAAACGCCGTCTCGATGAAGCGCGTGGTGGCATTGCCGTCAGTAAACAGCGGATGGCGCGAAGCATCGCGGAGAAAGGGCTGGATGGTCGGAACGCCGAGCAGCGTCAGCTCCGAAAGCCCCCTGGTCAGACGCGACAGCGCGGCCGCGCGATCGGTGCCATGCGCGATCAGCTTGGCCAGCATCGAGTCATAATAGAGGCTCACTTGCGAGCCTGCTTCGACGCCGCTGTCGAAGCGTACGGCGTGCGGCACATCCAGAGCGGACAATCTGCCCGTCGCCGGCTGGAAGGCCAGGTCGGCGCGCTCGGCGGTGATGCGCGCCTCGATCGCGTGGCCGCGCGCACGGATCTGCTCCTGCATCAGCGGGAGCTTCTCGCCGGCCGCCGCAAGCAATTGCCATTCGACGAGATCGACGCCGGTGATGAACTCGGTGACGGGATGCTCGACCTGGAGCCGCGTGTTCATTTCGAGGAAATACGGCGTGTCGCTGTCGTGGTCCATGATGAACTCGACCGTTCCGGCGGAGTCATAACGAATCGTGCGGCCGAGCTTCAGCGCGGCGTCGAACAGTTTCGCACGCACGCTGTCGGGAAGATTGGGAGCAGGGGCCTCTTCCAGAAGCTTTTGATTGGTGCGTTGGACCGAGCAGTCGCGCTCGAACAGATGCACGAGATTGCCGGTGCGATCGCCGGCGAGCTGCACTTCGAGATGGCGCGGGTTGAGGATCAATTTCTCCAGCAGCACCGAATCGTCGCCGAACGCGGCTTCCGCCTCCGCCTTGGCAGCGGCAAGCGCCGCCTTGAAATCCCTTGCATCGTCGACGCGGCGCATGCCGCGACCGCCGCCGCCCGCGGACGCCTTGATCAGTACGGGAAAGCCGATCCTGCCCGCCTCGCGCGCGAGCGTGGTTTCGCTCTGATCGCCGCCGTGATAGCCGGGCACGGTCGGCACGCCGGCCGCTTCCGCGATGCGCTTCGATTCGATCTTCGAGCCCATTTGCTCGACCGCCTTCGCCGACGGCCCGACGAAGATGAGGCCGGCGGTTTCGCAACGTTTCACGAATGCAGCGTTCTCCGACAGGAAGCCGTAGCAGGGATGGATCGCATCCGCGCCGGCCTGCTTTGCCGCGGCGAGGATGGCCTCGATGTCGAGATAGCTGGCGCGCGCCGGCGGCGGACCGATCCGGATGGCCTCGTCGGCGGCTTTCACATGCGGCGCCTCTGCATCTGCATCCGAATAGACCGCGATGGTGCGGATGCCCAAGCGGGCGCAGGTCCGCATGACGCGAAGCGCGATCTCGCCGCGATTGGCGATCAGGACCGAACCGATAGGGCGGGGGCTGAAGAGAAGCGACACGGTCAGAAGTCCTACATTCGATAGACCGGCCGCGTGCCGGTGACGGGCGGCTCCATCGCGCCGATGGCGATGCAGAGCCCCAGCACGTCGCGGGTGTCAGTGGGATCGATCAGGCCGTCGTCCCAGAGCCGCGCCGTGCAGTAATAGGGATCGGACTGCTCGTCGAACATCTTCCGCAATTGCTGCTCATGCGCGGCGAGATCGGCCTCGCTGGCGGGATTGCGCGAGATGCTGGAGCGGCGCAGGTCCATCAGCACCGAGCTGCCGACATCCGGGCTCATGGTGCCGAGCCGCGCGTTCGGCCACATGAACATGAAACGCGGCCGGAAGCCGCGGCCGCTCATGCCGTAATTGCCGGCGCCGTAGGAGCCGCCGGTCACGACCGTGTATCGCGGCACGCGCGCATTGGAGACCGCGTAGACAAGCTTTGCCGAGTTCTTCGCGATGCCGTTCCGCTCGGCTTCCGAGCCGACCATGAAGCCCGTGATGTTCTGCAGGAACAGAATCGGCACGTTACGCTGGTCGCACAGCTCGATGAAATGCGCACCCTTGAGCGAGGAATCCGAGAACAGCACACCGTTGTTGGCGATAATCCCAATCGGGAGCCCGTGGATGTGCGCAAAGCCGCACACCAGCGTAGCGCCGTAGAGCGGCTTGAATTCGTGAAACCCGCTGCCGTCGACGATGCGCGCGATGATCTCGCGCTGGTCGAACGGCTGTTTGAGGTCGGCGCCGATGATGCCCGGAATCTCAGATGGGTCGAACAAAGGGGCGTGCACCGGGCGGATATCGCCGTGAAATTTCTGGACGCGGTTGAGCGCGCCGACGATGTCGCGAGTCTTGGCGATCGCCTCCATCTCGTCACGAGCAAAATGGTCGGAGACGCCGGAGACAGTGCTGTGCATCTCCGCACCGCCCAGCGTGTCGCGGTCGACGATTTCGCGGATCGCGGCTTTCACGATCTGCGGACCGCCGAGATGGACGCTGCTGTTGCCGGCGGTCATCACGACCTCGTCCGCCAGCGCCGGGATGTAGGCGCCGCCCGCGGTGCATTCGCCGAATACGGTCGCGATCTGCGGAATGCCGGCCGCCGACATCCGGCATTGCCGGTAGAACGCGCCGCCGAAATGATCCTGGTCGGGAAACACCTCGTCGCCCTGCTGCAGGTTGGCGCCGCCGCAATCGACGAGATAGACCACCGGCAGCTTGTTTTCGAAGGCGATGTCCTGCGCGCGCACGTGCTTGCGGATGGTCTCCTTGAAGAACGATCCGCCCTTGGTGGTGGCGTCATTGGCGATGATCATGCAGATCACGCCGCGAATGGTGCCGATCCCGGTGACAAGGCCCGCTGCCGGCACCGCGTTGTCGTAGAGACCCCATGCCGCCAGCGCCGACAGTTCCAGGAACGGGCTGAAGGGATCGACCAGGAGATCGATCCGCTCGCGCACGGGAATCTTGCCGCGGTCGCGATGGCGCTGGACCATGCGGTCGCCGCCGCCGGCCAGCGACCAGGCCTGCCGCGCCCGCAGGGTTTTCAGGAGGCCGTCATAGATGCCCGCGTTGGCCTGAAAGGCCGGGGATTGCGGATCGATAGCGCTATTGAGCGTTGCCATATCGGATTTCGCCGGAACTTCTTCTCGATTGGAAATGATTAGATCGCGCCGCCAGGGCGCCGCTGCATCAACAACACGATCGATCCTTTCTGCACGACTTCCTCTCGCTGGTTCAGGACCTCAAAGCCGAGCGTGAGAACGCCGCGTCCCGCCGTCTTGCTGGGACGTGCCTCGAGCGGCGTGACATCGGCGCTGATGGTGTCGCCGAGCTTGACCGGCGCCTGGAATTCCCAGGACACGCCGAGCAGGCCCATGGCCGTGCCGTCGATCCAGTTCATCTGCGACATCAACCCGATCGCGCTCGAGAGCACCAGTGGTCCATGTGCGACGCGGCCGCCGAAGATGCTCTTCCTCGAAAACTCCTCGTCGACGTGAAGGGGATTGTGGTCGCCGACCAGGCCAGCGAACAGCGACACGTCGCTTTCGTTCACTGTCCGGCCACGCGTTCTGCGCGTGCGATTGATTTCGAAATCTTCCAGGTAGAGACCCAACGCACTTCCCCTTGTTGCGACCGCCTTTTTGCTGCCAACTAACCGGACGGTTAGCAAACCGACTTGTCAGAAGGTACACTAGCGGCTAGCGTGGCGTCCGGCAAGATGGGGAGGTCGGTTTGTTTCCCACCAGGGAAGACGTGCACGGGATCAAGCGCCTCGAGGTGCTGCGCGAAGCCGCTGCCTCGTTCAATTTCAAGGGCTATCACGCGACCTCGATGAACGAGATCGCGGCGAGCCTCGGCGTGACGAAGGCCGCGCTCTATCACTACTTCCCGAACAAGAACAGTTTGCTGGCCGCGTGTTTCGAGCACGCCATGGATGCCGCCTTCGCGAGCCTGGAGCGCGCACGCAAGGACGGCCGGAACGGCCGCGAGCGGCTGGTGCTGACGATGTCCTACTATGTCGCGCAGCTCATCAACGAACTGAATTGCTGCGTCGTGCTGATGGAAGAGCAGGCGCTGGAGCCCGAGGACCACGCCAAGCTGGTGCGGCAGCGCGACCGTTTCGAGCGCGCGCTGCGCGCCTTTATCAGGGAGGGGATCGAGGACGGCAGCGTCGTGCCCTGCGATCCCAAGCTTGCTATCTTCGTCATTCTCGGGGCGATGAACTGGGTGCCGAAATGGTTCAAGCCGAGCGGCGTGTGGAAATCCGACCAGCTCAACGCGGCGCTTGCGCAGATGTTTGAGCGCCTCGTTTCGTCGTCGCCGGTGGCCGACATGGCCCGCGACGTCGGGGATTTGCCGTCGCGCGCGGAGCCGCCGGTGAGCCTGATATCGCTGGCCCGGCGCGGGCGCGGTCCGCGCACGGGCCAGGACCGGAAAATCGACAAGAAGATCAAGGCGGGAGGAAAGCGATGAAGGTGGGAGTGACGCGAATGCTTCGCGGGCCTTCCTTTGTCGCTCTGACAGTGTGAGCGGAGCGTCCTTCTCATGATCGCCAATCTCATCGTTGGGGGCCTCGCGGCGGGCTGCCTCTACGCAATGGTCGGCATCGCCATCGTCATCGTGCTCAACATCACCGATATCGCCAATTTCGCCCAAGGCGAGATGGCGATGGTGACGACGTTCTTTGCCTACTGGCTGCTCGACAGCGTCGGCCTGACTTGGTGGGAAGCGGTGCCGATCGCGATCCTGTTTGGTCTCGTGCAGGGTATCGTCATCCAGCAGGTCGTGATCCGGCCGTTGATAGGCAGCCCGGTGCTGTCGGCGATCATCGCGACGCTTGGGCTCAATATCGTGCTCAACAGCGTCGCCGGCCTGATCTGGGGACACCAGACCTACACCTTTCCGTCGCCTTTCGCCTTCTCGGCGCCCTTCATGATCGGAAGCGTGCCGGTCTCGGTCGACAGCGTCGTCAACATCGCGGCGGGCCTCACCATCGTGATCGCGATGACCTGGTTTCTCCGCTTCACCTGGATCGGGCTCGGCCTGCGCGCGGCCAGCCAGAATCCGACGGTCGCGCGCATGATGGGCGTGTCGATCGCGCGCACGTCGGGGATCGCCTGGGGCCTCGGCGGCCTGGTTGGCGGCATCTCCGGCATACTGGTCGCGCCGTCCCTGTTTCTCGATACCAATCTGATGGGCGCGCTGCTCATCAAGGCTTTCGCGGGTGGCGTTCTTGGCGGCCTGCACAGCCTGATCGGCGTGTTTCTCGGCTGCCTCGCGCTCGGCGTCGCCGAAAACCTGGTAGGCGCCTATGTCTCGCCGGCATTCGGCGAGGCCATCACCTTCATCATCATCATTGCCGTGCTGATCGTTCGCCCCGAGGGCATTTTCGGCCGCGTCAAGGCGCGCAAGGTATGAGCGCTACGGCCGACATGACGCGGGCGCAGCGCCAGGCCGCATCATTCGGCGTGAGCTCAGTGCTGCTCGGCCTGTGCTTTGCAGCGGCCTGTGTCGCGCCCTTTGTCCTGAATGGCTACGGGCTCTATGTCCTGACATTGACCGGCGTCTTTGCGCTGGTCGCACTCGGGCTCAATCTGCTGACCGGCTATGCCGGCCAGATCAGCCTGTGCCACGCCGCCTTCTTCGGGGTCGGCGCCTATGCCACCGCGATCCTTACGCAAAAGGTGGGGCTGCCTTATCTCCTGTCGATTTTCGTGGGCGGGCTGCTCACGGCCTGTGTCGGCGCCGTCGTGGCAGTGCCGGCGATGCGGCTCAAGAGCCTCTATCTTGCCATCGCGACGCTGGGCTTCGGCGTGGTGCTGCAAAAGATCATCTTCGAGTGGCGCGGCCTCACCAATGGCGGCGGCGGGCTCGCGCTCAGCCCGCCCGCCATTGCCGGTTACGAATTGGGTGCAACCGGTCTTTATTATTTGACGCTCGCGCTGGTGACCCTCGGTATCTGGGGCGCATGGAACATCAGCCGCGGCCGCACCGGGCGCGCGCTCCTGCTCATCAAGGAAAGCGAGATCGCAGCCGGCGCGCTGGGCATCCCGGCCGCGCGCTACAAGGTCATCGCCTTTGCGATCAGCGCCTTCTATGCGGCAGTCGCCGGCGGTCTGTTCGCCTATCTCGTCCGCTACATCCACCCGGAGAATTTCAGCGTCGGACTTTCCATCGCCTTCCTCAGCATGGTCGTGATCGGCGGGCTCGGCACCATCGGCGGCTCGATCGTGGGCGCGGCCTTCTACGTCATCGTTCCCGAGCTGCTGCGCGGCATCAAGGATGCACCGGGCCTCGTGTTCGGCCTGCTGCTGGTCCTCGTCATGGTGCTGATGCCGCAGGGGCTGTGGGGACTGGTGCGCCGTCTCGGACGGAGGGTGTGAGATGGCACGCCTCTCTGTCGAAAATGTCTCGGTGGACTTCGGCGGCATTCACGCGCTTCGCGACGTCAGCTTTGAGCTCGAGTCGGGCGCGATCGTCGGACTGATCGGACCGAACGGCGCCGGCAAGAGCACGCTCTTGAACTGCGTCTCCGGCATCACGCGGCCGACCCAGGGCCGGGTGCGGCTCGACGACGCCGTCCTTTCCGCGCTGCCGCCTGCGACCGTGGCCGGTTGTGGCATCGGCCGCGTGTTCCAGCACCCGGAACTGGTAGTCGATCTCTCCGTGCGCGAGAACCTCCTGATCGCCTGCCATCGTTCGCTCGGCTATGACCTCGTCAGTGAGCTTCTGAAGCTTCCCAATGTGTGGAGGGCCGAGCGCGCGGCGGCGCGAAGGGTCGAGGATGTGCTGGACCGCCTCGGCCTGTCCGATAGCGCCGCACTCGCGATCCGCAATCTGCCTTACGGCCACCGCAAGCTGGTCGATCTCGGCCGCGCACTGTTGATGGAGATCCGCTTCCTGCTGCTGGACGAGCCGATCGCCGGCCTGAACGATGCTGAAGTCGCAAAGCTCCGCGATCTGCTGCTCCGCCTGCGCCAGGACCTCGGCCTCGGCATTCTCGTCGTCGAGCACAACATGCCGTTCGTCTCGCGTCTCTGCGACCGCCTGGTCGTGCTCGATCTCGGCCAACTCATCGCCAACGGCCCGCCGGCCGATGTGCTCAGTGATCCCAGGGTGATGGCCTCCTATCTCGGCGAGGACGCCTGATGCTGGAGATCGTGAAGCTCAATGTTCGCTATGGCGCCGTCGAGGCGCTGCGCGACGTCTCGATCAAGGTCGGCTCGGGCAGCCTCGTCGCCATTCTCGGCGCCAACGGCGCTGGCAAGTCGACCTTGCTGCGGGCCATCAGCGGCATCGTGCGCGCGGGCTCCGGCAGCATCGCGCTGCTCGGCAAGGCGATTGGTGGATTGAGCCCGGAAGAGATCGTGCGCCGCGGTGTCTCGCATGTACCGGAGGGACGCGGCATCTTCCCGGATCTGACGGTGAAGGAAAACCTGATGATCGGCGCCTATGCGCGGCGAGGACAGGATCTCACCGTCGACTACGGCAAGGTGATGCAGATGTTTCCGCCGATCGCGCGGCGCGAACGCCAATTCGGCTACACGCTCTCCGGCGGCGAGCAGCAGATGCTGGCGATCGGCCGCGCACTGATGGCGGCGCCGCAGGTCCTGCTGGCCGACGAGCTGAGCCTCGGGCTCGCGCCGATCATCGTCAAGCAGGTGTTCGCCAAGCTCGACGAGGTACGCAAGGCGGGGATCACGGTCCTCGTCGTCGAGCAGAACGCGCGGCTTGCGATGAAATTCGCCGACTACCTCTATGTGCTCAAATCCGGCCGCGTGGTGATGGAAGGATCGCGCGAAGAGTTCGAACGGTCGACCGAGCTGGTCGACGCATATCTCGGTATCTGACGATGTACGATTATCCGCTCAAGCAACGCACCATTGGACGCCTGCTGGCCGACAAGGCCAGGCGCATCGGCGACCGCACCTGGCTGATCTATGGCGATGAGAAATACAGCTACGCGGAAGCGCACGACCTCTCCAACCGCTATGCCAATGGATTTGCCGATCTCGGCATCCGCAAGGGCGATCATGTCGCGATCATGATGCCCAATTGTCCGGAGTTCATATGGACGATCTGGGGTCTCGGCAAGCTCGGCGCCGTGACCGTGCCGCTGAATACCGCGGCGCGCGGCGATCTCCTGCGCTACTTCGTTACCCAATCGGATTCCTGCCTCGTCGTCGTCGCCAGCGAATGGGCCGACCGCATGGCCGAGGCGCTGGCGGCCGAACACAGCATTCGCGCCTTCGTCACGCTCGGAGACGCAGGGGCGAAACTTGCGGGTCTTGGCAAGCCGCTGGTCGATATTGCCAGGCTTGCTGACGCCTCGCCGCAGGAGCCGGATCCCGAGCTCGTGCATGCCGGAGACCCCCAATACATCATGTATACATCGGGCACGACCGGCCCTTCGAAGGGCGTGATCAGTCCGCATTCGCAGGCGCATGGCGTCGGCCGCTCGCTCGCGCAGAACTACGGCTATCGCAGCGATGACGTGATCTTCACCTGCCTGCCGTTGTTCCATGGCAACGCGCTCTGGTACTCCTGCTATGCGGCGTTCTGGGCCGATTGCACGCTGGCGGTATCGCCGCGTTTCTCCGCCAGCACCTTCTGGGACGAGATCAAGGCAACCGGCGCGACCCAGTTCAATTCGCTCGGCGCGATGACCAACATCCTCCTGCGCGCACCGGCCTCGCCGCGCGACCGCGACCATCGCGTCCGCCAGGCGATGATCGTGCCGTTGTCGCGCGAATCCTATCGCGATGTCTCCGACCGTTTCGGCGTTCAGGTCACCTCGCTGTATGCAATGACCGAAACCTTTGCGGTGACCATGTTCTGCCCCGACGATCCCGAGGCAAAGGGCGCTTCCGCCGGCCGGCCGCGCGGGCTCGCCGAATTGCTGATCGTCAGCGACGAGGATGATCCGCTGCCGACTGGTGAAGTCGGCGAGATCTGCGTTCGGCCCTGCGAGCCCGGCATCATCATGTCCGGCTATTACAGGATGCCGGAAGCGACTGTGCGCGACACGCGCAATCTCTGGCTTCACACCGGCGATCGCGGCTGGCTCGACGAGGACGGCTATCTCTATTTCGTCGACCGCAAGAAGGAGGCGATCCGCCGGCGTGGCGAGAACATCTCGGCTTACGAAGTCGAAATGCTGGTGGCCAAGCATCCCTGCGTGCTGGAAGTCGCGGCCGTGCCGGTGACCTCCGAGCTCAGCGAAGACGAGGTGATGATCTACGTCGTTTGCCGCGACGGAGAGAAGGTCAGCGAGGAAGAGCTGGTGCGTTTCGCCAATCGCAATATGGCGCATTTCATGGTGCCGCGTTTCGTCCATTTCATCGACGCGTTGCCCAAGACCGCCAGCGAAAAGATCGAGAAATACAAGCTGAAGACCTGGGCCGAGCAGAATCGTGCATCCCTGTGGGATCGTGAGGCCGTCGGCCTGAAGCTCGAGCGATGAAGTTCAAGACACGTCCAACAATAAAGATAGTCAAAGGGAGAGAAAGCATGATCGAAAAATGGTTGGGATGGCGCGCCGTGCTCGCGGCGGCGGCGATTGCGATGACGGCGTTGCCTGCTGCCGCGCAGGAGCCGGTGAAGGTCGGCATGAGCGGTCCGTTCTCGGGCGGCCTGTCGCTGCTCGGGCAGAGCGTGCGCGACGGCGTCGAGGTGGCCTTCGCGGAAATCAACGACGCGGGCGGCGTGAACGGACGCAAGCTCCAGTTTATCGCCGAGGACGATGGCTATGAGCCGATGCGCACCATTGCCTCCGCGCGCAAGCTTGTCGAGCAGGACAAGGTGGTGGCGCTGCTCGCCGTCACCGGCACCGCGCCGTCGGCCGCGCTGCTTCCGTTCGTCGCGGAGAGCAAGACGCCGCTGCTGTTTCCCTACGCCTTCGCGCATGCGCTGACTACGCCGACGAACCGCGATGTCTTCACGACGCTGCCGGAAGTGCGGGTGCAGATGATGGTGCTGGCCAACTACATCCTGAAGGAGTTGAAGCAGACCAAGGTCGCGGCTATCTACCAGAACGACGATTTCGGCCAGGACGCCGTCGCGGGACTTGAGGAGCGCTTCAAGAGCGCGAACGTTGCGCTGACGAAACTGCCGTTCGACCGCGGCACCACCAACTTCTCCGGCGTCGTCGCCCAGGCCAAGGCTGCCGGCGTCGAGCACGTCGTCTTCCTCGGCATTCCGAAGGACGCGGCGCTGGTGATGCGCGAGGCCAACAATCTCGGCTGGAAGCCGCAGTTCAGCGGCCACAATGCGCTGGGCGATCCCCAGACCTTCCAGCTCGCCGGACCGCTGGCCGAAGGCGCGATCGCGATCGCCGTGATGGAGCCGCTCGACTCCGACAAGCCAGCGGTCAAGGCCTTTTTGGCCGCGCAGCAGAAATACAAGCCCAGCACCAAGCCGACCACCTACAGCATGCACGGCTATCAATCCGGCAAGCTGTTCGCCGAAATCCTCAAGCGCACCGGCGGCAAGACCGACGAGGCCTCGATCGTCGGCGCGCTGGAAGGCATGAAGAACTACGACACCGGCCTGATGGCGCCGCTCTCCTTCGCTCCCGACCGGCACGCCGGCGCGTTGTCGGGTGCGATCATGAAGGCCGAAGGCGGCAAGTGGAAGATCATCTCGGGCTGGCTGTCGGCGAATTGAGCCGCGGTCTCTGATGCGTGCCGTCGTCACAGAGCGCACCGGTCCGCCCGAGGTCTTGCGCGTCGCGGATATCGCGGCGCGCGAGCCCGGTCCGCGCGAGATCAGGATCTCTGTCGCCGCCTGCGGCGTCTGCTTCCACGATGTCGTGGTGCGCAACGGCACCTACCGGCGCGGTGTCGGCATGCCGGTCATCCTCGGTCACGAGGTGGCCGGCTCAGTCGAAAAGCTGGGTGAGGGCGTGCAAGGCCTGCAGTGCGGCGACCTTGTGGCCACGACGACCTACAGCCACGTCTGCGGCGATTGTCGGCATTGTCGCGGCGGCCGCGAGACCTCGTGTGCCGACCGCATCTTTCTCGGCGACGCCGGGCTCAACGGCGGCTACGCCGAACTGGTCTACGTCGACGCCGATGCCGTGCAGAAAATTCCGGCCGGTGTTTCAATGGAGGAAGCATCGATCGTCGCCTGCACGATCGGCACCGAGCTCAATGCCGTGCGCGAGGTCGGCCGCGTCCGGCTTGGCGAACGCGTGCTGATAACCGGCGCCGGCGGCGGGCTCGGCCTCCACGGCGTGCAGCTTTGTCGTCTCGCCGGCGCCTTTACGATCGCGGTAACGACGAGCGAAGCCAAGGCCGCCCGCATTCGCGAGGCCGGCGCGGACGAGGTGATCGTGGTCGAGAGAGGCGGCGATTTCTCCAGTGAGGTACGTCGCATGACCAATGGTCGGGGCGTGGATGTGACCATCGATAATGTCGGCAGCCCGGTATTCGAATCCGTGCGCCGGAGCATGGCCGACGACGGCCGCATCGTGCTGGTGGGGCAGGTGACCGGCGATTTCATCTCGATCAATCCCGCGCAATTGTTCCTGCGCAACGTCTCGATCCTGAGCGCCAAGGGCGTCTCGCGCGCCCAGCTTGCCGACGCACTCGAGCTTGTCGCCCGGCGGCGCGTCAAACCGGTTGTCGAAGACGTTTGCCGGCTGGAAGATGCTGTGGAAGCGCATCGTCGCGTGGAGGCCGGCCTCTCGAGTGGACGGCTCGTGTTGTCGCGGCGAAATAACAGAGGATTTTTCGGATGTCTGCACCCGACAAGACCACCACGACCGGCAACGCCGTCACGCTGACCTGGCCCGAGCCGGACATTGCGCTCGCCGTCATGACACGCGAACGCGAGATGAACACGCTGAGCCTCGAACTGCTCGAGGAACTCGACGCGGCGCTGACCGCAAGCGTCGCGGGCGGCGCGCGGGCGCTCGTCATCACGGGCCAGGGCCGGGCGTTCTGCGCCGGCGCGCATCTGCGCTATTTCACCAGCGAAGACGCGCGGATCGGCAGCGGGAGCTTCGCGCTGCGTGACCGGTACCTCCAGCCGATCGCGACCTTGTTCGACCGGATCGAGACCCTGCCGATCCCCGTCATTGCGGCCATCAACGGTTTCGCCCTCGGCGGCGGCTGCGAGATGTCGCTCGCCTGCGATTTCCGCCTGATGGCCGACAACACCAAAATCGGCGTGCCCGAAGTCCGCATCGGCGCGCTCGCCGGCGCCGGAGGCGTGCAGAAGCTTCACCGTCTGGTCGGGCGCGGCAAGGCAATGGAGTGGGTTTTGCTGGGCAGCCACGTCACGGCGCAGGAAGCGCTCACGCATGGTCTCCTTACCAGCATGCATCCTGTGGAGGAACTGATGCCGGCGGCGATGGAGCTGGCGCGCCGCTTCCGGTTGCTCGGCGCACGCGCCGTCGCGCAATCGAAGATGGCCGTGCGGATGTGCGGCGATGCTGACTTGAGTTCCGCCAGAGACATCGGTCTGGAGGCGCTCGCCATGCTGATCGGAGGTGCGGAGTGGCAGGAGGGAATGACGGCCTTCATGGAAAAACGCCCGCCAATCTTTCCTCCCCTGTCTTGACGGCGGTTCAAGCAACGCTTTTGGCTGTTAGCGCAATGTCGGATTTGAAATATCCGGTCTGGATGGGAGCATGATCCGGAGGAGTGGACACCGGTTTTCCCTCGCGACAAACGCGTAGCGTTTGCGCGGAGATCATGCTCGATCAGGAATCCGGAGCGCGATGGTGATTCATTGCCATCGCGCTCTGGTCGGGCGGCATTTCCTGTTATGCTATGGTGGGCCGGCTGTTCATGACCGGGGCTTCTGACGTGGCATATGACGCTGGATTGGGCCATTAAATGATGTCGCAGCGCCGATTCTGGCTACGGTACGGGTCGGCAGCCGTCGCGGCTTTCCTCGTATTCGTTCTCCGTTTCATCCTGCATCATTACTTCGAGGACCGCACCTTCACGGTGATATACTTGCCGGTCGTGGTGTTTGCGGCGTTTGCCGGCGGCCGTGGCCCCGCGATTTTTGCGACGGTGCTGTGCCTTTGCATCAGCGCGTTCTTTCTCGGAGAAAGTCTCTACACCAGCCCCGCGAACCTGATCGACGTTTCCTTTTTTGCGGTGTTGGGGCCGATACTCGGTGTCATCGGCAACCGCCTGTTGCACGAAACGGAAGATGCCCGCTATCGGCAGGCTCAACTGCAGTCGATCCTGGATACGGTGCCCGAGGCCATGGTCTTGATCGATGACCGCGGCATCATGCGCTCCTTCAGCGTGACGGCCGAGCGCCTGTTCGGCTGGTCGGCCGATGAAGTCATCGGAAAGAATGTCTCGATCCTGATGCCGTCACCTTATCGGCAGGAGCACGACGGTTATCTTCACCGCTACCGCGAGACCGGGGAACGCCGCATCATCGGGATCGGGCGAATCGTGGTCGGCGAGCGCAAGGACGGATCGACCTTTCCCATGGAGCTTGCGGTCGGCGAGGCCAAGGTCGGCACCGAGCGGTTTTTCACCGGCTTCGTTCGTGATCTGACCGAGCGAAGAACCCAGGAACGCCGCATGCAAGAGCTGCAGTCCGAGCTGGTGCATGTGTCCCGCTTGACGGCGATGGGCGAAATGGCGTCCTCGCTCGCTCACGAGCTGAACCAGCCCTTGTCGGCCATCACCAGCTATCTCCGCGGCGCGGCGACGCTGCTGAAGTCCGAACAGCCCGACAAGAGCCGGGTCATCGAGGCGCTGGACCGCAGTTCCGCCCAGGCGCTGCGTGCCGGCGACATCATCAAGCGTCTGCGGGAGTTTGTTGCCAAGGGCGAGACCGAACACACTCTGGAGAGTCCGGCCGTGCTGCTCGAGGAGGCTGCCGCGCTCGCTCTGGTTGGCGCGAGAGAGCAGGGCGTGCGCGTCTCGCTTCGCTGCGATCATGACCTTCCCGATGTCATCGTCGACAAGATCCAGATTCAACAGGTCGCGCTCAACCTGATACGGAACGCGGTGGAAGCGATGGAAACAACCGGCCGGCGGGAGCTCACCATCGGAGTGGGACGCCAGAATGGGGTTGCCACTTTCTCGGTGATGGACAGCGGGACCGGGATCGCGCCGGCGATCGCGGAGCACCTGTTTCAACCCTTTGTAACCAGCAAGGCGAACGGCATGGGAGTGGGGCTTTCAATCTGTCGCACCATTATCGAAGCGCATGGCGGTCGCATCGCCGCCCGCGCCAATGATGGCGGCGGCACCGTTTTCGAGTTCACGCTGCCGTTTGCCGGAGCGGAGGCGGGCCATGAGCGATAGGACGGTTGTTCATGTGATCGACGATGATGCGGCGATGCGAGACTCGCTGGCGTTCCTGCTGGATGTCAATGGGTTCGCGCCGCAGATCTACGAATCGGCGGATGCTTTCCTGAACGTGGCGAAACTCACACCGCCGAGTTGCGTGATCTCCGATATCCGCATGCCCGGTATGAATGGCATCGAGCTGGTCAGGAAGCTGAAGCGCGACGGCTCCCGCTGCCCGGTGATTCTCATCACCGGACACGGCGACATTGCGCTCGCAGTCGAGGCGATGAAGGCGGGGGCCGTCGACTTCATCGAGAAGCCTTTTGACGATGCGGCGCTACTGGGGGCGATCCGCGCGGCACTGGATGCGCATCCGTCGGTCCAGGAAGATGATCCGGCGAAGAGAAGAGAGGCTGAAGCGCGATTGGCAGAACTATCGCCCCGCGAACGTGATGTGCTGCAGGGATTGGTGGCCGGCAAGATCAACAAGGTCATCGCGCATGAGCTGAGCATCAGTCCCCGCACAGTCGAGGTCTACCGGGCCAACCTGATGGCCAAAACCGGCTCACGCAGCATGTCCGAATTGATGCGTCTTGCATTGGCCGCGGGCCTGTAACGCGCGCATCCGTTACTCACTTGCTGGTTGATCGAAATCAAAACCGGAACATCGGGCGCGGCTAGGATGACCTCCATGGTCAAATCGGGAGATGCTGCATGCCGCGCAAGGACAACAATTTCGTCGATGGCTTGGGTCTGATGGGTTTTGTTGGAGCTTACCTCTTGGGGACCGCTCTTTTTGTCTATTGCCCGATCCATGCTGCTCTCGGCTTGTCCAGCTACGGGCAGTTCGGTCGTTCGGCCTGAAACCGCCGGACGAGGTCGAGATCAATCGTGTCGATCCCTCACCGCCTTATCCGGTTTCGTCAGCAGCTTTACAGCGTGCTTGAACTGGGGCCCGGTGCCGGCGGCTCGAGTGCGGCCATCAACTGGATCCTCATCGGGCTGATCATCACCACGCTGGCGGCAACCGTCCTCGAATCTGTGCCGAGGCTGAGCGCAGCCTATGGCGAGATTTTCGAGGCGATCGAAACCGCCGCCCTGGTAGTCTTCTCGATCGAATATGCGACGCGGCTATGGATATCAGCCGAACATCCACCCTGGCGTCGTCTTGGCCCCATCCGGTCGCGGCTGCATTTCGCCGTGAGCCCGGCCGGGCTCATCGATCTTGCCGCGGTGCTGCCGTTCTGGCTGTCCTTCCTCGTCGCCGCCGACTTCAAGGCTTTGCTGGTCCTGCGCCTGATCCGCTTCTTCAAGCTGACGCGCTATTCGCCGGCCATGCGCTCGCTGCTGGAGGCGCTTTACGCCGAGCGCCGCGCATTGGTCGGCTGTTTCGTGATCCTGTGTGGCGCCACCCTGATGGCGGCGGCGCTGATGCATCTCGCGGAAGGCGCGGTGCAGCCGGCAAAGTTCGGGACCATTCCCGACGCGATGTGGTGGGCGATCGTCACCCTCGGCACCGTCGGATATGGCGACGCCGTGCCGGTCACTGCGGCGGGCCGCCTGGTGGCGGGACTGACCATCTTCGTCGGGCTGCTGATGGTGGCTTTGCCGGTTGGCATCGTGGCGACGGCGTTCGCCAACGAAGTGCACCGCCGGGATTTTGTGGTGACCTGGGGACTGATTGCGCGGATTCCCCTGTTTGGCGAACTCAGTGCCGCGCAGATCGCCGATGTGATGAAGATCCTGCGTGCACAGAAGGTGGACAAGGGAACGATCATCGCCCGGCGTGGCGAGCCGGCGCATTCGATGTATCTGATCGTCGACGGCGAGGTCGAGATCAGGTTGCGCCACAAGCATATCCATCTTGGCGCCGGAAATTTCTTCGGCGAGATTGCCGCGTTGCGGCAAGCGCGGCGCTCGGCGACCGTGGTCGCGCTGCAGACCACCCGGCTGCTCGCGCTCGATGCGTCCGATTTGCACAGCCTGATGGATCGCGAGCCGCAGATTGCGGCCCGGATCTGGGAGGCGGCCCGGACGAGGCTGGGCGACGAGCTCGAGAAGGCGGGAGGCGACCTGGTCGCGGCCGAGCTGCCAAAGGCTGAAGTCGCGCCGGGTTAGAAAGGACGCCGCTTCAGTCGCTGGGGTCGGCCGGATGGATCGTCCAGCGCGATGTCTGATTGATCTCGCTCAAAGCGGACCGTGCCGTCTTGCGCGATATTGTGGGCGACAACAGGAGATTTCCATGCCTTCGTTTGATGTACGCTTTATCAAGACCGTCTGCGACGACACCGGACACGAGCATCGCGCATGTCAAGCCGCGTTCACCATCGAGGCGACGTCACTCGTCGAGGCGGTGCAACGCGCGGAAATCGATTTCTGCCGGCAGAAGCACGTCCACGATTGGACGATCTTTGCGGACGCCGTCGAATTCCGGGCTCCGACCGCACTGGCGCGCGCCTGGGCCTCGTAGCGGATCGTCGGGGTGCGAGGCAACATCGTGAATCCCGTCGCGCGCCGGGACGCCGAGGAGGACGCGCGGGGGCCCCGCGCGCTCGATTTATTCCAGGGTTTTCAGGAAGGCGAGGAAATCGCCCACCTGGTCCGCATCGAAGCTGAACTGCGGCATGGTCGGATGTCCGGTAACGATGCCTTCCGCTAATGCCTCCTGCAGCATCTCGACCGAATAGCGTTCATGCAGGGTCCGGAATGGTGGAGCAATCTTGAGGGGACTGGGGCTCACCTTGTCGATGGCATGGCATTTCGCGCAGTAGGTCAATGCCAGGCGCTTTCCCTGCTCGGGGCTTGACGCCGCAAGCGGTGCGAGGCTGCCCACCAAGGCAGCCAGAAGGACGAGGCCGCCTGCGGCGGCGTGCTTGATTTCGGTACGCAGCATCGGTGCGGCCTTTGCCGAGTTTTTGTACATATGTCTCTCCGTCAATACTTCGTACGGCGCGGTTGATGAACGGGAGCACGCGGCGCCGCTTGGTTGCTTGATGCACGTCAAAGTCCGTCTGGGCCGGGCCGAATATTGTCGTCAGATCAGTTGGCGGAAGGACAGCACAGATGGCGCGTGTGGCATTGGTGACGGGCGGTACAAGGGGCATCGGAGCCGCGGTATCGCAGGCGCTTCAAGCTGCGGGTCATTCGGTCGCCGCGACCTATGCCGGCAACACAAAGGCCGCCGACGCCTTTGCAGCCAGGACCGGCATTCGGGTGCATCAATGGGACATTGGAGATTTTGAGGCTTGCGCGTCCGGCGTGAAGGCTGTCGAGGCGTCACTCGGTCCCGTCGACATCCTGGTCAACAATGCCGGCATCGTGCGTGATGCGGCGCTCCACAAGATGAGCCGGGCGCAGTGGGATGCCGTCATTCGCACCAATCTCGACGGCCTGTTCAACATGTGCCGCCAGGTGATCGAAGGCATGCGGACGCGGAAATTCGGCCGGATCATCAGTATTTCGTCGATCAACGGCCAGAAGGGGCAGTTCGGCCAGACCAACTATTCCGCTGCAAAAGCCGGCGAGCTCGGCTTCACCAAAGCGCTGGCGCTGGAGACCGCCCGCCTGGGAATTACGGTCAACGCCATCTGCCCGGGCTATATCCACACGGAGATGCTCGAGGCGGTGCCGGCGGAGGTGATGGAGAAGAACATCCTGCCGCAAATTCCGGTCGGTCGGCTCGGCAAGCCCGAAGAGATTGCGCGCGCCGTGGTGTTTCTGGCGGCCGAAGAGGCGGGCTTCATCACCGGCTCGACGCTGTCCATCAACGGTGGCCAGTACATGAATTAAGGCGGCGCAAGGCGGATCATTCCAGAAAGCTGCATCACAAGGCCAATAGTATCGGCTCAGGCCATGTCCAGGAAGACCCGGCATTTTCTCCCGCAAGTCGCCAAATCGGTCGAGGCCTGCAATGATCTGCTGATCCTGGGGCCTGGCCTCGAGAAAACGGCGTTGCTGCATTACCTGCAAGCCGCTCGCCCCGGAATGGGGCTTCGGCTGGAAGCCAGTGGTCAGCCGAGCGACGCCGAAATCATTGCCGCCGGCCGCAAGCATTTTCGGCTCGACTGGCCGACGCCGATGTCTCCCGACGAAGCTGGTTGATACAGCTCAACTCCTAGGCCGGGAGATGCCGGTAGGTTGAACAAAAGGGAGTTTTGCCCATGTCGCCTTCAGCATCGGTCATGCGCACGCCGAACATCTCCAATCTTCCGCCGGATCCTGCTGCGCTGCCTTCACCGGAGGTAGCGCCGTCGATGGCGCCTGATCCCGCGGCCGCAGCCGATGCGATCGACCGTTCCTTCCACGCAGCGCTGGCGCGTTTCACGGGCGGGCTCTCACCCGCCGCGGTGGCGCTCGCTTTTGCCGACTGGCAGCTACACCTGTTGGCCGCACCCGGAAAGCAAGCCGCGCTTGCCGGTCAAGCCCTGCAGAACGCGCTTCAATTTGCCGATGCCGTGGTGCCGAGGCATCCGATCTTTCAGCCGTGGTCGCTGATCAAGCCGCCGGTGAACGATCGCCGCTTTTCCGGCACAGATTGGGAACTCCCGGCCTTCAATCTTCTCGCGCAGGCATTCCTGCTCACCGAACAATGGTGGCACTCCACCACCACAGACATTCGCGGGCTGGGTCGTTCCAACGAGCGGATCGCCGATTTCGCGCTCCGCCAATGTCTCGACACGGTCGCTCCGACGAATTTCGCTGTCAGCAATCCAGAGGTGCTGCGCAAGATCATGGAAACGGGTGGCGGCAATTTCGTTTCCGGCCTGCACAACTGGGTCGAGGATTGGCAGGCCCTGCTCGCAGGAAGGCCGAGAGGTGATCAGCAATTCGTGGTCGGCAAGGATGTCGCTGTTACTTCTGGCAAGGTCGTGTATCGGAACGAACTGATCGAACTGATCCAATACAAGCCGGCCACGCCGACCGTGCGGCCCGAACCCCTGTTGATCGTGCCGGCATGGATCATGAAATATTACATTCTCGACCTCTCGCCGCACAATTCGCTGGTGCGCTTCATGGTCGAGAACGGCTTCACCGTGTTCATGATTTCCTGGAAGAACCCGACGTCGGAAGATCGCGAGCTCAACCTCGAGGATTATCGCAAGCTCGGCGTCGATGCGGCGATCGCCACCATCAACGAGATCATGCCGGGGCGCGCCATCCATGCGGCGGGCTATTGCCTTGGCGGCACTCTGCTATCGATCGCGGCTGCCCAACTGGACCGCGATCGCCCCGATTGCCTGCGCTCGGTGACCCTGCTCGCCGCACAGACCGACTTCACGGAAGCTGGCGAGCTCACGCTGTTCATCAATGAAAGCCAGGTCGCATTCCTCGAAGACATGATGTGGCGGCGTGGTCTGCTCGACACTACGCAGATGGCAGGCGCCTTTCAGCTGTTGCGCTCCAACGACCTGATCTGGTCGCGTGTAGTGCGCGACTACCTGATCGGCGAGCGCGCTCCTCTCAACGATCTGATGTCATGGAATGCCGATGCTACCCGCATGCCCTATCGGATGCATTCGGATTATCTGCGCCGGCTGTTCCTTGACAACGACCTCGCCGAAGGCCGTTATCAGGTGGAGGGCAGGCCCGTCGCGCTGTCCGATCTTCACCGGCCGATGTTCGTCGTCGGCACGCTGCGCGACCATGTCGCGCCCTGGAAATCGACCTACAAGATCCATTTCCTGGCCAATGCGGATGTCACCTATGTCCTGACCAGCGGGGGGCACAATGCCGGCATTGTCGCACCTCCCGCCGAGGAGGGACACAGCTATCAGATGCTCACCAAGCACGTGGATGACGCCTATGTTGGCCCCGACGAGTGGGTCAAGCTCGCACCGTCGCACGAAGGATCATGGTGGAGCGAGTGGGTCCGCTTTCTCGCTGCGCATTCCACTCAGCCCGTTGCGCCGCCGTCACTTGGCAAGGTCGAACTGGGCGACGCGGGGTTGGAAGATGCTCCCGGCCGCTACGTCCTGCAGCGGTGAATGCGAGGGCGCTCTATTCCGCGCCGAGATGAATCAGGCTTCTCCTGAGTGTCTGTTCGGGTGAGCCGGAGGCATCGACGGTCGGCCAGTCGAGCCGGCCCGTATCGTAGCTTTCCTGCCCGGTGGCGACTTCACTTGTCGCGTCCGAGGCATCGTGCCGGCGTGAAGCGACCCGCTCCAGGCGAGCGGCGAGATTCGCGTCGAGGAAAATGGGTCGGAAATCCGCCCTCAACTCCCGTGCCTCGGCGGCAAGTTCGTCGCGCTCCGCCTCCCGAAGGAAAGCCGCATCGAGGATGACGGAAAATCCCCCAGCGGTAACCTGGCGCGCGCGCATCAGCAGCGTGCGATAGACCCGCGTGGTGACGTCAGCGGCGTAGGCTGCCTCCGGCAGGGCCACAAGCGGATCGATCCCGAACAGCTGTTTGCGGATGACGTCTGATCGCAGGATGACGGCGCCGGGCAGTGGCGCGATCAGGCCTGCCATGTCCCGGGCCAGCACGCTCTTGCCGGTCCCGGACCTGCCGCCGATCGCGATCAGCGACGGACGCGCGGGCTCGAGATGTCGCAAGGCGAGGCCGAAATAGGATCTGGCTTCCATGATGCCTTGCGTGTCGCCGGGCGCCTGCTCGCATTTCGTGAAAAGCACGTGGGAGCGGATAGCCGCCCGCATCGAAAAAAACAGCGGCAACAGCCGAAGCGCGTCGGCGCACTCATCCCAGGCCACCTGCAGGTATCGATTGAACAGTCGGCTCGCCGCGGCTTTCAGATCGAAATGGACGAGATCCATCAGTGGAAAGGCGAAATCATAGAGAACATCCGTGGTTGCGATCACCGGATCGAATTCGATCGCGTCGAACAGCACGGGCCGATCGTCGATCATCACGATATTGCCGAGATGCGCATCGCCGTGGCAGCGTCGCACAAAACCCTGCGCGGCGCGCGCTCGCAGCAGCGGCAGCAATTCGGTGAGCCGCCGATGGCTCAGATCGTGCAGACGCTCGACCATGTCGCGCTCCAGCGACGGCTGGCCGCGAAACTTCTCGGTGTTGCGATCGATGATGTCCGCCACCGATGACAACCAGGCGGAGCCGTCGGAAACCTCGGCCCGCTGGTGGGAATTGCGGACGACATCGGCGAGCATCTCCGCCAACTCAGGCTTGATCCCGCCGGCTCTGGCGAGGTGATCCAGGGTTTTGGCTTCATCGAACCGGGCCATTTCGACGGCCCATTCGATGGTGGGCCCGTCGCCGTCGATCTCGATGCCACCGGCTGTCCGCGTGATCGGAACGAGGCGCCGATAAAGCTTTGGCGCGTGGTGTCGGTTGACCGCGAGTTCCTCCTCGCAGGCTCGCTTGCGCTTATCGAGCGTCGAATAGTCGAGGAATGGCAGCCGCACCGCGCGCTTGATCTTCAGCGCCCGGTCGGGTTCGAGGAACACGATCGAGGCATGGGTATCGATCCGCTTTGCCGCTCCACTGCGGACTTTCTCGTCGAAAAAGCCCAGCGCTGTGCCTTGGTCTTGCTGATCGACATTGGCCATCGCCGTCCTGCTCATGGCCGCAGCACCGCCGCGCCCACGAGCCTGCCTTCCCGCAATCCCGCCAATGCCTCGTTGGCCTGATCGAGCGGGAAGACGGTCGTGTGCGTTTGTAGATTGGCTTTGGCCGCGACCTTCAGGAAATCGATGCCGTCCTGCCGGGTCAGGTTGGCGACGGAGACGAGCTGCCGTTCGCCCCACAGGATGCTGTAGGGAAATGAGGGAATGTCGGACATGTGGATGCCGGCGCACACCACGCGTCCACCCTTGCGCACCGCGCGAAGCGCTTGCGGCACCAATGGGCCGACCGGCGCATAGATGAGGGCGGCGTCGAGTTCGACAGGGGGCCTGTCTTCCGACGCGCCGGCCCAGGCCGCCCCAAGCGAAAGTGCAAGTCGTTGCGCTTGCTCATCGCCGCGGCGCGTGAACGCATAAACCGACCGTCCTTGCCAGCGCGCGACCTGCGCAACAATATGGCCGGCGGCGCCGAAGCCGTAGATGCCGATGGCGCTGCCTTCACCCGCCATCACCAATGACCGCCAGCCGATCAGTCCCGCGCAAAGCAGTGGCGCGAGAGAGGCGTCGTCCCCTTCCTCGCCGAGCGGAAAGCAATAGCGCGTATCGGCGACAAGATGGCTGGCAAAGCCGCCATCGCGGGTATAGCCGGTGAACTTTGGACGGTCGCAGAGGTTTTCCTTGTTCGAGCGGCAATAGGAGCACTCACCGCAGGTAAAGCCCAGCCAGGGCACGCCGATGCGCATGCCGGGTTTCAAATCGCCGACGCCGGCACCCAACGCGTCGATCCGGCCTACGACTTCATGTCCCGGGATGATCGGATAGGAGATGTCGGGCAATTCACCATCGACGACATGCAGGTCGGTCCTGCACACGCCGCAGGCATTCACCTTGATGCGGACCTCGCCCGGTCCGGGGACCGGATCGGGCCGTTCCGTCAGCCTTAATGGCGCGCCGCGCGCGGGAAGAACCATGGCATACATGGCGAGACTTTCGTGTCATGATCGCTGCAATCTGGCACCCCATTCTTTTCGTCGTTTGATCCGGGTCAATGCCGGTATCCGATCTTCCTTTATGAAAATGCGAGTTCTCGCAAGGAGGCCAGGATGTACGAATTTCTCCAGGAAACGGTCGGGAACAATATGACCCGATCCGTCAGAAGTATTCTCCCGGAAACCACGGTCGCTGATCTTTATCGGCTGTTTGCCACAGATGATTTCGAATCCTATCCCGTGGTCCGCGGCGATGCTCTGGTCGGCGTCGTATCCAAACTGGACGCGCTCAAGGTGTTCGCGTTCTCGCAGGATCATATGCTGCCGCAGTACAAGGAGGGAATGGCCACGACGGTCGATGAGATCATGACAAGCGCCGTCGTCGCCGTCGATCCCGAAACGAAGCTGCAACGCGTGCTGGAGTTGATGGTCAAGCATCGGCTCAAGAGCCTGCCCGTCGTCGATCAATCGCGCAATCTTGTCGGCATCATCGCGCGAGAGGATGTCATGCGGGCCATGGAGCGCTCGACGCTGCGGCAATATCCTCCGGTTGTTCCCTTCGAGACGGCGTAATGTCCACCTTTGGTCTCGACCGCGTCTTTGCGCCACGCAAGGTCGCGATTGTCGGCGGCAGCCCTCGCCCTTCTTCGCTGGGCGCCATTATCCTGCAGAATATCGTGACCGGCGGCTTCGCCGGCGAGATCGCGGTGGTTAATCCAACGCACGCTTCGATCGGCGGGCGGGCAACCTATCCAGACCTGAAAGCCGTCCCCTTCGTCCCCGATCTCGTCGTCATCACCGCGCCGGCACCGGCAATACCGGACATCGTTGCAGCGGCCGGTCGACGCGGGGCGGCGGGGGCGGTGATCATATCCTCCGGGCTCGGCCATGGTCCCGGCTCGATGGCGGAAGCCATCGCGCGGACGGCGCGCACCCACAAGATAAGGATTGTCGGGCCGAACTGTCTTGGGATCATGTTTCCGACCGCGGGTCTCAACGCGAGCTTTGCCGCGCGTCACCCCACATCCGGCTCATTGGCCTTTATCTCGCAATCGGGGGCGATTGCCGCCGCGATGGTCGATTGGGGCGCGGAGAAGTCGGTCGGCTTCTCGGGTATCGTTTCGATCGGTGATCAGCTCGATGTCGATGTCGCCGATCTCCTCGATTATTTTGCGCTCGACGACAGGACCCGCGCGATCCTGCTCTATATCGAAGCGGTTGCGGACGCGCGCAAATTCATGTCGGCGGCGCGCGCGGCCGCGCGGCTCAAGCCGGTGGTCGTGGTCAAGTCGGGACGGATGGCGCAGGGTGCCAAGGCTGCCGCAACCCATACCGGCGCGCTCGCGGGCTCGGATGCCGTCTATGACGCGGCGTTTCGCCGGGCAGGCCTGCTTCGCGTGTTCGATCTTCGGGAACTGTTTGACTGCGCTGAATTGCTGGGCCGTCATGTTCGCGCTCCCGAGGGCAAGAGGCTCGCGATCCTGACCAATGGCGGAGGCCTCGGTATTCTCGCCGTCGACCGTCTCGCCGAACTCGGCGGCGTGATTGCTCCGCTCTCGAGCGACACGGCGGCAAAACTGGATGCCGTGCTGCCGCCGAGCTGGTCGAGGGCGGACCCGGTCGACATCGCTGGCGACGCCAATGCCGGGCGCTATCTCGCGGCACTCGATATCCTGCTCGCCGATCCCGCCAGCGACGCGGTGCTCGTGATGAATGTGGAAACAGCGGTAGCGTCAGCCGCCGGCATCGCGGAAGCGTTCGCCGAACGCGTCAAGGCAGCCCGTGCGCAAAAATATCCGTCGCCCAAGCCGGTCCTCGCCGCATGGGTCGGCACGGACCAGTCGGTCGCACCGATTTTCGACCAGGCTGCGATTGCGCATTTCCCGACGGAAGACGACGCCGTGCGCGCCTTCATGTATCTGGTCAAGCATCGCGAGGCGATGGAAGCGCTGCTGGCGACTCCGCCGGACGTGTCATCGCTGTTCACGCCCGACGTGAGCGCCGCCAGGGCGATCGTCGGCAATGCATTGAGGGAAGGCCGGGCGCGGCTTGACCCGATCGAGACCGCCGGCCTGTTCAAGGCCTACGCCATTCCGATGGTGCCGACCCTGGCCGCAAGCAGCCCCGAAGAGGCGGTTGCAAGGGCGCAGACGTTCCTGGCGCAAAATCTTGCGGTCGCAATCAAGGTCCTGTCACGCGATATCACCCACAAATCCGATGTCGGCGGCGTCGCTCTCGGGCTGACGACCGGGGAGGATGTCCGCGATGCCGCAGCCAGGGTCATCGCCAGGGCGAAACGCGCCCGGCCGGAAGCGCATATCGAGGGGGTGATGGTGCAGCCGATGATCGTGCGCCCGGGAGCGCGCGAACTGATCCTCGGCATCGCCGACGACCCCACCGCCGGACCGGTGATGGCGTTCGGTCGCGGCGGCACGGCCGTCGAGGTCATCAACGACAAGGCGCTGGCGCTGCCGCCCCTCGACATGAATCTGGCCCGCGACCTCGTCGGGCGCACCAGGGTTTCACGGCTGCTGGCGGCCTATCGTGACGTGCCTTCCGTTCCGCCCGATGCGGTGCCGCTGACGCTGGTGAAGCTGTCGCAGATGGCGGCTGACCTTCCCGAAATAAATGAGCTCGACATCAATCCGCTGCTGGCGGACCAAAGTGGCGTGCTGGCGCTCGATGCGCGCGTCGGCATCCGTGCGCCGGAGACGCGGTTCGCGGGGCCGACGCGGTTTGCGGTCCGGCCCTATCCGACCGAATGGGAACGTCAACTGCAGGTAAAGGACGGTTGGAAGGTTTGCGTGCGTCCGATGCGGCCGGATGATGAGCCTGCCATCGTCAAGCTGCTGCAGCACGTGTCGCACCAGGACCTTCGGCTGCGCTTCTTTCATTCAATGAAGGAGTTTTCACACCAATTTGTCGGGCGTCTCACACAATTGGATTACGCGCGGGCGATGGCCTTCGTGGCGCTGGAGCCGGCGAGCGGCGATGTTATCGGCGTCGTCAGGCTGCATTCGGATTCGCATTACGAGACGGCCGAGTATGCCATTCTGCTTCGTTCCGACCTCAAGGGAAAAGGCCTCGGCTGGGCCTTGATGCAGCTTTTGATCGAATACGCACGCGCCGAGGGGCTGAAATCGCTGTTCGGCGAGGTGCTGAGCGAGAACACGACCATGCTGGCGATGTGCCGCGAGCTCGGCTTCAAGGTCGCGGTCGACCCAGGGGAAGCCGGGGTTTCCATTGTGTCGCTCGATCTCAAGGTTGCAGTCGACGAAGCGCCCGTCCTGCGCGTTAGCTGACCGGATCTTTTTCAGTCGGCCGGTTGCTGCTGGCGACTTGATGTGAATCAAGCTTTGGCCGGCGCGTTCCTTGAGCTTGCTCAAATCGCTGGCGCCTCGCGGGCGCTATGAATGGTTCAAAGAGGAGCCTTGCTTGACTGACGCGCCGACCCTGAACTTTGTCGACCACGTCCTGCATCCCGGCGGCGCGTGGACGCTCGCCAACGTCGAGACGCTGGAGCGCCTCTACGGAGACGTTCGGCCGGGGGCAGCCGATGTCATCGATCTCAGTGGCGTGACGGCGCTGGATACGGTTGGCGCCTGGCTATTCGAAAAGCTGGCGCGGCGCGGTGCGGCGCCATCGTCGGAGACGGCCTTCACCGGCGTTTCCGACTCCCATGCCGGCTTGCTTCGCGAAGTGCGCGGGTTGAACCGCGGTGAGCCGGGCCGGACGCGAAAAGCAGGGTACCTCATCGATCGGATGATAGGCATGGCGCGTGGTCTCGCGGCCGACAGCGTCGCCTTCCTGCATATGCTGGGCGCCGTCGGCGCTGCGTTTTTTGCCGTGCTGCGCCGTCCGGGATCGTTCCGTCTGACCTCGACCGTCTACCAGCTCGGCCGCGTCGGCTGGCAGGCGATCCCGATCATGGCGCTCATCACCTTCCTGATCGGCGCGATCATCGCCCAGCAAGGTATTTTTCATTTCCGCAAATTCGGCGCGGACTCCTACGTCGTCGACATGGTCGGCATTCTCGTGCTGCGCGAGATCGGCGTCCTGATCGTCGCGATCATGGTCGCCGGCCGCTCCGGCAGCGCCTACACCGCGGAACTCGGCTCGATGAAGATGCGGGAAGAAATCGACGCGCTCTGCACCATGGGCCTTGATCCCGTCTCCGTGCTGATCCTGCCCCGGGTCGTTGCGCTGGTCGTCGCGCTGCCGATCCTCGCCTTCCTGGGCTCGATGGCGGCGCTCTATGGCGGCGGATTGGTCGCCTGGCTTTACGGCGGCATGAGCCCCGCCATCTTCATCGCGCGTCTGCGCGAAGCCGTGTCGGTGACCCATTTCGAAGTCGGCATCGTCAAGGCGCCATTCATGGCGCTGGTGATCGGGCTGGTAGCGGCCTGCGAGGGGTTGAAGGTCAAGGGCAGCGCCGAATCCCTCGGCCAGCAGACGACATCCTCCGTGGTCAAATCGATCTTCCTGGTGATCGTGCTCGACGGCGTGTTTGCCGTGTTCTTTGCCTCGATCGGAATGTAGCCATGGCGGGCCGGCGCATCGCGATCCGCGTGGAGGACCTCGTGGTCGGCTTCGGCAATCGTGTCGTGATCGATCATCTTTCCCTCGATGTGCGCCAGGGAGAGATCCTGGGATTGGTCGGCGCCTCCGGCGGCGGCAAATCGGTGCTGTTGCGGACCCTGATCGGGTTGCTGCCGAAGCGGAGCGGACGGATCGAGTTTCCCGCTTCGTCCGGCGGCGAGGCCGCGCGCCGCGGCGTGCTGTTCCAGCAGGGCGCGCTGTTTTCGGCACTCAACGCCCGGCAGAATGTTCAGTTTCCGCTTCGCGAAGCCGCGCCCCTGTCGCCGCCACTGCTGGATGAAATCGCCAACGCCAAGCTCGAAATGGTCGGTCTGACCGCGGAAGATGGCGACAAATTCCCCGCGGAATTGTCGGGCGGCATGACCAAGCGCGTCGCGCTGGCGCGGGCGCTTGCGCTCGATCCCGCGCTCCTGTTCCTGGATGAACCGACTTCCGGGCTTGATCCGATCGCGGCGGGGGAATTCGATTCCCTGATCCGGACCTTGCAGCGGACGCTCGGCTTCACCGTCTTCATGATCACGCATGATCTGAACACGCTGGCCGCGGTCTGCGATCGGGTCGCCGCGCTCGCCGACGGCCGGATCGCGGCGATCGGACCATTGCCGGCGGTGCTGGCATCCGACCATCCCTGGGTGAAGGCCTATTTTCACGGCGCCCGGGCGCAGATGCTTCATCTGGGAGCTTGAGGATAAGGAATAGAGACATGGAAACGCGCGCACCCTTTGTCATTGTCGGTGCCTTTATTCTGGCGGCGATCGTCGCCGTGTTCGGCTTTGTCTACTGGCTCAACAATGCCCGCGGCCTCGGCAAGCGCGAGACCTATCATCTGGTCTTCAACGGCCCGGTGCCGGGTTTGCTGGTCGGCGCCGCCGTCTTGTTCAATGGTATCCGCGTCGGCGAAGTCAGTTCGCTCGAGCTCGTCGCCGACCGCCCGCATGATGTGCACGCCACCATCGCGGTCGCGGAACACACGCCGGTCCGCGCCGACACCATGGTCAGCCTCGATTTTCAGGGACTGACCGGCGTGCCCGTGGTCTCGCTGGAGGGCGGCGAGAGCGCCGGGGCGCCTCCTGTGCAGGGTGTGTTGGTTGCGGAAAAGGGCGCCGGCCAGAGCATGACGCAGGCCGCGCGAGATGCGCTGCGAAGGGTTGATTCAGTATTGTCCGAGAATGCCGCGCCGCTGCACGATGCCATCACCAACCTCAGCACCTTCACGGACGGTCTTGCGCGCAACACACCCCGTCTCGACGGCATCGTTGCCGGCCTGGAGCGAATGACCGGCGCTGCCACGCCGCCGCGCAAGGTCAGCTATGATCTGAAGGCGGCCGAAGGATTTGAAACCCTGCATCGTCCGCTCGAGCCGGGCCTGGTGATCGCCGAGCCCACCGCGACCACGCGATTGCAGACCCAGCGCTTCCTGTTCTCCTCCGACGAAGAACCTCATGACGACTTCAGCAATGCGCAATGGAGCGATTCGCTTCCGGCGCTTGTGCAGGCGAAGCTGCTGCAGAGTTTCGAGAACTACGATATCGCCCACGCGCCGATGCGCGGCGACGCCCTGTCCGAAGGCGGAACGCGCCTGATTATCGATCTCCGCCAGTTTGAGATTTCGGCTACGCCGGGGCCCAAAGCGACCATCGCTCTCTCGGCGAAACTTGTCGGCGGATCCGGACACTTGAAGGCGGCGAGGATATTCCAGGAAGTTGCGCCCATGAGTGCCGTTTCCGTCGCGGACGCGAGGTCGGCGTTCGACGAGGCCTTCGGGATGCTGGCTCGCAAACTCGTTTTATGGGTGGCGGCATCGAGCTGAATGCCGCCTTTTTGATATCCTGGGGCAGGCGGTCGCGAGTCGAATGCCCTCGAAGTCGCGCGCCGCTTCGACCATTGCGACCAGACCGTTGCCAGCGGTCGCCTCCAAAGTTACAGGTCCCGGCGGAAGACGCGGCCGCGCCATGCCGGAACATCTTCGAGGGAGTCGGTCGATGAAGAAGCTCACATTTGCAGCGGTTTCGCGAAACTACTTCAACCTGCCGATCTGGGTCGCAAAGCATCGCGGCATGTTCGCAGGCGAGGGGCTCGATGTAACCATCGAGCTCCATGAAGGGGTGGATGAGGTAACCAATCGCATTCGCGATGGCCGGGCTCAGCTCGGCTACGGGATTACCGAGCATGTGATTCTGGACAGCGAGACCGGCGGCTTCCTGGAGATCATCGGCGGCAACGTCAACCGCCTTCCATTCTCGCTGGTGGCTGGAAAGAACATCAGGACGTTTGAGGATATGCGCGGCAAGACCGTCGGTGTCTCCTCGATCGAGGCCGGCAGTTCCTCACTCGTCATGAAGCTGCTTGCCGCGCGCGGATTGGAATATCCGCGCGATTACAAGATGCGGGCGGTTGGTCCGATCCTGGCGCGGTGGGAGATGCTGAAATCGGGCGAGATCGATGCAGGTTTGCAGGGCGCGCCGCTGAATTTCATGGCAATCGACCAGGGCTTTTCGAGCTTGTGCGAGCCTCGCCAGGAAGTGCCCGACTTTCAGTTCACATCGCTGAACGCAGACGGCCGCTGGGCCCGGGCAAACCACGACGTCATGAGCCCTTTCATGCGTGCGTTCGTGAGAGCGCATGAGTGGTTTTTCGCCAACCGCAAGGGCGCGACCGCGATCGCCATGGCGGAAACCGGAATCACCGAGAGGTATGCAGGGCGCGCCTGGGATGAATATGTGAAAGACGAGATATTCCCACGCGACGGGGATGCGAGCAACGCGGGCGTGCAGGCCCTCATCGCTATCAGCTCATTGATCCGCGCCGTCCCCAATCGCCTCAGGTCGTCGGCCGCCGACTACATCAACCGAAGCTATCTTCATGCGGCGCAAGCCGAGATCGCCGGGCTCGGTGCGAAGGAGTGAGGGCAAGCCAGAATTTGAACTATTGCTCCGTCTGTGGGCATATGCTCTGATGGAGCGATGAAGCTTGGCCAGCGCAACCTGGACCTGATCATCTTCGACTGCGACGGCGTCCTCGTCGACAGCGAGGTGTTGAGCTGTCGGTGCCTTTCCGAAGTGCTTGGTGCCTGCGGTATCAAGCTCGAACTCGACCAGGCGCTTGAACTGTTTCTGGGGCGCAGCACCACGGCGGTGTTGCAGCATTATGCCGCGCAGGGACGCATACTCCCGGAGCATTTCCTGGCCGACTTGAAATCGCGGGTGCGCGAGACGCTCCAATCCTCGCTGCAACCGATAACAGGAATGTCGTCGCTCCTCTCCGGCCTCCAGACGCCGCGTTGCGTGGCTTCCTCCAGTGATCTCGATCGGGTGTCTTTCTCGCTGGCGCGGACCGGCCTCTCGTCCTATTTCGGCGATCGGATCTATACGTCCCAGATGGTGGCGCGCGGCAAGCCGGCGCCGGATCTCTTTCTTTATGCGGCGGAAAAAATGCAGGCCGAGCCGGCGCGGACCCTGGTGATCGAGGACAGTGTCAGCGGCGTCGCAGCAGCCAGGGCGGCCGGCATGAAGGTGTGGGGATTTGTCGGCGGCAGCCATTACGAATCGCGGGACGGGCGCGCCATACTGTACGCTGCCGGCGCCGACCGGGTCTTTGACCGGATGGCGGATTTCTGGACGGAAGGACAACGCGTCTGATGGCCTCGACCGAAGGCGAAAAATCACGCCTGGATGATGCTGCCCGCGCCGGCTGGCTCTATTTCATTGCCGGCCACACCCAGGATGAAATCGCCAGGATGCTGCAGGTGTCGCGCGCCTCGGCGCAGCGCCTGGTTTCGCTCTGTCTGGCCGAACGCCTGATCACCTTCCGCCTCGAACATCCCATTGCGGCATGCATGGAACTGGCATCGCGGCTGAAAGAGAGGTTCGATCTTTCGCATTGCGAAGTCGTGCCCACCGACCCGGCGGCGCCGCTCGCGACCGCGGGCATCGCGGAACGTTGCGCCAGTATCCTGGAGGCGACGTTGCGCTCCGAAACGCCCGTCATCGTTGCCCTCGGCACCGGGCGGGCCGTGCGCGCCGCGGTCGAGCGCGTCTCGCCGATCGATCGGCCCAACCATCAGATCGTCTCGCTGGTCGGCAATATCTCGGCCGACGGCTCGGCGAGCTTTTTCGACACCGTCGGAAGGCTCGCCGACCGCACCGGCGCCCGCCATTACCCGATGCCGCTCCCGTTCCTGATGTCGTCGGAAGACGAGCGCAACCGCATGGTCCGGATCGACCCGATCGCGAAGGTGAAAGCGGTCGCGGCGAAAGCCGATCTCCGGCTGGTCGGCATCGGCCAAATGGACCAGAAGGCCCAGGTCCATGTTGACGGTTTCGTCACCCGCGAAGAACTGTTTGAAATGATGCGGCTTGGAGCGGTCGGTGAGATCACCGGATGGGCGTATGACGCCAAAGGCAAGCTCATCAAGGGCGGCACCAACCGCCGGCTCACCAGCATTCCGCCGCAAATGCCGGCGCGGACCACGACCATCGCCGCCGCTATCGGACAGGCAAAGGTTCCCGCCATCAAGGCGGCGTTGGCCGGAGGCCTGATCAACGGGCTCATCACCGACGAAGCCACCGCGCGCGCCATTCTCGACTGACTCATCGTCCGAACGTTGCTGCAGACTCTCCGGTGCAAGACTCCCGTGCAGCTTGCATACACGATGGAAATCGCGCGCGTCCGCTTGACAACCCTTGTTGCCGGTGTGAACATAAGCCCAACGTGTGGGCATATGCTCAACACGGCAAAATGGGAGGTTACCGTGAGAAACGTCCTTGGCGTCCTCTTGGGCGCGGCTGCGCTTTTGGTCTCAGTCCCCTCGAATGCAGAAACGACGCTGACAATCGCCACCGTCAACAACGGTGACATGATCCGCATGCAGGGACTGACCAGCGAGTTCACTGCCAAGAATCCCGACATCACGGTCAAATGGGTGACGCTCGAAGAGAACGTGCTGCGCCAGCGCGTCACGACGGACATCGCCACCAAGGGCGGCCAGTTCGACGTGCTGACTATCGGAACCTATGAGGTGCCGATCTGGGCCAAGAAGAACTGGCTGGTGCCGCTCGACAAACTTCCCGCCGACTACGACGTCGCCGATCTGCTTCCCAAGATCCGCGACGCGGTCTCGGTTGACGGAAAGCTCTATGCAGCGCCGTTCTACGGCGAGAGCTCCATGGTGATGTACCGCACCGACCTGTTCCAGAAGGCGGGCCTCTCGATGCCTGAGAAGCCGACCTGGGATTTCGTCATCGATGCAGCCAAGAAGCTGACGGACAAGTCGGGCGGCGTGTTCGGCATCTGCCTGCGCGGCAAGGCCGGCTGGGGCGAGAACATGGCGTTCCTGACCGCGATGGCCAATTCCTACGGCGCCCGATGGTTCGACGAGAAGTGGGAGCCGCAGTTCAACTCGCCGGAATGGAAGAAGACGCTCACGACCTATGTCGACCTGATGAAGCAGGCGGGCCCTCCCGGTGCGAGCTCCAACGGTTTCAATGAAAACCTCGCGCTGTTTAACGCCGGCAAATGCGCGATGTGGATCGACGCGACGGTGGCAGCTTCCTTCGTGACCAATCCAAGGGACTCGACAGTCGCCGACAGGGTCGGCTTTGCGCTCGCGCCGAACACGGGGCTTGGCAAGAACGCCAACTGGCTGTGGGCCTGGAATCTCGCGATCCCCGCCGGATCGAAGAAGGTCGAGGCGGCTGAGAAGTTCATCGCCTGGGCGACCAGCAAGGACTACACCAAGCTCGTTGCGTCCAAGGACGGCTGGGCCAATGTGCCGCCGGGAACGCGGACGTCACTGTACCAGAATCCCGAGTACCTCAAGGTCGCGCCGTTCGCGAAACCGACGCTCGAGTCGATCGACTCGGCCGATCCGAACAAGCCGACCGTCAAGGCGGTGCCTTATGTCGGCGTACAATATGCCGCGATCCCGGAATTTCAGGGCATCGGCACGTCCGTCGGCCAGCAGTTCTCTGCGGCGCTATCGGGCTCGACCACGGTCGACCAGGCGCTCTCGGCGGCGCAGGCCTCCACCGAACGCGAGATGAAGCGCGCCGGCTACATTAAATAAGCGCGCGCTTCGACCATCAGCCCATTCTCCCGGGCTGTCTTGCCTGGCGACCATCCTTATCCCTGAAGGGGATGGTCGCCCTTTCTTCCACCGATGGAGGCGGGGATGGCGACCCGACAGACGCAATTGCTGGCGCGTACCCTGATGACGCCCGCGGTCGCGTTGCTGTTCATCTGGATGATCGTTCCGCTCGCGCTGACGATCTACTTCTCCACCCTGCATTACAATCTGCTCGATCCGGAATCTGGCCAGTTCGTCGGACTGGAGAATTTCGAATACTTCCTGACGGACCCCGCCTTCCTCGCCTCATTGCGGAATACACTGGTGCTGGTCGGCTCGGTCCTGGCGCTGACTATCCTGATCGGGATTCCGCTCGCGATCCTGCTCGACCAGCCGGTGATCGGCCGGAGCATCGTGCGTTTGATGGTAATCGCGCCGTTCTTCGTGATGCCGACGGTCAGCGCGCTGGTCTGGAAGAATCTCCTGATGCATCCGGTCTCGGGGCTGTTTGCCTGGATCGCGACGCTGTTCGGCGCCACGCCGATCGACTGGTTCAATGACGCGCCGCTGTTTGCGATCATCCTGATCGTGTCCTGGCAATGGCTGCCATTCGCGACGTTGATCCTGCTCACCGCGCTGCAGTCGCTCGACGAGGAGCAGAAGGAAGCGGCGGAGATGGACGGCGCCAGCGCGGTATCGACCTTCATCTACATCACGCTGCCGCATCTGGCGCGGCCGATCACGGTGGTGATTCTGATCGAGACCATCTTCCTGCTCACCGTATTTGCCGAGATTTTCGTGACCACCGGCGGCGGCCCGGGCTTGCAGACCACCAACATCGCCTTCCTGATCTATTCCCAGGCGCTGATCCAGTATGACGTCGGCAGCGCGTCTGCGGGCGGGCTCGTTGCCGTCGTCATCGCCAACATCGTGGCGTTCTTCCTCGTCCGCATCGTCGGCCGGAACCTGGAGGCTTAAAGTCATGGCGCGCGCGGTAACGACTAGACGCACGGTGGTCGCGACCGCCGGAGCCTGGCTCGCCGGCTTCCTGATCTTCTTTCCGATCCTCTGGATGGTGCTGGCGAGCTTCAAGACGGAGTTGGAAGCCTTTGCCGTGCCGCCGTCATTCCTGTTCTTCCACTGGACGACGGAGAACTATGCCACCGTGCAGGAGCGCAGCGATTATCTCCACCACGCGCTCAATTCCATCATCGTGGCCGGCGGCTCGACCCTGATCGCGATGGCGATCGCTATCCCAGCGGCGTGGTCGATGGCGTTCTCGCCGACCAAGCGCACCAAGGACATCCTGCTCTGGATGCTGTCGACCAAGATGATGCCGCCGGTCGGCGTGCTGGTGCCGATCTACCTGATCTACCGGGATTTCGGATTGCTGGACACGCTGACCGGCCTCACCTTCATCCTGTGCCTCGGCAATCTGCCGATCGTGGTCTGGATGCTCTTCACCTATTTCAAGGAGATCCCGAAGGACATCCTGGAGGCCGCGCGCATGGACGGCGCGACCATCAGCAAGGAGCTGGTCTATGTGCTGACGCCGATGGCCGTGCCGGGCCTCGCCTCCACGCTCCTGCTCAACCTGATCCTTGCCTGGAACGAGGCGTTCTGGACGCTGAACCTGTCGACACTGCACGCTGCGCCGCTCACGGTCTTCATCGCGTCCTATTCGAGTCCGGAAGGGCTGTTCTGGGCCAAGCTCTCGGCGGCCTCGACGCTCGCGATCGCTCCAATTCTCGTGCTGGGCTGGTTCAGTCAGCGGCAGCTTGTCCGCGGCCTGACCTTCGGCGCCGTCAAATAGGAAAGGCGACACATCATGGGTCAGATCACGTTGCAGGGTGTGCAGAAATCGTTCGGGCCGGTGCACATCATCAAGGGCGCCGACCTCGACATCGCCGACGGCTCCTTTGTCGTCTTCGTCGGGCCTTCCGGATGCGGCAAGACGACCTTGCTTCGCCTGATCGCGGGGCTCGAAGACGTCACTGGCGGAAGCATTTTGATCGACGGCAAGAACGTGGTCGACGTGCCTCCCGCCAAGCGCGGGCTGTCGATGGTGTTCCAGTCCTATGCACTCTATCCGCATATGAGCGTGCGCGGCAACATCGCCTTCGGCCTGAAGATGGCCGGCCTGCCGAAGCCGGAGATCAACCGCAAGGTCGAGTCGGCGGCCGCGACGCTGAACCTCACGCCCTATCTCGACCGCAAGCCGCGCGAACTGTCCGGCGGCCAGCGCCAGCGCGTGGCGATCGGCCGCGCCATCGTGCGCGAGCCGAAGGCGTTCCTGTTCGATGAGCCGCTCTCCAATCTCGATGCCGCGCTGCGGGTGCAGATGCGGCAGGAAGTGACGCGGCTGCAGAAGCAGCTCGGCACCACCGCCATCTACGTCACCCATGACCAGGTCGAGGCCATGACCATGGCCGACAAGATCGTCGTGCTCAATGCCGGCAAGATCGAGCAATATGGCTCGCCGCTCGAACTTTATGAAAAGCCCGCCAATCTGTTCGTCGCCGGCTTTATCGGTTCACCCAAGATGAACCTTATTTCCGGCGATGCCGCGCTGCAGCGCGGCGCGGCCACCATCGGCGTGCGCCCCGAACATCTGAGGGTCGATCGCGAAGGGCAGGGCTGGCAGGGAACGGTGGCGGCGGCCGAGCATCTCGGCAGCGACACGTTTCTCTATGTCGATGCCGGCCCGATCGGGCAGCTCACGGCGCGCACCATCGGCGAGCTCAATCTGCGCGCGGGCGACAAGGTGTCGCTGTCGCCTGACCCCGCCCGCATCCATCGCTTCGGCGAGGGCGGCAGCGCCCTTCGGGCGTAACCCACGAAACTCCGGCGAAACACAGCGGAGAGGACCAATGTATCTCGAGAAGTTCAGGCTCGGCGGCAAGACCGCCATCGTCACCGGCGGCGGGCAGGGGATCGGGCTCGCCTGCGTCGAGGCGCTGGCGGAGGCCGGCGCAAAAGTCGTGATCGCCGACCGCGACGCGAAAGCCGCCGAGACCGCGCGCGCCGAGATGAAGAAGAAGGGCTACGACATCGAGCTCGTCGATATGGACGTGACGAATTCGGGGCGCGTCTCCGAGGTCGCCGACCAGCTCACGTCCCGCCACGGCAAGGTCGACATTCTCGTCAACAATGCCGGCATTGCCCGCAGCGAGACGCCAGCTGAAACCGTCACCGACGAGCACTGGCTGAATGTCCTCGACGTCAATCTCAACGGCACCTTCTGGTGCTGCCGCGCCTTCGGCAAGCATATGCTGCAGGCGAAGGCGGGAACCATCGTCAATGTCGGCTCGATGTCCGGTTTCGTCGTCAACAAGCCGCAGGAGCAATGCTATTACAACGCCTCCAAGGCCGCAGTGCACCATCTGACCAAGTCGCTCGCCGCCGAATGGGGCGCGCGGGGCGTGCGGGTCAATGCCGTGGCCCCGACCTATATCGAGACGCCGCTCAACGCTTTTGTGAAAAGCAATCCCAAAATGTATGACGCCTGGATCGGCGGGACGCCGATGGCGAGGCTGGGCCGGGTCGAGGAGATCGCCTCCGTCGTGCTGTTCCTGGCCTCCGACGCGGCGAGCCTGATGACCGGCAGCATCGTTCTTGTCGATGGCGGCTACACATGCTGGTAAGCTCGCGCCAGCACTGATGCGCATGATCCTGTCGGAAAACCGGTATCCACTTTTCCGGATCATGCGATAGTGGGGAGCGGGCGCGCATGCGGCAGGCCTATATCGGCGTCGATGTTGGAACCTCGAGCACGCGCGCGGGTGTATTCGACGAGACCGGAAAGCTGCTCGCCATCGCCAGACATCCAATCAGGACCTGGCATGAGGCGGGCGACATTGTCGAGCAATCGTCCTCCGACATCTGGAATGCGTGCGCAGCCTCTGTGCGCGCCGCAATCGCGGAGGCGGCGATCCCGCGCGATGCGGTCAAGGGCGTCGGCTTCGATGCGACCTGTTCTCTGGTCGCGCTTTCTTCGGGTGGCGCGCCGGTTACCGTCAGTGGATCGGGCGATCCCGAGCGCAACGTCATCGTCTGGATGGATCACCGCGCCGTCACCGAGGCGCGACAGATCAATGACACAGAGGACGATGTGCTGCGTTATGTCGGCGGCTCCATCTCGCCCGAGATGGAAGTGCCGAAGCTGCTGTGGCTGAAGCGGCATCTGCGGGCCAGTTTCGACGCCGCCGGGCACTTCTTCGATCTCGCAGACTTTCTCTCCTGGCGCGCAACGGGTTCGCTGGCGCGCTCGATGTGTACGGTGACCTGCAAGTGGAATTTCCTGGCGCACGAAAGGCGCTGGAGCGCGCCATTTTTTCAGCGGGTCGGCTTGAATGAGTTCGCCGCCGAGAACTACGCGAGGATCGGGACCGACATCATCGCGCCCGGCTCGCCGGTCGGGGCAGGGCTGACACGAGCAGCAGCCGATGAGCTTGGCCTGCAAGCGGGAACGCCGGTCGGCGCTTCCCTGATTGATGCGCATGCGGGAGGGATCGGCGCGATCGGCGGCCGCCTCGAATCCGGCGGACCGGTCAATGTCTGCGATCGCCTGGCCTATATCATGGGGACCTCCGCCTGCATCATGGCGACGACGGTCGAGCCCTGCTTCGTGCCGGGCGTGTGGGGTCCTTATTACTCAGGCATGGTGCCGGGCTTCTGGCTGAACGAAGGCGGGCAATCGGCGGCGGGCGCGGCGGTCGATCATCTGCTCCGCTCGCATCCGGCGCATGCCGAGGCAGTCGCGGCCGCACGCAGCGAGGGCGTCGAAATCATCGAATTTCTCGAGCGGCGGATTCTTTCGCGCGTCGGCAGTGCCGGCGCAGCGGCCCCGCTCGCGCGGGACGTCCACGTGCTGCCGGAGTTTCTCGGCAATCGATCGCCTTATGCCGATCCCAACTCGCGTGCCGTGATCGCGGGGCTCGACCTCGATGCCGATGTCGGCGCGATGGAACGGTTGTTTGTCGCAGGCCTTTGCGGGCTGGCCTACGGTCTCGCCGATGTCATCGACGCCTTTGCCGCGCACAAGGTCGAAAGCAATGTCATCGTCATGGGCGGCGGTGCTGGCCGCAGCCCGCTGGTCCGGCAGATCATGGCGGATACGACCGGGCTCACGGTGGCACTTCCGCAGACGCAGGAGCCGGTTCTGCTCGGCGCGGCGATGCTGGGCGCGGTCGCCGGCGGCGCCTATAAGTCGATTGGCGAAACCATGGCCTCGATGTCGGCGCTCGGCCGGCTCAGTGAGCCGACCGCACCTCGCATGGCGGAATTTCATCGAACCAAGCGAAGCGTTCACACCATGCTGCGTGCATTGGATCGCGGGAGCCGCGACGTCATGCGTCGGTTTGAGGCAAAGGGCCACTGAAGAAGAAAAGCAATGATACTGAGTTGTGGTGACGCACTGATTGACTTCGTACCGGTAAGGGCCATGGATGGACGTGAAGCCGCGCGACCGGCGGTCGGCGGGTCGTGCCTTAACATCGCGGTCGGCCTGGCGCGGTTGGGCGTTGCCACCGGTTTCGTCGGCGGCATCTCGACGGACCTGTTCGGCCGCATGATCGCCGATCACGCCTTGGCGTCCGCTGTCGACATCAGTCACGCGACGCGCAGCGGCGACCAGACCACGCTCGCCTTTGTGCGGATCGTCGCAGGCGAGTCGCAATACGCCTTCTATGATGTCGGGACCGCCTCCGCCAACTGGACCTATCGCCCCGGCTCGATCCCGTTCGACGGCATCGAGGCCGTGCATATCGGGTCCACGACGCTCGTGCACGAGCGCGGCGCCGCCGAGGCCGGAGCCTTGATCAAGGATGCACGGCCAACCGCGACGATTTCGTTCGATCCAAACTGCAGGCCGAACCTGGTGAGGGATTTGCAGACCTATCGGACGCGGATGAGCGCCTTTGCCGAGAGCGCGGACATCGTGCGGATGTCGGATGTCGATTTCGATTATCTCCATGGCGACGAAGCCTACGCGGCCAGGGCCGAAGCGCTGATCGCGCGCGGCGCCAGCCTGATCGTCATCACCCGCGGCACCAAGGGCGCGCTGGCCTGGCATCGCCGGGCCGGCGCTATCGAGGTGCAGGCGCCCTCCGTCGATGTCATCGACACCATCGGGGCCGGCGACAGCTTTCACGCTGCGCTGCTGTTTGCGCTGCGCGAGCAGGGATGCATCGAAAGGGCTGGACTGCAGGCCGTGGGCGCGGCGGAGCTGCGGCGGGCGCTGTCCTTTGCCTGCCAGTGCGCCGCCATCACCTGCACCCGCGCCGGCGCCGATCCGCCCCGCCGGAGCGAGGTGGCCAAGCTGTGGTAGCTCCGCGCGCAAAACCCCCTGCGGGCCGGCAATTTTCGGCTGGTCGTTCGAGCCGTTAGGATACATTCTATCGGGGGCTCGACCGGCAGCCGGGAACGACTCCCCCGAATTGCGGGTTGACGTCGCGTAGCGGGAGGAAGAAATGCGTGCGGTTGCAAACGAGCCGCTGTCGCGGCATGCCTTGGCTTTCGTTCTCGCAGGCGGCCGCGGCAGCCGGCTCCTGGAACTGACCGACAGGCGTGCCAAACCGGCGGTCTATTTCGGCGGCAAGTCGCGCATCATCGATTTTGCGCTGTCGAACGCCCTGAATTCTGGCATTCGCCGTATCGCGGTCGCCACCCAATACAAGGCGCACAGCCTCATTCGGCATCTCCAGATGGGCTGGAATTTCTTCCGGCCCGAGCGCAACGAAAGTTTCGACATCCTTCCGGCCAGCCAGCGCGTCTCGGAAACCAAGTGGTATGTGGGGACCGCGGACGCCGTCTATCAGAACATCGATATCATCGAGAGCTATGGGGCACGGTTCACCGTCGTGCTGGCAGGCGACCACATCTACAAGATGGACTACGAGCTGATGCTGCAGCAGCATGTCGACCAGCACGCCGATGTCACGGTCGGTTGCCTCGAAATGCCGAGGGAAGAATCGAGCGGCTTCGGGATCATGCATATCGACGAGAACGACCTGATCCAGTCGTTCCTGGAAAAGCCGGCGGACCCGCCACCGATGCCCGGCAAGCCGGACAAATCGCTCGCCAGCATGGGCATCTATGTGTTTGACACGCAGTTCCTGCTCGACGAGCTGAAGCGCGATGCGGCGGATGCGAATTCGAACCATGATTTCGGCAAGGACATCATCCCCTACATCGTCAAGAATGGCCGCGCGGTGGCCCATCAATTCAGCCGCTCCTGCGTGCGCGCCGGCAGCGATCAACCGAGCTACTGGCGCGACGTCGGAACCGTCGATGCCTATTGGTCGGCCAATATCGATCTCACCGACGTGCTGCCCGAGCTTGATCTTTACGACCGCTCGTGGCCGATCTGGACCTATGGCGAAATCACGCCGCCGGCGAAATTCGTCCACGATGAGGAGGGCCGCCGCGGCGAGGCCGTCACCTCGCTCGTATCAGGGGGGTGCATCGTGTCGGGCGCCTCGTTGCGGCGTTCGCTGCTTTTCACCGGTGTGCACCTGCATTCGCATGCCAGGGTCGAGGGCGCGGTGATCCTGCCCTATGTGGATGTCGGCCAGCACGCGCGCCTGAGCAACGTCGTCATCGACCGCGGCGTGCGGATTCCGGAAGGTCTGGTGGTCGGCGAAGACCCCGAGCTCGACGGCAAGCGATTCCGGATCTCGGCGAATGGAGTCTGCCTGATCACGCAGCAGATGATCGACGGGCTGAATGCATGAAGCCCGTTCGCGTCCTGTCGGTCGCCTCTGAAATCTATCCGATCATCAAGACAGGCGGCCTTGCCGACGTGGCCGGCGCGCTGCCGATCGCGCTGAAGTCGGAAGGCATCGAGACGCTCACTCTCGTGCCGGGATATCCCGATGTCATGAATGCGCTAGGGGAGGCGCGGGAGGTTTTCGAATGGCCGCTGTTCTTTGGCGGAACGAGCCGCCTGCTCCGGGGATCGTGCGGCGAACTCCAGCTGTTCGTGCTCGATGCGCCGCATCTGTTTGCGCGTCCGGGAAATCCTTATCTGTCGCCCGAGGGGGTGGACTGGCCGGACAACGGTCTGCGCTTTGCGGCACTGGCCCGCATGGCCGATAATATCGGTCTCGGAGCCGTTCCCGATTTCGTGCCCGAAATCGTCCATGCACATGACTGGCAGGCAGCACTGGCGCCCGCTTATCTGCACTACAGCGGCCGGCCGCGCCCGCGCACGGTGATCACCGTGCACAATCTGGCGTTCCAGGGACGATTTCCGCGTGACATTCTCGAAGAGATCGGGCTGCCGCCGGAATCCTTCAACATGCATGGTGTCGAGTATTATGGCGACATCGGCTTTCTGAAAGCCGGCTTGCGATTCGCCGATCAAATCACGACGGTTTCGCCGACTTATGCCGCCGAAATCCAGAGCGACGAGGCAGGGATGGGTCTTGATGGCTTGTTGCGCGAACGCGCCAACGATCTTCGCGGTATCCTCAACGGCATCGATACGGATGTCTGGAATCCCGCAACAGACCCTGTCATCGCCAGCCGTTTCGATGGCAACGATCTCGACCGCCGCGCGGCCAACAAATCCGCGTTGCAGCAACGATTTGGCCTCGAGCAGCGGCCCGACGCGTTTCTGCTTGGCGTGATCAGTCGTCTGTCCTGGCAAAAAGGGCTCGATCTTCTGCTGGAATGCCTTCCGACGGCTATGGGCGAAGGCATTCAATTGGCCGTACTCGGCAGCGGGGACGCCGATCTACAGCAGCGTTACCGCGGCGCCGCGCAGGCGCATGCAGGCCGGATCGGCGCCGTCATCGGCTACGATGAAGCATTGGCGCATTTGATCCAGGCCGGTAGCGATGCTCTCGTCGTGCCATCGCGGTTCGAGCCGTGCGGTCTGACGCAGCTCTGCGCGCTGAGATACGGAGCGGTGCCTGTCGTATCCCGCGTCGGCGGACTTGAGGACACGGTGGTCGATGCCGATGCCGTCGCGATGGCGGGCGGTGTCGCCACCGGCTTCAAGTTTGCACCCGTGACGACGGACCGTCTCGCCGGCGCCGTGCTGAGGGCCCATGCCGCCTTTGGCGATAAATCTGTGTGGCGGAAGATTCAGCTAAGCGGGATGTCGACCGACGTCTCCTGGCGCAACCGCGCCAGCCGCTACGCCGAGCTCTACCGCGAGCTCGTGCGGGCGCGGCCGGAATAGCGAAAGTGCCGTAAAATCGCGATCGACTTGAACGCGGGCTTTTCGATCATTTCGCCAGCGCTTGACGTGGAACCTCAGTTCGCGACTGCTGTCGCTTTGCGAACGAGTACGCTTTCGCCTTTCCGGCTGATCTCGATCGCGCTTGCCCGGTTCGGTGTCGAGAGAACGACACTCTGGCCCGGCGCAAGCACGGACACGACACGGATCGGCGTTCCCGCCTCGCCCTGCGCAAGGGTCGTGATGACATGGAACCCATCGCGCTCGACGGTGTAGTAGGCGATACCGGACACCTCGCCGAGGTCGATGCTCCTGGCCTCAATCGGGCGCAGGCCATCGGCGTGCGCGGCCTCCAATGACGCCAGGGCGAATGCGGCGGCGAAAAGTATGTCACGTATTGACATGGCGATTTCCTTTGGGTTCGGGGATGGAACCCGTCGAGCGTGCCGCGGCATTGGCGGCGCCGACTGTATGCCTTGTCGCTGCCTCGTCCCGCTGCTCGCTGACGAGAACAGCCGGCGGGAAAATGCTGTCGTATATCGCACGGGCTTGTCGAATTAGACGCGTTCGCTCCCGTTCAGACTTTGGTATAAACCGGATAATTTCGCCCATGTTCGCTCCAAACCTACAGACCGGGCCTACAATAAGATGACGATCGTCATCTCAACCTGACTTGGGGACCTTCGCGCCGGCTCGGAAGCCCGGCAGCGGTAACAATGCGATGAAGAGTTCGTGATTAGCTCAGAGCGTTTTCAGCCGGTCCGGCGCGCATTGCTCTGCCGCCTGCTGAATGGCAGGCAACATAGAGGTTGTTGATTTCGATGGTCGGCCGGGGATCCTTGCCGGTAGCGCCGAAATCCCGGACGGCGTCAAGCACCTCGCTTAGATCAAGCGATATCGCTCAACTCCACGCATAGGCGAAGTCGCCGTTCTCGATCGTAACTTGCGCCTGCGCGATCTCTTCCTTGGCCAGCGAGCGCTTGAGGAATTCGCGGGACAGCGCCGGCAGCAGCGTGTTGGTGATGATGTTGTCGATCATGCGGCCGCCAGAATCCGGATCGTTGCACCGTGAGACGATGTGATCGACCACCGCGTCGGTGTAGACGAATGAGGCGTCGTGATTGTCGCGAATGCGCTGATCGATGCGGCCAAGCTGCAGCCGGACGATGCCATCGAGCATGGAATTCGACAGCGGGTAATATGGAATGGTCACGATGCGTCCGAGCAGCGCCGGCGGAAATACGTTGAGCAGCTCGCCCCGCAACTTCGACGCAAGCTGTTCCGGATCGTCGCGATATTGCGGTTCGCGCGACAAGGCCATGATCAGGTCGGTGCCGACATTCGTGGTCAGGATGATCAGCGTGTTCTTGAAATCGATCTTTCGGCCGTTGCCATCCTCCATGATGCCCTTGTCGAACACCTGGAAGAAAATCTCGTGCACGTCGGGGTGGGCCTTTTCGACCTCGTCGAGCAGGATCACGCTGTAGGGCTTGCGCCTGACAGCTTCGGTCAGCCGGCCGCCTTCTCCATAGCCGACATAACCGGGAGGGGCGCCCTTGAGCGAGGAGACCGTGTGCGCCTCCTGAAACTCCGACATGTTGATGGTGATCATGTTCTGCTCGCCGCCATAAAGGGCTTCGGCGAGCGCCAGCGCGGTCTCGGTCTTGCCGACGCCGGACGGGCCGGCCAGCATGAAGACGCCGATCGGCTTCGACGGATTGTCGAGCCTGGCGCGGCTGGTCTCGATCCGCTTGGCGATCATCGCCAGCCCGTGGGACTGCCCGATGACGCGACGGTTGAGTATTTCCGGCAGCTTGAGAACGGTCTCGATCTCGTCGCGCACCATGCGGCCAACGGGGATCCCGGTCCAGTCCGACACCACCGAAGCCACCGATTGCGCGTCGACATGGGCATAGATCATGCGCTTTTCGGGTGCGATTCCCTCCAGCGCGTCGAACTTGTCGCGCAATTCGGCGCGTTTTGCGGTCGCATCATCGCCCTGCTTCGGCTCTGCCAGTATTTTCCGGATGCTTCGGATATCGTTGACCATCGCCTGTTCCCTGGCCCATTCGCATTCCAGGGCGGCCAGCTTGTCCTTGAGCTCCGCAACATCCGCATCGAGGGTTGTCATACGCTCGGCGTCGTCGATTCCCAGATCACTGTCGCTGACAAGCGCGGCTTTCTCCGCCTCGCGCGCGGCAATGGCGACCCGCGCGTCCTCGATCAGGGCCGGGGTCGCGCTTTGGCTGATCGCCACGCGCGCCGCGGCGGTATCCAGCAGGCTGACGGCCTTGTCTGGCAATTGCCGCGCCGGAATATAGCGGTGCGACAGATTCACCGCCGCCACGATCGCGGCCTCGGAAATCCGCACGCCGTGATGCTTTTCCATCGGTCCGAGCAGTCCGCGAAGCATGATGCAACAGGTTTCGACGTCGGGTTCGTCGACTTGAATCGGCTGAAAGCGCCGGGTGAGCGCCGGGTCCTTCTCGATATACTGGCGGTACTCGGACCAGGTGGTCGCGGCGATGGTGCGCAACGTGCCCCGGGCGAGGGGAGGCTTCAGGAGATTGGCGGCATCGCCGGTGCCGGCGGTGCCGCCGGCCCCGATCAGGGTGTGGGCCTCGTCAATGAAGAGGATGATCGGGGTCGGCGAGCTCTGCACCTCATCGATTACCGAGCGCAATCGCTGCTCGAATTCGCCCTTCATGGACGCCCCGGCCTGCATCAGGCCGATATCGAGCGCACAGAGCCGGACGTTTTTCAGTGGCGGCGGAACGTCGCCTGAGGCGATGCGCTGGGCAAAGCCTTCGACGACCGCGGTCTTGCCCACGCCCGCCTCGCCGGTCAGGATCGGATTGTTCTGCCGCCGGCGCATCAGGACATCGGTCAGTTGGCGGATTTCGTTGTCGCGACCGAGGATCGGATCCATCTCGCCGGCTTTCGCCTTGGCCGTAAGGTCCTGCGAAAACCGGTCGAGCGGCGTGGTGCCTTTGACGCCACCGGTCTGTTCTGCAGCACCCGCCGCGGATCCCAACCCCGAACCATCCATCGGACGCAGCGTTTGCTCCTCTGAGGTCGCCCAGATCTTCCGGTATTCGCTGGTCAGGACGTTGATCGACATCTTGGCGAACTCGGGCGAGATGTTCTTGAGTGCGCGGTCGAGTTCGCGTGACTGCATCGCACCGACCAGGACGTGTCCGGTCCGGATCTGCGTTTCGCCGAAGAAGAGCGTCGCGTAATGCCAGCCGCGGTCGAGCAGGTCCATCACCGTGTTGGAAACGGTCGGCATGTCGGTTTCGTTCTTGCGAAATCCGGCGACGGCAGCGTTGATGTCGGTGAGGAGCCTGTTGCGGTCAAGCCCGAAATGATCGGCCGTCAGCACGATGTCGGTGCGCTCGCCCTGCAGCACATGGACCAGCCAGTGAGCGAATTCGACATTGCGATTGCCGGCACCCTTGGCCTGGCGCAAAGCCTTGAACAAGGCTTCGTAGCCGATGCGGTTGAGCTTGCCTGCCACTGCCTCGAGGTTAATGTCGGCCATCGGCGCCTCCATCGTTGCCGGCCTGTCGCATTCTTCTGTTCCGTTCCATGCGGTCTGCGGGGTGGAATCTGGCGTCGCGCCGGTATGCTTCTGTTGTCGTCCAGTCGGGCGCCATCCAGCTCGTCCAGCCCAGTTGGCCGAAATGCCCGAGGCGCAGGGGCTCAACGGCGCCCGATGGAATGGCCAGCTCGGTATCCCAATCGAGTTCGGCTCCGTTGTAGAAAAAAACGAGATCCGCGAGCGGTTCGCACAGATCTCCGCTGGGCAGAAATCGAACGTACTGGGCCAGCGTCCGGGTGTAGATGCGGATTCTGATCTTGTCCTGCACGCTGTAGACGCCCCGGCCGAGCATGGCGTCCTGGCCAAGCGCGTTGTGGCCCTTGCCCAACATCGTGCATTCCTCGGCGTCGAGCATGAGCCGTGTTCCCACGAACTCGTCGACTTCCGCTTTCACTCCGAACAGGCCGCAAATGGCGGCGGACAGGCGCGATGCCGATTTCGCCTGCGCTCCCAACAGGCCCGCAAAACGTATCTTGGCTGTGTCGGGGATGCTGTCGAGGTGCCTGTAAGGTTCGGAGCCGATGCCGACTGCCGAGCCGATATAGGCCCAGAAGCGGTCCTGCTTCGGGCGGTCGTTCTGGGCGATCGGACGCGAATTGGCCCACGCACGGAAGAACAATTGAATGAAGCGGTGATTGAAGACGTCGAGAAAGCGCGGCAAGGCGTCGTCGTTGGCGAGGACGTAATGATAGGCTTCCTCCGTCATCGCCAGCGGGAGTGCACCTTGCGGTCCCAGCATCCCCATGTATTTGACGAAAATCTTGAGCGGCTTGTTTTCGCCCTGCTCGATGCGGGCGAGATTTGATGCCGGAAACTCCATGAACGGGTCCTGTCCGAGCAGGACGAATTCCTCGCGTAGTGTTACGCTCTCGCCGATGCGAGGCTGGTTTTCATGGACGCGTTCGAATTGTCGAAGCACGGTGAAATAGTCGAACCGCCACGGCTCCGCTTCCAGCTCGCGCAGCAGGTTCGCCGCCGTTTGGGTGGTCCTGCTCATAGCGGCCTGCGCATTCCCATTCGGGGCGGCCATCGCATGACCTCGCCTCGATCGACGGAGCGGATCACGGTCTGGGTGAAATGATTGAAGCCGGAATATTCGGCAAAGAAGCGGTCGAGCACGGCGCCCAGGAGGAAAATGCCGGTCGTTTCGAACGCCTTCTCGTCGATCGTGACGGTGATCTCGATTCCGCGTGCGACCCCGATTCCGCTGTGCTGTCGGATGCGCCGCACGATCGGCCGGCTGTCGACGTGACGAACGCCACGGATGCGGCGCTCGGTGGCGCTGTCGGCCATCTCGGCAAAAATCGACAGGGTTTCCCTGACCGCTTCGGCGTTGCGGCCGGCGCCGCGATCGACCAGACCCAGATGATTGGTCGAAAGCAGGTTCACGAGCCTCCAGGTGACGGTGCCGGTGTGCGCGGTTTCGCTGCGGCTGCGCAATTGTCTGATGATGGGTTCGCGCGGTGGCGTTGGTCCCGCGACACAGACGAGATCCAGGGTGAAATCGTCGACCAGCCGGAAATCGGCTCCCCCGACCCCGATCGGCAGGTGCTCGGTCAGATGCCGATTTGAGCAGAGTGCCCGCACGCTCAACTCGGCAATCGTCTCCTGGTCGTCGATGCCGCCGAGCTCGCTCAATGAAATGAACATGTCCGTGCCGGTATAGTCCGAGGATATGCCGGTGCGTTTCTCCTCGACCGTGCGCCGTCGCGGCAGGCGGCGGATCGAAAAATAGGTGTCGGACATGAAGGTCGAATCCTGCAGCGACGCTGCGTAGAGCGGACGCACCGGGACCTTCTCCAGTCCACCGAGGTAGTGGGCATAAACCTCCAGCACCCGATGGGGCTCGTAATCCAGGTATTGGCCGCGATCGGGGACGACCTGATATTCGTGCTGACTTGGCTTGAGTTGAATGCGATCGGCGGCTTTCTCGAACAGATTGATCGCCGGCGCCGCATAGAGCGCGAAGGCCTGCGGCCGAACCGCGGCTGCGAGCCGCGCGTTCAGTTCGTCAAATGCGAACACAATGTCGACGGTCCTCGCCTCGACACGGGAAAGCAGCTCGTTGATGCCGGTGAGCCGGCAACCGAGAAACTTGCGCGGAAAGGCGAAATATTCCCGCAGCAGGTCGAAGCCCTCGAACACCCGATGATCGCTGGGATACAGCGCATCGTCCGCATCGAAGCCGACCTGCTGAAGGCATTCCGGCGCGGCCTTGAAGACAACCGGGTCGCCGAAATGATCAAGGTAGCGGAGATAAATCCCCCGGCAATGGGCAAACAGCTGCTCGTATAGCGCAACCGAGTCAGCCTCCGCGCCGGTGAAATACAGCGGCAGTTGCGAGGTTCGGCAGCCGGCAATCATGAGCTCGGGCTTCTTCTGCGCGTCGGCGTCCGGTGGTTCGTCCTCCGATCGCGCCGTAGATCGGTGTGTCAGCGTGATCCGCATGCCCGCCAGCACCTCGCCGCCAACGGAAACGCCGAGCGCCTGCATCGGGGCCGGAGACGAATAGTACTCCGCGCCGGCGAGCTCGAACGGCCATATCGTGATGTCCCCGCACAGGCGGTAGCGGCATGCGATCTGGCGGTCCAGCTGGCGGAAACTGGCATCGAGATAGGAGCCGCGCGGTATCGCGCGCCCCTCGCGGAGTGCCGGATCACCAAAGAGCGGGTTTGCCTTGACAAGCATCATCGAAGGCGTCGGCGCTAGATAATGCGGGACGAGCTGCTCCAGCAGATTCTCGGTAAATTCGGGAAACTCGTGTTTGAGCTTGAGCTGGACCCGCGCCGCAAGGAAAGCGGCTCCCTCCAGCAGCCCGCCGATCAAGGGATCCATGCGGTTGTCCAGGAGGCCGCCGAGGCGCTCCGCGATTCCCGGATATTCTTCGGCAAATTGGCGCGCCTGCTCGTTGAGCAGCTGAAGCTCCGTGTTGTAGAGATCGAGAAATTCCCGATTCATGCGCGCTCACAACCGATTGACGATGATCTTCCCGGACTCGACGATGTCGGCGATGAATTCGACGGGCACATGCACCGGATGGCACACCAGTTCGCCACGGATGACGAAGCGTATCTTGAGCTCGACGGGATCGAGCTCCGTATCCCTGGCAATGCGCAGCGTGTCCGGGGCGATTCTCGGCTCGTAGATGGCGATTGCGGTCCGGATCTCGTCCGGAATCTTGTCCACCCTGTTTTCGTCGATGGTACGGTTGGCGATGTCGGGAAGCCCGAAGTTGAGGATCGATCTGCGGACATGGGGCGCGTGCTCCATGTCGACGGTCGCGTCAAGTGCGATCGTGTTCAGGAGCGCATCGAGATCGCGCGAAACTTCGCGGCGGAGCATGCTCTCGGTGATCACCTGTCGCGCGCGCAATCGGCGGCTGGCAATGACGCGGTCACCCGCCTCGTTGCGCTGATCGATGATTCGCTTTGCGTCCTTTGCCTCGTGCGCGCTGCGGAACACATGCATCAGGGGCGGGCTGAGACGCGATTGCTTGTTCGAATTCCGCATGAAGAGCCTCGCCTCGGAGCGCTAACCCTCCGGAAAATCGCATCGGGAACAGTGGGGACGCCATCTTCCTGGATGAGGAGTGGACGCCCAAGACCAGAGCGAGTGGATGGATCGCATGCACCCACTCGTCTCTTTGCTTCGCGAGATTGCCGAACTCTATTTCAGCAGATCGTTCTTCTGCAGGTTCCAGCCAAAGCCGAAGTTTCCCTGCCCAGCGCCGGTGTTGTCCTGTTTCGTATAGTTCGGCTTCACGACGACAAAGTGGAGCGTCGCCGACTCCATCGGGAGCTGTCCGCCGCCGCTTGCAGAGACCTGGTACGACGTGAGAACGACGTCCTCCAGATCGATGGTGTAGTAGGCGAGCTTGTCGGTCCCGGAAAGCTTGCACAGCGAGAGCTTTCCCTTCGGGATCGCATCGCCGGTGGCGACCCTTTTCATCAGCTCCGAGGACGCCTTGCACATATATTTGCTGATGGAGATATCGTGAATATGCCCCTTGCCGATGCTGTGACCGGTGCCGTGCCTGTACGAGCTGTTGTTGGTGGCGCCCCATGAAAAGGACTGGAGCTCGATGTGCTCGGAGTATTGGGAGTCCTGGGCTTCCCCCTTTATTCCTTCAAGCTCGAGAAACGCATAGATGTCGGCCATTTTAGTTCTCCATTGGTTGGCGGTTCAAACGAAGCTAGTTCTTTGCGACGGGCAGTCGCGAGACGAGCCGCAGGCCTATGTCCATGCCCTCAAGCTGGAAATGGGGCCGGAGCTCGAATGTTGCCGAGTAATATCCTGGGTTCTCCTCGTTCTCCGTGATGGAAATCTTCGCGCCGGCGAGGGGCCGGCGGCACTTTTGTCCCTCCGACGAGTTTCCCGGGTCGCCATCGACGTACTCGTTGATCCAGTTCATCAGCCAGCGCTGCAACTGTTCTTTCTCGTAGTAAGATCCCACCTTATCGCGCACCATCACCTTGAGGTAGTGCGCGAAACGGCAACAGGCGAACATGTAGGGCAGCCGCGAGGACAAATTGCTCGAGGCCGTTGCTTCCGGGTTGTTCTGATAGGCCTTCGGCTTGAACAGCGACTGAGCGCCAATGAATGTGGCGCGGTCGGTATTCTTGCGATGAATGAGCGGGATCAGACCCGACTTCGCCAATTCTGCTTCGCGGCGGTCGCTGATGGCGATTTCCGTCGGGCATTTCAGATCAACCCCGCCATCATCCGTCGGGAACGTATGCGTCGGCAGATCCTCGACCTCGCCGCCCGACTGGACACCGCGGATGCGCGCGCACCAGCCGTACTCCTTGAACGCGCGGTTGATGTTGGCGGCCATCGCGTAGGCCGCATTCATCCATGCGTATTTCTCACCCTTGTGGCCGTCGGTATCCTCTTCGAAGGCGAATTCCTCTACCGGCTCGGTCTTGGCTCCGTACGGGAGGCGAGCGAGCACACGCGGCATGCAGAGGCCGACATAGCGCGCGTCGTCGGAATCACGCAGCGATTTCCAGGCGGCGTATTCCGGCGTGTCGAACAGCTTGCTGAGATCGCGGGGATTCATCAATTCGTTCCATGAATCCATGCCCATCAGGGTGGAATCCGCGGCGGCGAAGAACGGCGCGTGCGCGGCACCTGCGATCTTGCTGAGGTCGCGCAGCAGCTGCACGTCCGTCGGCAGATGGCTGAAGCTGTAGTCGCCGATCAGGCAGCCGTAGGGCTGTCCGCCGAGCTGCCCGAACTCCTCTTCGTAGACCTTCTTGAACAGCGGGCTCTGGTCCCAGGCGGCGTTCGGATACAGCCGCAGATGCCGATACAGCTCGCTCTTCGAGACATTCATCACGCGAATCTTGAGCATTGCGTCGGTCTCGGACTGGAACACGAGATATTTCAGGCCGCGCCAGGCGCTCTCGATCTGTTGAAACTCCGGCGCATGCAGGATTTCGTTCATTTGCGCCGAAAGCTTCTTGTCCAGCTGCGCGATCATCTCCTCGATCGTGTCGAGCACGTCGGATTTGATGAGGCTGGTATCCGCAAGCGCCTGCTCGACCAGGGTCTTGACGGCATTGTCGAGTTCAGTCGCCGAGCGTTCGGTGCGCGGCTTGAAGCTTTGCTTCAACAGCGTTGCAAACTCGTCCGCATCCGGGGCTTGGGTCTGCACATCCTGCTGCTGGGAGCGGACTGTTTCGGTCGCCATGACAGAACTTTCCAGTATTGGGGGATGATTATATCGCGGACTATTTGTCGCCTTCGTCGGCTGGATCGACGGTGCGGTTCTTCAGCGCCAGCATCAGCTGCGGATCGGCCAGGAGCTTGCGCAGATGCGCCTCGGCGTGGACCTTGCCGTCCATGTAACGCAGCAGGTTCGCCAGTTGCTGTCTCGCCTCAAGCAACCTTGCAACCGCCGGAATTTGCTTCGCAACGGCGGCCGGCTCGAAATCCGCCATTTTGTCGAAGCGCAGCTGGACACCCATCTTCTCGCCGGAATTCTCAACGAGCTTGTTCTCCACCCGGAAACTGACGCCCGGCTGGATCGCCGCCATTCGTGCATCGAGATTGTCCATATCGAAATCGAGGAACTTGCGGTCGGGGATTTCGGCCTTCTCGACGCCTGGCGTATTGCCGGAGAGATCGGCCATGACGCCCATCACGAACGGGATCTCGACCTTCTCCTCGGCATTGGCCGGATTTTCGTAAGTGATGTGAACGCGCGGAGGACGATTCCGCCGAATGAATTTCTGACCGCTTTCCTTTGCCATGTGTTCTACCTAGCCGTTGGGTTCAAGCCGGCCGCCGACCTGAACGATTGCAATTGGACCAAGCTCTTTGCGCCGCGCGCCTTGAATGCCGTCGCGCCGCTAAATGAAGCATCTCATTTATCGGCGCCGACGGTTTTCAGCGCTGCCTTCGGAAGCACCTCCCTCAGCACGCCCATGAAATCCCGTTCGACAAGCGCGCGCGCGCGATCGCACAGCATCGGCACGGGACTGGAGGGTTCTGAGTGACGAAAAAATCGCTGGACCTGATCGAGCAGCGCGATCGCCTGCACGCGGGACTCGACGCGGTACGAAAGAAAATCGCCTGCAGATGGAGCAGGGGGCGTTGCCTGATCAGTGCCATCGGCGGACGGCAGCGCCTCCGACAGCTTCGAAAGCTTGCCGACCGGCAGTTCGAAGAACTGGTCTGCACCGATCTGAAAGGCCGCCTTCTCCATTTGGCTAGGCACCAGGATGGTCATGACCTCGAAGAAGGACTTGCCGACGAGCTGATGCGCCTGAAGCACCAGAGGCAGCATCGGGCTTGAGGGTTCGGAGCGGCTGTAATAGCCGGCGATCGCTGCCAGGGCCTGCTGGGCCTCCGCGAGCGAGGTCGGGGCGCGGACCGCGACTACTGCGGCGCCCGAGTCTTGCGCGCCCTGAGCGTCGTCCGCTTTCGCTGTGGAGGCTGCCGTCTTTTCTTCAAGCACCGCGCGAGGATCAACAAGCCCCTGCATCTTGACGACAAGCGCCGTCAGAGTCTCCAGACCGGCCGAACTGCCCTGTCTTGCAGAGACCTCGCGGATGCGGCCAAGGGATGTCTTGAGTATCGCTACGTGGGCGCGCGTTGCCGCCAGTACATCGAGCGGAGCATCCGCTATCGCCTCGATGAGCGCCGTCGATGGATGGCTCTGCTCGCCGGGACGGGGTTTCACTTCGCCGGACGCGATCATCCAGGCCCGATAGGTGACCGCTCCAATTCGGCGTCCTTCGCATAAGGGCGCATACTGGAGCGGGAACACGACGGTGGGGAGATCGAGCGCGCCAAGCGCGACGGCACGCGCGCCGAAATCGCCGTCGGCTGCGCGCGGATGGACATCGTCCCAGAACTTGTCGAGCCAGTGCGCAATGGCCGCAATCGCGACTGCGAAGCCGCCGAGGTCTCGATTGAGGATCAGGAGCTGCGCCCGCATGACGAGCAGGCGCAAGTCGCGGGTGCGTTCCCAGAGCGGAAGCATCGCTTCCACGTGACCGGGCAAATCGACGCTCGATCGATCAAACGGCTTCCCGTCTTCGCTGGAAAAGAACGAGCCCGGAAGAACGCCTTCCGCCTGGGCGAAGAAGTTCAGGTAATCGGCGTCGCCCGCAAGATCGAGATCTGGGCCGCAGGGATCGGCGCCCGACAACGGAACGCAGAGCGCGTCAACGTCAACGATACCCGGGGGTTGCGCGACCGTGTCCATCTGCGCCTCTGCCGAAATCGGGGGAGACGCGATCCGTGCTGCTGCGGAAGCCGGCATCGCTATCGTACCGTCATCTTCAAGAGCAGTTGAGAATGCGACTTCCGCCACCGCACGTCCTTAAATTCACGATAACCGATCTGTTGCAGCCACAGAGAGCACCGGCCCGCCGAATCCGTCGTCACGGGAGGAGAGCTTTGATGGCATGGCCGACGGACAGCTCACAGCGAGCAAGAGCGGACAGCAAATGAACATTCGAAAACTCCGCAATGCCCGGTCGATATTCCCAACGAGCCGATCCCGTCAACGCCGCGCAGCGGGTTCGCGTGACTTTGTCGCCCGAAGCCGAGTTTTTGTCGCCTCGATCCGGCTTTCGCTCGTCGCATTACATGGACCGTCATCATTGTGGATGTCGTTTTGAAGTTGAGCGGCGACGCGCGCTCGGCAGCAGGTTTGCGCACGCGACTAGGCTATCGAACTAAAACGCGGCGCGCGTCCTTTCATCGGATGATGCGCGGATACGAAAGCGAGGCAACGGGACGGTCTCTTTAGTCCGATCGGATGTCGCATCAGGCCAAGACACGCCTGCCCGGCAAGCGCTAACTTCCGAAGATTCGCCCGTCGTCGGTTTGCGCGGATGGAGATGCCGCCGTGACATCGCAGATGATTGTCGGGCGAACGCTCGATGCGATTGCCGCCTGTGGCGGAGCCGCGAAGTCGGATCTACATATGGGAGAAGAGATATGTCTACAAAGGATCAGACAGACGGCTTGACTGACAAGCAGCGGGCCGCGTTCGACAATTATACGGATTATTGTGCGAAGAACTATGACAAGCTGGCCGGCGCCATGCAATTGGGGTGCCTGGATCACGCCGCCACATTGGGCGTTATGGCAAAACAGAGACAGGCCCAACAGGACATGCTCGCGCTGGCGGGCTTGGCCCAGACCAGGCTTGAGGAGGTGGCGATCGTCAATGAGTGGGTTGGCCGTTGGCAAACCCAGGCCGCAGCAATGCTCGCTTCCTTTGTGAACGCGTCCTTTGGCTACGACATGATTTTGGGGCTCAAATCGGCAAAACCTGTAGAGTACAATGTCATTCTCGAGTTGGCGATTTGTCTGCTTCCGGAACTAAAGCCGTGTCAGCGAATCTTTCAGGGCTTGGCCAGTAGGGCGAAGGCGTCCGCAGACACTGCCGATGCGTTGGCTCAGATCGGGATTACGCTCGGCACGCCTACAACCCGGCTATACGAGCAATTTCCCCAGAATTTTCCTGTCCCAAAAACTCCCGAGATGCTTAACCTCCTCGACAGGCGGTCGAAGGATATAACCAACGTCGCTCGAGCAGGGGCGAAAAGCGGAGGTGGAAACATACTGGACGACGCTTCCGTCAGACTGAAATCGGGTTATCGGTCAAAGAATGAGATTTTCAAAAAGCTCGTTTCCCAAACGGTGACAAGCTTGCTTGCCGCGACCGCCGCTGTCAGCGATCTCAATACGAGAATTTTGAAGGAAAATGCCGCTAAGGCAAATCTTCCCAATCTGAGCAAGACCGACCTTCTCGCGGAAATCGGCAAGAACGACCCAGGACCTGTTTTGACGGCTGATAAATATGAGCTGCTTGCTGATCAGATTCTTTATCAGATGCTCAGGGCCTACATGCAGACATACGGCGAAATGAACCAGTGGGGCTATGACGCTGTAGACCGGACCTCCACGGGCTGGAAATCTTCATTTGTGTCGACAAGTACGTTTTCCGATGGTCTGGACAAGAAGGCGCCCGAGGAGATATTTGCTCGCTTCAATTCCAAGAAATGGAAAGGTGATCGGAACTTTCCTCCAATTGATAGTCTTGAGGATATGGTCGTGAAATGGAACCTGAAGGTTCAGCACCTTTATAACGATCCTCCGCTGACGAATGCCATTTGATGAAGAGGCATAGCGCCAGTCCCACTGATTGAGGCGTTGCGTTGTCGCGCAAAAAAGCAGCGGCGCCTCATGATGGATTGCTGCGTTTTGAGAAGGCCGCGGACAATGCCTCCTGTTGCGGCTGCGATGATCGACGTTGTCGCAATGCGTGCTCAATCATCCCTTCGACCGAAATTGCTTTGCGTCGGGTCGGAACGGCGCAGATCGGCATCCCCTGGTCCTGCAATCCGAAGGCGGGCACCGCGTAATGTCGTCGGGCGACTTTGTCGTTCGAGGCTGCTTTATTGTCGCCTTAATCCGAGCTTTGCCGGCGGCATTCTGAACAAGGTGCAGCTCTGATTTTTCTGTCGTTCTTGGATTGAACCGCGACGCGACCACAGGGGGTTGCAGTCTGCGGGCGAATTGGCATTCCACAAACATCGCACAGGCGTCGGATGGGAAAGCTCGATCAAGCCGCTCTGGCCGGGGCGCTCAAAACGTCGCTTGGCCCCGATGTTCTGCTGGTGACCGGATCTCTGTACAACGGCGACAACAAATATCCGTTTGACCTTCCCGGTAACAAGAATGCTTCGAAGCTGCTGCAATCCTGCCCCGCTCAGGGCATCCAGCTTGCGGAGGCCGGGCCCTGACTCTCACGCTGCAAATCGAGAATGAGGCGAGCCTGCCGGACGGCGGCCCGTTGAGCGTTTCGATCACGGGCAGGCGCGGCCTCGACATCGGGCGCGATCCCTACCTTGACTGGACGCTGCCGGACCCAAGCCGCTTCATTTCGGGCCGGCACTGCGAAGTGCGCTGGCGCGACGGCGCCTACTGGCTCCACGACATTTCGACCAACGGCACATTCATGAACGGTTCCGACGGCCGCCTCAAGGCGCCGCATCGATTGCGCAACGGCGACCGGTTTATCATCGGCCAATACATCATCGCCGCGACGCTCGAGGAGGAAATCGCCGAGCCGAGTGAGGCCGTCGCGCCGTCTTACGCGGCGCCTGCCGACGAGAACCTGTGGGATGCAGCGCCCGCCGCGGCGCCCATCGATCCGCGACAGCTGAAAGGCCCCCGGGACCTGGCCCCGGTGCGGCCGGACTTCCTCGATTGGGCCGCCGATGTACCGGTACCGATTGCGAAACCTGCCGCGCCGCCGACGGCACCGCGGCGGTCGGCGAGAGGTGAGCCCGCCGCCCTCAATGTCCAGCAGGACAGTTGGGCCGACGGTCCATCGCCGCCGCCTGCGCCGCAGCCAGAGATCATCCCGATGCCGATGCCGCGGCGTCCGGATGCCGGCGAAGCAAGACGGCCTCGCGTGGTCGCGGAGATCGATCCGCCGGCCAGTTCCCCGGTTTCGGCGAAGCTCGTCGCGGACGGCGACACAACGGCGAAATTTGCCCAGCTCGTCGCGCGCGGCGCCGGTCTGCCGCAAGACGCCTTCTCCGGCCGCGACCCGAGCGAACTGGCCGAGCAGCTCGGCCGGCTCTTGAAGCTTGCCACCGACAATGTGAGGCAATTGCTCGAGGCCCGTCAGCAGGCCAAACGTTTGGCGCGCAGCCCCAACCAGACGACGGTCCAGGCCGTCGATAATAATCCGCTCAAATTGACGCCGACCGCGGAAGACGCCCTTCGCATCATGTTCGGGGCCCAGGGCCGGAGCTATCTCGACGTCGAGGCAGCGTTTGCCCAGGCCTTCAATGATCTGAAGAGGCATCAGGTCAAGACCTACACGGCGATGCAGCGGGCCGTCGCGCTGTTGATGAAGGAGGTTGACCCCGCGGCGATCGAAGCCGCTTCGCCGTCCGATCGCGGTCTTGCGTCAATGATCGGTTCGCGCAAGGCGCAGCTATGGGACGTCTACGCGGCTCGCTGGCAGGCGCTGGCGCAGCGGCATGACAACGGAATGCTCGACACGTTCATGGATTACTTCGCGCGATGTTACGAAGGCGAATGAAGATGGGCTAGGTTTTCCGAAGTCAAATGTAATTTGAAATCATCCGCATAAACACGCGAAAGGTCGGCGCGCTCGCCGGCCATTCGAGAGATCGCAGCAATGTCCTGGTACACCAAGGTAGCCTGGTCGGAAGGTCTCTTCCTACGGCCGCATCATTTGCAGCAGAATGATCGCTATCACGAGCACCTGCTCGAATCCCGGGTGCGAGTCTCGACGCCGTACCCGTGGGGCTTTTCCGAGCTCGAGATCGATCGCGATCTGGCGCAGCAGAGCATATTCGCGCTGCGCCGCGCCGCCGGCACCATGCCGGACGGTACGCCTTTCAGCATTCCGGCGGACAGTCCGCTGCCTCCCGGGATTGCCGTGCCGGAGGCGGCGGCCGGCCAGATCGTCTGGCTCTCGATGCCGATGGCCGCCGCCAATACGCGCGAAACGGATAACCGCGAGGCGGAAAGCGCGGCACGCTATATCAACGGCGCCGAAACCTTCATCGATTCATCTTCGGAGTTGCGCGTCGAGGAGGAAATCGATCTTGCCTTTCCGCGCCTCGGCTTCGAGCTGCGCAAGACCGCCAAGCCCGGCTATGTCGGCCTTGGCATCGCCAGGATCACCGAAGTGCGGGACAAGACCATCGTCTTCGACGAAAAATACGTTCCCCCGGTGCTCGTGTGTCACGCCCATCCTGTCGTGGAGGGATGGATCGATCGGGCGATCGGCTGGATCGACAACAAGCTGGACGAGCTTGCGCGCTATGCGGCGGATCCGACCGCGGGCGGCGGACTGCAGAGCGTCGAGTATCTGGTGCTGCAATTGCTGAATCGGCACATCGCGGTGCTCAGGCACTTCCGGAACTCCAGCTACGTCCATCCCGAGCGCCTGTTCGAGGAATTCCTGAGGATCGTCGGCGAACTCGCCACCTTCGCAACCGCCGAGCGGCGGGCGCGCAACTATCCGCAGTACGATCAGGACGACCTGGAAAACGTTTTCGCACCCGTGATGCGCGACCTGCAGGATTTCCTGAGTGCGCAGCTTGGCCGACGCGCGATCCGGCTCGAAATCATCCAGTTGCGGCCCAACGCATTTTCGTCGCCGATACGCGACCGCTCGCTGTTCCGCAATGCCACGCTGGTCCTGGAAGTTGCGGCCCGACGTCCACTGGTCGAAATCCAGAACGACTTTCCGCACCTGTTCAAGGTCGGGCCCAACACGAAGATGAACGAGATCGTGCACGCCAACCTGCCGGGCGTGCCGCTGGTGCACCTGCCGACGCCGCCGCTGCATATCCGGGCCATCACCGATCACGTGTACTTCTACATGGATCGCAAATCGCCGCTTTGGTCCGAGTACAGCACGGCGGCATCGATCGGGATGCACTTCTCGGGCGACTGGCCCGAACTTGAACTGCACCTGTGGGCGATTCTGGAAGACCGCCAATGAACGACAAGGACAAGCCGGCAAATCCTTTCGGGCGGGTGGAGCGAACGGTCATCCGCCCCAATCCGGGTGGAAGGCTCCCAGCCGCGCCAGATCCCTATCCGCCGTCCGTCGACGCAGCGCGCGCGGCGTCGCGCGCGCCATATTCGCCGACGCCCGTTTCGACAAGCCCGTCGTCTGCCTATTCACCGCACGGGGCCGGCTATGCGCCCGCGCCCACCACCCAGCCGCAGGAGGAGTGGGTCTCGACACCGACAGCTCCGCTGCAGCCGCCCTCCACGGCGCCGGCCGGACCGATGCTGCGCGTCGACGAACTGGTCGCGCCCAATGCCAATCCGATCATGCGCGCCGCCGGGCCGCTGCTGCAATTGCTCGGCCGCCTGCGCGTCGCCCTGATGCGCGCGTCGTTCGCGCACCTGATGGAGCAGGTTGCCGATGCCGTGAAATTCTTCGAGACCGATATCCGGTCGGCGGGGATCTCCGAACATCAGGCCAACACCGCCAAATACATCCTGTGCGCGACAGCCGACGACATCGTGCAGCATATTCCGACGGAAGAGCGTCACGTCTGGACGCAATATTCGATGCTGAGCCGCTTCTTCGGCGAACGCGTCGGCGGCGTGCGGTTTTTCGAGATCCTCGACCATCTCAAGGTCGATCCGCTGGTCAACTATCCGGTGCTCGAGCTGCAGCACGCGTGCCTGGCACTTGGCTTCCAGGGCATGCACCGTGCAACGCCGAACGGCGTCGCCACCCTGCAGGTGGTTCAGCGCAACCTTTACGAAACGTTGCGCCGGGTTCGCCCGAAATCCAACGCGGACCTGTCGCCGCACTGGCGCGGTCAGGAGCTGGCCAACCGGCGGCTGCGAACGCGCGTGCCGGTGTGGATGGTCGCAGCGGTCAGCGCGGCGCTGCTGATGGCGGGCTATTTCATGCTGCGGGCGCTGCTTTCATCGCGTGCCGAGGACGCAGCCGCCGTGGCACTTGCGCTGCATCCCGGCGATCCCATTGAATTGAAGCGCCGCATCATCGCGCCGCCTCCGCCGCCCCCGCCGCCTCCTCCTCCCGAGCGCATCACCCAGCTGCAGCGGATTCGCAACGCGCTGGCGGCAGAAAAGACCGCTTGCGCCATGACCGCGGATCAGACCGGGAGCTTCATCATCATCCGCGTCTGCGATCTCATCCTGTTCGAGTCCGCAGAGGCCGTTGTCCTCGGCGCCTTCAAGCCGGTCGCGGCGCGCGTCGCCGCCACGCTGGACAAGGAGCCCGGGCACATCAAGATCGTGGGTCATACCGACAGTTCACCGATGAACACCGTGCGTTTTCCTTCCAATTTCGAACTCTCGGTCGAGCGCGCGAAGGCGGTCGCCGGCGTGCTCAAGCCGGGCCTCACCGATCCGAGCCGCGTCGACATCGAAGGCAAGGGCGCGGATGTGCCGATCGGCAACAACGCAACGCCGGAAGGGCGCGCCAAAAACCGGCGCGTCGAAATCTTCATCGAACGCAGCGAATAGCCGGACCGGGCAACATGCTTTCAAGGCAGATTATCAGAATCGTTTTGGTCGGCGTGGGGCTCTCCTCGCTCGCGGCCGTCGTCTATTTTGCCGGCCCGTTCATTGCCATCGGCGGCTGGCATCCGCTTCAAAATTATGTCGTTCGCGAGATTGTCGTTGTTCTTCTGGTCGCCGCCGCCGCCAGCGTTGCCGGCTTCGGCGTCTTCCAGCGTCGCAAGGCTTCAGGGCAAATCGCCGATGGCATCAGCAGCGCCGAACAGACGGTCAATGACGAGCCCGTGCTCAAGGAGCGCATGAAGGACGCGCTCACGACGCTGAAGTCCGCCAGCGGCAACAAGGCCGGCTATCTCTATGATCTGCCATGGTATGTCATCATCGGCCCGCCGGGCGCGGGCAAGACCACGGCGCTGGTGAATTCCGGTTTGAAGTTCCCGTTGGCGCGGGGGGCGACGCCGGCGGCGGTCGCGGGCGTCGGCGGCACACGCTACTGCGATTGGTGGTTCACGGAAGAGGCCGTTCTGATCGATACGGCAGGTCGCTACACGACGCAGGATTCCGACGCCAAAAGCGAAAAGGAAAGCTGGTTCTCGTTCCTCGACCTGTTGAAGAAAAACCGGCCGCGACAGCCGATCAACGGCGTCCTGGTCGCCATCAGCATCGAGGACATTCTCACTTTGTCGCGCCAGGATCTGGCCGCGCATGCGGACGCGATCCGCATGCGCTTGCTCGAACTGCACGCGCGGCTCAAGGTCAGTTTTCCGGTCTATGCGCTGTTCACCAAGGCCGACCTGGTCGCGGGCTTCACCGAATATTTCAGCTATCTCAACGAGGCCAGCCGGCGCCAGGTCTGGGGCGCAACGTTTCAAACCGCCGACAAGAACAAGAATCTGATTGGCGAGATTCCCCACGAATTCGATCTGCTGCTGGAACGCCTCAGCGAGGAAACCCTCGACCGGCTGCAGGATGAACCCGCTCCGCCGCACCGCGTCCAGCTGTTCGGCTTTGCGGCGCAGATGGCGCGGCTGAAATCGCAAATCCACGATTTTCTCAATCAGATCTTCGAGCCCACCCGCTATCACGTGAGCGCCAGCCTGCGCGGGTTCTATTTCACCTCTGGGACCCAGCAGGGCACGCCGATCGATCAGCTGATCGGGTCGCTAGTGCGAACCTTCGGCGCCGAGGAAGTCTCGGCCGGGTCCTATCACGGCTCCGGCAAGAGTTTCTTTCTCACCAACCTGATCACGAAGGTCATCATCGGTGAGGCCGACTGGGTCTCGACGGATCGCGGCGCGGTCCGGCGTGCACTGCTCATCAAGACCGCGGCGCTGTCGCTGATCGGTCTGTGTACGCTTGGACTGAGCGTGGCCTGGCTCACCAGCTACAAGAAGAATTCCGACCTGATCGAGCAGACCGTGCAGGTCGACGGCGACTACGCATCGGCCGGCGCGCCGCTGATCAAGCAGACCCTGATCGCCGATCGCGATCTCGACAAGGTCCTGCCGCTGCTGCATCGCCTGCGCAATGCGCCCGCCGGCTATGCGACGCGCGACAAGGCAGTGCCGCTGTCGGAACGCTACGGGCTCGGCCAGCACCAAAGGCTGTTGTCGGCGTCGGACGCGGCCTATCATACGGCGCTCGAACGCATGTTTCGTCCGCGTCTCTTGTACCGGCTGGAGGAGCAGCTCAACGACAAGATCAAGGAGCCGGCCTTCGTCTATGAAGCCCTGAAGGTCTATCTCATGCTCGGCGGCCAGCATCCGCCGGACAAGGCGTTGATCAAATCATGGATGCAGCGTGACTGGGCCGACAATCTCTATCCGGGTGCGGCCAACACCGAAGGCCGCCGGCTGCTGGAGGAGCATCTCAGCGCCATGTTCGATCTGGAAACCGAGCAGCCGCCGCTGGTCGAACTCGACGGCCGCCTGATCAGGGAGGCGCAGGTCTCGCTTGCACGCCTTAGCGTGGCGCAACGGGCCTATGAATTTCTGAAATCGGAAGCGCGCACCTCGACCGCGGGCGACTGGGTCGTGACGCGCAAGGGCGGACCGGATGTGTCCGTGGTGTTCGAGAGCGTGGCGGGGCAATCACTGGATAACGTCCGCGTTCCCGGCTTCTTCACCTACAACGGCTTCCAGCAGATGTTCATTGCCAAGCTGGGTGGACTCTCGGAGCGGATGAGCCGCGACCGCTGGGTGCTCGGCGACGCCGGGCAGCAGGCTGCGGTCGAGCAGCAATATGATGCCCTGTCCGGTGATCTCCTGAACATCTATACCAACGATTTTGCCATCTCGTGGCGCACGGCGCTGGGTAACCTTCACTTGAAAAAGCTGATGGCGGACAAGCCGAGATACGACGCGCTGCGCGCGCTGTCTGCGCCGACCTCGCCGCTGCGCCAGATTCTGGAGTCGATCCGCGACGAAACCGCGCTCACGAAGGAACGGCCAAAGCCCGCCAATGCGTCCGCACCGGCGGACGCGCTGGCGCGCCCGTCACCGGCGCTGTTCAACACCCAGGATGGCTCGCCCGGGGCGGCGATCGAAGCGATGTTCAGGCCCTTCCATTCGGTGCTGGAGGGTGACGCCACCCGCCGGCCGATCGATTCGGTGGTGGCCAACCTGAATGACATTGCCCAGAACCTCACCCTGATGGTCGAGAACCCGCAGATGACGGCGCAGGCGACCGCTTCGCTGCAGACGCAGGTCGCGGCACTCCGCAACAATGCCTCGCGCATGCCGCCGCCTTTCTCCGACATGTTGCGCGGTGCGGCGAGCGAGTTTGAAGGCGGCATCGCGGCATCGACGGCGGGAGAATTGCTGCAAACGTTGCGTGACCAGGTGACGGCGGTCTGCCAGCAGACGATCAGCAGTCGCTATCCCTTCGCGCGCGGCAGCAACCAGGAAGTGCCGCTTGGAGATTTCGCGCGGCTGTTCAGCCCGAGCGGCATTATCGACAAGTTCTTCACCCAGTTCCTTGCGCCCTATGCCGATACATCGCGCTCCGATTGGGCCTGGCGCAAGGACAGTCCAGTCGGCCGCTCGCTGTCCGCGGACACGCTGAAGCAGTTTCAGAATGCCGCCTTCATCCGCGACGCGTTCTTCCAGACCGGCGGGAGCCAGCCGGTCGTATCGTTCTCGATCAAGTCGCCACCGGCTGCCGGCCCCGGCGTCGAGATCAAGACGGAGATCGGAGGCACCGTCATCACAAGCCAGGGGCCAAGTGCGAGCGCATCGCTCTTTGGCTCAGCTTCGCCGCCGCCTCCAAGCGCGGCACCATCCACGGTGCAATGGCCCGGTCCGTCGACGCGCACCGCGATCTCGGTCAGCAACGGCGCCGGACCGCCCTCGGTGCTGGAGCGAACCGGTCCCTGGTCGCTGTTCCGGATGCTTGAAGCGGGTTCGCTGAGCGTAAAAGGCGACAGTGCGAGCGCCAGCTTCATCGTGGCCGGCCAGGAACTGAACTATCAGATCTCGACCGGGTCGGTCCGCAATCCGCTCAATCTGGTGCCTCTCAGGGAGTTCCGCTGCCCCAGCGGAATCTAGGCACGATCATGCGCTGCGGTCTGTTTGGAAAGCTCGGTGCCAAGCGCGACTTCATCGCGCTGGCGACGCCGCGAAGGTTTCTCGAAGCCTGGGAGCCATGGGTGCAGGCCTCGCTGTCGGCGAGCCGTCACCGGCTCGGCGAGCGATGGCAACAGGCGTTTCTGACCGCGCCGGTCTGGCGCTTCTGGCTTGGCGCCGATATCTGCGGCAGCACGGTCGCAGGCGCGATCATGTCGTCGCTCGACGGCATGGGACGCTACTATCCCCTCACGCTGCACGCCGTCGCGGACGCCGGTGCTCCGATCCTGCCTCCCGACCTCGATGCGATGGACGAGTGGTTTGGCATGGCCGAGAGCTTTCTGCTCTCGACCCTGGCGAAGGATATCAGCTTCGACGATATCGCGGCGGAATTGGAGGGCCTTGCTGTTCCACGGACGCGATCGGACGCGGCTACTGATGCGGGCATCGTGTCGCTCGGCGACGGCATGGCCGCGATGGCGATGACCGGGGCGGACTTCGCAACGAAATTATCGGTGCTACGTGCCGATAGCCCCGAGGTCTACGCCGCGGCGAGTTTCTGGTGGACGGCCGGCGGCGGCGATTTTCCTCCGCTGGCAATGAGTTGCCGTGGCCTGCCGCATCCATATCGCTATTCGACGTTGCTGACCGGAGATCTGGAGCAAACCGTTCAGGCGAGGTGAGATTCGCGAAATGCCCCTGTTCGAGTCGCGAAGCAAGGTGATATCGCCGTTGAGTTTCGACGTCGGCAGCGTGACGCACGCCGGCAGGGTGCGCGAGCGCAACGAGGATTCATGCCTGGTGCGCAGCGATACCGGCTTGTGGGCGGTGGCCGACGGCATGGGCGGCCACGAGGCGGGTGATCTGGCGAGCCGGATTCTGGTGGAAGCGCTCAACGCGATCGGGCAGCCCGAAGCAGCGCTCGATCTCCTGGAACAGTGCGAGACCCAGATCTTTCGCGCCAACCAGCGCATCATGGATTTGAGCCGCGCCCGCAGCGGCGCAACCATGGGCACCACCGCCGCCGTGCTGCTCGTCCGCGACAGGCACTATGCCTGCATCTGGGCCGGCGACAGCCGGATCTATCTGATCAGTCGCGGTGCGATCAGGCAGCTTTCCCGCGACCATACCGAAGTCGAGGAACTGGTCGCGGCCGGCACGCTGTCCCGCAAGGACGCCGAGAATTGGCCCAACAATGTGATCACGCGGGCGGTTGGCGTCGCCGAGGACCTGGAGCTCGAGATCGTTACCGGGCAGGTTGATCCGGGCGATATCTTTGTGATCTGCAGCGATGGCCTGACCAAGCACCTGCGCGACGACGAGATTCTTCAATATGCGGCGGATCGCAACGCGCGGGCGGCCTGCGAGACGATGCTTGAGCTGGCGCTGCAGCGCGGCGGCTTCGATAACGTCACGGTCGTCATTGTCCGTTCCTTGCCGGCGGTATCGCGCTCATCCGAGCCTACAAATACATTCGTCACGGACGGTGCAGAGCATGGCGGTCATGAATCCTAGGGAGCCGTTCCGGCCGGCCTATCGCGGCGTGGCGCCCGGCACGCGCCTGAACGGCATTTACGAAATCGATCAGATGATCGGCGCCGGCGGCATGGGCGAAGTCTACAAGTGTCACGAAATTCAGACCGGTGCCGCCGTGGCGATCAAGATGCTTCTGCCCGACATGGCGGACAACGACGCCGCGTTGGCGCTGTTCCGCAGGGAAGCGGCGGCGCTTCATCACCTGCTGCACGATGCCATCGTGCGCTACTTTCTTTTCTCGGTGGAGCCGAGCTTGCAACGGCCATATCTGGCCATGGAATTCGTCGACGGCCAATCGCTGTCGGACATCCTGGCGAGCGGTCCACTGACCTTCGAGGCGCTGGTGAAGTTGATGCGGCGCATTGCCTCCGGCCTTCAGGCGGCCCATGAGCGCGGCATCATTCATCGCGATGTGTCTCCCGACAATATCATCGTTCCCCTGGGCGATGTGACCAGAGCCAAGATCATCGATTTCGGCATCGCCCGTTCCACCCAGCTCGGCGATAAAACCATTATCGGCGCCGGCTTCGCCGGCAAGGACAACTATGTCTCGCCGGAGCAGGTCGGCCTGTACGGCAACGAGGTCACCGCGAAATCCGATATCTACAGCCTCGGCCTGTTGCTGTTCCATGCCTTGACCGGACGGAAGCTCGACATGGGCGGCAACCAGTTTCAACTGGTCGAGAAGCGCAGGCGGGTGCCCGATCTTGGCGGTGTCGACATGCGGATCCGTCCGTTGCTCGAACAGATGTTGCAGCCCGATCCGGCGAACCGGCCATCGATGGCTGATATCGCGGACTGGCGTATCGCGTCGTCGCCCCCGCGAGGTTTCGACCCGCTGCAGCGCGTCGAGCCTCCGCTCCCGCCGAAACCTGACATGCCGCAACGTGACTCGGCTGCGAAGTCAAACAGCCGTTCGGTCTGGCTGGTGGTCGCCGCCGGCGTTCTGGCGGCGGCGCTGGCCGGAGGAGGGGGGTATGCGTTCTACGCTTTGGTCTGGTCGGTACCCGTTGTCGTCAAGGCGCCGCCGCTGCCGGAGTTTGGCCAGATGTCCCAGGCTGCCTTGCCTCTGCCGAAGGCATCCCCGGCTTTCCCGGCAGCGCGGCCGACAGCACCTGCGCCGCCTGCCGGCGATGCGGCAAGCCGCGCCGATCGCGTCCGTCGATATGTCGAGCAGTATAACGGAGGCGACTGTTTCTTCATGCTTCCCGTCGCGCTCAGTTCGAACGCCGCGGTCATCGAGGGCTTTGGCGCATCGACGGCGCCGTTTGACGCGCTCGACAAGGCGTTCAGGCGCGATTTGGGGTTTGAAGCCTCGATCGGCGTCCGCCTGGTAACACAGGCCCAGTGTCCGGCGATCAAGTTTCTCGGCCAGCTCGGCGGCAACCAGGCGCGGGCGCCGAGGATCAACCTCAGCTCCGTCGAGGTCAGGAATGGAGAGACGCTGAACGGCACGATCGAGAATTTCGCCAATCGTGTTGTCGAATTGCTGCTGGTGAGCGATGGCGGAGAGGTGCAAAACGTGTCGTATTTGCTGAAGCCGGGCACCGATTCCCTGTCGTTCTCGCTGGAGATCCGGCGCAGCCGGGGAGGCGAGGGGCCGCAGCTGATCATGGCCGTGACGACGCCGCAGGTTCTGGATTCGCTCCGGCAGCCCAACCCCATGGCCGCCGACACCTTCTTCCTGCAGGCGATCAGCGAGGCCCAGCGCACGAATATGACGATCGCGACGGCGGCGCGTTACTTTCGTCTCAGGAACTGACCTCAAAACCGGCCGACGATCAGGATCTTCAAATCGCTGTCGGGCTTGAAGTCGTCGGCGGTGAATTCCAGCGCATTCGGCGCGGTTGGCTTCAGAGCGCCCGGGCAAAAGCTGACAAGGCGATCGCGGGCGCCGGGATCGATGGTCAGCTTGAACGAGCGGACCGGTCCGGCCCAGTTGGCGGCGGTCTTGAGCACGTAGTTGATGCGCCGTTCCGCAATCATGGACGTGTTGGCCGCGTCCCTGCCCGCACGCTTGTCGAGTGCCTCCAGGAACGCGTCGGAGATGCAATATTCCTTTCGATATCGTTCCATTTCGGACGAGAGCGATTTGTTGTAGCGGAAGATCCAGCGCAGGATCGTATCGGGGCTGGTGCCGACGAAGGGGCGGTACTGGTGCTCGATATTGACCTTGCGCTCCGGGGGAAACGTCTGCTGGCGGACGGCAGATGTTTTCGCGACCCAGGCGACGGCATAACGCTGCTGGCCTCTTTCGTTGGTGCCCGCAGGCATCAACAGGCCCTGGTCCAGGAGTTTGGTGCGCGTCGCTTCGGGCAGATCGGCTATTCGAATTTCGCGACTTCCAATCGGCAGCAGCGGTAACTTCAGTTGAGCGAGCAGGGCAGTGACATCCTTCTCGCCAACCGTCGCGCGCTGGTCGATCTTGAACTCCGCGCCTGCGCCGTCGATCCTGGTTTCAAAATCGACGAAATTGACCGGATCGCTCGAGGGAAGTGCGATGTTCTCCGCCTCCGAGAGGTCGATGTCAGGCAGCGGAAAGGCAACCGTCAGCGTGACGGGTTTTCGCAAGGGATTGGCGAACTGATAGCGCACGGTAACGCGGTCGAGCGATATCCGCAAATCCTCGCTCTCCATTGCGATGTCGTTGGTACGCACGAATTGCAGTCCGCCAATCGAAAGCTCCGCGGCGGAATCGTTGCAACGCGCCGGACAGATGGCCGCCAGCATAACGCCGCCAACAATGGCGATGGAATATGATTTCAGCCAGTCCATGACCGCCCCCTCCAAATCCCGCTCATGGCTGGATCGAATATGGCTTGATATCGAACGACCAATTGCTCGACTGCAGTTTGCCGGATCCGCTATCCGGCACACGCAATCCGCTCGTCCATCCCGCGAGGTAGCTGATGATCTCTGTTTCTGTTCGTGGCTTCAGCGCGTCGTCGGGCAGGTCGAGAAGCTGGACCCTGCGGTCGCTGAGAATGGCGACAACCGCCGCCTCTCCGGCCGGAGGTGTTATGATGTATTCGTAGCCGCGCTTCTGCGCCGCCGGGTTCGGTATCACCAGCGGCTCGCCCGGCCGCAGGAAGTTCGCCGCAGCTTGTTCGGATTGAACGATCATTTCGGGACTCGGAAAAATCTGGGACATTTTCCCGCCGGCGTCGATATCGACCAGCAGCAGATAGCCCGGCTTTTTGGTCGTCACCCGAAACGAAATTTTGGTGCCGACGCTGACGGACCGATCAGGGCTCATGTGCAGCGACACGTTCGCCGTATTCGGGATATTGGCCAGGGCATTGGTCCGATCGGACGCCTTTTGCGCGACTGCCGCAGAACCTCCGGCCTGCATCAGCAGCACGCCGAGACACCAGCCCGTGATCAATCTGTTCGACAACATCAAGGTCTCTCGCCACAGGAAGGGTCAGGGTGCGGTGAAAAATCCGACCGAGCCGATGCGCGCATCGGGCGGCATATATCGCGCCAGGCTCTTGACGACCTCTCCGGAGGCGCGCCGGCGGTTGAGTTGCTGAAGCACCTTCTCCAGGTCGACCATGCGCTGCTGCGACGTCACCGCGACGATCTGCTCGGCGCCAAACGGTTCGCGCACGCGCAGCGGTAGCCGCAGGTCGGCCGACCTCGCCGCCGGCGCATCGGAGCCGACCGGATACAGCATCTGAATCGTGCCGTCGCCGGAAACGTTGAACAGCACCACCGAGCGCCCCGCCACCTCCGACAGGTCGATATCGACCGTCTGACTGTTACGGTGCAGCCGGTCATCCGGCGATACACGCATGACCTGGGGCGACTGCGTGGCCATGCTTTTGAGAGCGCGGATCGCCGCGGTCCTGTCGATGACGGTGGGAAGATCGGAGAGGTCGACGCGAAAGGCGATGATGTCGCCCCAGGCGATGACGTCATGCGACACCGGGTCCCAGATCAAATCCGGATTGTCCGTTGGCTGCACGGCGCGAAACGTCGAATCGCCGAGTTTCAGGCTGGCAAAGTAATTGGTCTTGCCGTCCAGCGCCGCCAGCCGGATCGGCGCGGCGGTCCGTTCGGCGATCGGCGGATTCGGGCCCGGCGACAGGATTGGTGCGATGCTGCCGGCCGCAAGGCTCACCGCCGCCGGCGGTACGGGCGCGGCTGACGCGGCCGGCGCTGGCGGACGGCCTTCGATCGGCCCCTGGATCAGCGTCACGCCACGCGTCAGGTCGAACGCGACATCGATGTCGGGCGGCCGGTTCGGCGAGGCCATGGTGACGACGTTCTGTCGCTGATCGGACAACTGGTACACGACCTGCCTGATATTGGCGAACAGCTCCTTGAGCGTCACCTTGCCATCGTGATCGGTATCGGCATTGCCTTCGATGGCCCGGGCAAAGGCGTAGCTCAACGCGCCTCGCAATCCGTCGATGCCGGGAATGCGGACTTCCGGGGCCTTGGTGCTGCGATCGACTGCGGCGAGAAACGCGGTGCGATCGAGATCGAGCTCCGAGCGCGGGTCGCCCTGGTCCGAAACCGGTTTCAATTCGTCAACCGACAGGGTGTAGCGTGGAATCTGCCGGAAGCTCATTTCGGCCGCACGCGGATCGATGTCGCGCACCATGCCGCCGCCGTGACACGTATCCGCGACGAAAATGACCTTGGCTCCGCGCAACTCGAATTGCCTGATGAAGTGATTGAATTCGCTGCCGAGGATGCGTTGCTGCGAGCCCGCTGGCGTCGGCTCGAAGTCGGGCAGCAGGAAGACGTCCTCCATGCCATCGGGCTGCGATCCCTTGATGTGTTCGGGCTCTTGCGATCCGTGCCCGGCGATCGACATGATCACGGTATCGTTGGGCCTGGTACGCTCGACCAGCGCGCTGATCTCGCGCAGCACGCTCGAGCGGTCGGCCCGCGCGTCGATCAGGGCTGTCACGTCCAAAACACCCATCGTCCTCAGGCTTGTGTCGATGTCGCGGGCGTCCGCTGTGGCGCCCTTCAATTTTCTGAAATGCTGATAGTCATCAACGCCGATCACCAGCGCGCGAACCTCGCCGCCGTCGGGATTGCGAAGCTGCAGCGCGCTTGCTGCGCGAGCGCTGTCGAAATGAAGGCTCGATGCGGAAATCAGGGCGAAGGCGAATATAATCTTCCAGCGCGGCATTCTCATGCAAACATGTTCCTTACGAGCCTCACCGCTTTGCCGTACCTTGCTTTTTCGCGGACGCGGTCGGCGATTCCGTTTCCAGATAGGCGCTCTCCGAAACCGCCGTCTGGTCGTCAGCCAGGCCGCGGAATCGCACCGGCACATAACCGCGTTCCAGCAGCGAGCCGAGCGGATAGACATTGCGGCAGACGCGACCGTTGCAGCCGCCGGTCGACGACTCCATCACTTCGGCCTTGCGATCCGGGGTGAAGCGCAGGAACAGCATGACGTGCGACCCCGGCTTGTTCAGCGCGTCGCCGGGTTTCAGATCCCAGGGGTTCTCCACCCTCTTCGCGATCGCCGGAATCGCCGATGTGGTGTAGTGAACGGACAGACCCCACGCGGCGCTCACAAATGCCGAACAGTCCACGCCTGCAACGTCGCTTCGTGGTTCGTTGCGCGTGCAGACGTTTCCGGCCTTGGTTCCGGCTTCGATGCGCTGGCGGAAATTGGCAAGCGAGCCGTGGCAACCCCAGCAATAGGGCACGCCGCGGACCTCCTGATTGACCTTGCCCTGCAGATACCAGGGGCGGCGAATCCGGTTGTAGCCGGAGCAGGCCATGTCCGGATCGGCACCGTAATTTGCCGGCGTCAGCATCCATTGTATCCCTTCGAAAGCGAACGCGGTTTCGATGACCTGCTGTCGATTGGAGGGCCGCACTGCCGCGACGGCGTTGATCGTGGTGTCCAGTTTTGGATCGGTCTCCGGCTCGTACAGATTCTTGGGCGTTGCGCGGGGCTGGCGCGGATCGACCACCGAGGCATTGACAAGCGGACGGAAGCCGACGCCTACAACGTCGATGGCGTCCGCCCTGGTGCGCAGGAAATAAACGTCGCCATCGCCGGAGATGGTCACGAAGCGCCGGGTCAGCGGAGTATTTTCCAGAGGCAGCTCATACATTCCTTCGAGCTTGCCGTTCGACGCGTAGCGCGCCACGAAGGTCGAGGCTCGCCGTCCCGAATCCGGAATATTCTCGCCCAGGACATAGAAGCGATCGCTGTTGTCGATTTCGAGAAATTCGACGGTGCCGAGCCTGTTCGGCACGTGCAGGCTCAGCTGGGCGATCGTCTCGTTGTTGTCCATGGTTTCGACCTCGATGCGAACGTTGTTGTCGCTCTTGGTCGGGATCACGTCCGCTATGATCGATCCCTTGCCGCGGGACGCGATATATTGTCGGTCGGGTTGCCGGCCTTGCTTGATGGTCGCGGCGCGGGTGTTTTGATCGAGCAGATCACTTGCGCTTCCAGATGGCTGCGAGCCCATCTGCGCGAAAGCCGAGATGGCGAATTGATCGTCGGCGCCCCGCGTGTGCACTTCCTCGAGCTGAACCTCGCCGTTGTCGACGCCGCGGGTGGATTGGTCGTCAGGCGCCTTGAGCGTGCGGATCGAGCCATCCCAGACAAGGATATCGCTCTTGCGGACGACGAGATCGGTTGGCTGGACATCCGAGGGCATCTTCAGGATGCTCGGATCGCCAGCAGGTTGCTTCGGATCGAACCTGAGAATGCGGCCGTTGATCTGATCGAGCACGAACAGGTTGCCCTGCGCGTCGGACGTGAGCGCCTGCGGGCCGGTCAGTTCGACGTCCTGGCCGGCGGGGGCGATGCCGACCGTCGTTGAGGCGGTGCCTGCGGAGAACTGTCGCACCACGGTTTCCGACGCCGCGGCCGTCCCTGCGAAGGCGGCAGCCCATCCCAGCATGACGGTCCGAAGCAGCCACTTCTGACGGTACATGTTCGCCTCAATATTCAACAAACCAAACCGAACGGCGGGGGATATTCTCCGGCCGCCGTCAAAGCAATCTCCGCCCGATCAAGCGCGGATCAACGGCAGACCTCGCCGAGACCACTGCTCGCCCGGGGTGCGTTGATGCCGAGGCTCTCGATATGGCAGCCGCGCGTGACCGGACGGCAGATGTGATCGTCGCAAAAGATCTGGCCTGATCCCTGGGCCTGCGAGCGCCTCGGGGCGATCGGCAGCCGCGGCGGAACAGCGAGGCCGGTGTCGTAACCCGGAATGCGGTAGGGTGGCGCCTCGAACGGCACGCGGTCGAAGCGGTCTTCGCGATCCTGACGTGCCATGCGCCCGCGACGGTCGCGACGGTTGTCGTCATCGCGCCTGGCGGTGTCTTTCGCCCTCGCACGGCGCTTCTCGCATTCATTGCCTTCATTGACGAAGGAGCCTTCGGCGCAGACGATCCTGCTGCATTGGTCGCCGTCGGACTTGAAGCCATGCTCGCAGGTCAGCGGACAGACCCGCGCCGGCCTGAGCTTGATGGCATCGAGCGCATCGGTACTTGCAAGCTTGACGTCCAGGTTCGTGCCGGCGTGCCTGTTGAACAACGCCAGCGAACGCTGCGATGCCTTGTCCCATTCGCCATCGGCGGCTGCGGCCAGACAGCCGACGCGACGCAGCTCGGTCTGGACCGATTTCACGAGGTCGACCGGCGACGGTCCGTCGGTCAGCGCTGCAAGGCGCGATCCTTGCTTGCTCTCGGCTACCAGCGGGCCGGGGAGAGGACCGTCCGCGGACGCATCGACCGAGGCCATTTTGTTTTCGGGATCCTTGTTGTTTTCCGCAGGCCTGCGCGTCGGCGGGCGTATCGGTCGCGAACTGTCTCCGTTCCGGCTCAGCGATTTGCGCCGGCACGGCCGGTTTGGAGTCTTCGGCGGCGAGCCCGGCCTTCCCGGTCGCCGCAACAGGGGGCAGCTCCGCAATTTTGCCGAGCTGAAGCCTGGCGAGATTGGCGTAATAGCCGTCAGGATGCTGGGCGAGGAAGGCATTCAATGCGTCCTTGTTGCCAAGCTGCAATGCCAGCTCGAGATCCCGGCGGACCTCCGACTGCGGCGCGTCTGCTGGCGTCGATGCAACTGGCCTGGCGGCTACCAGCGCGACATCGGCACCGCCGAGCGAGCCATAAACGTAGGGCTCCTGCCGACTGCCGGTGGCCTCCATGACGTCGTCGCGAATGAATCCAAAGGCCTTGCGCAGATCCAGCCCCGGCAGCGCAATATACTTCACCAGTGCGGTGGCATACGGGCTGTTGCTGGCTGCGCCGTCGAGCGCCGTGAAGCCGGCCTTGGCGGCAAAGGCGACCAGCGTGTTGGTCGTCGTCGGCTCGACCCTGGCGAGGCCACGGCCTACAGACCTTGAACTGACCGTCCGCTTCATCGCGTCGGCGAAAGGATTGTTGCGGCACGCATCGACGATCACCAGTCGCAGAAGTCTCGCCGGCTCGATCGCGAGCAGGATGCGATCAAGCGAAAATCCCTCGTCATAGATGTCCGTATCACGCTCCAGCTTGGCGTCGGTCGGGAGCAGGTAATTCGTACCGTCCATCTCGATGCCGTGACCCGCGTAATAGATAATGGCTATGTCGGCGTCGCGCGCTTGATCGGCGAAATCCCGCAGCGCCCGGCGCATGTCCGCCGCCCGAAGGTCGAGTTTTGATTCGACGAGGTCGAAGCCCGCGCCTTTCAGGGTTTGAGCCACGGCGGCGGCGTCATTCGCCGGATTCGGAAGCGCTGCCGCGCCTTTATAGTTGGAATTGCCGATCACAAGCGCCACGCGCTTCTCGGCCGAAGCCGGCCGACAAGCCAGCAGGAGCGCAGCCAAAAGAAAAAACATGCAAAGAGAATTCATGACGAAACGTCCAAAACAACCATGGCGTTCGCCACGCGCCATGGCGCCGGATAGCCGGAATTCGCCCGAAGTTTCCAAGTGCGCTTCCAGGTGCGATCGGACCCAAGCCCCTGCTTTTCACTGATCGCTCGGAAAAATACTGTGGCTTGCTTGTGTCGATTGCAATCGCGGGCTTTTGGCTTATCGCGACAATCACTCATACAATTGCGAACAGCGAGTCATCCGGTTCGGCACTTCTCTCGCCCGACCCGCGGCAAAGGCGGGACGCTTTCTCCAGTCCTGCCGCGCAGAAAATCCGGACGTGCGCTCGCTCACGGTTCGAAAAATCGGCTGCGCCTAAAAACTAATTTCGTGAGCCGATTCAATCTGCTTTGGCCGGTCCAGTCCCTTTACGTGAAAATTTCGCTTCCGTTTTTCAGAAATATGTGCTTATCTCCCCGCATCCCGATCCCTCAAGAGGGGCGCTTCGGCCAATCGTCACGAACGTTGGGTGCGGGATGCGATGGACGTTTTGGCGCGCACATGACGAAGCGCGCTGATGCGGACGGCGAAAACGTGTGGTCCTGATCTCCCGACGCTGGGATCAAGTTTGTCGAGTTGGCGATGTCGGCCCTACGGGCCGGACACGCCGTGATCGGCAAGCGACGGTGGCTATCAAAGCCCGGACACCGGGGAGAGCGCGCTATAAGTCGTAAACCGTCGCGCAGGGAGCGCCGGAATGTTCGGCGTACCTGTGGTGACTAACTCGTGTGTTTTCTATTCTACACACGAGGCTGCGGGTGCGGCTTGCATCCGGTGCTCCCTGCGCCCTCTTTTCTCTGAGGGTGATAGCTGCAGCAAGACTCGGGCGCAAATCACGCCGCGGGATCGCAGTTCGCTGTCTTTTGGTTGTTTGACATTCGAAAAGACCACCAGCCGCCGCTGAATGCGCCAGCTATGGCGTGAACAGAATGCCGGGCGTCCAGCTCAGAGCGAGACGCTGTCCCACAAGGATCTCATCGGGCGACATTTTTGATGCAACCGCGTCGCGAAATCTCGCATAGGCATCCCGCTCGCGTCCGACCGTGCGCGCCGCCGCAAGGTCGAGCCATTTATAAGCCTGGATGAAGTCCTGATGCGTGCCATGACCTTTGTCATACATCAGTCCGAGCATGGCCTGGGCGAATGGGTTGCCCTGAACGGCGGCACGGCAATAGAGGTCGAAGGCTGCGTCATAGGCCTGCGGTGCGCCGAAGCCATGCTCGTACATGAAGCCGAGCAAGCCAAGCGCCCTCGGGTTTCCGCTCGCCGCCAAAGGAGAGAGCTCCCGCGCCGCGCGGATATAGTCGCCGCGGTTGAAGGCCGCCGTGCCGCGGGCGAGTGCATCGGCGTGGGCGCTCGGCGCGACCGCAATGCCAAGCACGGCGGCAAGCAGCATCGCACGGAGGTGGGCGCGAACGCACCGCGCCATCACGCGGATGTCAATGGAAGCTCGTGGTGATTGGCGCATTGGTCGTCGTCGTGGCGATGTTTCCGCGCAATTTCGATCGAAGCTCTTCGGCGACGGTATGCGCGTCCGATCCGTCGCGGATGATTTGTGGGCGAATGAAGATGATCAATTCGGTGCGCTTGGTGGCATTGGCCTGGTGACCGAACGCATCGCCAAGGACCGGGATCTGGTCAAACACAGGTAACGCGTCGCGCGCGCCGTTCTGCTGTTCGCTGATCAGGCCGGCGAGCAGCACGGTCTGGCCGGTCGCAACCGAGATCGAACTCTTGACCCGCCGCTCCGACACCGTCGGCGTCAGGCTGTTGGCGCTGGTCGCAGGCACGTTGCTGATCTCCTGCTCGATATCGAGCCGGACGGTGCCGTTGACGCTGATGCGCGGCGAAACGCGCAGGATGATGCCGGTGTTGCGATAGTCGATCGTGTTGACCACCGTGTTGCTCGTGGTCAGCACCGTGGCGCTTCCGGTCGAGACCGGTACCACGTCGCCGACCTGCAGCGTCGCCACCTGGTTGTTGATGACGACCAGCGACGGATTGGACAGCACCTTGACGCTGGTGACCGAATGCAAAGCGTCCAGGATGAAGCTCGGCTGGGTTTCCGATCCGACCAGGAAGTTGAATCCGGGAAAGGCGCGGTTGATGAAGGCGTTGGTAACCGATCCGGCGACCGTGGCGGCGCCGGTGGCGGCGTCAACGGTGGTGGCCGGCGCGGTGGCGGCCTGGGTATTGAGGATGGAGCCGCTGTTCGGCCGCAATCCGATATTCTGGCCGGTCAGATAGGACTGCACGCCATAGGACAGGGAGTTGTTGAGCGTGACCTCGGCGATGGTCGCGTCGATCGCGACCTGGAGCTGCGGCTGATCGATTTGCAGCAGGGTCGTCTCGATGATGCGATAGTTCGCCTGATCGGCATAAATCAAAAGCGAATTGTTGACGGTGTCGGGCGTGATCCTCACGTCCTGCAACACCGGCTGGCCGCTGCCGGAAGTGGAAAGGCGGCCGCCGTCGGCCGCGTTGGTGTTTGTGCCGTTTGCCGCCGCGGTTTGCGTTCCGAACCCTCCCGTTCCGAGCCCTCCCGGCGCGCCGGTCGCAGTGGTGCCGCGTCCGGCAAACCCGCCGTTGGTAGTCGGCGAATTTGCGTTGAGCGACAACCGATCGGCGCTCGATGAGCTCAACGAGCCGGATCCGGGCGCAACCTGATTGTCGGGGCTGTCGAGCAGGTTTGAGGACCCGCCGCCCAGGAACATGTCGGTCAACACGCGCGCCATCTGGCGGGCATCGCCATATTTTACCCGATAGACGTGAACGCTGGTCCGCGCGGTGTCGGCGCGATCGAGCCGCTTGATCCAGGTCGACGCCGTGCGCAGCATGTCCGGACGCTTGGTCACGACCATGATGGCGTTGAGACGCGCAACAGCCTGGAACTTGATGACGTTCTGGCTCAGGCCGTTCTCGCCGGAATCGACGATCTTCTCCAGCTCCGCGATGATCGGGGCCGGTGAGCCGCTCGAAATCGGGAAGATGCCGACCGACTGCCCGCGCATCCAATCGACGTCGAAACTCAATACGGTGTCGACGGCGGTCCTGCGTTCGGCGCCGGTGCCCTGGATCAGCAGGAGATTGCGTGTCGTGTCGGCGCGCACGCTGCCGGCTCGGGTGGCAAAACTGTCCATCAGCTTCAGGAGCGTTTGCGCCGAGACATATTGCAAGGGCACGACCGAGACGCCGTAGCCCGCCTCGGGATTGGCCGCGGCGGCATCGACCCGCCCGGCGCCGACCGCATCGCCGAGCGGCGTAAGCCGATAGCCCGACGTGTCATGCAGCAGCACGACCCCGCTCAGTCGCAGCGCATTCTCCAACACGAACACGATATCGGATTTCGGCACCGGCCGCACCGAAACCAGGCTGACCGTGCCTTGCACCCGGGGATCGATGGTGTAGCCGGTGTGCAGGATGTCGCCGAGCACCACCTTGGCCACGGTGGCGACCGGCGTATTCTCGAAGTTGAGATCGAAGCCGTTGCCGCTGGCCGTGGTCTGCAGACGGTCGTCGGAAACCGCGGTGATGTCCGCGCCCTCGTAAACCGCGCCACCTCCGTTGCGATTCTGGCCGTAGCCTCCCGCTGTTGCGCCTACCGGCTGCGGCTGCCGAGGCAGCAGGTCCAGCGAACGTACCTTGTCGGAGATATCGAGCTGCGAGCCCTCTACGCTTGAGCCGACAGTGGCCAAGTTGCAGGAACTCAATAGCGCCAGCGAGGCAAGCACGAAGGCAGCACATGCGCTGCGGCGGATCACAGGGTACCGGCCTAACCTGCCGACGCGTACCATTTTTTTCTGCCATAAATAAAGTGTAGGCGTCGCAGATCGCTCGCGACGCTGCACCAAAAGCGCGGGTGCGCATACTTAACGAGGGAACATGACAGAAATAAATTGGTTACATGATCCGCGATAAGGTAATGGCGCATCGTTGATTTCGGAACACACCCCCGATTTATTCCGCGCAAGAAATCGATGACTTAAAATTTTTTTGAGTGGCCGCTCGACGGCTCGCTTCGCACGACTGTCACACTTCGGATCAATAACAGCTTGGTTGCCGGCAACACGCTCCGCCACACCGCGATGGCCCGCGAGGCGCCGGCCGGTCCTGATGAAAAACGCGACCGGGAAAGCCGATGGCTGGCGATTTGTCTTCGCAGTTCGTGGAACATCTTCGTCAAAGCAAGTTTTTGACGGCGACGGGCGAACGCGGTGATGCGTCCGGGCAGGGTGCGGATCGCCGCCGGGAAAAGCTTTGGGAGCTGGTCGAACTGTCGGCTGGCGAGTTCGCCGATGAAGCCGCGCGCTTCTGTCGGCTGGAGCGCGTCGGTCTGCCGGACATGATGTCGGCCACTCCCCTGGTCGCGTTGTTTTCGCAGCGCTTTTTGCGCGAAACCGTGGTCTTCCCCTATCGGTCGCAAGACGGTCAGGCCACAATTGCGGTCGCCGACCCGACCGATCAGGCCGCCCAGCGGGCCGCACAGATCGTGCTCGGTGAAGGCGTCACCATCACCATCGCAACGGCGGAGGATCTTGCCGTCGTCCTCGCCGAACGGCTCGACGAAGGTGAAGGCGACGCTGCCAATGGCGCAGCGGCCGAACTGCGGGAAGACGACATCGAAAGCCTGCGCGACCTCGCAAGCGGCGCGCCGGTCGTGCGCGCCGTCAACGATCTGCTTGAAAAGGCAGTCGAATTGCGAGCCAGCGATATTCACATCGAGCCGTTTGCGACCGGCCTCGTGGTGCGGCTGCGGGTCGACGGCCTGTTGCGGCCTGTGACCGCGCTGGCCGGCGTGTTGCCGCAGGCGGTGATCTCCCGCATCAAGATCGTGGCCAACCTCAATATTGCGGAGCGGCGTCTGCCGCAGGACGGCGCGGCGCGGCTGCGGGCAGGGCGCACCGACATCGATATCCGCGTGGCGATCATGCCGACGCAGCACGGTGAATCCGCCGTCATCCGTATCCTGCCCAAGGATCGCGGGCTGCTGGTCGTTGAAAAGCTAGGATTTTCAACGCGAGACGAAACGACCCTGCGACGGTTGTTGAAGCTGCCGCACGGCATGATCGTCATCACCGGCCCGACCGGCAGCGGCAAGACCACGACGCTCGCCACCATCCTCTCGATCCTGAACGAGCCGGTCCGCAAGATCCTGACCATCGAAGACCCGGTCGAATATGAAATCCCCGGCATCAATCAATCCCAGATCAAGCCGGGCATCGGCTTGACCTTCGCGGCCGCCCTTCGCTCCTTCGTGCGACAGGACCCTGACGTGATCATGGTTGGCGAAATCCGCGATTCCGAGACGGCCCATGTCGCGGTCCACGCCGCCCTGACCGGGCATCTGGTGTTGACGACGCTGCACACGGAAACCGCGGCTGCTGCGGTGCCGCGCCTGCTCGATCTCGGCGTCGAAGGCTACCTGCTGCGCTCGGTGCTGCGCGCGGTAATCGCGCAGCGTCTGGTCCGCCAGCTGTGCGAACGCTGCAAGTCGCAGCGCATGCTGGGCGAAGCCGATTTTGAAGAGGATCCGAGGCTTGCAGCCTTTGGCTTCCGCTGCGGCGAAGCGATCCAGGAGCCGCGCGGCTGCGAGCGATGCGGCAATATCGGTTATCGGGGTCGGCTCGGCGTATTCGAGCTGCTGGAGCTGTCCGGAGAGATCAGGGACATGATCGGAGAGAAGACCGACGGCCTGAAGATCGACCAGATGGTAATCCGGGCCGGCATGACGACGATGCTCGATGACGGCATCGCCAAATGCCGCGCCGGCCTGACATCGCCCGCCGAAATTCTCCGTGTCACGACCTTGCGGTGAATGAAGTGCCCAATTTCCGCTACCGAGCCCTTACCCAGAACGGCGAAATCGTGAACGGCACGATCTCGGCGCCGACCTCGGCCGAGGTGGCGCGCCGGATCGAATATCTCCGGTTGCTGCCGATCGAGACGGTCGAAGACGGCAGGGCGAGCTTTGGGCAAAGCCGCTATGGATGGTTCGGACGGCCGACCGCCGCCGAAATCACGACATTCACGCGCGACCTGGCACTGCTGCTGAAAGCCGGTGCGCGTCTCAACGATGCGCTGGAACTGCTGACCGGTGACTCCGATGTCGGGCGGATGCGTCCGGTGGTCGCCAAGCTACGAGCCGCGATCCTTGCCGGCGAAAGCTTTGCCGACGCGGTAGCCGGTCATCCGGCGTTGTTTCCGCCGATGTATGGTGCGCTGGTGCGCGTGGGTGAAGTCTCCGGTACGCTGGATCAGGTGCTCGAGATGCTTGGAGCGGAGCGGTCGCGGTCCGAGCTGATGCGCCGCAAGCTTACCGACGCCATGCAATATCCGGCTTTCGTGCTGGTCGCAGCGACCGGCGTGATGCTGTTCTTCATCCTATTCGTGCTGCCGCAGTTTTCGACCGTGCTGCAGGATTTCGGCACGAAATCGGACACGGCGCTTGGTGCTTTCATCAAGCTGTCGGAGTTCCTGCGCGCCAACGCCACCGCCTCCATGCTGACATCGGCGGCGGTCATCGCCGGGGCCTGGTGGCTGTTGCGCCGCCGCTCGACCCGCGCGGCGATCCTCACCGGACTGTCGCGCACGCCCGGCATCGGCAGCGTCTTTCAATATTACCGGACCAGCCTGTTCTGCCGGAATCTCGGCGTGCTGCTCGGCGCCGGCGTCAACCTGACGGCGACGCTGCGCATCCTGGTCGACATCATGGCGACGACGGGGAGCGAGGAAGACTGGGCTGCGGCGGCGGATCGCGTCCGCCATGGCGGCAAGCTGTCCGACACCCTCTCGGTCGCGAACAGCCTGCCGCCGATGGCGGTGCGCATGCTGCGGCTGGGCGAGGAAACCGGGCAATTGCCGACGCTCGCGGGCCGTGTCGCGGAATTCTACGAGGCAAAGCTGCAGCGCAGCCTCGACCGTATCGTCGGTATCGTCGGGCCACTCGCGATTGTCTCAATCAGCACAGTCGTGGGTGGACTGATCGTATCGGTCATGACCGCCCTGTTGTCGGTCACGCAATTGGTTGGTTAGAAAGGTGGGTTCATCATGATGTCGTTCAAAGCCGTCAGTGGATGGCTGTTCGACCGCTCCGGAAACGGCGCGGCGCGGGAAAAGGGGCGCGCGCATGGCAGCGAGGCCGGCTTCACGCTGGTCGAGATGCTGGTGGTGATCGCGATCATCGGCCTCATCATGGGACTGATCGGCCCGCGCGTCCTCAATTATCTGAGCGAGTCCAAGGTCAAGGCGGCCAAGATCCAGATCCAGAGTTTTGCCAGCGCGCTCGATTTGTTTTATCTCGACGCGGGCCGCTTTCCATCGACCTCGGAAGGACTGGCCGCGCTGGTGCGGCAGACCCCCGGCGTTGCTGCCTGGAACGGTCCCTATCTGAAGGGCGGCACAGTGCCCAATGACCCCTGGAATCACAGCTACTTGTACCGTTCGCCCGGCGAGCGCGGCCCTTATGACATCATGTCCTACGGGGCCGATGGCCAGGAAGGCGGCAGCGGAAACGCCGCCGACATCTCGCTCGAAAACACGACCGCCAAGAACGACTGAAGAGAATGACTGACAGAGAACGCGGCTTCACTCTGCTCGAAATGGTATGCGTGCTCGCGATCATCGCGCTGCTCGCGGGTGTGCTGATGCCGTTCATCCCGCGCGAGACGTCGCGGTCGCGGCTCGAAGCCTATGCGTTGCAGGCCGCGACGTTGCTGAAGCAGGACCGCAACGCCGCGATCAGCCGCAACCTCAGCGTCGCCACGCTGGTCGATCCGGGCGCGCGCGCCATCCGCTCCGGCGTGTCGACCGCTTCGCTCCGCATTCCCGACGACGTGCATTTCGAGGCTCTCCTGCCGCAGACCTGCAAGCGGCAGGCGGCACTGTCGACCATTCGTTTCTTCGCCAATGGCACGTCGTGCGGCGGCACCATCGCGCTCACGCGATTTAATGCCGGCTATGAGATCCGTGTGAACTGGCTGACCGGGAGGATCGAGATTGTCCCACGCGACGTCGTCGCCAACTGAGCGTCCCGACGCGGGTTTCACCATCATCGAAGTGCTGGTAGCGCTTGCGCTGGTGGCGGTCACCATCGTCGCGATCGGCTCGCTGATGGCAGTCAATGTGCGCGGCGTTCGCAAATTCGAGCAGCATGTCGCGCTGGTGCAGGCGGCGCGTATGGCGATGGCCACCGCGATCCCGTCGCGGTCCGAACTTCGTCCCGGCACCTCGTCAGGACAGAATGACGGCTATCGCTGGACCGTCGATGTAATGCCGCTTGGTGGCGAGTGGACGGTGCCGAACGCCGACGTGCCCTGGCAGCCCGAGCTTGTCAGGATCCGCGTCACCTCCCCGAGCGGCGCGACGTCGGACATTCGCACGGTGCGCCTGATAAAGGTGCAACCCCAATGACGTCGGCGGCAGCAGATCGACGCGCCGGCGAGCTTGGCTTCACGCTGATCGAGACGATCGTGGCGCTGGCGCTGATGGGCCTCGTGCTCTCCGCGCTCGCCAGCATTACCGCGCAGTGGCTGCCCAACTGGAATCGCGGCATCGGTCGCATCCAGCGCGGCGAGGTGATTGGCATTGCGCTGCAGCGGATTGCGGCCGATATCGCCGCGGCGGAATATGTCCCGGCCAACCGCGAAGCCCGGCAGCCGCTGTTCGATGGATCGGAACTGTCGCTCACGCTGGTGCGTACGGCGCTGGGCCCGAATGCGGGCCCAGGGCTGGACGTGGTGCGGATCGGCGAAACCAAGGATGGGCGCGAGTTCGTGACGCTACGTTCGCGCGCGCGCTTCGCGCCGCTGCCGGGCGGCTCATCGCTTTCGGAGCAACTGCATTTCGGCGATCCCGTGGTGCTGCTGCGTGCGCCGTTCCGCCTGTCATTCGCCTTTGCCGGCACCGATCGGGTCTGGAAGGCTAGCTGGCATCAAGCCGACAAATTGCCGAGCATGGTCAAATTGACGGTGCGTGATGCGGCAAGCGAGCGCGTGCTGTCGGTGTCCACGATTGCGCCGGTTCACGCCCAGGTGCCGAGCGATTGCACCCGGCCAGACGGCAATTGTGTCGACAAGGCTGCTTCGCAGCAAAATGCACCACAGGCGCAAGATGCGCCGCTGGCGAATGCGGGCTTTACGGGACAGGCGAGGGGGCGATGATGGGTCGTCGCGCCAATCTTCCGTCCTCGCAGCGCGGTTTCGTGATTGTCGCCGTGCTCTGGATCCTCATCGCGCTGTCCTCGCTCGCGATGATCTTCTCGATGTATCTCTCGGCTTCAGCCCATGCGCTCGCCGTCGACGACGCGGCGCTAAAGGCCGAGGCACTGGTATCGGCCGGCGTCGAGCTCACCGCCTATCAACTCACGCTGGCAGGGGATGACGCAAGGCCGCCGCGCGGATCGTTCCGCTTTCGCATGAATGAAGCAGACATCGTCGCCACCTTTACGTCGGAGGCTGCGCGCATCGACCTCAACCTGGCGCCGAAGGAGCTGCTTGCCGGCCTGTTTGCCGCACTCGGCGCCCGCAAGGATGCTGCAATGGAGGACGCGGAGCGGATCGTCGGCTGGCGAACCCGTCCACAACCCGGCGCTGTCAATGACGAGGCGGCGCTCTATGCCGCCGCGGGGCTGAGCTATCCGCCGCGGCAGGCTTTGTTCACGCATGTCAATGAACTGGCGCTTGTCGTCGGCCTGCCGCCGGCGCTGGTCGAGCGGGCCCTGCCGTACGTGACCGTGTTCAATGGCTCGTCCAATATCGATCCGGCGATTGCGGCGCCTGAAGTCGTCGCGGCTCTGCCGAAGACGGACACCGACAAGTCCGCCGACTTGTTCGGCGGTCGCGCGGCGCTCTCGAATAATCCGACGGCCGGCGAGGGCGCGGCGACGCGGCCGGGCGGCGACCAAACGGCCGTCAAGAGCACCTGCTACCGGATCGACATGACGATCAGCTTCAGCAATGGTCGCCGCATTTCCTCGGAAGTCGTGATCGCGCTCGGCGACAAGTCGGAACCCTATCGCGTGTTGTCGTGGCAGGACGAAGTTGAGCCGCGCCAGCCAGCGCGCCCGCGCAGGAGTTCGTGATGGCCGCCCTCACTGAGGCAAGGGAACTGTTCGGTCAGTGGATCGAGACCGTGGTCGGCGCGGTCGACGCGGTCGCGGGACGGCTCGTTCGGGCACGCCGGATCCACCTCGAGCAACGGGACGACGGCACATTCACCGCGAAAGCGATTCCGGCGAGTGACGCGGCGCTGCCCGAGCTGTCGTTCCGCCTGGACAACGGTGTACTGCGGCCGCCGCTGTCGGCTGAATGGAAAGTGGCGTTTCGCGGCGGCAGCATTGAGGCGCAACTGCCTGCGTCGCAGGCAATGACGCATCTGCTCGATTTTCCGAGCAAGGCCGGCGATTTTCTGGATGGCATGATCCGGACGCAGGTCGATCGTCTGACGCCGTGGAATGCGCGCGACGCGGTGTTCGGCTGGACGCCGCCGAAGGAGGCGGCAGACGGCCGGATCGAAGTGGTGTTCGCGGCGACGTCAAGGCCCAAGGTCGCTCCGCTGCTGCAACTTGCGCAGACGCTGGATGCGGCGTCGATTGCCGTCTACGCTGCGGCACCTTCCGGTGCATCGGCCGGCATCAAGCTGTTTGATAAATCGCTGCGCAGCGTGATTGGACCAGCCATCAACCTGCCGCGCCTGCTTCGCGCCATGCTGCTCTCGGCCGGAATAGCCGCCGCCGCGTCGCTTCTGCTCAATGCCTGGCTCGGCGGCTCGCTGCAGTCCGACCTCGGCGACCTGCAACGGCGAATCACCCAACGTCGTGCGGCGCTGCGTCTCGACGCGAACGGATTGGCTTCCGGGCTGGGCCTCTTGGCCAAGCGCAAGCAGGCCACGCCTTCCAGCGTCATGGTGCTGGAGGCCGTCACGCGGGCGCTGCCCGATTCCACCTTTGTGACGGAGCTGCGGATCGAGGGCGACAAGGTCCAGGTCGTCGGCATGACCCAGGATGCGCCGTCGCTGATCCGCTTGATGGAGCAGTCACCGCAATTCACGCGCGCCACTTTCTTTGCGCCGACTACGCGCGCTGCCAACGAGCCCGGCGAACGCTTCCATATCGAAGCCCATATTACACCCTATTTTGGATCAGGTTCGTGAGCGCATTTTTCGTATCGACAAAGGCGCTGATCAGGTCGCCGCTAGCGGCAACGGCCATCTACGCCGGCGTTATCGTACTGCTGATATTCGTGACGGTGTCCTCGATATCGGATCTCCTCGACCAGCGGCGGGAACTGGCCGAGTCGGCTGCGATGCTGGAGCAACTCGAGGGGCACAAGCCTCCGGCCCGGGGCGCATCCGACGTGACGATGCCGTCGGGTTCGCCCTATCTGGAAGGCGCAACCGTCACGGTCGCGGGCGCGATGCTGCTGCAGCGCGTCGCCGGTGCGGTCGTAAAATTCGGCGGCAACGTGTTGTCGACCCAACTCGACGTGCAGGGCGGGCCTACCAAGACCGGGTTCCTGAGCATGATCGCGAGCTGCGAAATCGATCAACCCCAATTGCAACAGGTGCTGTACGATCTGGAGGCGGGCATGCCGTTCCTCTTTGTCGATCAGCTGCTGGTGCAGACGCCGGTCTCGACGCCCGGTTCCGAGACCGGTAAGCTGCGGGTCCTGATCGGCGTTTCCGGCCAATGGAAAGGCAGCAAATGATGCGCCGCATCGCGATCGGTCTTGCGCTTTGTGTGCTCTCGCTGCATGGCGCGGCGGCAGCGACGACGATCGCCATCGCGGGCGACGCGCTCGATGCCGGCCTCGAAGATGAAACGCGGCTGACCGGTCCGCGGACGGGCGAGCCGGTGACGACGGTCCGCGTCGTCCCGCAGCCGCCGGCTCCGCAGCGGACCTTGAGCGCCAATCCGTTGTGGGCCATCCCGCTTTCGAAATTGTCGGGCACGCGCGACCGTCCGATCTTTTCCCCGTCGCGCCGTCCGCCGCCACCCGCGGTCGCGGTCGTGCCGGAGGCCGCTCCGCCGCCGCCACCTTCGCCAAGGCGGGCGCCCGAGCCGCCCCCGGTTGCCTTGGTCGGGACCATCACCGGCGGCGATGAGAGTTTTGGAATTTTTGTCGATCAGTCGACCAAGATACCGCTTCGGCTGAAGGTCGGTGAAGACTATCAGGGCTGGAAGCTGCGGACGATCCAGGGCCGCGAAGCGACCCTGGAGAAGGATCAGCAGGCCGCCGTGCTGACATTGCCGCCACCAGGCGGCGAGTCCGCCGGCGAAGTGCGGTTGATCCCGGTTAGCTCCGTGGCGCGGCCAGTGACGTCGCGCTGACGGGCGGCTGCTAGATCAAGCCGAGCCATTGCTGCGCGGCAACGGCCGACAGCAGGCCCATGGCGAGAAAGGGACCAAACGGCAGCGAGGTTTGCCGGGTCAGGGTGTACCCGGCGAGTCGCAGGCCGCCGGCCGCGACCAGCGCGCCGACCGCGGCGACCAGGATCACCATCGCAATCCCCGGGAAGCCGACCCAGATGCCGGCGGCGGCAAGGAACTTGACGTCGCCGAGGCCAAGTCCCTGGATCTTTCGCCACGCGAAATATAAGCGCCGCAACAGCCAGCAAATGGCGCCGATGACGACTGCGTCGCGCAGCGCCTCGAGGCCGGCCATTGCGCCGGCGGCAACGATTGCCTGCACCAACCCAAGCGCCGCGATCGCAAGGTTCAACCCATCCGGGATGATGCCGCGACGCAGGTCGATCAACGCCAGCGCGCCGCAAAGCACGCAGAGCAGCAGGAAACATCCGGGGAATAGATATGCTTCGATGTTGAGAGGCATATTTCTTGTTGCGGGATGGCGGGAGACACATGTCGATGACGACGACACGTCACTTAGGTGACAACGCATACGGATTTTCGTTGACGAAATTATTTTGAGACGATCGCGTGAAGGATTTTCGCCAATTTTTGTTCTTGAGAAAATTATTTCGGGAGCAATTTCTTTTTATTCGGGAGAAGCGCGCAGCGCGAAATCATCCCGTCACAAAACAGCATCACAAGCTGACGATATTTCGCGCTGTTTGCCGGGATGTTGCGAGCGTTGGCCTGAGCCTATCCGCGGCCTTCAAGGATGTATCGATATGCGAGTTGCGCTTTGTCTGCTTTTGCTTCTGCTTGGCCTGCAACCGGCCGCTGCCGCCAAGCTGGACGACGCCGCGGAGCGGTACCGGCCTTACATGATTGAGGGAATTGGGTCGGCGCTGGCAGGGGCTCGCGATCTGCGCGAGCGGGCTGCGGCGAAGGATCTGGCCGGCGCGAAGAAGGCCTGGATATCGGCGCGCGCGGGCTGGGAGCGATCGGAAGTCTTCACGGCGGGCTTCGTTCCGGAACTCGACGCGCAGATTGACGCCTGGCCCAATGCCGAAAGCGGATTCCACGCCATCGAAGCCAAGCTGTTTGGTGCCGGCAGCACCGACGTCGACGGTTTTGCAAGCGCGCTGGTCGAGCATCTCGACAGCCTGCACAGCAAGCTTCGCGACATGCCATTGACGCCGCAGGGCTTGCTCGATGGCACCGTGCGGCTCGCCTATGAAGTTGGAGAGAGCAAGGCCGATGGCGGCGAATCCAGGATCAGCGGAACCTCGCTCGACGACATGCGCAACAATGTCGCCGGCATCGATTTTGCCTACACGACGATTTTCGCGGAGGCGCTGAAGGCGGTCGACGCCAAGCTCGCCGATTCCGTGACGAATCGGATCGAGCAGCTCAAGGCGATTGTCGCGGCAAAGGACTTGCCTCATGTCGATGTCCTTGCGCTGCGGCGAGCCAGCGAGGAACTGGTGGTCGCCCTGCAGGGCGCCTCGGCGAAGTTGGGACTGCGCCAGCCGACGCTTGAGGCCCAATCGCGATGATGATCCATCGCCTGGGGATAATAGCTGCGCTTGCTTTCGGTCTTCTGATCGCTGCTCCCGAGAGGCGCGTTGCGGCCTTTCCGGTCGACGGCGATCAGACCGCTTTGCCCGCAAAGACCGAGCTGAACGAGGATGCGCTCGACAAGCCGCGCGAAGTGTTCCGCTCCGAAGTCGCCGGCGACAAGTCCTATCTGGTCAATCTCGGCAATCTGGCGTTCAGCTCGCCCTGGATCCTCGGCGTCGTGGCACGACAGGCCGGCGTGAGTTGCGGAACCTGCCATGTCAACGGCGCGGGAAATGCAAAATTCTTCATGCCGAAAATGTCGACGCGTCCCGGCAATTTCGACACCACCGGACCGCTGTTCAACCCCAAGGCCAACAACTTCGTGCTCGATCCGGTGCGCATCCCAAGCCTTCGCGGCGCGCGCTATCTCGCACCCTATGGTGTCGACGGCCGCATGCCTTCGCTGCGCGACTTCGTCCGCAACGTCATCGTCAACGAGTTTGCCGGTCCCGAGCCGTCGCCCGCCATCGTCGACGCCATCGTTGCCTATATCCAGGATATCGATTTCCTGCCCAATCCGAGCCTTGGCTCCGGCGGCCAATTGATCGGGAAGATCAGCGAACCGGAGCGGCGCGGCGAGGTGTTGTTCCGAAAGCCGTTTCCGCACGATCCGGAGATGAGCTGTGCGGGCTGCCATGTTCCCTCGGGCGGCTTTGTCGATCATCAGCAGCATGATGTCGGCTCCGGCGGATTGTTCAGGACGCCGACGTTGCGCAATGCCGATTTCAACGCGCCGTATTTTCACGACGGCCGTTTCGACAATTACGACCAGGTCGTCACGCATTTCGACCGGACCTTCGACCTCGGTCTGTCCGCGCAGGATCGCCACGACCTCGTCGCCTATCTCACGGCGGTCGGCGACGGCATTCAGCCTTATGAGCGCGACGGCGCGGGCGCGACGCTGAAGGAAATCAACGACTTTGCCGCGGTGCTGTCGACCGCCATCCCGGCCGGCGACAAGGACACCGTCTCGCTCGCCGTTGAGACGATCGGTCGGGAACTGCGCGAACTGACGGAACAATATCCGGATCGGAAGAACACCAGCGTCTCTGGTGGCGAGGACGAGCGCCTGGAGGCACGCGCGGTGCTGAAGAACCTTGTTCTTACTTTGCGGCGCATCGATCTCGCCGTCGCAGAGGGCCGAACCGCTGATGCTGGGACGGAATTCAGGAATTATCGCAATCTCACCGCTGCTGCGGTACCGGCGATGCTGGCCCGCGCCCAGCCGTGGTCCTTGTTCGATCCCGCCGTGCATGATTCGCACTACGAGGCGCTGCGTCACGTCATGCAGTCGAGGCGCGTGTCGCAGTAGAGCCGATTCCGGCGGCGGCTCTTGAGTGCGTTGTCGCAAGACGGCTTCATCCTGTCTTGAGAGCTTTTGTCCCTTGTATCGACGGATCGAACGCACGCATTCGGGTGAATCAGTTTCTCAACGAGAAGACGATGTTTGGGTGAGGCTCACGCGAGTGCTGGTTTGATTCTGTGCTCACGTGAATCCGCGTCGATCATCTCATCAGAAAAAATTTTAGAATCGTTCAGAGTTTCGTCAGCCGTTTCACGACGACGATATATCTGCGTCATGTTGACCCACTACGTAAGTCGAGCGTTGGCCAGCGCGGTAATCAACTTACAACTTCTGGGGTTCTGATGACTTTCAATTTGAAAACGAACTGGCGAACCACAACAGCATTGTGCTTCGTCTCGACGATCGCAGTCGCCACGGCGGCGTACGCGGCCAATGGTGGCCGTAGCAACTGGGACAAGCGTGCCCATCACAACCGTTACGCCAACAACGGAAAGAACGACGACGGCAACGGCAACGGCAAGAACAACGACCACGACCACGGCAAGAACAACAACAATAATAACAAGGACAAGGATCCGGCGGACAGGCTGAAGACCGCCTCTCCGATCAAGCACGTCATCATCCTGATCGGTGAAAACCGTGGCCTCGATCACACCTTTGGCGTCTACAAGCCGAAGGGCAAGAACCAGACGATTTCCAACCTGCTTTCCAAGGGCATCGTCAACGAGGACGGCTCGCCCGGCCCGAACTTCGCACAGGCCCAACAGTTCGCAGTTGCGGGTCAGCCATCGTTCTATATCGGCGCTCCGCAGAACGCCAAGTCGCCCTACAATCCGACCAACCTGATGCCGCAACCGAACACCGAAGGCACTCCGGCCGCGCAAAGCGACACTTCGCCTCCGTTCAAGACGATTGCGGAAGCGAGCGTCGAGAAGGACATGGATCCCGCTGATCTCGATATCCTGACCACCGGTGCCACGCTTCTGCCGGCCAACTCCCTTGATACGCGCGTGCCGGGCGCCGGCACTCTGGCTGGCCCGTTCCCGCTGCAGGGTCCGGCGCTCAGTGACGACGACTACACCGGCGACACCACGCACCGGTTCTACCAAGATTGGCAGCAGGAGGATTGCAGCGCTTCGGGTGCGACGAAGGCCAACAATTCGGGCTGCCTGGCCGATCTGTTCCCCTTCGTGATGGCGACCTATTCGGCGACCAACAAGAGCCTGGGCAACTCGATGGGCTTCTACAATGCCGAGCAGGAACAGGCTCCGATCCTGAAGCAGCTGGCTGACCGCTTCACCCTGAGCGACAACTTCCACCAGTCGTTCCACGGTGGCACCGGTGCCAACCACTTCATGCTCGGAACCGGCGACGCGGCCTTCTGGAGCGACGGCAAGGGCAATCCGACCACGCCGCCGGCGACGCTGATCGCGAATCCGAACCCGAAGGCGAGCACGGTCAACACCTATACGGTCGACGGCAACTGGAGCAATTGCTCGGACATCTTCCAGCCCGGTGTCCAGCCGATCGTGAGCTATCTGGAGCACCTGCCTTACGCGGCGGAGCCGAACTGCAAGCCCAGGCACTTCTACATGCTCAACAACGTCAATCCGGGCTTCCTGCCGAACGGCGCGCTCTCGGGTGGTAACAACGTGCCGCCCTCGTCGGTCCGAACGATCGGCGACGCTCTGAACGACAAGCAGATTTCGTGGGCCTATTACGGTGGCGCGTATAACGACGCCGTGGCGCTCTCGAACGCTGCGGTTGCGGCCAACCCGACCAGCCCGAACCTGTCGGCCGCCGCGGCTGCCGATCCGGCTCATGCGCTCGGCGTTGCCTACTGCCAGATCTGCAACCCGTTCCAGTATGCGACCTCGATCATGGGCAGCGCGGCCCAGCGTCAGGCTCACATCAAGGACACGGCTGATCTGATCACGGCGATCCAGAACAACCAGCTGCCGTCGGTTTCGTTCGGCAAGCCGGATGGTCTGCTCGACGGTCATCCGCAGAGCTCGAAGGTCGACTTGTTCGAGGCCTACGTGCTCAACGTTCTCGGCGCGCTCGATGCCAACCCGGATCTGAAGGCGGGAACCGCGGTGTTCATCACCTGGGACGAAGCCGGCGGTTACTGGGACTCGGGCTATATCCAGTCGCTCGACTTCTTCGGCGACGGACCGCGCATCCCGACCCTGATCCTGTCGCCCTATTCGACCGGCGGCAAGGTCAATCACAACTACGCCGATCACGTGTCGCTGCTGAAGTTCGTCGAGCGCAACTGGGGCCTCCAGCCGCTCACCAACCGCAGCCGCGACAACCTGCCGAACCCGACGTTCTCGAAGAACAATCAGTATGTGCCGACCAACAGCCCGGCGCTCGCTGACATGTTCGACGCGTTCGACTTCAGCAAGGCGGTCAACCTGAATTACACCGAGTGATCGTGTGCCTGTCGCGATTTGATCGCGAACAGGCCTCGTTGAGACGGCGGCGCCGATCGAACCCGATGGTTCGGCCGGCGCCGCTTTTTGATGTCTCTGGCTGGATAACGGAAATGATGAAAATCCTTTGGCTTGGCCGATTGATTTGCGTGGGTCTTCTGTTTGGCGGATTTGCGCCCGCGATGGCTCAGCAGTTTTCCGCTGACATCGTGACGACGCGGGACAATGCCGCCGTGCCCGCGGGGCGCCTGTGGGTTCTCGATGGAAACGGGCGGATCGAGACGCCGGAACTCCCGAATGGTTTCTTCCTCGTCGATAGCGCAAAGCCGTCGGCCTATTTCGTGCGTCCGGCAACGCACGTTTACATGGATGCGAGACAATCAAGCCGGCTCACCCAATTATTTGTGCCGGTCGACCCGAACGAGCCGTGCCGGAGCTGGCAGGCGATGGCACAATTGGCCGGCGCCGCCGGGCAGGCGGAGTGGCGCTGCGAGCGCGCAAGCGAAGAGGAGGTCGATGGCCGCAAGGCTGCCGTGTTCCGGATCGCTTCGGCGGAGAAGCAGGAATTTCTCGTCTGGCTCGATCCCGAACGCCGGTTTCCGCTGCGGATCAAGACCGCCGATGGGACCATCATCGCGCTTGAGCATATCCGCGATGAGGCGCAACCTGCGTCCTTGTTCGAGCTGCCGCGCGATTTGCGAAAATTCAGCCCGGAGGCACTGATCGAAAGGATCAAGCAGAGCGATGTCTGGGTCAGCGAGCCAAATGGCGACGGATCCTTGGAGCGCTGAATCAAGCGGGGCAGGGTGCCGATCCCGTCACAAATCGGCAAAGGAAGTCGACAATATTGCGAGCGCGTGACAGGCGCTTCCCGCGACGTTGGAGATTTCCCGAAATGGCAAACAAAGGCGTTTGGATGCTCGGTGCCGCGCTCGGCTTCGGCCTGGTCGCAGGCGACCGGCTCGCGGCGTTCCCGCTCGACGGTAGCCAGACGGTGTTGCCGGCCAAAACCGAGCTCAACGAGGATGCGCTGGTCAAGCCGCGCGAGGCGTTTCACAGCGAGCTCAACCGTGGTCGCAAGCCCTATCTGGTCAATCTCGGCGATATCGCCTTCAATTCTCCGAACATCCTCGGTGGCGTGGCGCGGCAAGCCGGCATGAGCTGCGGGACCTGTCATGTCAACGGCGCCAACAACCCCAAATTCTACATGCCGAAAATGTCGGGGCATCCGGGGACTTTCGACACCACCGGGCCGCTGTTCAATCCGAAGGCCAACAACCTGACGTTCGATCCCGTCCGCATTCCGAGCCTGCGCGGCGCACGGTTTCTCAGCCCCTACGGTCATGACGGCCGCATCGCGTCGCTGCGCGATTTCGTCCACAATGTCATCGTCAACGAATTCGCCGGTCCCGAGCCGTCGCCGGCCATTCTCGATGCCATCGTCGTCTACATCCAGGATATCGATTTCCTGCATAATCCGAATCTCGGACCGGGCGGGCGCCTGACGGCGCTGGCGATGGACAGCGAGAAGCGCGGCGAAGCGCTGTTTTTCAGGCCGTTCCCGCACAATGCCGAGCTCAGCTGTGCCGGCTGCCACATTCCCTCGGCGGCGTTTGTCGATCACCGGCAGCACGACATCGGTTCCGGTGGCCTGTTCAAGACGCCGACGCTGATGAATGCCGACTACAACGCGCCCTATTTCCACGACGGCCGCTTCGACAGCTACGACCAGGTCGTGGCCTATTTCAACCACAGCTTCGATCTCGGATTGTCGGAGGCCGATCAGAAGGATCTCGTGGTCTATCTCCAAGCCGTCGGCGCCGGCATGACGCCAAACGAGTACGAGGGTTTCACCGCCACGATGAAGGAGCTCAACGATTTCGGCAGCGCCCTGGGAACCGCGATCGAAAACCGCGACAAGGAGGCGATCGCACTCGCTGTCGACACCATCGGATACGAGCTGCGTGAGCTCACGGAGCAATATCCCGATCACAAGGATACCAGCGTGTCGGCGGAAGGCCTCAACGAGCGCATGCTGGCGCGCCAGGCGTTGAAGGAGCAGGTGATCACCCTGCGGCGCATTGGCATGGCGGCCGTCGAGGATCGCTTCGAAGATGCCGCCGAGGACTACAATCTCTACCGCGAGCGGATGAAGATCGCGGTTCCGACGGCATTGTACAACTCGGAGCAATGGTCGCTGTTCAATCCGAAAGTCCACGACGCCCATTATTCGGCGCTGAGTCAGGCACTCGCCTCGCGGCAGCAGCCGCCGCAATAAAGTTCCATCCCAAAATAAAATCATTCCTCTCCAAAAAAATCGCGTCCCCGGCTTTGAAAGCCGGGGACGCGCTCGCTTGATGGCCGGCCTTAGTGGCCGAAATTGGCGACCACCGTGCCGTTGTGCGGATTGAGGAACAGCTTGCGCGGATGATCCTCGGTGCGATGGTCGAAATCGAACATGTCGTCGATCGGACCTGCGATGGTGTCGAACGAGCCACCCGGCTGGATGCGTTCGCCGTTCAGCCAGTTGTCCTCGACGAACCGCAGCACCGACGTTTGATCCGTCAGCGTGTGGTCGACGAAGTTGCGCTTGGCGAAGGGCGAGACCACGATCAGCGGCTGGCGGGTGCCATAGCCGCAGCGGCCCCAGACCGGCTGGCCGAAATTGCCATTGAGCATCTGGCTCTTGCGGCCCTGCTGGAAGCCGTTGCTGGTGGTGCACTTGCCCGGTCCGTTGAGCACGTCCAGCGCCGAGTTGGCCGAAGTGTTGACGATCGGCGGCATCTGGTGGTCGTACCAGCCGTCGGAGTCGTCATAGAGGATGATGACAGCAGTCTCTTCCCATTCCCGGCTCTGCTGCAAGGCGTTGATGACGCCGACGACGAAGGTCTGCTCGTCGAGCGGATCAGAATAGCCGGCGTGGCCGTCCTGGAAGGCGGGAGCCTTCAAGAAGCTGACCGCCGGCAGGTTGTGGGCCTTGAGCGCAGCAAAGAAGTCGTTGCTGTCATACTGGTGGTTGGCCGGATCCGGCGTCTTGGTGCCGGGAATGAAGCTGTGACCGATCGCCTGGACCGAACTCGGCCGCAGATGCTTCGGATTCGAGGTCGACGCATAGTACTGGAACCAGGCGTGGTGCGGAATGTAGTCGACCGAGGTGAACGCCGGTGTGCCTGATGCGGTCGGATTGGTTTCCCGCTGGCAGTTGGTGGTGCCATTGGCGTTGACGACGCTGAGGTCGAAGCCGCCCATGAACGAGCCCCAGGTGATGCCCTTGTCGTTGAGCATGTCGCCGATATTGCGGCCGCTCATTGTTACCTGATCGATGGTCGGGTTCGAGCAAACGTCGCCGATCGGATCGCCGTCGCCGATCTCGGTGATGTTGCTTGTGGTATGGGCGGCGTCGCCGAAGGCTTCGTGGGTGGCGTGCAGTAGCACGCCCGAACCATTGACCACATTGATGGAGTTGGCGAGACCATTGGTCTGGCCCGAGATCAGGTTTATCGCACCCGGGGTCGAGGGACCGAACTGCGACGAATAGCTGTTGTCGTTCATCGCGAAGTTCTGGGCATAATTCCACAGCGCGGTGACGGTGTTGCCGTCGAAATAGCCCATCACAAGTCCCTTGGTGCCGATGCCGGCGGGCGGCGGGCCCGCGGTGCCGACGAACGCCGGGAAGCCATCCATGTTGCCGTTGTTGTAGGCGGCCTGTTCGGGCTGTTCATTGTGTCCCTGGTCCGCCGTCAGCGCCTGTCCGGGTGCGAGACGGAAGGGATTCGAGGCGCCGATGCCGTTCTGCACGTTATTGTTGGGGGCGACCGGGTTCGTCGAGACGCTGTTGGGGTTCTTGTTGAGGAGGTCAACGCCCTTCAGCGGCGCAAAACCCTTGTTGACGTCAAGCGGCGTCTTCAGGCTGTTGACGACAGGCGTGAACGGCTTGGCGAAGAAGGGCGTTTCGCCCTGCTTGTTCTCGGCGTGCGGATAGGTACCGAAATAGTGGTCGAAGGAAATATTTTCCTGGAAGATGACGACAACATGCTTGATGGGCGTCTTGGTGCGGACCCCATCATGATCGTGGTCATGGTCGCGGCCGAAATGGAAGTCGTCGGACCGGCCGTGATCGTCATCGGCGACGGCTCCCGCGCCCATCGCCATGAGGGCGAGGACCGAGACGAATCCGAGAGTTTTGGACAAACGCATTGAGGGTTTCTCCCCATTGGAGCTCGAGAAAGACAAAGAGAAAGGATTGCTGCGGCGATCGACCGAGCGCGTGAACCTTTTCAGCGTCCCGCTACAGCACGACGAAAAAAATATGACACGCCAATAAATGTTTGGAGCGAATGTAAGAAGCGTTTCTGCGATGCGGAAAGCGTATCCGGCTTGCAACTCAGACGATGTGACAGGGATATTTCGTATTCTTGAAACGCACACATGTTTTGATCGGAAATGGGCCGTCATTGCGAGCGACAGCGAAGCGATCCGGAAATCCCTCAGCGGATGATGGGAGACATAACTCCGCGTTCTCGCGACGTGATTGTGTCCGAGTCTTGCCAAAAAATGCCCTCGGAAGCGGAGGGCGCAGGGAATGCCGGTGCTACGATCGCACCCGCAGCCTCGTGTGCAGCAAAAAAGCACACGAGTTAGTCACCACAGGTACGTCGAACCATCCGACATTCCCTGCGCAATGGGTTTAGCGGCTTATACGTACTCTCCCCGGTGTACCGGGCTTTTTAGCCACCGTCGCCTCGCGGATCCCGGCGTGTCGCGCCCGTCAGGGCCGACATCGCCAACCGCGAAACTTGATCCCAGCGTCGGGGGATCGGGACCACACGATTTCGCCGCACGCACTGGCCGCATCGTCACGCAACCACCGCGTCCATCGCATCCCGCTCCCAACGTCCGTGACGATCGCGAAGCGCCCCTCCTGTGGGAGCGGGACGCGCGCAGGATACAACTGATTTTGGTTTCGGAAAAAGCGAAATATTTTCACCAAGGGTCTTGAACAGCCAAATCAGATTGATTTGGCTTGCGAAATTCGTCTTTGAGCAACGGATTTTCGCGGCCTGGGAGGCCGATCTGGCGGCATGCCAGCGCTTGTCCGTGAATTGATTTGCCCGTCGAGCAACGGGCGCCGTGTCCATTGCCGAACTTGAGACCTCTCGTCCGTTGCATTACGGTTTGCGGGGCCTTCGCCTCAAGGACCTCAAACCATGCAAATCCGCTCCGACGACCTGCTGCTGGTCATCGACGTGCAGAACGATTTCTGCACGCACGGCAAACTGGCCGTCGCCGATGGCGATGACGTCGTGCCAGTAGTCAATCGGCTTGCCCAGCGCTTCGACCACATGGTGCTGACCCAGGACTGGCATCCGCCGGGTCACAGTTCCTTTGCGACGTCTCATCCGGGCCGGACGGCGTTCGAGAGTATCGAGATGCCTTATGGGCAGCAGACGCTGTGGCCCGACCATTGCGTGCAGGGTACGCCGGGCGCGACATTCCATCCGCAATTGTCGACCGAGCGTGCGGAACTCGTCATTCGCAAGGGCTTCCGTCCCGACATCGATTCCTACTCCGCCTTCTACGAAAACGACCGGCGCACGCCGACGGGCTTGGCCGGTTATCTGCGCGAGCGCAATTTGCGGAGGATATTCCTCGTCGGCCTCGCAACCG
>Ga0210403_10000064_pt1 | contig 117291 bp, 104 predicted proteins | sample IncBWC19MmetaG_FD_150863 | JGI IMG/M metagenome (GOLD analysis project Ga0210403, IMG submission 150863) | Forest soil microbial communities from Barre Woods Harvard Forest LTER site, Petersham, Massachusetts, United States - Inc-BW-C-19-M | ecosystem: Environmental > Terrestrial > Soil >... | reverse complement strand
AGCTACGTCCGGACTTCCTACAACGCCTTCTTCTGGGTATCGCTGAAACCGTGGGATGAGCGCCAAAGCCGGAGCGAACAATATCAATCCATTAAGGCGCGTTTGAACCAGGAACTCAAGAAGCTTCCCGATGGGACGGTCTTCAGTTTCTCGCCACCCGCGATCCCCGGCGTCGGAACTTCCGGCGGCGTAACGTTTGTCCTCGAAGACCGCGCCGGCAAAGATGTCAAGTTTCTTACCGATAACCTGAACAAGTTCCTGGCAGCCGCTCGCAAGCGCCCTGAGCTTGCCCTGGTCAGCACCACCTTCATCCCCAGTGTGCCGGAAGAGTTCATCAATGTAGATAAGGACAAGGTTTTGAAGCAAGGCGTGAACTTGACGGATGTCTACAACACCATTCAGGCGTACATGGGCGGATTATTCGTCAACTACTACAACGATTTCGGGCGCACCTGGCAGGTATATGTGGAAGCGGAAGCGCCTTATCGTGCGACGACCAACGATCTCGGACAATTTTATGTTCGCAATGGCCAGGGACAGACGGTACCGCTTACTGCGCTGGCACACTTTGAAAACCGTTCCGGTCCTGAGTTCACGATGCGATACAACGAGTATCGGTCCGCGCAAATCAATGCTAGCGCGGCGCCGGGCTATAGCTCCGATCAGGCATCAGCGGCCTTGGAAGATGTTTTCAAACAGACCATGCCGCGGGAGATGGGTTTCGATTACCTGGGTATGTCTTACCAGGAACAAAAAGCGCGGCAGGGAGTGCCTCCGTCAGTCATCTTCGGATTCTCTCTGCTGTTCGTTTTTCTAATTCTGGCAGCTCTTTATGAAAGCTGGACAGTGCCTTTCAGCGTGCTGCTCAGCACGCCAGTCGCAGTCTTCGGCGCTCTCGCTGCGCTATGGCTGCGTCGTCTCATAGTCGGCCTTTACCTGCCACAGTACATGGTTCAAATCGAGAACGATGTCTACGCCCAGATCGGCCTGGTGATGCTCATCGGCCTGGCTGCGAAAAACTCGATTCTGATCGTCGCATTTGCAAAGGACGACTATGAAAAACGTGGCATGTCCCTGGTGGATGCCGCACTTTCCGCCGCGAGACTTCGCTTCCGGCCGCTCATGATGACCGCGCTCGCCTTCATTCTCGGCTGCGTGCCGCTCTGGACAGCGTCCGGAGCAGGCTCTGTCGCGCGCCAGATCATGGGCACAGCGGTAATTGGCGGCATGGTGGCGGAAACCTTCATCGGCAGATTCTTTGTTCCCGCGATCTTCTACGTAGTTGAGAAATTGTCAGGCGCTGAGCGACGGAGAGCCTTGCCACTCATGCCCGCCGAGGCGCCCAGTCAGGGGGACTGAATTATGAAAAACACTGCACTCTTGGGAATTCTAGCCGTACTGGTTCTGGAAGCCGGCTGCATGATGGGGCCGAAATACAAGCGGCCTGGTGTAGACGTACCACAGGAATACCGTGCACCCGCTCCGCAACCGGCCTCGCAAGCCTCGTCGCTGGGCAACGAGCAATGGTGGCAGGTCTATCAGGATCCAGTGCTCACGCAGTTGATCCATACCGCTATTGCGCAAAATTATGATGTTCGCATCGCCGCAGTCCGCGTTCTTGAAGCCCAGGCACAAGTCGGCATCACCCGCTCTAATCAGCTCCCCGCGGCCAACGTAGGGGCGAACGTTTTCACTGAGCAAAACGCGAAGGTGTCGAAGTTGTTTCCCGCTTACGAGGTCAACGGCGGCGAGCTGAACCTATCGGTGATCTGGAATCTAGACTTCTGGGGGAAATATCGCCGTCAAACCGAGGCGGCTCGTGCCCAATTACTCGCAACCGAGTGGGGACAGCGGGCGGTGCTGTCTTCGCTGGTCGCTAATGTAGCGACGGCTTATTTCCAACTTCGCGCGCTCGACAGCGAACTCGAAATCTCGAAGGGCACACTGGCCTCGCGGCAAGAATCCCTGAAGTTAACTCAGTTCCTGGAAAACCATGGCTCAGCTTCTGGACTTGACGTAAGTCAAGCGGAGCAGCTCCTCTACACCGCTTCGGAGACCATCCCGGATCTCGAGCGCCAAATTCAGCAGCAGGAGAATGTGCTCAGCGTTCTGCTCGGCGAAAATCCCCAATCCATTCCCCGCGGACGCGCGCTTACAGAACAGCCCGTCCCGCAGAGCGTTCCGGCCGGCCTTCCCTCGGAATTGCTCGAGCGCCGGCCGGACGTCCGCCAGGAGGAAGAGAAGGTGGTCGCGGCCAACGCACAGATCGGCGTCGCCAAAGCCTCATTCTTTCCAAACCTATCGCTCACCGGACTGGGAGGGCTGGAGAGCAACGCCTTGCACCACTTCGTCACAGCACCCGCGGAGACTTGGTACGCGGCCTTCAATGTGAGTCAGCCTGTTTTCCAAGGAGGAGCTCTCCGCTCTCAACTCAGGCTCGCCCGCGCCAACTGGCAAGAAGAAGTACTGTCGTACCAGCAAACCGTTCAGAACGCCCTTGAACAGGTTTCCAATTCCCTCATCGGCTCTCAAAAAAACCGTGAGTTCCGCGAGCAACAGGAATTGCTCACGCAGGCAGCGCAGCAGACCGATCAACTGTCCGAGATTCTCTATAAGAACGGCGGCGCGAGTTACCTGCAAGTCCTGACCAGCGAAACAAATTACTTCTCAGCCGAACTCAACCTGGTGCAAGCCCAGTTGAACGAGCGCTTGGCGCTTGTGCAGCTTTACCAGGCGCTGGGCGGTGGGTGGCAGCAATAAAAGAAAGGTAGTTTGAAAATGAAAATGAAGCTGTTTTTATCGCTCCTTCTGTTGGCCAGTGTGGTGCCCGGTGCATTCGCGGCCGGTGATGAAGACGACACCAAGGCTCACAGTAGAGGAAATTCAGTGCTTGTCGCGCCTGTTGACGACCAAGCGGTCAACGATGTGCCAACAAGTCCCGCCGCGGTGCCGCACGATCCGAAGCAGGTGCTGCAGGATTATGACTCATTAATGATTGCTCTCACACAGAAGTTCTCTGCGACACTCGCGACGATTGCCGAAGCTGCCAAGCGTGGCGAACTAAGCAGCGAGCAGGCACGAGAAATGAGCGCCGAGCAATATCAGCTTACCCACATGCAGTTTGAACTGCTCAGTCTGTGGCGTGGAATCGAAGAACAGGGCTCGGCGAGAATTCCGGATGTTGAAGCAAAGCCGGATTCAACACACGAAAGTGAAGTCGTAATGGTGGCGTTGCCGTTCTCATCCCTTCAACTCAATCCCTCTTTGGTTACGTATCTCAGTTTGACGTCGTCCCAAGTTGACGCTATCCAGCAAATAATGATGCGGGAACAGCGTAGTCTCGAGCCTTTGATGACGGCGCTTCGAACTGCACGAGAGAAGCTGCTTGCAATCGGCAGTGAACACGTAAATGAGAAACAGGTCAAAGCTCTCGCCGATACACAAGCAAGTCTGCTGGCAAGGCTGATCGTCGCGAACGCCCGCATGCAATCCAAAATTTACAAAATTCTCAGCCCCGAGCAGCAAAAGAAACTTAGCGACCTCGAACGAACGCAGGGTGTAGTCACATCGGATAGTAAGTAAAAGAGCAATCTGGCGTACTTTCCCACGACTTGCAGTGCCGCCCGTGGACTGCCCGACAGAAGCGCTAACTCAAGGCTGTGGCTGCACTGGCCTGCAAAAGATTCGGCATGCGAACTCTCATCGTCGTTCCCTCAGGAGAGCGCAGCAAGTGAACAACAATAGTACGATGCAGGACCGGGACATTCCCCGCTCCCGTAGTCATCATTGAATTATTCATTTTGCCGCTCCTTCTGCAAATTTAGCGGAGACCGCCGCTCCCAAAGACGATCTCTCCGGTGAGCCACCGGGCTTCGTCTGAGGCGAGAAACGACATCCTTGCGTTTCACCTGACGCTTGCGCCGGCGAGCATTGCTCCGGCACTGGTGGCCTCTGTACTGTGGATATTGGTCTTCATTCAGTACCGCGAAAGCTTCAAGGGCATCTTCAGGGCGAAGCCTGCTATGCAGCCATGAATCGAGCAAAAAGGCACTCGAACCGGTTCGGGCGCGTCCAACATGGCAGATTGTACCCGCGGAATTAGCCACGCACGTATTTGTTAAACCAGTCGATCGTGCGTTGCCAGGCTAGATCAGCCGCGGCTTTGTTATACCGTTCCGGCGTCGCGTCGCAATTGAAACCATGTACGGCGCCGGGATAAATATAGCCTTCGTGCGGAACATTCGCCGCGCTCAGCGCCTTGTCGTACGCCGGCCACGTAGCTGCCAGCCGGGTGTCGAGTTCTCCGTGATGCACCAGGATCGCCGCCTTAATTTTCGGGATCTCGTCTGGGGCGGGAGGACCGCCATAAAACGGCGCCGCTGCCGCCAGGTCCGATCCCAGTCGCACCGCTAGCATGTTAGCGGTCGAACCCCCATAGCAGAAGCCAGTAGCGCCGATCCTTCCCGTGCAGTCAGGGCGCGACTTCAACCACATAGCCGCGGCCACCATATCTTCAGACATCTTCTCCTTGTCGACCTTGTTGAACATCTGGCCGCCCTTGTAGTCGTCTCCCGGATAGCCGCCCAGAGAAGTAAGGCCGTCGGGCGCAAATGCCATGAAGTTGGCTAGCGCAAACCGCCGAGCGATGTCCTCGATATGCGGGTTCAGACCTCGATTCTCATGAACGACGATGATGCCGGGCAGCTTCGTTGCAGTCTCGGAGCGGGTGTCGGCACTGACTGGGCGCACGAGATATCCCTTGATGCTTCCGTTCCCCTTGGGGGAGGGAACGGTCTCGTAAGTGGCCTTGATTCGATCATCGTTGCGGGAAACCTGCTGGCCCAGCGCATAATTCGGCATCAATGCATTGATAACCGTGGCCGCCGCCAGACCGCCCGTTAGTCGCTGTATGCCCTCCATAAAGGCGCGACGACTAATCTCACCATGAATGAAATCGTTGTAGAGTTCGATGGCTTCATGCGGAAGTTTGGGTTTTGTCGGTTCCATTGGTGACTCCCGCCGCGATCATAGCATCTGTTTCTGGGGGTTTGAGCTGTTTCCGGACGTGCAGCTGACCAGCAGCATCCTGGGCGTTCATGAAGAGGGGGAGCAGCGCATCCCTTCAAACACATGTCATTGAGTGCTTGAATCTTCTTGGTGAACCCTTCATCGAAAACCGTGTGCGTGTAGTACGTGACATCTATCCGAAGAGATCGGATTTGATGGATGTTTGAGAGCCTGGTTTGCGGCATCGCGAAGTGACCATGACAACACTGAGGTTAGAACCTCACATCAAGTCACGAACCGTTGCGTGAGACATTTTGGGCGGCGCCGTTCAAAATCACTCGTAAGGCCAAGAAGATGGAAGGGAGAGGCAGGATACACAGCCTTGGCGTTCGGGTATTTGGTGAGTCGGGATCAAAAAGAAAGGTGAACTATGAGTAGACTATCTAAGAAAGTGGCAATCGTGACGGGCGCCTCCAAGGGCATAGGCGCTGGGATTGCAACGGCCTTCGCAGAGGCCGGCGCGCGCGTGGCTTTGAACTATTCCTCCGACCGGGAAGGCGCTGAACGCGTCGCTCAGGCGATCACCGACAAAGGAGGCCGGGCGGTCGCGATCGGGGCCGACGTGTCCAAGGCCGCAGATGTTGCGCGACTATTCAAAGAAGTGGATTCTGCATTCGGAAGACTAGACGTTTTGGTCAACAACGCCGGAGTATTTCGCTTCGGCGCCTTGGCGGAGATCACCGAAGGGAGCTTTCACCTCCACTACAACGTCAATGTTCTCGGAACAATTCTCACCGTACAGGAGGCGATCAATCGGTTCGGGGTCGATGGGGGGAGCATCATCAATCTCAGCTCCATTGTGGGTTCGCATCCGGTGGTAGGAGCCCTGTTGTACGCTTCCACGAAAGGAGCCATCGAAACACTGACCAAGGGATTGGCGCTCGAACTAGCACCGCGCAAGATCCGCGTCAACGCCATCTCTCCGGGGCATACAGAAACCGAAGGCAATGTAGCGGCGGGAACCTTTGAGGGTGGTGCCGGCGTCGTCCTGGCAGGGAAGACGCCGCTTGGCCGACTCGGTCGCGTCACAGATATCGCCCCGTTGGCGGTGTTCCTAGCGTCAGACGAATCAGCCTGGATCACGGGAGAGGTCATTCGGGCCGCGGGCGGTCTCGTTGTAGCTACCTGAGGGCAATGTTGACCTCGCAATAACAACGCAGTCAGGGCAACATCGAAAGGAGAATACGATGCAAGTTCAGAGTGACTACTTCAATGCGTACCACAACCTAAAGCTGACACGAGATGACAAAGGCGTGCTGGTTGCTGAAGTCCACACCAACGGCGGGCCGTGCATTATGACCGCGCAATCTCACACGGAATTTGTCGATGGGTTCTACCGAATTTCGCAAGATCGCGCGAACAAGATCGTAATTCTCACGGGTGCCGGTGGGGAGTTCATTACTGATGTCGACTGGTCCTCCTTCGGCAACGCCGCCGATCCTGGCGTTTGGAGCCAAGTTCACGATGAAGGTGTTCAGGCTTTGGAAAACATAGCCAACATACGCGTCCCAGTCATCGCGGCAATCGAGGGACGTGCCCACGTGCACTCAGACTACGCGCTACTTGCCAGTGTAATTGTGGCGGCAGACGGCGCGACTTTCCAGGATGTGGCCCACTTCTCCCAGGGCGTCGCGCCCGGCGACGGAATTTTCACCACTTGGAGTTATCGCGCTGGAGCGGGACGAGCCGAGGCGTTCCTGCTGAATCCACAGCCGCTTACGGCGCAAACCGCGCACGAATGGGGAGTGGTTGCCGAAGTCGTGCCGAACGGTAAAGCGCTCAGCCGTGCACGAGAATTGGCCAAGTTGTACTTGAAGGCCCCGGAAGTGACCCGCCGCAATACACGCGTACATTTCATTCAACCGTTGAAAGAGCGCATTGTCCGGGAAGTCGGCTATGGACTGTCGCTCGAAGGTGCGTCGGCAGCCGATCTCGTCAAATCAATGCAAACGAAAAATGAGCCTGTCGCTCAGAAAGGAAAAGTCGCGTGATGCAGCACCGAAAGTACCTCATCCGCTCAGGTACTTAACAAGACCCAGCCGGAAGAATTTGATCTGGTGATTCTTGGGGGTGGCACGGGCTCCGGCCGTCGCTGTCTGGACATTTGCTGGCGAAGGCAAGCGCCTCGCAGTCGTCGATCGCAAGTATATTGGCGGCTATTGTGAGAAGAAATTTCCCAGGCTCTTCCGTCATCGACATATGCCCGGAGCGCTCGCGCCCCTCGATCAGGATTAACGGGAGCGAGAGCTTGTCAATTTTGCCGAGATCCGCTAGGCACGTTCCTCAGGGTAAGATGCGTTCAGGCGACAAATGACGCCGCCTGATTGAGCAAGAGAGCGAGGCGGTGAAATGGCGTCCACCAAAGTCACGATTTACGAGAAGCCGACTTGAAGCAAGTGCCGCGAGGTCAAGAGGGTCTTGACTGCGAAAGGTGTGGATTACCAGGCCATCAACTATCTGGCGGAGCCGCTCTCCTTCGACGCGCTTAAGCAACTGCTTCGGAGTGCTGGGTTGAAACCACAAGACGCCTTGAGAACGAACGAGGAGTCCTACCGACAACACGTAGTTGGACGAGACTTGAGTGATGATCAACTTGTGCGGATCATGGCCGACCATCCTGAACTGATCCAAAGGCCCATCGTAACGAGGGGCGACAAAGCTGTACTGGCGCGTCCAGTGGAGCGACTCGCGAAACTAGGCATCGAAGCCGAACGCTGACCCGGTAGCTCGGTACGAAGTTTGCACGCAGAGACTCCCGGTAAGTAATCCTACGTGCTGCCGAATTCCATCGCACGTGATCACCGATCTGGAATCTTTTCGGCATCGCGGCATCCTGATCCGTGGGTTCAGCCAAATGGTTGAGTCGATTTCGACATCCTGCCGGGCTCGGCTTAGCATCGAACATGCACCGCCCGGATGGGCGAGCAAGAATTTCCCGATGCCGGACAAACAGTTTCAGTACAAGTCTTCCGGTAAACCGATCCCTTATGAGGAGCTTGACTTGGATCGATCGTTGGAAGCGTTTGACATACAACACGAACTCACACGCAAAGGCATTGAGAAATTCGCCGCTGATTATCGTGCCACACTCTCTCGGCCTGCCTAAGGGAGATTGAGTAGCATGAACCGGACCATCGGCTCGATGACAGCCAGCGTCGTCAATCCAGAGTAGCGTCTAAGTCGGAACAGGAGCGAAATCATGGCAGAGACACCAGAGACGAACAAACCCAATTTCAGAAATGGATTTCCGATTCGCGATCTCCGCGATGGCAGCATGATATTAGGCCAGGCCGACGGCGAGGAATTGGTTCTGGGCCGCCGCGGTGATGAGTTTTTTGCCATTGGTGCCCACTGCACCCACTACGGTGGCCCGCTCACGGAAGGCCTAATTGTGGGCGACACCGTGCGCTGTCCCTGGCACCATGCCTGTTTCAGTCTTCGGAATGGCGAAGCGCTGCGGGCACCGGCTCTTGATCCAGTACCTTGTTGGCGAGTGGAAAGATTGGGCGACAGGATTTTTGTTCGTGAGAAGGTCTCGCCACAGGCGCCCAATCGCCTCACGCAGGATCCAAGCTCGGTCGTGATTGTGGGCGGTGGCGCCGCGGGTCTGGCTGCGGTCGACATGCTGAGCCGAGAGGGCTACGACGGTCCTCTTACCATCGTGAGTGCCGACGCCTCGCCGCCAGTAGATCGTCCGAATCTTTCCAAGGATTACCTGGCTGGCACGGCTCAAGAAGAGTGGATTCCTCTGCGGCCTTCGGATTACTATCCCGACCGCGGGATCGATCTTCTCCTTCAGTCACGGGTTTCATCGCTTGATACGAAAGGGCGGCGGATCGTCCTTGAGAATGGCAAGGCGCTCGAATTTGGCGCCCTCCTGTTGGCCACCGGAGCCGACCCCGTCCATTTGCCCATCGAAGGAGCGACCGATTCTCAGCTCCACTATCTCCGTACTTTCGCTGACAGCAAAGCGATCATTGCCAAGGCTAGTTCTGCAAAGCGTGTGGTAGTCGTTGGTGCCAGCTTTATTGGCTTGGAAGTTGCCGCGTCGCTGCGCACCCGCGGAATCTTTGTAGATGTAGTCGCGCCTGGCAGTCAGCCGCTCGAACGCACAATGGGAGCTGATGTTGGCCAATTCATCCGCAAGCTTCACGAAGCTCACGGCGTTGCCTTTCATCTGGGAGTCACCGTCAGCGGGGTCAATGGTCGCGCAGTCACCTTAACCGACGGAACACATTTGGAAGCAGACTTCATCGTTTTAGGCGTCGGAGTGCGGCCATCGCTGACTTTGGCCGAGCAAGCCGGACTCGCGATCGATCGGGGTATCGAAGTCAACGAATACCTCGAAACCAGTGTGGCCGGAATCTTCGCAGCAGGCGATGCCGCCCGTTGGCCCGATCCACACTCCGGCGAGCGAATTCGCGTCGAGCATTGGGTGGTTGCTGAGCGCATGGGACAAGTAGCAGCTAAGAATATTCTTGGCCGTCGTGAAAAATTTGACGCCGTTCCATTCTTCTGGAGTCAACATTACGACGTGGCTATCAATTATGTGGGCCACGCCGAGAAGTGGGACGCTATTGAGATTGATGGGAGCCTCGATGCGCGCGATTGTGCCGTGGTGTACAAGAAGGGCGGTCGCACTCTCGCCACTGTAACCATCTCGCGAGATCTCCAAAGCTTGAAGGCTGAGGCCGCTATGGAAACTGCAATACGGTTGCAAAGACGAGAGGTCGCCTGAGCGGCGCCGCGATCAGGTGGCACTCTTGGGTCGTATCGTGTTGATCTTTGGAAACAGCCATATGCAAAGGGAGAAGCCTTCTACGGCAGCACATGCGGATTTCAATACGCAGTTGATGCGCCGAAGGAATTTCCGTTTGGAGTCTCACTTCGTCAGCAAGGGACTCGGCACACCGACGGCGATCAACGGGAGTTCTGCGCGAAAAGTGGCGCCCTCGCCAGGCCGGCTTTCGACGGATATAGCCCCCCGATGTTGCAACACGATCCACTCCGCAATAGCCAGGCCAAGTCCAACTCCTCCCTGGCCCCGGCTGCGAGCTTTGTCGACGCGGTAGAAGCGTTCGAAGATTTTCTCGTGGTCCTCTTGGGCGATTCCCGCTCCGGAATCTTGCACCGTGATGACAGCCGTTTCTTCTCGAAGTTCGAGCGCAAGGCGCACCGAACCCGGCGACGGAGTGTACTTGAAGGCGTTGTCGAGAAGGATGTCTGCCAGCCGGCGAAGAAGGGTCGCGTCACCCATGACGGAAGCGTCCAGTTTGTAGATGTCGGTTGAAAATTCGAGATTACGCGCTTCAGCAACCTGCTGCCAACCGCTGACAACGCTGCGCAAGACTGCCGGCAGATCCACCGGTTGCATGATCAAGGATCCGCGGCCGGAATCGGCGCGAGCCAACTCCAGCAACTGCTCGATCAGCAGTGTGGTTCGTTCGGCCTCTTGCAGAATCTGGCGCAGCGATTCCTCATACTCAGTTTCCGTGCGCGACCTTCTCAGCGCCAGTTCCGCTTCCGTGCGAATAAGAGACACGGGCGTGCGCAGCTCATGGGAAGCGTCGGCGGTGAACTGTGTAATTTTCTGAAATGCCGACTCGATACGATCCAGCATTTCGTTCAACGTGTCCGTGAGCCGCTGCAGTTCATCTCCGGTCTTCAGCGTTTGCAACCGGCGGTTGAGATTGGTTCCGCTGATATCCCGCGCCGTTCGCACCAGCGCATCCATAGGCGCCAGGGCTTTGCGGCTCATCCAGTAACCTACCCCGGTGGACACCACGAGCAAGAGTGGAGCGAAGATCAGCAGGTACGAACGAAAGAGCTGAAGAGTCTCGAAGGCATCATCGGCCGGAGCGCCCATTTCGAGGGTGTAAACGCGTCCGTCGACATTGAGCTTCTCGAAAGCAAAGCGGAAATGTTCTCCGTTAATGCGCCGGGTTCGGATCAGGGGGCGGTTCCCCTGATCGGGCTGCGAGGGTACCAACTCATGCGCCTGGAGGAACCTGGAACGGTAAATCTGTTCGCCGTTCTCGTCGTGGACCGCAAGAAAATCGCCCGCGTGTTCATGTTCGTAGATTGCAGCCATCTCGTCACGAAGCTTTGCTGTGCTGGCATCCTTTTGCTGTGCTCCGAGAAAGTTTCGTAAGTCTTCGATTTGGCTCTCCAGGCCGTCATCGACCAGATCGTAGAGATTGTGTCTCAGGATGAGGAACATGCTTGCGCCGAAGACTAACTCTCCCACGGCGAAGATGGCCACGTACCAGAGCGTGAGCCGCACTCCAATGGAAAGTTTTCTCATGCCTTCTCATCCGAGCGAATCATGTAACCAACACCGCGCACCGTGTGGATCAATTTTGGCCGGCCGGGCAGATCCACCTTGTTGCGCAGCAGATGCATGAATGCGTCAAGAGTATTCCCCTCAATCTCCTTTTCGAAACCCCACACCGCCTCGATGAGCGAGCGCCGCGACACAACCTTGCCCGAACGATACATCAGCCGCTCCAGGAGGCTGTACTCGGTGCGGGTTAACGAGACATGCTCTTCCCCGCGAAACACTTCCCTGCTGGCGGGATTCAGGACCAGGTCCGCAATCCTCAACTGCGGATCGTGCGCCGCCACGGCCCGGCGTTTTACCGCCCGAAGCCGCGCCACGAGTTCGGCAAATGAAAACGGCTTCGTCATGTAGTCATCGGCACCTAAATCCAGACCATGGATGATGTCAGGCACCGAATCCTTCGCGGTCAACATCAAGATCGGAGTCTGAACTCGCTGGGACCGCAAGCGCTTGGCCAGATCATATCCGCTGAGTTTCGGCATCATGACATCCAAGATGATCACGTCGAACTCATAGTCCCGGCCCAGCGCAAGCCCTTCCGCCCCATCAGAGGCGCACGTCACCGTATGGCCCTCTTCGGTCAACCCTTTCCGAAGAAGATCGGCCATGCGCACTTCGTCTTCCACAATCAGTAGCTTCATCGCAATCAACTACCTCTGACCGAAGAACGGTCAGATCTTCACATTAGTGTAGTTCGGGGCCAAAAATAGCGCTTCTGAATCTGAAAAAATATTAACTTGATGTTCACGCCTGCGTCACAGTCCGGCTCTAGGATCCTTCTTCATAACAACCCTCAGCTGATGTGCCCGGAGATACAAGTCTCGAACGGTGGCGGCTCATCGTTCTGATTACTCTGTTCCTCGATTCGGCCTCTCTTGCGCCGGAAGGAGTTTAAGCCATGCACTCTCAATCGCTCGGACACACCCCCTCCGCCCTCCGCCTCTCGCTCGCACTCCTGGTCGCCATCCCATTATTCATTGGAGCGCCCAAAGCCTATGCACAGGTGGACCGAGCGGTGCTCGAAGGTACCGTCAGCGATGTTTCCGGGAGCGTGATCGTCGCCGCCACCGTTAAAGTGCTCGCGGTCGACACCGGCATCAGCGAAGATCAACACACGAACTCGAAGGGATATTACCGTTTTCCGGGACTGGCAGTCGGGAACTACACCGTGACGACGACGGCCAACGGCTTTAAGACCAAGATCGTCGAGGATGTAATTGTCCGCGTGGGCCAGACTCGCACCTTGGATGTCCAGCTGGCAGTCGGTGCCATCAACGAGAAAATCGAGGTCAAGGCCACCACAGCACCGGCGGACCGCGTATCAGCCGAAGCTGCGACGGTCATTGATACAACCCAAATCTCCGAACTTCCCAACAACGGACGCGACTGGGCCAGCTTTACCCTCCTTGCCCCTTTTGCCCAGGACGACGGAGGCGGCGACCAACGTACCATCCGTTTCGCCGGCCGAGCCCGCGATGACAACAACTTCTCCTTCGATGGTGTGGATGCGGGCGGTATTCAGGAGCAAGCGCAGAAATCGCAAACCCGTCTACAGATTTCTCAGGATGCGATCGAAGAGTATCGCGTCAACAGCGGTCTGTACGACGCAGAGTACGGCACCCAGGCGGGCGGACAGATCGATGTCGTTACCAAGTCCGGGACCAACGACTGGCACGGCACAGCTTTCGGCTACCTCAGAAACTCCGTATTCGACGCTCGAAACTTCAATGACTACAACCTCGCGGGCAACCCTGCCGTACCTCCGTTTCGCATGGGGCAGTATGGCATGACTTTCGGTGGCCCGATCAAGAAGGATAAGCTTTTCTTCTTCATCAACTACGAGGGACTCCGCCAGTTACAGTCGACCACGCAGCAATTTGCCGTTCCTTCCGGCATCTGTTGTGGCCAACTGTCGTCGGGCAACCTCACCGTTCCTTACCAGCAATACGTTCTGACGAACTCGCCGCAAATGTGCACCATCATGCAAGCGTACCCATGGCGCGCCTCAGTTGGGACAATCGGGACTTGCGCATCTCGTTTTACTTACCCCGACACCGCGTTCACGGCGACTTCCGATCCGAATGCCGACCTGGTGACTGCCGCCACGCCCACTACCATTCATGAAGACACATGGCTCGTTCGGGCCGACTATAAAATCAACATGAATACTTCGCTTTACGGTCGAGCGCAACGCGACATCAGTCTGGTGGATGCGCCCAATGGCAGCAGCCTGCCGGAAGACAAACTGCAGACCATTAATCACCCGGCGAATTACTTGGTGGCTCTACAACACACGTTTACTCCGCAACTCTTCAATGAGACAAAGGGTTACATCAATCGCGCGCCCTATCATAACCCGCAGGCAAGCGCCCTGCCTTTCGCGGTAAGCACCTCTAACTTCGTCGGGCTCAACGACAACACGGCAGACATTGAAGTCGGCACAACCTTCGGACTGGTCGATAACGTGATCTGGACTCGTGGCCGGCATGCCTTCAAAACCGGCATAGAGATCCGTCGTGTCCGGCTTAATCAAGGGCAAACCGAAGATAACGTCCTCAGTTTCTCCAGCCCTGATGATATGGCGAATGCACTCCTTTCCAACATTACCTACATTGCGCCGTGGTGTTGCCATGGCCTGCGCCGTATGTTCTACATGCCTTACTTCCAGGATGAATGGAAAGTAACGCCGACTCTCACCCTGACGGCAGGTCTGCGGTGGGAATATTACGGCGTTGCGCACGAGGCGACGAACCGCACTACGGTGTTTGACCTTAATCAGTTTCACGGAGTCTGCCTGGGGTCAGGGTCATTCAACACCTCCCCAGTGCCGACAGGTTCGGGTCCGATCAACACTCCGCCCTGCCCTACCAACCCCGCCCTGTACAACCCGAATTACAAGAACATCGATCCTAGGATTGCCGTGGCCTGGGCACCGGGCGCACTTCACGGGAAAACGGTGATTCGCGCAGGCTTTGGCATCTACCACGGCGCGGCGCAGAATGACGATTTGAACGCGGGATTGGAGAGCGACACGTTTCGCGTAAAAGTCAACCAGCAGATTCCCTTAGATCCTGCATTCGAACAAACGACGCCGGATCTTTCCGGCGTGACTACTCAAAAACAGGCCTCACACCCACGTGCGCTCCAGCGGCAGGACCGTCGGGACTTGTATGCCGAGACTTGGGGACTGACCGTCGAACACGAGTTACCCTCTAATTTCCTGGCCTCCGCCCAGTATCTTGGGAGCCGCGGTGTACGGCTGTTCTCTCGCGGCGCGGTGAATCTGTGCACGACTCCGGTTACCCTCAACGCGGTCGATGGCGATTGCGTCCGGCCACTGGATCAGTATTATCCTGACGCCAACAATCCCGATCCATTTGGTTCCGTGGACTTCAAGCATGATGCCGGCTCCAGCACATACAACGCCCTTGGTCTATCTCTGGAGCGCCGCTTCAGCAAAGGCCTCGCGTTTCAGTCACGCTACACCTGGTCGCATTCCATCAACGATGGTTCCGTAGGAGGGGGTGAGTCCAACGGACCGGAGAACGTGAATTGCCTGCCCTGCGACAAAGGCCCGAGTGTCTTCGATGTGCGCAACAATGTGGCCGTAAATGCGGTCTACGAGCTCCCCTTCGGCCCGGGCAAGCCTTATTTGAGCAGTCCTGGCGTGATTGGAAAAATCGTCGGCGGCTGGAGCCTGAGCAGCGTCGGCCTTTGGCACACCGGCCATCCGTTAACCGTGAAGATGGACCTCAGCGGCAACATAAGCGGAGGGCCCTTTGACGGACTTCCTTACAGCTATCTCCTTCCCGATGGCAACGATCAGACGGACCAGCGACCCGATGTCATTCCGGGAGTGCCGCTGACCTTGCCCAGTCCGCGGCCGGCCACTCCCTTTGCGCCAGGCGCTCCTCTGATCAACGCCGCTGCTTTCCAGGCTCCGCCGCTGGATGCGAACGGAAATTTTACTCGCTATGGAAATGCCGGAAACGGGCTGATTCGGGCTTTGAATTACTGGCAGTTCGATATGGCGCTCAGCAAGCAAACGAAGCTGACCGAGCGGGTCGAGATGGAGTTTGGCGTGCAGGCTTTCAACATCTTCAATCACGTGCAACTGGGCGATCCGGGCAACTTCACCCTCGTCTACACACCTGGACAAACCCCGAGCAACTTATCGGCTGACTCAACCTTCGGGGTGATCAGCTCCACTGTGAATTTCAACAACAACAACGACAATGCCGCTTCCCCGAACACCGGGACAGGACTGCCCCGGCAGATTCAGTTCATGCTTCGTGTTAAGTTCTGAATCGTTTCCTCTTCACCGCCGAAAAACGGCCAGTTCGAAGTGCTGGTCGTGGGACAATAGGTCCTTCTGGAAAAATCTTCCTATGAACTTCAGACGTAAACCTCTGCCATTCGTCGTGGTCGCTCTTGTGGCGACCGCGACTCTGGTGCTTCTCCCCTCCTGCACGAAGAATTCGACCGTCCAGACTTCTGCTCCCGTTGATTTGCATCTGGATATAAAGACGCCCTTCCGCTTTGTTGCCTACGGTGACACACGCTTTCACGATCCTAAAGACACAGAAGCTGCGAATCCCCCGGTGCGGGTTGCCTTGGTGAACGCGATTGCCGAAGCGAATCCCGCGTTCCTCTGCTTCACCGGGGATATCGTCTACAACGGTTACGACGAAAATGACTGGAAGGTGTGGGACCACGAAACCAGCGTCTTACGCGAGAAGAAGATCAACGTCTATCCTGCGCTGGGCAATCACGATTTACATGGAGATCCAAAGGTAGCCTTAGGCAACTACTTCCAGCGCTTCCCCGAACTGAAGAACAGCCGCTACTATTCGGTGCGCGCCGCGAATACTCTTATCCTGGTGCTCGACAGTTCCCAGGACGAACTCGCCGGTCCGCAGGGCCAGTGGCTGGCAGACAAACTGGATCACGTTCCTGCCGATGTGGACTTCGTCTTTCTCATGTTCCACCATCCACCTTACACCAGTTCGTCCGATGGAAAGAAATTCGGTGGAGGACACTCGGCGCGCGTCCCTGAACAGGCATTAGCAAAAATACTGGAGGATCGGCAGCCGCACGCACATTTCCGCATGGTGGTGTTCAGCGGGCACGTCCACAACTACGAGCGCCACGAGCATGGCGGCGTCACCTACTTTGTCACCGGAGGCGGAGCAGCACACGCTTACCCGATCGAGCGAGCCGCAGACGATCCCTTTCAAAGCAAGCAAGTGAATTATCACTACCTGATGGTTGAGGTGGATCATCAGCAGCTTACGGTCACAATGAACCGGGTAGACTTGACAAGCGGCAAGGCCGTCTGGACCCAGCCTGATTCTGTGAAGATTGCTACTCCCACAGCAGCGGCGGTGGCCGCCACACACTAAGTTTTTTCGGGATGCCGGCCGCACCCGCACAGCAGTTCTTCCCCCACCTGTCTGAATGATTTAATCTGAAAGGTTGATTGATGCTCGCCGAAGGCTTCTGCGTGGGAGCGCAGCACGCGATCACCCTGTCCTTAATTCGGCGAAGCAACAAATTACAGCGAATAGCCACGACCCTTTATGAAAACTGGAATCATCGGCCTGCCCCAGGTAGGCAAGACATCTCTGTTTCAAATTCTCACCAAGGCCCATCTTTCCGCCCAGGCCAATCCTCGCGAGGCCCATATCGGCGTCGCCAAGGTTCCTGACGATCGCCTTGATCGCCTTGCCGCTCTCTATAACCCCAAGAAACTCACCCACACTTCCGTCGAATACGTTGACGTGGGCGCAATCGGGCAGGACGCTCTGAAGGAGACCGCCTACATCGGCCACCTTCGTCAGGTCGACGCTCTGGCCCATGTCATCCGGGTCTTTGACGATCCGGCGATTCCTCACGTGGGCGAAATCGATCCCCTGCGCGACATCAAGAATGTCGAGTTCGACCTCATGGTCAGTGATCTGGGTCAGATCGAGAAGAGGCTCGAGCGTTTGGAAAAAGATCTGAAGAAGATGAAGACTCCCGATCTGGAGAAGGAATTCGAACTGCTGAAGCGCGCCAACGCGCATCTCGGTTCGGAGAAGCCTCTCCGTGAAATGCAGATGACGCCCGAGGATAAAAAGCGCCTCCGCGGCTTCATGTTCCTGAGTGAGAAGCCGATTCTGTACGTGCTGAACATCGGCGAATCGAGCGAACTCGGGAAACAACTCGAAGAAGCAGTCGGCAAGTACAAGCTGACCGATATCGCGGCCCGCCCGAATGCCGGTGCGACGGCTATCTGCGGCAAGGTCGAAGCCGAACTCTCCGAGATGAGCGACGCCGACGCGGCTGAATTTCTTTCGAGCTATGAACTGAAAGAAAGCGGACTCGTTCGCCTGATCCGCACGACATACCAACTGCTGGGCCTGATCTCTTTCTTCACCGCGGGTGAAGATGAATGCCGTGCCTGGCAGATTCCTGCCCGTACGCGCGCGCAGGAAGCGGCAGGAGCCATCCACTCTGACTTGGAAAAACACTTCATCCGCGCAGAAACGATCCGCTGGGACCAACTCCTCGAAGCCGGCTCAGAAGCGAATGCCCGGGCCAAGGGAACGTTGCGCCTTGAGGGCAAGGACTACATCGTGCAGGATGGCGACGTGATGCACATCCGGCATAGCGGATAGCCTCTGATCGCCACTTTGTGAGGTCGGCGGCGGAAGCTGGTATGATCCCGGCTGTCGGCCCATGAATCCCATCCTGACGAGCATCCTCCTAGGTCTTACCGCTGCTGCCGCCAACGTTTTCGGCGGAGCGATTATTGTGCAGCGGCACTGGGAGCGGCGCTACCTGCGCTACTTCGTCGCCTTGGGTGCGGGGTTCATGCTCGCCACCGCGCTGGTGGAGATGATTCCGGAGAGTCTCGAGCTCCGCGGAAGAGGGGCTGCCTTACTTGTTCTGCTTGGCTATCTGATCATTCACTTCTTCGAGCATACGGTTACTCCGCACTTTCACTTTGGTGAGGAGACACATCACGACGAGTTCGTTCACTCGCACAAAAGCTACTCAGTCCTGCTGGGGCTTATCATTCATACGTTCTTCGACGGCATCGCGATCGCGTCCGGATTTCTTGTTTCGAACGTGCTCGGCTGGCTGATTTTCCTCGCCATCTTCCTGCACAAAATCCCCGAAGGATTTACCGTGAGTTCCGTCATGCTGGCCAGCGGCCGCAGTCGGGGTACGGCTTGGGGCGCGTCCATTGTCTTGGGGGGATCAACTCTGGCGGGAGTTTTGACGATGGCGATTTTCCGCCATCATGTCGGAGCCGGGCTGCCTCTCGCGGCGGGAGTTACGATCTATGTTGCGGCGTCGGATCTGGTGCCCGAGGTCAACAAGGAACCGGCGATGAAGATGGCTTTGCTGGTTTTCGTGGGCGCTGCCGTGTTCTTTCTGCTCGATCGTCTATTCCACGTGCATTGAGCTACGTTGCCGGCTGCTACTTTGGCGCAGAATTACCTCGCCGCGCCGAGCAACCAAACCTTACTCCACAGTGTGTTTCGCCGTATATCCTTCGCGCGCCACCACGTCGAGCTTGTGATCCTTGCCCTTCTGGTCCTTGACCTTCAACTGTCCGCCATCAGGAGCGACCACTTCAACCTTCACTTTGCGGTAGGTTCCGTCCAGCTTCGTATTCGTTGGCGAATACGAAATCGTGTACTGGTTGCGAATGTCATTCGAGATGTCGCCGAATAATTCCGGCAGTTCGCCTTCAAAGCGCGGGAAGTACGCCCGGCCACCGGTCATTGCGGCGAAAGTCCGCATTTCGTTGTCGCCCTGCAGGTAGTCCATGTGTCCGACGGGAATTCCCATGCCATGCGCGTTACGACAATAGCCTGGATGGGTATCGCAATACTCGCGCACGATGAATCCCACGCTGATGGGGAAGATCGTCACATCCTTGGTGTCCTTGATCTTCTTCATGATCTTGTCGAGCGTGAGTTTGCTAAAAGTGTCGACCCCGGTCGTCACCAGGACGACATACTTCTTGCCTTCCACGCGGTCGAGCCGGTCCAGCGTGTCGTAGAGCGCATCGAACAGGTTGGTCTCCGCAAATCCCGGAATGCGCAACTGATTCAGCGCTCCGTAGACCGCCTTTTTATCCTGTGTGAAGTCCACCAGGATGTGCGGCTGCATGTCGTAATAGGCTACCGCCACCCAATCATCTTTCTTCAGCGTATTCGCAAACGCATAAGATGCCTGCAGCGCCTGGGTCATAAAGACGTAGTTCGTTGACGCGAACTCCACCAGGAGCACGGCAGTAACCGGCGCCTGCGAGACGTTGAAATTCTTGATCTGCTGCTGAACCCCATCTTCCATGACCCGGAAGTTCTCTTTCTTCAGCCCCGGGATGAATTGCCCGCCGTCCTTGGTGGTTACCAATACGTCAACGTTCACCAGTGGAACGTTCACCTTGAGAGAGTAGTCAGGAAGGTCTTCGACCTTCTTCGGCGTCACCGGCGGAGGCGGAGGCGGTGCCTCTTCTATCTTCTTCTTGGGGATCGCGTAGGGCCCCACGTTGTCGGTTGGCCCCCCGGCTTCGGCAGGGGCATCTTGTTTGGGCTTGCCGTTATCCGGCGACGGGGAAGGGGTCTGGGCCGCGGGAGACTGACTTTGCGACAGCGCTGGGACGCTCCCCAGTGTCCAGGCCAGACAGCCAACGAAAGCCCACAACCCAAAGGTGTTAAAACACTCAGAAATCTTCAATTTGCGATAATTAAACATGGTGAACCCATCAACGCCCCTATGCTAGTATAGACGCACAGATTCGCAATTGGGATGTTTTTGCCCGGTCCCAGACAGTCCCCTAGTCGGTGCAACGTGTCACAGTTGGTCTGGATCTAAGCTTATCAGGACCCATTCACGGGTCCTCGTCGGGGCTTCAAAATGAGGAAGTTCGTTTTCACGCTTTTCGCGCTTGGCCTTTCCCTACCCACAATCCTGACCGCTCAAACCGCTCAGCCCACCATTCCGGTGGATCAGATCCATGCCGGAATGCAAGGAGTGGCTTACACCGTTTTTCAGGGCGTGAAGCCGGAGCCGATGGACTTCGAAGTCCTGGGAGTTCTGCGCAACGTGAACGGCCCCAGGGGCAACATCATCCTGATCCGCTTGCATGGACCGAAGGTCGAGTACACCGGCGTGGTCGCCGGCATGAGCGGTAGCCCGGTTTACATTGATGGCAAACTGGCGGGCGCGCTCGCATTTCGCATCGGCGAGTTCTCGAAAGAGCCCATCGCCGGCGTGACCCCGATCGCCGACATGCTCGAGATCAACGCGCTCGACAAATCTCCAGCGGAAGAAGCCTCCGCCGTAAAACCGGTAGTTACGACTGCTGGAAAGACTGCCGCACCCGGCGACACAACTTCCTTTTCAGGCTCCGTACAAAATCTCGCCAACTACCTGAAGCCGATCGAAACTCCGCTGGTATTCAGCGGATTCTCCGAAGAAGCGGTCCGCCAATTCGCCCCCCAGTTCGCTTCGGCCGGAATCGTGCCAGTGATGGGCGCCGGTTCTGTTAGTGAAGAGAAACAACCCGAGCCACTCGAGGCCGGTTCCGCCGTCAGCGCGGTCCTAGTGCGTGGCGACATGGATATCGCCGCGACCTGCACCGTCACTTACATCGATCCTCAACGCCTGCTGGCCTGCGGGCATCCGCTGCTGCAGTTCGGCTCCGTCGATCTTCCCATGAACAAGGCGCAGGTGCTGGCCACGCTGCCCTCGCCGCTGAACGCCTTCAAGATCGTTAACACCACCGAACGAGCCGGAGTTTTTGTGCAGGACCGTCACACTGGAATTCTCGGCGTGCTTGGCAAGCAACCGGAAATGATCCCAGTGACGCTGACCATTCACGGCGGTGGCGCTACGAAAGAATTTCATTACGAGGTACTCAACAACCCGCGCCTCAGCCCAGTAGCCATCATGGCCACGGTGTTCAACGCCCTGCATGGCGTGAATGAATACGGCGAAGAGATTACTTACCGCTTGAACGCCAGCATCAACGTGAAAGGCTTTCCGGAAGTCGGTTTGCGGAACATGTTCACGCCCGGGGAAAACGGCCAGCCCGCTGCCATGGCCGCAGCCCTATCGCTGGGAGAGCGTTTCGGACGCATCTACGACAATCCCTACAATGCTCCTGCAGTAAACAGCGTGAAGCTCGACTTCGACCTCGTCCGTGAGCGCCGCTGGGCGCGCTTGGAGAGCGCCCGCACCGATGTAACCGAGGCGCGTCCCGGGGATCAGATCATCGTGGAAACCGTGCTGGCTCCGTATCGCGGCGAACGTGTAGTCCGCCAGATTGCGGTGAAGATTCCGACCTCGGCCAGCAAGGGAAACCTGCGCATTCTCGTGAGCGACGGTGACACACTCGATCGCGTGAACCGCACGAACCCCGCATTCGGCCGCAAGCTGGACCTGGCTTCGACCATCGCCCTGCTGAACAAAGAGCACGCCAACAACCGCCTCTACGTCTCGCTGCTGGAAGCTGATCCGGAAGCGCGCGTGGCCGACAAGGTCATGCCCACCCTGCCGATCTCAGTCATGAACGTAATGGACGGCATGCGCGGCAACCAGGAAATGATCGTCAGCGCCGAATCGAACGTCGACGAAACCGCAACCCCCTCGCTGGACTACGTAGTCAGCGGCGCGCAATTGCTGACAGTAACGATCAAGTAAAAGTGGTTAGTGTGGCGAGGTGGTTAGTGTGGCGCGGGCACTCCTGCCCGCGAACTCTAACCACGAGCAAACCGCATTCCCAATTTGAAACCGCGGGGCGAGAAAAGGTTCCCTCTTCGACGAAACTCAACAACGTCAACTGTACGATGAAGGTGGCCATGCCCGCCGCAACCTTCCACCGCTATCACTATCGCCGCCACCTACCGCACCACCAAAAAGACGATCGCCCACTCTTCGTCACATTCCGCACACACAAGCCTCTAAAGCTCTCACCAGAAGCAAGAACTGTCGTACTGCAACATTGCCTGCACGACAACACCGTCACAATCACGCTTCACGCTGCAGTAATCATGCCCGATCATGCTCATCTTCTATTCACAGCGCGGCGCGATGCTGAAGGCTGGACCTTCGCGCTCCCCGAGATTCTCCGCGCCATCAAAGGCACGTCGGCCAGAAGCATTAATCAGCTACTCGCGAGACGTGGCTCCGTATGGCAGGACGAATCCTTCGACCACGTCTTGCGCGGAAATGAGAGCCTAAGCAAGACGGTAGAATACATCCGTCAAAACCCAGTCAGGAAAGGTCTCGTCACGAAACCAGAGGACTACCCCTGGCTCTGGATCGCCCCCGCCTTGTGTGGCTTGTGTGGCGCGGGCACTCCTGCCCGCGAACTCTAACCACGAAATACAAGGCAGGCCCTATCGACAAACTGCTCCAGTTTGAGACGAGAGAACATTTAACCATCTCCTTATTTCTGCTCTCGCCCAGTCCATTGCGGGCAGAAGTGCCCTCACCACACTAATCCAGCGCCTTATCAATAACCTTTAGTAGCGCAGCCCTTGTGAATGGCTTCTCCAGAAGTGGAATGCCACTCTGCAATCCCTGGTGCGCCACGAGCTCCCCTGTGTAACCAGACATGTAGATAACTTTCATTTCCGGATGGGAGTCCATTAGGCGCAGCACCAGTTCCGGCCCATTCATCCCCTTCATCACAACGTCAGTCAGGATCAAATCGACCCGCGTCGAATTCTGGGAAATCACTTTCAACGCGGCCTCACCATCGATCGCTTCCAGCACCTTGTAGCCATGCTCTTCGAGCATTTTGCGGGTCAGCTTGCGCATGATGGCATCGTCTTCCGCCAGTAGAAGAGTCGCACCCTCACGCCTGACGGGCAAGGCTTCGGCCTGCACCTCGGTGCCTGATCCCAACTTGTGTTCCGCGCTCGGCAAGTAAATCTTGAACGTTGTGCCACGAGAAACCTCGCTGTAAACCCATATGTGCCCACGGCTTTGCTTGACGATGCCGTAAACGGTAGCCAGTCCCAGCCCACTTCCCTTCCCGCTCTCTTTCGTAGTGAAGAACGGCTCGAAGATGCGGGATCGTGTGGCCTCATCCATGCCGGTGCCGTTGTCACTGACGGCCAGCATGACATAGCGCCCTGGAGTCATCGAATGCTCGCGCGCAAAAGCTTCGTCGAGGTCGTACACCCCGGTCTCGATAATGAACTTGCCCCCGCGCGGCATGGCATCGCGCGAATTCACTGCAAGATTCAGCACGATCTGATCGAGGTGCCCCGCATCCGCCTCAACTACCGCGGCCGTTGAACGCGACGGCAGCACAATTGCAACGTCGTCGCCCATGAGCGGTTTTAGAAGCTTGCTGACTTCCCTCAGCCGGTCATTTAAGTCCAGGATCTGCGTTTGCACCGGCTGGCGGCGATTGAAAGCCAGCAACTGGCGCGTCAGTGATGCTCCCCGGTTCGCGGCCTCGCGAATGTTGTCGATATATTCCAGGCTTTCGATATCCACACGCCTACGCAACAATTCTGTGCAAGCCGTAACAATCCCGAGCAGATTGTTGAAATCATGGGCAACGCCGCCCGCCAGCCGTCCAACTGCCTCCATCTTCTGCGACTGGCGCAGCTGATCTTCAATCTTCTTCTGCGCGGTGATATTGCGTCCGATCGCCGACGCCCCGACAACTCCCCCGTCCGCGTCGTAAATAGGTGAAACCGAGATCGACATATTCAACCGCCGGCCGTCCTTGGTCATTCGTACCGACTCGAAGTATTCGACCTGTTGGCCGTGACGTATCTTCTCCAGAATCCCAGGAATCTCATCGGGCCGGTCGGGCGGACAAAGCACCGAAACGTTTCGTCCGATAATCTCCTCAGCTGTATAGCCGTAAATCTGCTCTGCTCCCTTATTCCACTGCGTAATGATGCCGTCGAGATTCTTGCCGATAATTGCGTCCTGCGACGAATCCACAATCAGCGCCAGCCGGTTCTGAGAATCGCGCAACTCGCGGGTTTTTCTCCGCTCCAGTTCCCCATTCGCCCTCCGCAATTCTTGCTCGATGCGCTTTCGATCGCTGATATCGCGGATGACACTCAGAACTATCGCGCGATTCCCCGTCGCCACGGGGCTAAGGCTGATCTCTACCGGGAATTCAGAACCATCCCGGCGCCTGCCGTACAAATCCAGACCTGATCCCATTCTTCGGATCTTCGGCCGCGAATGGAAACTCTCGCGATGCAGATGGTGTTGCGGACGCTGCCGCTCCGGCACCAGCATCTCGACACTCCGGCCGATCAACTCGTCGCGCGTGTAACCGAACAGAGTCTCGGTCTGGGAATTAACCTGAATAATGACGCCTTGCTGGTTTACCGCGGCTACAGCATCGGGTATTGCTTCCAGGATCGAAGCAGACAGTAGTGTTTCAGCCAAAATCTTCGGGTCTGACTGCATATCCTTTTCTGGATTGAAGAATGGTCGGTTCTCCGCCCCACGCGGAGGTTTCCGCTTAATATACCCGAAAACTCTATTTGAGTAGGCGAGCGAACACAGGTCGGTGTCTTTGTGATAGCGGTTTGCAGAAAAATAAGGGTGTAGACCCGTTTTTGATCCGATGCATTTTGATGGGATCCGATTCTTCTAATCGGATCCTGTTTTGAAAGGCCGCGGCTTCAAGAAACTGCGTGAGAACTACCATTTGAACGCAAGCGGTAAAGCAAGCACCACCTAAACTCCAGCCGCGTAGCGGCGGCATGTGAAAGCTCGGCACGGCAGTGCCGGGTAAGCTTGCGGACAGAACCCACGAGTCCCGTAGGGGCGACACGCGCTCTCACGCACACTCTAAAAGCCTGCGCCATAAGTGCCGCAAAATCATTGCGGCTTTAGTTTGGCCCTTAGCCCAAGAAACACACCAACAGCCCCTTCGGCATTCGCGTAAACCCACGCGTGAGAAAGATCGCAATCAGCATCTGGGTGCCGTTGTACCCTACGTGCACCAGGACGCTGGCTGCCACCGATCCGGTGACCGCCCGCACGATCCCGCACACTACTCCCACGCCGAAGATGACCAGGAGGATTCCCCACGCGTATCCATATTGCTGCATGTGCATCAAAGCAAACGGAAGCGCCGAAAGAAAAATCCCCCAACCCGCCCCCCAACGTCTGGCCACCACCGGATAAAAGAACCCGCGGAAAAACAATTCTTCCATCAAGGGTCCCAGCGTGGTTGCAATGATTGCCAGCAGGAACGCATCCCGGCGATTTTGAAATAGATTGTCGAACGGGGTGCTCTTGGGCATGGGCAGAAGACTGCTCAGCATGGCGAGCACTAAATACGTTGCCGTCCCCAAAGCAAGCATCGCCCACATCGATTTGGGCCAGTTCCACCGGATCGCCCGCCAGAAGGATTTGTGATACTTCCCTTCTACGAGGAGCACCATATAGGCGACAACAAAAGCGTCGATCACGAACTGCGAGATCAGCAACAGAATCGGATGGAGCGTCGCCAGATCCTCTAGCTTGGCGTGCGGATACAAAAGATAATGAGCGGCCAGCAGGATGGCGAACTGAGACACAAGGATCGTCACCAGCGCCAACCCAACGACTGCCAGCACATCCCACCCATTCCAGACGGGATTCTCCTTGCTTTTTGGCAGCGCCAGCTCGGCAGGAGCCGAGCCATCCGCTTTCAACCCGAGCGGAGGCGAGTCGCCTTCAAACTTGGCGTGCAGTTCACCTTCAACAGGAGCGTGCGATTCAAACTGTGGATTGTCGGAAGTAGACAGATAGATCCTTTTCGATGATTACCAGTCTACCGAATACACGGCGAATATGCGGAATGGACCAGGCTCGGCGTTTTCAAATTTCCCATCGTTAAGACCTTTCTCGGCCTCATCAAAGGAAGGAAACAGACAATGACTATTCGTATGAAGTTCAGCTGCCAGACTGCTGCATGACAACCCCGAGCATTCGGGCGATGTTCGCGCCGTGAAATTCACTACGTCGAAGCCCTCAAGTTGCTTCCCGGAAGGCAAAACCACGTTTGTCGGAAAAGATGGCTCCGGTGACCAAGGGCCCCAGCGATCGCCATCAAACTCCATTTCATGTGCTTCGTAATAAAACAACGACGTTCCCTCAAGGGAAATCGAGTTCTGCTTTGCCACGTCCCTTATGATTTCTGGCGAATCAAAAAACCAAAAACCATTGTGCTTCCAATACTTGATGTAGTCTGCAAAATCCTCGCAGTGACAGTTGCTCACCGAATAGATGTCAACAACATGAGGAGCCCGAAACCGATCAGGTTTCTTCCCCACCCGCTTCGCCATGTATCCAACCGGAATCATCTCGGCAAGCGATTCCTTTAACTGGGAACTGGCACCTGAGAACTGGGAACAGCCCTTCCAAAATAAGCCGCCAGCGCCTGCCCGGTATATGACTTCTTCACCCGTGCCACCTGCTCCGGTGTACCCTGCGCCACAATCCTGCCGCCGTCCTCACCGCCCTCCGGCCCGAGGTCGATGATCCAGTCGGCATTCCGAATTACATCCAGATTGTGCTCAATAATGATGATCGAATTTCCCAAGTCCGTTAGACGATGCAGCACGTCCAGAAGCTTCTTAACATCATCGAAGTGCAGCCCTGTGGTCGGTTCATCGAGCAGGTAAAGTGTCTTTCCTGTCTGCCGTTTGCTCAATTCGCGCGCGAGTTTGATGCGCTGGGCCTCTCCACCAGAGAGCGTCACGGCCGACTGTCCCAGATGAATGTATCCCAGCCCTACGTCGACCAGCGTCTGCAGCTTCGGCTTCACCTGCGGAATGTTTTCGAGAATCGGCAGCGCATCCGATACCGGCATTTCCAGCAGGTCGGCGATCGAGTACCCGTTGTATTTGACCGCCAGCGTTTCCGAGTTATAACGCCGCCCGCCGCACACTTCGCACAACACGTATACGTCGGGCAGAAAATTCATCTCGATACGCCGCTGCCCCTCGCCCTGGCAAGCCTCGCAGCGACCGCCGGACACGTTGAATGAGAATCGTCCTGCCTTGTAGCCGCGCTCGCGTGACTCGGGCAACATCGCATACAGATCGCGAATCGCGGTGAAGACTCCGGTATAGGTCGCCGGATTCGACCGCGGCGTCCGCCCGATCGGCGATTGATCAATCCGTATGACCTTGTCGATATTCTCCGCGCCCGAGATCGCCTTGTGCTCTCCCGACTTCTCTCGCGACCTGTAAAGTTGCCGCGCCAGCGCGCGATACAGGATGTCATTGACCAGAGTCGATTTACCCGAACCCGAAACGCCAGTGACCACAGTCATCACGCCCAACGGAAACGTCACATCCAGATTCTTGAGATTGTTTTCTTTCGCGCCAAGAATCGTGAGCGCCGCACCATTTTTCTGGCGCCGCTCCGGCCGCATCTCGATCTGCGTCCTGCCCGAGATGTACGCTCCAGTCAGCGAGTTCGGCTCGCGCATGATTTCTTCCGGCGTCCCATACGCCACCAGCGCGCCGCCATGCCGCCCCGCCCCCGGACCAAGATCCACCACGTAATCCGCCCGCCGGATCGTTTCCTCATCGTGCTCGACGACCAGCACGGTATTGCCAAGATCGCGCAGATTCTCCAACGCAGTTAGCAGCCGCCCGTTATCGCGATGGTGCAGCCCGATCGACGGCTCGTCCAACACGTACAAGACTCCGCGCAGCTTCGATCCAATCTGTGTCGCCAGCCGAATCCGCTGCCCTTCTCCACCCGACAAAGTCGCCGCTGAACGGTCCAGAGAGATGTAGTCAAGCCCTACCGCGTTCAAGAATTGCAAGCGCTCCACCACTTCGTGCATGACACGCCCGGCAATCTGCGCTTCGCGCCCCGCGAGTTTGATACCTTGTGCTGTTTTTAGGGCTCGCGCCACCGGCATCGCCGTGAAATCGGCGATCGACATCCCGTTCACCTTCACCGCCAGGCTCTCCGGTCGCAACCGCTTCCCATGACATGCCGGACACTCCGTCGCCGACATGTGATCCATAAGCCAGTCGCGATACCCTTCCGAAGTCGACTCCTCCAGATTCTGCTTCAAATATCCAAAGATCCCGTGAAAGCCAGTCTTCCCCCCACGCCCCTGCTCACCATTAAGCAGGAAGTCTTGAGTCTTCTCCGTTAGCTTTTCAAAGGGCGTGCTGAGATCAATGCCATACGCCGATGCCACAACCTGCAATTGGTGAATCAGATTCTGCGATGCCGAGCCCGGCCCCAGTCCTCCGTCGAGCAGCGGCTTCGACCAGTCATTAATAACCTTCGCCGGATCGAAATCATACTTGCTGCCCAGCCCATGACATTCCGGACAAGCCCCATACATGCTGTTGAACGAAAACGACCGCGGCTCAAGTTGCGGAACGTTAATGCCACAATCTGGACAAGCAAGTTTCTCGGAATAGAGTTGCTCTTCGCCGCCCACCACCGCAACCTGCACCAACCCGCCAGCCAACTTCATCGCCAACCCAATCGACATTTCCAGCCGATGCTCGATGCCCGGCTTCACCAGCAACCGGTCAATGACCACTTCAATCGTGTGGTTCTTCCGCTTGTCAAGATTGATAGCGACATCGTCGTCCAGATTGACCAGTTCGCCGTCAATACGCGCCCGGGTATACCCGTGCTTGACGAGCGTCTCCATCTCCTTTTTGAACTCGCCTTTGCGCCCCCGGACAATCGGAGCCATGACCATGACACGGTCTTCCGGCGTCAGGGCCATGACCCTTTGGACAATCTGGTCCGCCGACTGCCGGCTGATCGCCCGTCCGCACTTCGGGCAATGCGGCACCCCGATGGAAGCGAACAGCAGGCGAAGATAGTCGTAGATCTCGGTGATGGTCCCAACCGTCGAGCGGGGGCTCCGGCTGGTCGTCTTTTGCTCAATCGAGATGGACGGGCTAAGCCCATCAATTGCATCAACATCCGGGCGTTCCATCTGGTCCAGAAACTGTCGGGCGTAAGCCGACAAAGTCTCCACGTACCGCCGCTGACCCTCGGCATAAATCGTGTCAAAGGCCAGCGACGACTTCCCGGACCCGCTCAGCCCGGTGACCACCGTAAGCGTGTTCCGAGGGATCTCGACGCTGATGTTTTTCAGATTGTGCTGCCGGGCGCCCCGGACAGAGATCTTGGTAATGGCCATCATTCGCCCAGGGTGATGTCCCTTCCGTAATGTCGACAGGTACCCAGAATTGTCCGAAAGTAGGAATGCACAGCTCTACTCCGTATCTTAGTCGTCAACAGCGCGGAGCGTCAACGCAGGTAGATTGAAGACGGTCGCTGGTCGTTAGTTGTTAGCTGAGAAAGACCTGCTAACGATCGCCCTGAGCATAGCGAAGGGACTACCGACCACCAACGCTGTTGAGACTTACCGATACGAAGTGGCCAGCTTCAGCAGACATAACCACAAGGATTTTGAAACCGTGATTTCCCTCTTGATGCCCGTCATTCTCTGCTTCACCGTAATCGCTTCTGTTAGCCTCGGTGTCCTCGCCGCCTACATCGCAGTATTCGGCATCCTGGGCACGTTCCGCCATCCATCGCAGCCCGAGCCGGTTCCGTCTCGCTCCCGCCTGGTGCTGGTGCCCACGCAGACCCAAGCCAGCGGCGACTAACATAAGATAAGCCCACGTAGCATTTTGTGGGGACAGCCGCCTTCGGCTGTCCGTCGAGCGAAGCTCGACCCCCTCGCTCCAAGCCGTCGCAATTCCCGCCAAAGCTCGCTGTTCCATTTTCCGAATATCACGCAGAGTTTCTGCGCCACCACGCCCGAACGAGTTAGTATCCCGATGGGCCCCTTCCTACTTTCCCCGCATCGATAACTCTCCCGGAGGTGCGTTGTGCCGACCTCGCTGTTCACTCCTGATTTTCAGTCCATTCTCGACCAAGCCGTCAATCCACCCACTCCCGCCGCCGCCCCGTTTCTGTCGCCCGAAGACTGGCGCGACCGCTGGATTTATTTCCTAATGCTCGACCGCTTCAATAACCCTTCGGCGCCTCCTGCGCACCAGCCATTCGACGATCCCAACTTCTTCGGATTCCAGGGTGGAAAATTCTCCGGCGTGCAACAACAAATCGCCCACATCAAGCAACTCGGAGCCGGAGCGATCTGGCTCAGCCCGGTGCTCAAGAATTTTCAGTTCGACCCAAACACATATCACGGCTATGGCATCCACAACTTCATCGGCGCCGAGCCTCGCTTCGCCGACAATCCCGCCGCAGCAGACAACGAACTCCGCGCGCTCGTGGATGCCGCCCATCAGCAAGACCTGCTCGTTATTTTCGATATTGTCTTGAACCACACGGCAACGCATTTGCCTACCAATGCGATCCGACTGATCAGTTCTGCATCAATAACCAGGGAGCGCAGTCCAGCTTTCACTCTTCGCTCCAACCGGTTCAATGGCGCGACCAAACCGGTACCGCGCGCCCCGACTTCCCCGACGTTGCCACGATTCCCAATCCGTCTCTCGACGCTGTGGTATGGCCTTCTGAGCTGCAGCAAAACAAGTTCTTCCGCCGCCAAGGCACACCCGATGGCAATGGCGACGACACTATCGGCGATTTCAGCATCCTCAAGCAACTGGTGACGGCCGATCCCGACGTGCAGCGTTTCCTGATCCGCGCTTTCCAGTATGTGATCGCCCGCTTCGCTATCGACGGCTTCCGCATCGATACAATCCGTTTTCTGAAAGGCGACTCCCGCGTCTCTTCGGCAATTCCATGCGCGAGTTCGCCTTGAGCATCGGAAAGAAGAATTTCTTCACTTTCGGAGAGGTCTTCGATTCCAACGCCGAACAAGACATCGCCAGATTCATCGGACGAAACACCAGCGATCAGAGCGATCTGGTCGGCGTAGACGCGGCGCTCGACTATCCGTTGTTCAACACTCTCAAGCCGGTCGTAAAAGGATTCGCCGCGCCCACGGCCGTCGTCAACATGTATCAGAACCGCAAGAATGTCGAAGCCAACGTGCTCAGCTCTCACGGCGACGCTACTCGTTATTTCGTTACGTTCCTCGACAATCACGACGTGAAAGAGCGCATCCGCTACGTCGATCCCGTCAATCCCGCAAAGTTTAACGACCAGGTAACGCTGGGACTCGCCTGCCCGTACTCCCTTCCGGGAATCCCCTGTCTCTATTACGGCACCGAGCAGGGATTACACGGCGTCGGCAGCGACGCCGCCGTGCGCGAGGCGCTTTGGGGCGGCCCTGGCTTTGACGAGCAGAGCGACTTCTACCACCACATTCAGCAGATCGCGACGGTCCGCGCGCGACAGTCTGCGTTGCGTTACGGGCGCTTTTATTTTCGTCCGCTCTCGGGCGATGGCGTAACCTTCGCAGTCTCCGGATTCCCTCAGGGAGTGGTCGCCTTCTCACGCATTCTCAACGATCAGGAGGTCGTCGTCGCGGCAAACACAAATCCCACGCAGGCGCAACAACTCGACGTCATCGTGGAGGTCATGCTAAGTGCGGACGGAGATCCCTTTGATGTCCTGTACAGCAACCAAGCCGGCCCGCAAGCTCCGCAACCCGTCCGCATAATTCCCCAAGGAACAGCAACGGTGCAGGAAGTAGACGGCTCAATCGGTACCAGTCCGCTCCACGTGGTACGCGTGAATTTACGTCCACTTGAGGTGCAAATTCTCCGTCGCGCAATCTCACAATAAAAAACGTTGTACGAAACCCTGTCGTCAAGATCTGTCGTCGGGGGCCTGTCTTCAACACCTGTTATCAATACCTATAATCAATACCTGTCATCCTGAGCGAGGATTGTTCTTTGCGCGGTAAGCGCAAAGAACAACCGCAGTCGAAGGATCCCTATCCTCTAGAACCTACCCACGACCGGAAAGGGAATTCTCGAGGATGTACCGGTTGCTCGTTATCTTTGAGCAACAAATGGATAAACTGCGAGTCAGAACCCCGACAATTGAGATGACGGTAAACAGCCCCTGGAAGCTTGTCTGTTCAAAATTGAACCTGTAGTCATGCTCTTCGGCAGAGACTTTCCCGACGAAACTCGACAACTAGTCGACGCGTTCGTGCAGAAAGACGGAGCTCAACGGGAATTGCTGCCCACAGTCACTCGCATCTGTGACCGGCCAATGCCTTAGCAGCGTGCGGAAAAATGCAGTCTGTAACCCCGTTTTGAAGGGCGCGGCTTCAAGCGCGTGCGTGAGATCTCGTTTTGCAGATCAGGCTGGAGCAAGGCCGGTCGCTTCTAGCCGCGAAGCGGCGAAAGAATACAGCCCACCGGCGTAAGCCGTGGGTACAAGTGGGAAATGATCCAGCCCCGACGGGGCGAAAGAGGAGTTCTCACACACACTCTTCAAGTCGCACCGCTAAGTTCCGCAAAATCAGTCCGACTTTACACTTCGAAAAACTCGCTTTTGGGTTGCGCCGCTTTCGGCGTTGCGATAAGGCCTTTCTTTTCTCATAAGGCTTTAGCCCCTGAGGTCTCGCAAAGCGAGTTTCAGCCAACTGTTTAGCCGCTCAGGGACGTTGTCCGCATATAAACCGAGTTTTCCCAAGATGTCAGTAGATTACTTTCAGCGAGAACTGAATCTGCCGCGACGACCCAGCCGTCTTGCTGATGATCCCGAACCCGCTCCCGTTCACAATGTTCGACGGCAGCCCAAAATTCACGATATTGAAGATGTTGAAGAACTCTGCGCGAAACTCCAGCGTTCCCAACTCCGCGTTGCCGCGACGCCCGAACGGTGTGTCTTTGACCAGTGCAAAATCAAAGTCGTGAAATGCGGGCCCGCGGAATGTGTTTCGCCCAAGAGTGCCGAAACGCCCGCTATGCGGCCCGGATCCCCCCGGAATATTGATGGGGACATCAAAGAAGGATACGTTGTCTTTGCCCATGCCGAAGTAATCGTCCCTCACCGCCCGACCGGTCGAAAAATGCGGCATGGAAACAAGATCCGGACGATCACCCCCGCCCAACCCCGCTCCAGTTTGCTGAATACCCGAGTAAACCGTGAAGGGCGATCCCGTCGTCATCGTCGTGATGTTCAGAAGCTGCCAGCCTCGCGTGAATGTTCGCCCCAGTGGTCGCAGGAACCGCACTCGCTCCAGCGGCAGCAACTGAATTACGCTGGCCGCAAAAACGTGAGTCACATCGAAGGTCGACGGCCCCTTCTCAGCCGATGGATCCCAGGGATTCTGGGGGCCCGTTTGCAAGACCGTTCCCGATGTCCCGAGCAGCCCGCCCAGCACAGAGCTGGTATCGTCGAGCGCCTTTGAATAGGTATAGCTCGCCTGCAACCCAAGGCCAAGGCGGGCGGAGTTTTTGGTCAGGCTTGTCTGTAACGAGTGATAAGACGAGTGCGAGGCGTCGGTCATGATGGTTTCAGGCCCAAAACCGCCAGTGGCATGGCACTCGGTATCGAATTGCGTAAATGGCGCGAAACCGGCGCAGGCGCCGCCATAACCATTCGGGCTATAAAACCTCGGCAGATGAATTCCCGCCGTAGCCACATACGAGGCGCTAAGTTTGAAATCGTGAAAATCGTGATCGACGCCGGCGGTCCAGCTTCCTATGTAGCCGTTGCCAAAGTCTTTCGCAATGCCATAGATGCTGAGCAGTTGAATGTTCCCCGGCGCCAGCGCATTCAAGTCGTTTTGGAAGCGCACGTAGTCAAACACCGTGTTGGCCGGAACGTCCTGGCTTCTTCCCGTCGCAAAGATAGGCTGTCCCTGAACGTTGTAAGCAGTCGGCAGGGTCAGTGGTACAAACTGGTTCTGGAAATTGATCGGCTCAGTCGGTTGAGCGTAAATCGAAGGCGCAAAAACGTATGGAATCGCCGCCGTCAGCGAGTTGTCCTGCCATAAGTTCGGAACCAGAGTCGTGATCGAAGCCCCCGCATGCAGCACGGTGTGTTTACTCAATCCGTAATCGAGCGAGAGCCGCGGACCCCAACCTTTCCAGTCCTGATCGTACGGCGGTTGCGGGTTGATCAATTCCAATTGGTGCGCTGTGCGATCCCAGTAGGGTACCGTTTTGGCATCTGCTCCTAAGAAGATAGGAAGTGACGTCCGCTTCGTCGCTTCGTGGATGCGGCTGTTCACCTCGTAGCGCAATCCATAGTTCACGGTGAGGCGCTGCGTGGCCTTCCAGGTATCCTGAAAGTAGAAGTTGTACGCTTCGCGCCGCACTCCGGCTTCATTGAACTTGCCGCCGACGGGTGTAATGTCAGCCGCCGCCACGATGTTGTAGGAATAAGGCGTCGCAGTCAGCAGTCCTGTGAGTGAGTCCGGCAGCGGCTCGCCCGGTTGAATGTCATGCGTTCCACTCGCCGACTTTATCAATTGCGGCGAATAAGCTTTGCCGCCCCCAAACTCATACAGACCGTTAGGGTTCACTCCAAAGATCGTCGAATCGCGATTGACTCGTATCTCTGTTCCCCACTTAAACGCATGGGATCGATGGGTCCAGCCGAAGTCCTGCTTGAATTGATAAAGGTTGCTGTACGACCCGAAGATCGATCCCGCAGGCTGGTTGTAGGGTTGGTACAACCCATCGGCGTAAGTAATTCCGGGCTGCGTGTGATTGTCGGCGGGGAAAAACGGCGTGCTGCGGATGTAGCTCAACGATGTGTCCGACGTCATGTGCGATGAAATCATCCGCGTATATCGCACGCCGAAGTTACGCTGGTGGTCGAAGAACTGTATGCCAAAATCCGGATTGATCACCGTCTGGTCAGGATTGGTCAACGGCCCAGTCACCTGGTTCAGGCTGAACCGTGTCGTCAGCGACGCCTTCTCCGAGATCTTGTGGTCAATGCGCATCGAGAATTGATCAGTGCGGGTTACCACCTTCGACGATGCGGCATACGTCCGCTCACCCAGCGGTCCGTTCGGCTCATTTGGCAACGGATACCCGTTGAGCACAGCCACAATCCTCGGATCAACGTTGACGAATAACGTGTCGCCGGGATCCGTCGCAGTCTTGGGATAGACCGTTGTATCAATCCCCTGGCGCTCGTCCGCAGTCGGCACAGGAATCACCTGCGTGGTCCCCAACACCTGCCGGAAGCCTTGATACTCGCCAAAGTAAAACGTGCGATTGCGCCCGTCATAGATTCCCGGCAACACAACCGGACCACCATTCGTGAATCCAAACTCATTTCTTACAAATGGAGGAATGCGCCTCTTGCCCGTCGGATCCTTAGAGTCGAAGTAATTGCGAGCATCGAGCGACGCGTTTCGCAGGAATTCGAACATGCTCCCATGCATCTGATTGACGCCGGACTTGGTCACCACGTTGGTATAGCTCGCAGCGCCGTGCCCGACCTGAGCCTGCATGACTCCCGAATCGGCCTGCACCTCCTGGATGGCATCGACATTGAAATTCGAGAACGTCGCCCCGCCCATCTCCGGATCGGTCGTATCGAATCCGTCGGTGGCGAACACGGTGGCGCTCCCTCGCTGTCCGTTCACGGCAAACTGCTGGGTGAAGTTGGCGGCACCGTTTGTGTCGGTCATCGTTCCGGCAGCGAGCAACAATAGCTTGCTGAAATCCCGTGCATTGAGCGGCAGGTTCGAAACTTCCGAACTTGAAAGGTGTTCCCCGCCGCTTGCCTGCGCCGCAGCCTGTCCGCTCGCAATCACCTCGGCAGTCACCTGCACCTGACCTGATGACGTAAGCTGCAGCGATGCTGTGGCCGCGTTCGCCCTCTCAAGGAGTAGCGGCGATTCCGCTTTCCATTGCTTGTCCGAGGTGCTGACGGAAAGCTCGTACCGATCAAAGGGAAGATCGGGGAACGCGAACTTGCCGTCCACTTTCGTGGTTGCCGTGTACTCATGCCCGGCAACGAGTGAATGAAGTCTGACGACCGCGCCACTCACTACCTTGCCAGCACTGTCACTGAGATGTCCGCTCCATGCAGTGCTCGGCAGAGCAATCGCACCCGGAATACACAGCAGGAAGAAGATGAATGAATACAGAATATAAGGACGACTTTGCATGATCTTTTACACAGGAAGATGAAATTATATAGGCGTTGCTGCTACTTCCTGTTCTGGAAACCGTATCAGGAAAGAATCTGATCGATTGTGCTCACAGTCACAACTCTGACGAATCAGTGTTCATAGAGTCCAGATTTGGGAGGGTGCTGCTTCGACCGACCCCTTCCACTGCGGGTCCTTTCAGCAGTATATTCGCCGGCCGTGGTAGCATTTCCTTAAAGCCCTCCGCGTGGCGGCCATGTCTCGACTCTCGCCTATCCCGCTCTGCGTAAGCCTCCTCGCCGCGTTCTTTTGTGTCCCATGCACTTCCGCTGCCGAGCCCCCCTGGCTCGAAGTTCACTCGACCCATTTCACCGTAATCACCGACGCCGGCGAGAAGAAAGGCCGCGAGGTCGCCCTCCGCTTCGAGCAGATGCGCGCCGTCTTCGCCAATCTTCTGACCAAAGACCGCCTGCATGAGTCTCGCCCGCTTACTATTCTCGCCTTCAAGAACGACCGGTCGTACTACCAGCTCGCTCCCTTGCATCAGGGTCAGCCTATCGACGCTCCCGGATTTTTGCTGTTAGGGGAAGATCAGGATTTTATAGCCCTAAACGTGTTTGAGGAAGAACCGTGGCGTGCAGTAGCGCACGATTTCGCTCTCCGCCTGCTGAACTTCAACTATCCTCCCGCTCAAGGATGGTTCGACGAAGGTCTTGCTGAATATTTCAGTTCGATCCGGGTGGATAACAAGGATGTCGAGATCGGCGGCGACCCCGAGCTACAGTCTTCGGTCAAGGAAGATCTCATTGGGAACCAGCAAGAGGCTCATCCCGCAAAGTCGCTGACCGAATTGCTCGCCGCGCAGGTCTGGCTCTCCCTCCCTGACCTGTTCACCGTAAAGCACGATCCCTCCCGCAACGAAGGCACGCGGCATACGCTCTACTACGCCGAATCCTGGATGGTGATGCACTACCTGATTCACGAGCACAAACTGCCTGAGACGGGTGCTTATTTCGGTCTGGTCTTGAACCAGCACGTACCAGTGGAGGACGCCATCCAGCAGGCTTACGGCATGAGCGCCGCGCAACTTGAAAAAGCGGTGAAGGACTACTTCCACGCACAGAGCGGACTTCAAGCCGCGGTTGATGACGCGCGTAAAACCACCATCGATCCTGAACAGTCATCGCCAGGTGCGAGGTCCGGCCAGACCGACCGCTTCCCTGCTCCCGTTGGTCCGGAAGATTCTGCGATCACTTCCAAACCGTTTCCCGAATCAGATGCGCGAGCACTTTATGCCGCGGTCCAACTCCGCATTCCCGAGCGCCGCGAGTTTGGTTTGAAAACGCTGGAAGACCTGGCCACAACACAGACCGAAGCCGACAAGAAAGCAGAATCCAAACCCAAAAAGACCGGAGAAGATTCCGATCAGTTGCCCAGCTTCGCCATCGGGAATGCGATGGCGCATCGCTTCCTTGCCTGGGACCATATCCAACACAACGAATTTGACCAGGCCTTCAACGAAATCAGCGATGCCGGTTCCCTCAACCCGCGTGACATGTGGCTGCGTTATTACGTTTCTGTCGGGAAGTACAGAATGGCGCAGGCGAAACACGCCGACATGATGGGACTCGCCAACATGATGCTCGATTTGAAGGCTGTGCTCGAATGGAACCCCGAAATGGCCGACGCCTACGATCTTCTGGCGCTGGCGCGCAACTCGGGTGGCAGTAACACCGCCGCCTTGCAGGCGGAACGCGCGGCCATGACGCTCAGCCCCCGCAATGAGCAGTACATCTTCCATCTCGCCCAGATTTACGTTTCCAGTAGGAAATGGGAAGCGGCCGGTTCCCTGCTCGACCGCCTGAAATCCAGCGCCAACCCGCAGATCGCAGCGCAGGCGCGAGAACTGTTAAGCCAGGCGGGCAACCAACGGAAATACGGTATCGCTGGCAGTTCAACCGGGGCGAACCAGCCGAAGTACGAGGCACAGAAAACGCCCTTCGATGTACTCGAAGAAGAGGCCGCCAAGCGCGAAGCCGCCGAAAATGCACCGCCTTCAGGAAGCCCGGGCGATCGGAGGGCTACGAAGTTTGTACGAGGACGCCTCGTTGCCGTGGACTGCTCGAAATCGCCCACTGCTATTTTGACTGTCCGCTCCGAGCAAGGAACGCTGAAGCTCCGCACAACAGACTACAAATCTCTGCTTCTCATCGGCGCGGATGATTTTTCCTGCGAATGGCGAGATCGCCCGATTACCGCGAATTACAAATCCGGCGAAGGCGGCGGAGATCTGGTCTCGCTGGAAATGCGGTGAAGGGACTGGATCGCTTTCCCGTCCGATCCATTTTCCCTGAAGCTCGAAAAGCGTTGTCAGGGTGAGAGGAGAACGAGAACGAGATCGCGAAGCGAACTCATTCGCAGTCGGAGCATCCCTTTCCATGGAAAATTTAGCGAGCAGTTTGTCCCGCTGACTTATTTTTCGCTTCGCAGTTCAAATTCCCTGCGCCAAGGTTGTACTCGCAATTCCAGTGAAAGCCGTGTCGGTCATGCTGACCGTATCCCCACACCTGAAAGTAGAAAATCTCGCCCTCCAGCCGTGTAGCCTCAACGAAGGCATGATCGTTTTCCCGCAGCGCCGGACGAAGCTCCACAGGGACCATCTGGATCAAAGTCGGCACGTCAAGCACGACCGGTTCGTGGATAGAAGTGGTCGCGAATATCAGCGCCCGCGACGTCTTCTTGCTCAGGTATTGCGTGACAATAAGAAAGTCCTGCTCCGACCACGCCGCGGCCGCAACGCCCACATACTCGCAGAGCTTGCGCGATCTCCCAGTCGCAGTTTCAACCAGCTCAAGCGCATGAAAGATGCCAGAGAACTCGCTCCCAGCTTCTCGCAGATCCACATCGCGCACCTCGAAGCGTCCGTCCGGCGAAGCCAATTGGCCAGCCTTGGGAAACAGGCTAAACGGCGCCGCATACACGTGGACCGCCATGCTGGCCAGCAGAGCCGGTAACAATATAAGCCGGAAGAAGCGCATAGATGCTCTTGTACCATTCCATTCCAGGAACCATTCCGAAGTGGTGATGGAAATCACAGGCGACATTACCTTGGTTTTTCGCTATGTAGCCTTCTTTTCGGCTCCGGTGGATAGGGTCTCCTTTTGCGGTTGTTTTTTCGGTACTTGCTTCTCAGCTTCTTTCTTCATGGCCTCGTTGTAGACCTTCGATAGCGCAGGCAGATTCTGGCGAATCATGTCATTAATTCTTTCGCGGACCTGCGCGGTGCTGTTGACGGGTTTTTTCTCGACCGGCTGTGCGGCTATGACTGCGGCGGTGGCCGTGGTGGGATTTTCTTCTTTCGGTCGTTGCTCTGTGAACAGGCGGCCGTCGCGGCGGACCAGCCTGTATCCGGGATTCTGCTGGACCCAGTCCTTTAGCTTCTCTTCGTCCTCGTAGCGTTTGCGGCCGCGCTCGCGGGCTTCGATGTCTTTCTTGGCTTCCCAACGGGCAACGAAGCGGGCTTTCTTGGCGGCCTCTTCCTCTTTCTGTCGGATCTCTTGTTCGACCTCGTCGACCTCTTCTTCTTCCTCTTCTTCTTCGAAGTCTTCGTCGTCCCAGAGGTGAGTTTTATCGAGGATGCCCTCGGCCGCATCGCGCGGGTCGAGGACGGCCTCGTGAATCCACGGTTTGAAGTTGGTCTGACGCAGGTTCGTGCTAGCGGTTTGCAACGCATAAAGAAGGAGGCTGGCGGTCTTGCGCTCGATCTGGCCGGTGAGCAGCAGGCGCATGATCTGCATGAGAGACATCTGGATGGAGTTGGCGTCTTCGAGCACCGGCAGGAAGAACGTGGCCGTGCCGCGACGGCGGCGATCGACGTTCAGACGGATGCGCTCGTCCTGGTAGCGCTTGTGGAAGTAGCAGAACCGGTTGCGGCGCAGCGCGGGCGATCCGCACTGCGTGCCGTTGGTTTTCAGGTGCTGACAGCGATTTGGATAACTGGGCATGTATTAAGCCTCCTCCCCTCTCCCCTGGTCTTGTGGAATCAGGGGGTTGGGGGAAATTCTCGAATTAATCTATGGGCTGCAATGAGTTAGGGGCAAAATCTTGAGAGTGAAGGACTTCTCAGTTCTCAGTTCTCAGTCAAAAGCCCCACTCTAAACGTCGCAAAATGCGCGACGTTTAGAATGGGCCACCCTCCAAGGGCTCCGCCCGGGCCGCGCCTTGCAACCCAAGGAGGAGCAGCCCTTTTTTGCTTGCTGATTTTTCAAAGATCTTTCTCGTTACTCTCTGCTTGGTACTGGCCCCAAATACGAAGCCCCCAGCGGACTTTGGGTCCGTGGAGGCTGACCACACTCGGTAGCTACTTTAGACTCTCAGAAAACGGGTGGGTTGTCGGTGATGGAGATCACGGGATGGCATGATCCCCAGCACCCGATACGATCGGGAACGGCGCCGACCCTCTGCAAAAAAGCGCAAAGGATGGAGCACCCGGCGTGTCGCGTTGGACCATCAATCCGTTTGGCCGTGAAACGCCCGGGGGGTTTTGAGTGCTATGGCCTGGTTTCGACAGCTAATCCGATTTGACGCACTGTTCCAGCGCTTGCCTCGTCTCCAATGCCCATTTGACCAGAGGAAGCTCGTCATCAGTCAGGACGATTGTCATATCACCTTCCGCCCCTTGTGCATAGAAAACATGGTTCATTGGGTGAATCGTTATGACGTTCCCATTCAGGTCTGGCAGTTTCGTCTGCAATTTCTGGAATTTGTCCATCTGGCTCTTTATCGCGGGACAATTCATTTCCGTGAGGTCGTAGCTCCTGAGCTTGATACGTGGTATGAAACTGGTTGCTTCCTGAGTTGCGGGATTGCTGCGGTGAAGCGCCATTACTTGGTCATAAATTGAATTTGGGCTGGCAATCCGAACGTGCGCCGAGAAGAAATTTTGCAGTCCGTAGCCCTGTTTCTCGTTAAATTCATATCCGATTCGAAACCAGTACTCAGGGATACTGGTGACGAAATCCCTATTCGCACGGTATGTCACGTAAAGGCCACCCTTTGCTTGAAGAGGCATTAGCCTGTCGAGAACCGAGCCGAACCCCTTGTTTGCCCAGTCCCAATCGGCTTGCGTTTGCGCCTCAAGAGTCCCACTAGAACACCAGAAGGCGACGAGTGCGAGACTTACGACCGCAGCTAGTCCATATCGCATGCCACGCATTATGCCACTTGAGTGTCGATAAATCGCGATTTCACTCAAAACCCTAATGAGTGATAACGAAGCACCAGCACTCCTTCCGGGTTACTCGCTAATCGGCGGCTCACTTCAAGCCAAACGACCTGCCTCAACTATCATACGAAGATGACCCGTGAGCTGGTTATCCGGAGACCGCAAGCCACTGAATACGGCTCGGTACAAGCTCTGATAGAGACGGTAGCGAATGAAACATTCAAGGACCTTTTTGCTCCGAATCCGGTACCCCTGAAATTCAAAGATGAAGATTGGCCGCTGTCGTGGGTGGCAGTTTCTGATGAACGGATTGTGGGCGTGATCCTGACGAACCGGGAATGGGTAGACGACCTGTGGGTACTACCCGAGCAACGCAGGCGAGGCGTCGGAGGCAAATTGCTGGCGCAGGGCGAGGCTGAAATCGCTACTCGTGGTTACCGGACGTGCCATCTTCGCGTCGTTCGATCGAATACGGTTGCCGTTCAGTTTTATCTCAGGCACGGGTGGCAAATTGCGCGTGAGTTCTCACACGAAAAGTATCACCACCCCATGCTTGAGATGGCAAAACCGATTCCACAGCAGCCCTAGTGAACTGATCAGCAGCGACGCTGAAACAAAGCTCTCGCCCCACTTGGTGAAAAATCCTGTGGGTGTTGAAAAAGTCACCGAGATGAGGGGTGAGATTTAGCGAAAGCATGTTAGAAGGAAAATTACTTCTCATGCTGCGCTGGATTTCAATCTTCGGAGGCCTGCTGATCATGATGGGGTACCACGCCCGCTCAGAAGCGTTGTTCTATTACTTCCGTCTGGAAGATCACGTTCCCGAAAATCATCTGCTGCGACTGATCGATCAACACATCAGCTTTGAGTTTGTGCGGGAGCAGTTGAAAGACAGCTACAGCGAAAACGGACGGCCCTCGATCGATCCCGAGTTGCTGCTGCGCATTCTGCTGGTGGGTTATCTGTACGGCATCACCAGCGAGCGCAAGCTGGTGGAAGAACTGCGTATGCACTTGGCGTGGCGCTGGTTCACGGGTTTGGGATTCGATCAGGAGATCCCGCATCACTCGACGTTCTCCAAGAACCGTCATGGGCGGTTTCAGGAGTCGAAACTGTTTGAGCAACTCTTCGAACAGATCGTGCGCCAGTGTGTGGAAGTGGGACTGGTGCAGGGCAAGCACCTGTCGGTGGATGGCAGCTTCGTCGAGGCCAATGCTGCCAAAGAGAGCCGCATTCCACGCGAACAGTTGGGAGAAGCCGCGCAAGTCAACCAAACCGTGCGCCAGTATCTAGTGGAGCTCGAACAAGAGAATCCGGTAGAGGAACCGGTTCACCAGCAAGACCAGGTGTCGACCACCGATCCCGATTCCACCTACGCGACGAAAGGCGGGACCCCAGCTCGCCTCGGGTACTACGACAACTATCTGGTGGACAACGACAGCTGCGTGATCGTGGGCGTACAGGCAACAGCCGCCCGGATGAGTCAGGAGACAGTCGCCGCGCAAGACATGCTTACACGGTTTGTCCATTGGCAAGGACGAACGCCAGAATCGGTGGCGGCCGACACGACCTACGGGAACGGGGAGTTCCTGCAATGGTTGGCAGATCGGAGCATTACTCCTTATATGCGGACCCGTGACAGCATCCACCGAAGAGGTTTTTGCGGACCACACCCGGAGCGGTTTACTTACCAGCCGGAACACAATCGCTATATCTGTCCCGCCGGCCAGCCCCTCAACTACGGCGGCCGCAACCTGCGGAATCGGACCTATGCCTACATCGGAACGCGCAAACGTTGTGGTGCGTGTCCACTAAAAGCCACAATGCACCAGCGGAGCGTTTCGTTTTCTTGCCATCCACATGGATGAACCGGCCCGGCAGCGCGCACGGGAGTTGGCGAACACACCAGAGTTCACCCATGCACAGCGACAGAGAAAGAAGGTGGAGGCCTTGTTCGCGGAACTCAAGAATCAGATCGGGCTGCGCCGCTTGCGCCTGCGGCGATTGAAGTTTGTGCGGGAGCAGTTCTTCCTGGCAGCGGCGGCCCAGAACATCAAGCGACTCGTGCGGTTCCTCAGCCAAGCTCCACCCTCCATCCTGCCCGCGACCACTTAGTGGAACGCCCGCCCGAAGAAACCGCCCAACAGCAGCACTCGAAAAATACAAAAAGAATACTTTCCCAACGCACTTTTTCAACACCCACTCCTAATTACACTCAAATCCCCTGGTAAGCCGGCCCGCCTTCGGACAGAACGTGTCTGAACGCCGCGCAACGGGCCACGTCAGACGGTCGCTTAGGATCGATCATCCAACGCGACCATATCAATGAAGGATGGCCCGGGTTTTGGAATTGCCTGACACAACCACAAAGTGGGTGCCCCGTCCCTTCGACTGCGCTCAGAGCAGGCTCTTCGCGCATTTTGCGAAGGGCGGGTGCGGGACTGCCGGCAGCTTCGGATTTTGCGCCGGAGGCCACGCCACTCGATTCCGAAACGAAATCTCTCCCCATTGACAAAACCTTAGCATCGTCAGCATCGTACCCGCCCTTGCAAAAACGCAAAGACGGGGCACCCGCAGTTTCGAAACGGGAAAGAAAAAACAAGTCTGAAACGCAAGGCCACCCGTCCGTGAGTGGGCCACCAGCCGCTTGTGCCATTGGTGTCGTAAAGGCAAGAGGGCTGCAACGTGTTGCACATCGGGAATGTAGGTCGTGAGCCTACTTCGAACAATGTATGGACAACGCACTTGAGATGCACCAAATTGTGTCGCGCAGTCCACATCGTCCGCTGATGATTCCTCGTGGAGGTTTAGACCGGGGGGCCTACACACAACCAGCACACAACCAACACTTGGCCCTTTTAGGGGAGAAGGGGGAGTTCCATGCTCAGAAAATATTTGTTCTGCGCAACGCTCTTCGCGTTACTCGCTATGCACCCGATCGCCGCGTCGGCCAACGTTTTAGAGTCAGCTACGGCGACGATGCGTTGCGGTTGCAACCGGTCCACCATCAGCGTAAGCGCAACCGACCTCACCGCGGGACTGACTACGTCATCAACTATACAGTCAAGGTAACGCCAATCTCCGGCCCGGCCATAACTGTCTCTTCTCAAATTCTGTTTACGGCGACGGCTTCGACAGAAACAGTAAGTGCAAAAATCCCTCTTGGCGGCTTGCCCCTCGGGACCTACTCACTAAGCGGCTCCGCGACACTCGCTTCTTCGGGAAGTACCGTACCTATCAGCTTCGCAACCAATCCTCTGGTTTGTTCGACCTCGACAGTCGGCTGCCTCGCTAAAACATCGAATTCCGCCAACTTCAATGGCACGGCCATCAGCGGGGGCAGCTATGTCTGGTTCAATTCCAATTTCACCGCCACGGGGTTCCCACGAAAGGGGCAACGGTAACCCTCACGAATTCGAGGATTTCGTTCACTGCGAATGGCGTTCATTACAACCTGGCGATACCAGATTCCATGATTGTGTTTTCATCCTCGGCCACATGCTCAAAGGTCTCATTCGACGCGGTGAATAAGGAATGGGACGTTACAGTGCCGGTGAGCGGGAGTGACGAAATCTTTCTCAGCGGCCTTGCTTTCCCGGTGCCAGCGGCTGGCCTGCCCGGTGGAATTCAAAACGTGACTTGGTCCGGTACGTTTGATACAGGTACGTCGGGCATCAGCTTCCATTGGAAATGGGGCGCAGCGGTTTATACGTCGTTTAGCACCAACTACAATGCCCTCGACGTTAAGCCGACGCACCAAAACGCTTGCTCCTATAACAACGGGGATCACGCTGGCACTCCAGAGAACGCTGCCTACCAGAGTACTGTGATCGGTGGTGGAACGGGTGGCGGCGGGTCGAACTTCACGGGATCGTGGAGCGGCACTGTGAGTGTTACGCCGGTTTGCTCGCAGTAGGGCAACGGGCGCTAGCAGAAAGTTGACAGGTGGCCCACTCAAGCCCGGCCTTGGCTTGAGTGGGCTATTTTCGGGTACCGCATTCAATTACACTTTTTGCGATTGAGTGGGTGCGGCGGACAGCACCCATTTCTCGCGCAGCACAACCGGTGTTTCCGCTCACGCTGTCCCGTGACCGCCCACCCTGACGTCCCTCATCATTATTTTCGGAGAGTTTAGAGTTGCCACAAATGTGGCTTGCCTCCACGGACTCAGAATCCGCTGGGGGCTTTGTATTTGGCCGTAACTCAACCAACGACCTTTGAAAATCTAGCTGTTGGGAATCGGCCTTGCCCTTGGCCTCACGGCGAAGTGTGGGGCGGGCGGAGCGTCGTCTGGCCTCACGATGACAATGGATCTAAAAGCAGGGACGGGTGGATGTTGCGAGGTTCTGCGGGCAATAAAAAACCCTCCCGCTGGGTTCCGGGAGGGCTTCCAATTGGTTCGCTGGTTAGGCGCGAACTACGTTTGCCGCTTGAAAGCCCTTGGGGCCCTTGAGCAGGTCAAACTCCACGGTCTCGCCCTCGTTCAAGGTGCGATAGCCGTTCTCCTGGATGGCGGAGAAGTGTACGAACACGTCCTCACCGGTAGAGCGTTGGATGAATCCATATCCTTTCGCCCCGTTGAACCACTTCACAGTTCCTTTCTCTCTCACGGAAAAAACTCCTTTCACTAATCACGAAGAATGATTCTCCGTTTCTCGGATCGCGCCTCGATCAACTGAAGCCCCCCTCAGAGAAGCGGTAGAATTTTCGGTTGCGTCTACGACGTGTAGAGGGAAATTACTTCCAAAAAGGAAAAGACTCCTCAGCGCCCGGCAGTAGTGAGCAGCTACCGCGGGAACTCGGGAGTCCGACAATTTGGCGCGTTTCCACCACACCTAACAAACGTCAACCAACTCATTGGTCTCACCACCGGACCAATCCCCGGTGTTGAGCACAAGATAATAAGCAGTATTGAAACGTTTCGCAAGAAGAATTAGGAAACAATCGGAATATGACTGTAGGTCATTTCCCCATAACTTTAACGCAGATTAAGAAATAGCGTGGTAACCGGGCCAAGAACTTCCGTTCGGGCCTGGTGGCAGAAATCCTTGTTCATTCTGGTACGATTTGCTTTTCCCCCCGTGATTCAGCCTCCCAATCCGACGGTGCCCGCCCGCGGCGACCGTACGCCGGTCAAAGCCGCAGTGCGGCGTCAGCCGAGTTCCCGCTCGCTGGTGTTCTCGACCATCAAGTACCTGATGCGGACCGATGTGCACACCTTCGCTTTCTCGGTCGCGGCGAACTCAATCCTTTCGTTTTTCCCTTTCGTCATGCTAATGATGACTCTCATCCGGCGAGTGTTTCATTCGCGCGTCATGTATGACGTCGTCGTGCAGCTGCTTCGCGACTATCTGCCCGCCGGGCAGGAGTTCGTGATCCGCAATCTCAACTCGATGGTCAATTCGCGACAGCGGGTGCAAGCTGTGTCGCTTGTGATTTTGCTGGTTACTTCGTCGGGGGTCTTTCTGCCGCTCGAGGTTGCACTGAACCGCATCTGGCGATTCGAGAACAATCGATCGTACCTGGGGAACCAGGTGGTATCGTTCGGGCTGGCGTTCGCATGCGGAGCTCTGGCGCTGCTCTCGATCGCGATGACAGCGGTTCCTGTTGCCTCGCTGGAATTCATTCTGCATGGGTACGGAACCGGGTTCGTGCGGGTGGTGGGATTTCTGGTGATGAAGGTATTCGCGATTGCGGCGAGCATCGCCATCTTTTTCCTGATCTATTGGGTGCTTCCGAATGGAAAAGTTCCACCTCGCACCGTGTTGCCGGTGGCGATCATCATGGGACTGCTCTCGGAGGCGCTGAAGTACGCGTACATCCTGGCGCTGCCCTGGCTGAATTTTCAGGAAGTGTACGGACCGTTCGCGTTGTCGGTGACGATGATGTTCTGGGCTTTCCTCTCGGGGCTGCTGCTGCTGGCTGGAGCGCACCTCTCGGCGGAGGAGCACCTTCGCAACGCGTTGTAACGCAAGCGACGATTTCTGAAGTCGTTGAGAAACACAAAGGCCGCCCGCGGCTGCGGACGGCTCTTCCATGCCTGGCAAAAATCACAGGAGTGAAGTGGAGGTGGCTTCACTTCTGCACTCTGGCTTCTTACTTCTGAGCTTCGGGCTTCTTCGGCTCGCCGATGGAGAGCAATTCCACTTCGAAGATCAGGGTGGCTCCGGGGCCGATGTCTGCGCCTGCGCCGCGATCGCCATAGGCGAGGTCGGCGGGGATGAAGAGCTGCCACTTCGATCCGACTGGCATCAACTGCAGCGCTTCGGTCCAGCCCTTGATCACGCCGTTCACGGGGAAGCTGGCGGGCTGTCCGCGCTTGTAGGAGCTGTCGAATTCTTTGCCGTCGATCAGGGTGCCGCGATAGTTGACGGTGACCGTGTCGGTCGCGGCCGGCTTCGGGCCGTTGCCTTCGGTCAGGACTTTGTATTGCAGGCCGTCGGGGAGAACTTTGATGCCGTCCTTGGCCTTGTTGGTGGCGAGGAATGTGTCGCCTTCTTTGCGGGCGGAGGATCCGGCTTCGTGGGCCTTGGCTTCCTGCGTGGCCTGGAATTGGGTGCGGAGCTGCTGGAGCGCGGCCTTCATTTCATCTTCTGTCATGGCAGTCTTGCCGCCGGCGAGGGCTTCGCGCATTCCGCGGACGGCGAGGGCGGAATCGATGGAGTCAGCGACGCCTTGCTTTTTCAGGCCGAGGCCGATGCTCATGCCGAGCGCGTAGCTGTTCTTCTGTTTCTGCGTGGTTAGGGGAGCCGTGGCGGTTGCGGGTTTCGCCGCGGTAGCGGGCTTCTTGGCGGCTGGGGCTTTGGGTGTCGACTGCGTGGACGCGGGCTTGGATGGTGGAGTGGAGGCCGGAGCATCCTGCGCGGGAGCGTGTCCGAGCAGCATGGCGGCCAACAGTGGAATCGCCAGAGTGGTGAGCGGTTTATGCATAGAACTGTATTGTCCCATCCGGAGGAGATAACGGCAAACGGCACGATCAATGTGGACCAAATATTACATATCAAAATCTGCAAAATCTTGGATTGGTGGGAAAGTGATGGATTTTGGGTACCCCTCCCTCTCCCGGTCTATTGGAATCATGCAGTTGGCGGAAAATCTCGAAGTAATCTATCGGGCTCAAGCGCTTAGGGGCAAAATCTTGAGCCGCAGGGACTTAGGTCTTATCGACCAATTCCTGCTTATACCGCTTTCGCTTTGGCGATGATCTGCGCAGTTGATTGTATGCGCAAGGGCGGCTGTCACATCGGACCGTGATTTCTCTCACGGTCGGCTTTGGAAACCGGTAAAACGTCTCAGCCTCGTCGGCAGACTTCAACATCTGTCGCTACCGGTAGTTGGGTTCCCGCCCTTGCAAAAAAACGCAAGGATGGGGCACCCGACCGCCTTTTTCCAGCTCGCGATGGAGCAGCAGAGAGTTCTCGTAATTATCATTATCAAGTACTAGAAAGCCGGGATTAGATTAACGGTGTCAGTTGATGCTGGCGTGCTTATTTCGGAACTTGTCCAACAATGCGAGCAATCGGTCCACTGTGCTTGGATCGATTTCCGCAAGGTCTTGCTTATTGAGTACACCTCGTGCGCTAGGGACAGTCCACTTCCTATATGCGCCGAGGTACGCAAGGAGAATCTTGGCCGTCTGATCCTGCTGCTGCGTCAGAGTACTAATCAACCGGTCGAGAACCCCTGGGAAGTCTTCTAAGATGATGTGATCCGGGTCGTTAGGCAAGCGAACGCGATCAAGAGTGAGACCACGGAATTCAACGTCGCGAAGCGTCGCGCGACTAAAATCGACGTCGATCATTTCATTGGGAGGAAACGCATCAGTCGGGAACCCTCGCACCGACAGGTCGGAACGCCAGAATCGGACTTCGCGCAATTCTCCCTCGAAGCTGCAATCTTTAAATGTGCTTGTTCCAAAAAGGATGTTCACTAGCTTTGCAAATCTAAAGGAACACTGTTCGAAGGCCGCCGCTACGTAAACGGTGTTGCGCAGATCTGCTTTTGCGAATTCGACATTAATAAACCTGTTTCGTTTGCCAGATAGTGGGCGCTCGATCGTTGCGAGGCCAAGCCCTGACTCTCTCAAGTCCGCGTCGCAAAAAGTGCAATCTCGAATCGTCGATGCCCAGATTCGCAGGTTTCGCAATTCGCACCGATCAAAACAACAGTTCGAGAGTTCCGATTCCTCAAAGCTAAGAGAATCTAGTTTGCTTTGGGAAAAATCAATATCGTGCAACTTGGCCTTTTGAAATAAGGCATTAGGCTCGTATCTTTCCATTTTCCCAAACGGTATATTCCGTCGCTCCAATACCTTAGGTTGGGGCAACACCAAGCCACTAAAATCAATGCGACCGTTCTTCTTGGGCAACGAAAGGTCAGTCAGTGATTCGCCGGTCAATAACCGACGCCATGCCTCTGCTCTTTTTGCATCGCTGGTCATGGTGCCGGAGCGGAGGCTACGAAACAATTGAATCGACTGTAGTATAGCGCTTTGCCTGTACCGAATCCTGGGTTGTACTTGACAGCATGAACTTCAAAATAACCGGGCGGGTGGCCCGCCCTTCACGCCATTCGAAGGGGCGGGTGGCCCACCCTTTGTGCTTTTTGCAAAGGGTGGGTTTTCCCAAATCTGACGAGTTGGGATTTTGACTTGACTCTTTTGGCTGAACTGAGTTTTTCGCTTTTGAGGTGACTGAATGTCACCGGGTCTGAGTTTTGTTATCACTGACAGAGATGGCTCGGAACGCGGGAGCACGAGACCCCAATCAGTGGCCTGAGGCGGTGATGAAGGTTCGGACTGTTGCTTAGCTGCAAGCGCTGTGGGGGAGAGGGCATCGAATCCCACCCTTTGTAAAAGACGCAAAGGATAGGCCACCCAACTCAACGTCTGTCTCGGCTGAAAGGATGGGCCAGCCGCCCTTTCAAGCTAGCAAAAGTTAGGGTGGCCGCTCCTGTTCGTTATCGCCGGGCAGCGATTCTACTAGGTTTACCTGATTGACGAGTGTTTGCGATGTGTTAGCTTCTCGCTGGTTACGATTGGTAAGTCCCTCCCCGACTATCTGCTGCACAGTAGTGTCACGGCTCGCTGGCCCCGAAGAGCTGTTTTCGGATATCCGTGCAATTTGCGACCGCTATAACTGCGAGAAAGGTCGTAGGTTATGGAAACTGCCACTTCGCCATGGGAAAAGTTCCCCTTCGTTCAGAGATTGAGGTTGTTCTCAGACGTCTCTCCGGCTGATTGCCGCACTATCGTTTCTACTGCTCGCGAAAAACGCTTCACGCGACGTGAGACCATTTTCTTCGAAGGCGACCCCGTCCGACAGATCGTGCTCTTACTCTCCGGCTACGTCAAGACCACGCAGTTGGGTTTCGCCGGCGCTGAAGTCATTCTCCGACTGTGTGGAGTTGGCGATATAGTTAGTGGCTTTTGCCCGCCAGGCGCAAACTGCAGCCATTGTTCAACGGCGCAAGCTATTCGACCTTCCACCGCTCTTGTTTGGCAGGCGGCAACTTTCGATAAGCTTCCAGGTCGCTTCCCAGCATTTCAACGCAATATCGTTCATGCTCTTGAAGAACGACTGCAGGAGCTGGAACAGCGCTTTCGCGAGGTCTCCACTGACAAAGTCGGCTCCCGCCTCAGCAGCGAATTGATCCGTCTCTCGAACCGCTTGGGGCGCGCCAGTGGAAATGCGGAGATAGGCCTCTCCCGTTCGGAACTAGCTCAACTGACCGGTACGACGGAGTTCACCGTGAGCCGCCTGCTCACCCGGTGGCAAACACTAGGAATCGTCAGCTGTCGTCGGGAGGCAGTGCAAGTTCATCACTTCGCGGCCCTGGCGCAGATCGCAGAGCGCGAATGGCGAAAAAGCGGATTCCCGGCAGGGCCACGCACTGAATTGGCTGCATGACCACGCTGCCATGCAGGCGGGGGGCCCACCCTTTCAAGCTAGCATAAGTTAGGGTGGCCCCTCCTTTGCGGTTTTTGCAAAGGGTGGGTTTTCCCAAATCTGACGAGTCTGTTACGAAATTCGTGCCGTCCGCCAAAGCGGACTCGGTTGGTTCCACTTCCGACTACCCGGCACTTCGTGCCGGGCTTTCACATGCCGCCGCTACGCGGCTGGAGATCAGGTTTGTCCCACCGCTCGTGGACAATACCGAGTTTCGTAACAGGCTATGACGAGTCTGTGTGAGAACTCCTCTTTCGCCCCGTTGGGGCTGGATCATTTTCCACTTGTACCCACGGCTCATGCCGTGGGCTTTATTCTTTCGCCGCTTCGCGGCTAGAAACAGCTGGCCTTGTTCCACCCTGAGTTTGCAAAACAAGTTCTCACTCAGACTCTTACGAGTTGGGATTTTGACTTGACTCTTTTGTCTGAACTGAGTTTTTCGCTTTTGAGGTGACTGAATGTCACCGGGTCTGAGTTTGTTATCACTGACAGAGATGGCTCGGCACGCGGGAGCGCGAGACCCCAACCAGTGGTCTGAGGCGGTGATGAAGGGTCGGACTGTTGCTTAGCTGCAAGCGCTATGGGGGAGAGGGCATCGAATCCCACCTTTGCAAAAGACGCAAAGGATGGGCCACCCGCCCTCTAACATAAGGAGCCAAGAAGGGCGGGTGAAATGCCCCACTCAAGCCAAAACCGGGCTTGAATGGGGCACCGCCGCCGACAGTGTAAAGACGGCGATTTATCGTCAGCAATCCGTCTCGGCACGGTCGATGCCTCCGCGTTTTTGACCTGCGCGTGCCATCCCCGTAGGATCAATCGTGCGCGCCCAAGGACCACCCGGCAGGCGCGATATTACGTGGTTTCTGTCCTCAAGTTTCTTGGACATAAGGAGCAACTAGCGTGTCAGGATCGACTGAATCGCAAGGAGGCTTTCTTTCCCGTCGCGGATTTTTTGGCTGGGCCAGTTCGCTGGTCGCGGCGCTGGGCGCGGCGCCTCTGGTTTCTTCCGCGAAGGCTCTTTCGTCGGCGGCGGCATCGTCAGAGGGTGAGGATTACTATGCGAAGCTCGGGGTCGCGACGATTATCAACGCGGCCGGCACCTATACGACGCTAACGGCTGCCTGCATGCCTCCGGAAGTTTTGGCGGCGGTGCAGAAGGCTGCGCTGCATCCTGTGCGTTTGCACGATCTGCAGCGGAAGGCGGGCGAATACATAGCGCGTCGCCTGCAGTGCGAGGGGGCGGTTGTGACTTCGGGGGCTTCGGGAGCGATTAGCCTGGCGACTGCCGCTTGCCTGCAGTATGCAAACAACATCAACATTTTGGACATGCCGCAGGCGATTGACGGCGTGAAGAATCAGGTCATCGTGCAGCGTGCGCACCGCTATGAGTATGACCGCGCCATGTATCTCTGCGGGGCGCGGGTGACCGAGGTGGTCACGCTCGACGACCATAAGCGCGCGTGCGGCGCGGGCAACGCGGTGATGACGAATTTTTTCAACGCTGCTGAGGACGAGGATGGGATCGCAGCGAGCGCACAGATTGGCCGGGAAGAGTGGCTGCAGGTGGCGCACGAGTACAAGATTCCGTGCCACCTGGATGCGGCTGCGGACATGCCTCCGATCTCGAATCTATGGAAGTACACTGGCATGGGTTTCGACCTTGTGGCTTTTTCCGGGGGCAAGGGAATACGTGGTCCACAAAACGCGGGCCTGCTGCTTGGCCGGAAGATCCTGACGGACCTGGCCCATGCGAACAATAATCCCGGAGACGGAATCGGCCGCGGCTTGAAGGTGGCGAAGGAACAGATTGTGGGCATGGTGGCGGCGGTCGACTGGGTTCTCTCGCACACGGAAGAGTCAATGCAAGGCGATTACCAGAAGCGAGTCGATCGTATCGCCGGTGCCGTGAAGGGCATCCCTTCGGTCAGGACGGAGACGGTGGTTCCAAAGATCGCCAACCATGTTCCACATCTGCTCATACGCTTCGACCCGGCAGTCACTGGCGTCACTACTGGTCAGATCGTCGACGCTCTGCGCACGGGGACGCCTTCGATTGAACTGAACCCGAATACCGGCCAAAAGCCCAACCAGGGCATCCCGGCGGATGCAAACACGCTCGTGGTTGGGGTCTGGATGTTACAGCCCGGTGAAGATGCGATCGTGGGCCAGCGCATTCGGGCGGCCCTCACGAAAAAGGCCTGACACTCAGGCCCCGGTCCATTGAAGGAACACGTGTTTTGCAGGATTGTAGTTTGATTTAGCCAAGCCCAATGGGAAGATGGGATTAGAAAAGGTGGAAACTGTGAACGGATTACAACCCAGAGCAGGGGAAACCTCCGCAGGGTTTCCAAGGGGAACGCCGCTCGAACTGCCCCACTCAAGCCAAAATCGGCCTTGAGTGGGCCACCACTTTTCACTTATTTCTCACTTATTTCACATTCTTGATTTGGACAACGTCTGTCACATAGGCGCCTCGCGCGATCGCCAATCGGCCGTCTGCAGATACATCGAAAGCGAAGATTCCTTGGGAGTCAAAGGCTGTGAGTTTCTTCGGGGCCCTGCCATGCAGAGGCATTGACCAGATATTGCCGGCTCCATTTTCGCTGAGTGCGTATAGTATCGCTTTTCCGTCGGATGACCAGGCCCAAGCGGTGACATCTCCAAGAGCGACAGGCATTTTAAGCTTCCTGGGCTCGCCTCCAGTCATTGAAACGATTCGCGCCCACTCATAAGGATGGTTGGAATCCGGCGGTTCCTCAAACATCACGGTCATCCCATCCGGAGAAACCGACACAGCAGAGATCGATACATCCGAGGCCCGCAGCGCAGAGAGGACAACCGAGGATCCCGAGTTCACGGTTTTGCGCACGAGATCGCAACGGTTCTCCTGCTGCGTGCATCGCGCAAAAACCAGTGTCGAGCCGTCGGCAGTGCAACTCGGAAACTGGTCCAACGGTCCGTTTGTGAGGGTGGAGGTCGAGCCGCTCAGGATGTCGGTGATGGCGATGTGCGAGTCTTTCTGAGTGTCGGCTGCCCAATAGGCAACGTGGCCAGGACCGCATCGGCATAACTGGCGATAAATACTCGAATAGGAACGGAGCTTAGTTGAAGTCTGGCTATCGAGGTCGTGCACCATCATTTCACTTATGTTGCTGGTTACAATGCGATTGTCGATCCAGATCACGCTGTCCGACCCTTCTCCTCTCAGAGCAGGAATACGGTGAATCTGACCCGAACGTTCAGTAACCCAGAGGGAAAGATCTGAGATGTCCGTGATGGCGAACAGGTCGCCGCTGGCGGTTGCGGAGAGACTCCATTCAGAGTATTGCGTCGATCCGGAGGTGAGTGGGCGATGGGCTCCAGATCGGGCATCAAATGCCCACACCTGGAACAATGAACCCGGTTGTGCGGAGACCGCAGGAGTAAAGATGGTCACGCCGTCGGGACTCCATGCGGGCTGACCAACGGCACCCCAGCCCGTGACACTGAGATCGCGGATGGCACCAGTCCGCATGTCAACGGTCACCAGTCCCATATCGTGCTGGCCGATCACGACCGCGGCTATGGTGTCAGGAAGCGGGGACCACTCAATGAACCAGAAGTTTAGTGCCAAAGGACGCCTGGCAAGCACCAGCCGATTCGCGCCGTCAGGGTCAACTGCAACAATCTGTGACTCAGTTTTTGTTTGTGCGATATAGGCAATATGCTTTCCGTCCGGAGAAACGGTGACACTCCACATGTGGGCATCTGTGGCCAAGGGCATTGCAGGTCCACCCAAGGTGGCTATGCGAAACACTGTGCGCGTGTCTGGATTTTTCGACTCTGTCTCACGCAGGAAATAAATGAAGTTACCGTCCGGCGAGAAGTGGACACTCCATATTCTTTGTGGAGATGCGGGGAGCACGGCTACATCGCGTTCGGTAGCCACTTGCAGCAGACGCAGCTCATCCTTTCCGGCATCCCGGCTGACATATGCAACGTAGTGCCCATCTGGGCTCGCCGCTGCCCGGCGCGCGTTGCCGCTCTCGGTGAGCGCTTTGACGTCGAGCGTCGAAGTGAAGATTCCGGCCTGGGCAGGTCGATAGGACCGATAGTAAATTCCTCCGACGATCATTGCGGCCACAGCTGTAAGCGCAATAGTGACCGCAGCTGTTTTGCTGCGCAACCACCTGCGGGAAGGAACACCAACACCGGTTTGAGCCGAGGGCGGCCGCGAGGAGTCTACAGAATCGGTCTGATCTGCCATATGGCCAACGGCAGATCCTCGCCCGCTTTCTGTGTCGCGTTTGATTCGTTTCAGGTCGGCACGCAGCTCTGCGGCGGACTGATAGCGCAGTTCGCGGTCTTTCTCCAGCGCTTTGTGGATCAACTCCTCCAGCCTTGGCGGGAGGTCTGGATTCAAACGCACGGGCTCAGTGGGGACGCGGTTCAAGATCGCATCGAAGATGAGGCCCGAAGTATCGCCGCGAAACGGTAACGCGCCGGTCGCCATTTCGTACAGCACGACTCCGAATGAGAACAAGTCGGTGCGTGCATCCAGTTCTTTGCCTCGCACTTGCTCGGGCGACATATAGGCGACGGTTCCCACAGCCGTGCCGGGACTGGTCAGGTGCGGCTCCTCGCCCGACAACGTCTGGGTATTGGCGGATGCGATTTCGCTCGCCGATCCGGTGGAAGGCATCACCTTCGCCAGTCCGAAATCCAGAATCTTGGCGTGCCCGCGGGCGGTTACGAAAATGTTAGCGGGCTTGATGTCTCGATGCACAATTCCACGGGCGTGAGCGGCGTCCATTGCATCGGCAATTTCGATCGCCAGCGAGAGGAGCGTTTCGGCTTCGAGCGGCTGCCCAGCAATCTGATGCTTCAGGGTTATGCCTTCCAGGAATTCCATTGCCAGAAAAGCACGGCCGTCCTCCTCGCCGATGTCATGAATCGTGCAGATATTGGGATGATTCAGGGCGGACGCAGCCTGGGCCTCACGCCGGAAACGCGCCAGTGACTGCGGATCGCGCGCCACTTCGTCAGGAAGGAACTTCAAGGCTACAAAACGATGCAGGCGCGTGTCTTCGGCTTTGTAGACAACGCCCATCCCACCGCCGCCGAGCTTCTCGACGATGCGGTAATGCGAAATGGTTTGGCCGATCATGCAGGTGGTACTTCGAGGTTCGGCCCCAAGTGGTGAGCTATGTTAGGAGTCATAGGCGAACAAAGTCAACGACGGAGAGACCGGGCTCCTATAGGAAAGCTTGGCGCAATGGAGGTTCAAGGAATTGGACGGCTTGTTGCAGGGGTAGGGATCCCTCGACTGCACTCTGGATGACAGAGTTGGGGGCGGCGTTAGTTTCGCGGTGCGCGGGCTACGATGCCTGCGGCCCGGCCGGCAGGATACCGACGCTACTTGAGGCTTGCCAAAATGGGACTGTGCTTAGAAATTCACAGGCGGTTGTGACATCTGTCACAGCTTTTGACGGTCGCGTGGGATTACTCTGACACGTTTTCCCGGTTCCCTCCGAGCAGACTTACAGGATCGAGGTCTCCGCAATGTTTGGGAGAAGTGGTTGGTGTCTGCTCGTGGCGGGGTTGGTGATTTCGGGCTCGGCGGTCATCGCGGGGCAGGCGGGTTCGCCGGGTCGCGTGACAGCGCGGGCCTTGTACGAACCACGATCGGGTGAGCTACGCTCCGGGCGAATCGTTCCTCCTTTCCGAGTGCCCCTTCCTCCTTTGAGAGTGGTCGGATTCCCGCAATTCGTTCGGGCGGCTGGAACTATCTTCTCAGGAACGGTTACGAAGATCGAGCGGCGACCGGCAGCGGCGCGGCAGTCGGTTGAGACCGTGGCGGTGACGTTTCGCATTGAGAATGCACTGCGCGGAGCTACTCCAGGCCAGGACTTCACGATTACACGGTGGATTGGGTTGTGGTCGTCGGGACAGCGGTATCGCGTGGGGGAGAGGGTTGTCGTGCTGGCCTGGCTGGTGTTGCGGGATTGGCTCCAAGCGACGCTGAGCGCCCTGTTGATTCCTGCGTGGATTGCATCGGAGTGGAGCGTGAGGGCGCGCCACTACAGCGGCGTGGATCGGATCCTGTTCCAGTTTCTCGCGGTTCTGGCGATTACCTACCTGAGTGCGCGACGGGAGCGGGAGGAATCCTATTTTCGGCGGGCGCTGGTTTGGCCGGGAGGAATTGCGGTCCTTCCTCTGTGCGCCGTCGTTGCTTCCGGCGAGCGCGAATTTTTCTGGAATCGGTCGTTGCCACGACTTCCACTTTCTCTACATGCGGTCGGTTTCCTGTTTGCTTTCGTGCTTCCCTTGCTGGCTGCGTTTCTGCTGCGGGGAAAGGGAGTGGTGTGGAATCTGGGATACGCCGCGTGGGTGTATGTCGTTTCCCTGCTGGACGGCCACGTTCTTGCGCAGAATTTGACCAGCTACGCCCTTTGCGCATTCGCCGCGATTGGGCTGGTGATGTGGGGATTGCAGGAGACGCGGCGCGAACGAATCAACCTGGGCGTCGCGGGATTCGCCATCACGATTATTGTGTTTTATTTCTCCACCGTGATGGGCAAGTTGGGATGGTCTGCGTCTTTGATCGGTTTCGGCATTTTGTTCCTCGTTGGCGGATGGCAACTGGAGAAGCTTCGTCGCAAACTGGTGGCGCGTACCAAGTCCAGGGGCCCGGCGGGAGGCGCCGCGTGAAGCCGCTGAGCATGAATGCGCTGACCAAGGCAATCGTCGTGGCGTTGATTCAGGTTCTGATCGTGTGCTCGCTCGGAGCGAAGTTGTTGTACGACCGGGGTACGCGTCCGCAGGTATGGTTCAAAACGGCGCGGTATGATCCGAATTTGCCGATTCGCGGACGCTATCTTGGACTGCAGATCGAGTTGAACGATCCGCGGTCACCGCAGGAAGTCGAGAAGAAATTCGGCGTCACGGATCGATACGCGTGGATGGGCTTTGCGCAAGAGTGCGGTTCGATTGTGGCGAGCGATGGGAAGCCGGTGGTCGTGTTTGATAACAGCCCGATGTGGGATTGCGACAACCTACAGCTCTCGCGTTGGCGGACGACCGATGGCGTGATGCATTTGCGGCTGGAAGAACCGCTTTTGTTTTTTATTCCGGATACGGCGAAGGATCCGAGGGGGCGTGCCGGCGAGGAAGTGTGGGTGCTGGCTACGATTCCGCGCAAGGGGCCGCCACGGCCGATTGCGTTGGGGATTAAGAAGGCGGGGGCGGAGGAGATTCAGCGGGTCGATCTGGAGTAGGTTCTTCCTTTTCTCCTTCATACATCCATATTTTGTTGTCATCCTGAGCCGGAGCTCTTGGTGGCGAAGGACCTGTGCAACCTCGTTGACGACACCGGCGCTGCCGGCGGTTGCATAGGTCCTTCGCGGCAAAGAACGCCGCTCAGCATGACAACGCTTTTGGGGTTGGACTGTTTAAAGTAGACCTCACTTCGTCCACTGGTCGACCCAGTCGTTTACGGTTTTGTACCAGAGCTGGGAATTTTGGGGCTTCATAACCCAGTGGCCTTCGTCGGGGAAATACAGCATCTTTGAGGGGATGCCTTCCATTTGCAGCGTGGTGAAGAGTTGGAAGCCTTCACTTACATCCAGGCGGTAGTCGCGCTGGCCGTGGATTACCAGCGTGGGCGTCTTGAAATTTTTGGCGTACTGGTGCGGGGACCACTTCACGTAGCTTTCTCGGTTGTCATAAGGCGTGCCTTTGAATTCCCAGTTGTTGAACCACATTTCCTCGGTCGATCCCCAGGCGGACTCGGCGTTGAACATGCCGTCGTGCGAGACGATGCACTTGAAGCGGTCGGTATGGCCGAGGATCCAGTTGGCCATGTATCCGCCGTAGCTGGCGCCTAGAGCGCACTCGCGAGTCTTGTCGATGAAGGGGTAGGTTTGCTCGGCGTAGTCGAGGCCCTTCATCAGGTCTTCGAAGGGAGCGCCGCCCCAGTCGCCGTTGATGGCGTCGATGAATTTCTGGCCGTATCCGGTCGAGCCGTGGAAGTTGATCATGATGACAACGTATCCCTGATTGCCGGAGGTTGGTGCGGCGAAGAGTTCGGGATTCCAGCGGTAGGACCAGTCGTCTCCCCAGGCGCCTTGGGGGCCGCCGTGGATTAGGAACTTCACGGGATATTTCTTGGAGGGATCGAAGTTGGGGGGCTTGACGAGGAAACCTTGGACTTTGTCGCCATTGGCGCCGGGGAACCAGAAGGATTCGAGGGGAGACATGGCGACTTGGGCAAGGAGGTCGTCGTTGACGTGTGTGACGGGATTCGCGAGGCACATCAAATCTTTGAAGTCTCTACTTCCAAGCGGTCGTGACCCCATCGTGTTGGCTTGACCCTGAGGATCCGTGCAGGGAACGTGCGGGAGCATCTGTATCTGTGTGGGCGCTTTCAAGGACATCAAGCTGTAAAAGAGCTTGCCGTCCTTCGTGATGGCCAAGTCATCGTTAAACCCGCGAATGATTTCGGTGACCTTCGAGCGTGCTTCAAGGTTCTTGCCCGTCGCTTCGAAGGAGAGCGCATAGATTGGTTCCTCGCCATTATCCTCGGCAGAGAAATAAAGTCGCTGCGAATCAGGAGCCCACACAAAAGTCCCAACCCAATGATCAAAGTCCTCCGTCGCGTTCGCCCTTGTCCCGGTCTTGCGGTCGTAGAGCATGAGGCGGAAGCGGTCGCTCTCGTATCCGGGACGCTGCTGGGCGCGGTAGGCGATGTAGCGGCCGTCGGGGGAATAGAGCGGGGAGGAGTCGCTGGCGGGGTTGTCGGCGGTGATGTTCTTTGGCTGGGCTAAAACCTCAGCGGGCGAAGCGCCCGCTCCCACATTGACCGGGACGATCCAGAGATCGTTGTTGGTGGAGGCGGCTGGGTTCTTGTTGTGATTGGAGGCGTAGCAAATCTCCTGGCCGTCGGGGGAGAAGGCGTAGTCGTCCTGGCCGCCTAGGGAGAAGACGGGGGCATCGTAGTCGCCGGGGGTGAGGTCGCGTGGCAGGGGCATCAGAGGTCCGTTGTTGTTTCCGGAGCTTGGAGGAAATGATTCGGGGACGCGGACTACCAAGATGTGGCTGCGCTTGCCTTCTTTATATGCATTCCAGTGGCGATAGAGCAGGTGATCGAAGATCTGCGCTTTCACTTTGGTTTTTTCTGTCTCATCCACTTTTGCCTTGTTGCACGTAACGTCTCTCCAAGGCTGATCACGAAAATTGCAGTCCGGATAAACGTCGGAAGTAAAAAGAATGTTTTTGCTGTCCGGGGACCACAGTTCACCACCGGCCTCGGTCGCGATGAAAGTGAGCTTGTGGACACCACTAACTTTTCCCGCGGCGCTGTCGAAATCCGCGATCCAAACCTGCGAGCCGCCTTCTTTCGTCGACAGGAAGGCGAAGCGCTTGCCGTCTGGGGCCCAGCGGGGGCGGTCGGCGTCTTGGTCGGCGATTAGGATTCTTTCGGCTGCCGACTTCACGGCCGAGCTTTGCTCGGCCGGGGCGGACGAGGCGTCCGCCCCTACACGAACGATCCAGATGTGTGGGGTTTTCGTATTCGCGGCTAGATCGACGTCGACTACGCTGAAGATTACCCACTTGCCGTCGGGGGAGACTTGGGGGTCGCCGACGCGCTTCAGCTTCATCATATCTTCGAAGGTGAAGGGGTGCTTGGATTGGGCGGCTAGTGATAATGAGAACGCTATGAGTGCGAGACTGAGGATGAGAAGACGGCGCATGAAGTTTCCTCCTGCGGCAAACGGATGAGTTTAGCACTTGTCATTCTGAGGCGCAGGGTTGGCGCGCTATGCAGACTGCCGGCAGCGGGGATAGCGCCGGCAAAGTTGCATAGGTCCTTCGCGGCAAAGGACGTCGCTCAGGATGACAAGGGCTCTTTAGGGATTGAAACCTTTCGAGTTTTCCACATGACGAATGTTCATTTGTCACAGACTTGGCTATTGCAATAGTGTCAGACTCTACGCATTATGCGGGAGCAAAAGATCTACTTCGTTTACATCATGTCGAACCGGTCGAAGACGCTTTATTCGGGGATCACGGGCAATCTTATTCAACGGGTGCGAAGGCACAAATTGGGAATTGCGTCGCGCTTTACGACTAAGTACAGACTTGACCGGTTGATGTATTTCGAACGGTTTGAGGATGTGCACAACGCGATCGAGCGCGAGAAGGAGATCAAAGGCTGGCTGCGGGTTAAGAAGATCGCGTTGATCGTGGCGGTGAATCCGGCTTGGCGGGATTTGAGTTTGGAGTGGTTTGAGAGGCATCCGTTTCAGCCGGATGCGGATGCGATACAACGTCGATTGTCATCCTGAGGCGCGGGGTTGGCGGCGGGGGATCTGTGCAACCTGCGGCGGCACCGGCCTGCATGCGAGTGCATAGGTCCTTCGCGGCAAAAGACGCCGCTCAGGATGACATGAGCTTTGGGTTAGGGGAAGACGGGCACGGGCGAGTTACGGCTTTTCGCGCTCGCCGAAGATTGCTGTGCCGATGCGGATGCAGGTCGAACCTTCTTCTATGGCGACTGCGAAATCGTGGGACATGCCCATGGAAAGAATTTCCATGGTGATGGCGGGGAGCTTACGCATCGCGATTTGATCGCGCAGGGTGCGGAGTTTGCGGAAGTAGGTTCTGGCGTCTTCAGGGTCGTCGGTGAAGGGAGGGACTGTCATCAGGCCGCGAAAGGCTAGGGCTTCCAGGCGGGGCGCGGCTCTCAGGAGGTCTTCTAGTTCCGGCGCGTCTGGCGCGACACCAGTCTTCGCGGCTTCGCCACCCACATTCACTTCAATTAAGACTTGCAGTTGTTTGTTCAACGCCCGCGCTGCGGCGTCGAGTTTCTCTGCCAGCTTTACCGAGTCAACCGAATCCACTGCGCTGAAAAGTTCCGCGGCTTTCGCGGCTTTGTTGGTTTGGAGATGGCCGATCATGTGCCACTCGGCTACGACGAGATCGGCCAGGGTGCCGGCTTTGGTGGAGAATTCCTGGACGCGGTTTTCGCCGAAGAGGCGGAGGCCTGACTCGTAGGCTTCGCGGATGCGATCCGGCGGATGTGTTTTCGTGACTGCCATGAGGGCAACTTCTGAGGGACTTCTTCCGGCGCGCTTGGTAGCTTGCGCGATCTTTGATTGAAGGTCCGCTATGTTCTCGGGAATGGACATACAAAAACATTCACCACAGAGGGCACTGAGGGTTCTTCCCTCTACGAACTCTCTGTCCTCGTGGTTGAGATTACATGATTGCAGTCGGCGGCGCGGGATCTTCGGGGCGACCGGCATTTGCGAGAGGCACAAAGACCATGACAGCCACGAGGATGGCCAGCGCGATTACTGCGGTAATCAAGTGGTTGCCGCTGGCGAATTGGTAGAGCTGCGCTATGGCGTCAGGGTCACGATGGAGCTTTCGGGCCAGGACCGCAGCAACCGCGATCCCACATAGAGCCTCACCGGCGATCAGGCCGGAGGCTGTCAGAATGCCGGCATTTTCAACCCGCGCCTTCTGGGCGTCGTTGAGATTGCGCCGGTCACGCAGGCGATCGGTTATCCAGCGGATGATGCCACCTACAAAAATCGCAAACGTCGTTCCCAGCGGTAAATACATCCCGATCGAGAACAGCATCACGCTTTTTACCTCGATCATGATCATGGCCAATCCGAGGAAGATTCCGACGATGACGAGAGGCCATGCCATGTCGCCGCCGACGATCCCCTTCGAGAGCATGGCCATCAGACCCGCCTGGGGCGCAGACAGTTTCGTAGAACCGAAATGCCACACGCTGTCCATGAGCGAGAGAGGCAGGAAGAGCACCAGTCCAGCCACAACAATGCCAATCAGATCTCCGATCTCCATTTTGGCGGGCGTTCCGCCAAGGATGTGACCGACTTTCAAATCCTGCAGCAACTCACCCGCGACCGCCGAGGACACGCAGACCACTGCTGCCACTCCCAGGACTGCCGCGACGCCGCCGCTGCCCGAGACGCCCAGCGCCACCATCAGCAACGCTGCAATCACCAAGGTGCACAGAGTTAACCCGGAGACGGGATTGTTCGACGATCCGATCATGCCGACGAGATTGCCGGAGACGGCGGCGAAGAAAAAGCCCACGATGACCATCACTCCGGCAGCAACCAAGGCCGCAGAAATTACCTTGGAACTGGTGAGATTGCCTGCGCCACTGATGAAAAATCGATACAAGAAAAACATGGCAACGAAGGTGATCGCAACGCCTGCGAAAACAAACTTTGAGCTAAGGTCGAGTTCGGTGCGATTGGTTGCCGCTTGCGCAGCTGCCGACTTCTTCAAGTCTGAAACGGCGCGTCCAATGCCCATGGCCAGTTGCTTCCGCATCTTGAAGAGTGTGTAGGAAGCGCCAACCAGCATGCCCCCGACCGCTATGGGACGTACAATCGAGAAATAGATGGCACCCGCCAGCAGGTCCCATTCCAGTGGCTTGCCTGGTTGGGCCGCCTGAATGTACGGGCCTGCGATAAAAGTCAGGATGGGAACCAGCAATCCCCACGCGAGCACACCCCCCGCGAAGTTCAAGGCGCCTAGGCGGGGACCAATGATGTAGCCGACACCCAGATATGCCGGGCTGATGTCGGGGGCGTTGAATAGCGTTGCGCCTCCCGTGATTGTTGTCGCAACGTTGGGATTCGTACTGGTCCGGAGTAACAGTTTCTTGCCTAGTTCGGCGATCTTTACGTGAAACGTGTTGGAATAGCTGAAGATGTTGAGCTGGCCCAGCAGAAACATGAACGCCCCGAAACCCATGTTGGCAAACAGAATCTTGGCCGCTTTTGCTCCCTGCTGGCCCGCTTTGTGAATCTCGGCTGCGGCCACCGACTCGGGATAGGGGAGTTCGGGATCTTCCACCATCACGCGCCGGAGAAGCGTGACGAAGAGTACGCCGAGGGTGCCGCCGATCACCATCAGTGCAACCGATTTCCAGTACTCCGGGCTGGTGATACTCGGAGTCAAAGATGGCCACAGTCCCGCCATCACGAACGCGGGAATCGTGAACACGGCGCCTGCCGCGACCGATTCGCCGATCGTGCCGATGGTTCTGGCCATGTTTTCTTCGAGCAGTGATCCCTTCATCAGCCGCAGGAGCGCCATGCCGATCACGGCGGCCGGATAGGTCGCTGCGATCGTCATTCCAGCTCGCAGGCCCAAATAGGCATTCGCTGATCCCAGAACTACGGTCAAGACCACGCCGATCAGCACGGCGCGGAGGGTGAACTCCTTCATCTCCATGGTTTCGGGGACGTAGGGGACGTGTTTCTTTTTGGGGGGAAGCTCGGTGACTGGGCTGCTCATGGGCGGAATCCTTTTAGGGAGTGGGATGGGAGCAAGTTTGTCTGTGTTGCCTTATGAGGCGGATTCGAAGCAACGGCGCACGTTAGCACGTGGGTAGGGGATGTGACAAGTGCGGGACTTCGGGGGTGCGGGACTTCGGGGGCTGACCGATACCGGGTGGTGGAAAGGGAGTCAAAATCCCCACCCTGTCTTCGCAAGAACCGCGAAGACAAGGGTGGGGCACCCGGGGTCTAAATGATTGCCTACTTCGGCTCCGCCAACATGTGACGGGGGATTGAGGGGTGGTCCCGAGTGAGGTGGGGGTGTAGAATTAGGTCAATCTGTTCACCCATCGTATTTCGAATTCCGAGGTGCAGTGTATGAGTCCTTCCCCCGATTCGCCGTTTGCCCCAGCCTATCGATGCCATGATTGTGGAAGTGAAGTAGGATTCCGGTCCCGGCGGCGGACTTTAACGGAGCGATATCTGCTGCCGCTGTTTCTATTGCAGCCAGTACGGTGTGGGGAGTGCTTCCGCCGGGATTACCGGCTGATCTTCACGCGGGTTAGTGACCGTTTATCGGACACACCGCGGATGATGCCGAAGAAACATACGGTCACGCCCAATCGCAACGTTGCCTAGGCGCGGGAATCACCGCTATACTGCTGGTGTGAGAAGATCGGCCGCGGATCGAGTTTTCGCCGCGGAGGTGCGAGGAGGCTGTCTTCAGCAGTAGTGAGGACCGAATCCGGGCTGCTCAGGCCACCACTGCAGAAGCTGGGTGTTCTATTGTCTCCGGGCGGAGTTGGTCGAGTTTTCCGCGCAGTTGGTTTCGCGGCGCCGCCGAGGGTGTCTTCTCTGTTTTATTTCCTTCCGAGTGCCGTCTGTGCGGCCTGCCTCTCCTGAATATTTCGCGGCTACCGGTGTGTCCCCAATGCCTGGAAGGGATTCATGAGATACGCGGCAAGGTGTGCTCCATCTGCGGGGAGAGGGTGCTTTCCTCTTACGCCCAGTGTGATCCCGACGGGATGGTGTGGTGCCCGGTTTGCCGGCGTGTGGAGCGTCCGTTTCTACGCGCCGTGGCGTATGGGAGTTACGACGGCGGGTTGCGCGAGCTGATCCATCTGCTGAAATACAACGGAGTGCGACCTGCGGCGGGAGTGTTGGGGCGCATGCTGGCGGAGGCCATCGCGGGGCTGGAGCAGGAGTTTGGAGACGGGAAGATCCTTGTCATTCCAGTGCCTTTGTACAAGGTGAGGCGGCGGGAACGAGGATTCAATCAGGCGGAGTTGATCGCGCGCGCGGCGTTGAAGGCTTGTACTGCCAGTGAGAGATTGCTGCTGGCGACAGATACGTTGCTTCGTACGCGGGCTACGCAGTCGCAAATCGGATTGACCAGCCATCAGCGGCGGGAAAACATGCGAGGAGCTTTCGCTGTGGCGCGTGCCGCGGAGGTTACTGGGCGTGAGATCTTGCTCGTAGATGATGTCTATACCACGGGGACTACGGCGACGGAGTGTGCCCGGGTGCTACGCAAGGCGGGAGCCGCCAGGGTGTGGGTTGCGACGGTGGCGCGGACGCTGAAACTGGCATCTAAGTACGAAGATTTGAGCACTCCAGAATTTCAAGGTCTCGAGGCAGCGGAGATTGACGAGATTGAAAACCTTGAAACCGTGAACCCTTGACCTGAAGTTTATGTCTATGCGGATGGAACACGACCCAGGATCCCGGCATGCCGCCGGCATGTACCCGCCGGCGGCTCCGCACCGCCATGGAGACGGGCATGCACTGCTTTCTCCTGTTCTTGTGCTGAACGCGTCCTACGAGCCAATTAATGTTTGCGCCGCACGGCGGGCGCTGGTGCTCGTGTTGAAGGGCGTGGCCATGACGGAAGAGGAGAACGGACACTTTCTGCATTCGGCGCGGGTCGCGATGCGTTTGCCGTCGGTGATCCGGCTGCTGGAGTACCGGCGCATTCCGCACCAGAGCCGCGCGTTATCGCGCAAGAATATCCTGTTGCGTGATCGCAATACCTGCCAATACTGCGGGACTGTGTTGCCTTCGAGCGAGTTGACGCTTGACCACGTGATTCCACGATCGCGTGGAGGTTCGTCTACTTGGGAGAATCTCGTTGCCTGCTGCCATCCGTGCAACCGGCGCAAGGGGAATCAGTTCCCTGCTGAGGCGGGCATGAAGCTGATGCGAGAGCCGCGCGCGTTCAATCTGCACACCAGTCGGCATATTATGCGACTTATGGGTAGGTCGGACGACAAGTGGCGGAAGTATCTCTTCTATTGAACCCCACAGCACGTCATCCCAGGCAAAACCTCATCCTCGTGAACGACCTATGCACTCCTAGCGGTTGCATAGGTCCTTCGCGGCAAAAAGCGCCGCTCAGGATGACAAGGGGTCACTTCTTCGGCGGATTTGGGTTTTTCTCATCGGGCTTCTTCTGGTCTTGAGGCTTCTGATCGGCCGGCTTCTGATCGGACTTGGGGATTTCTTTGCCCTCGTACAGAATCTTCACGTTGGAGCCGAATCGCTTGTAGTCTTCGTACTTGACGATCTCGCGGATGTGCACGTCTCCGGTGTTGAAGTGCAGTTCGTCGTCAGCTTTGGTGTAGACGGGGAACCAGTAGAGGCCGTCGATCTGTTGGCGCCAGGTGGTGAACTTGGGAAAGAGATTTTCCTGATCTCCCCGCTTTTTGACTTCATTGCAGGGACGGCCATTGCAGACGTCGGGGACGGTCTTGCCGTAGGTCTTAACGATCTGAAAATCGTGATCGTCGACCCACACACGTCCCTGAAAATAGCGCTTCTTGCCTTCAATCTTCTTCGGCGCGATATCGAAGACGTAGCAGTGCAGCTCGTCTTCCTGCTGCTGCCCTACATAGAGGATGTTGTATTCAGGAAGATCCTCGGTGGTCAGGACGAAGGGCAGGCGGTGGCGAATGTCTGCGAAATCTTCCTGTGACATGTAAATCTTCTGCAGGCTCGACTGGGGCGCAAAGACGACGTTCTCGATGCGCTTGCCCTTATCGTCAAAGATGACGTCGAAGACTTCGTGATATTCGCCGTCCACCGTCTCGCCGTCGACGGTTTGGACCTTGACGCTCTGGCGGTAGGTGTACTGGTCGCGGGCCTTGGCGAATTCCGTCTCCTTCGCGGCGAAACGCTTGATAATCTCGTCGGGCGTCGTGTCCTTCGGAGGAGCGTTATCGAGCGGGCCCTCCTGAGCGGAGGCAGGGACGACCGCCAGTCCGCCGGTGAGCAGAGTGAGGCAGAAGAAGAGACGAATGATGACCTTCATAGCTCTAGTGTATCGAATCGCGGCGGCAGTAGGGACGCGCGCGGCGGCTCTCTTTTGTGATTCGGCGGGAGCTCGATACGTTGCCTAAGTGGGCAGACACCGCGGCGACCCTACCCTCCAACCCCTCTCCGCTCAGTGAGGCTGGAGGGAGGGTGCTGCAGTTCTGCCGCTAATTTGGATGCCTTCAGAGATAAGAGGTTGCCGTTGGGAAAAACGGGAAGCGACTGAGAAATAGGGCTGTGGATTGTAGGAACTACAGTCAATTGTAAAGGCAAGTTGCGGATCGGAAGTGAACTGTCGAACAGTCTTTACAGGGCAAGGGTCGAATGATGATTAAGGTCCAGGATGGAAGTCAGGGAGTCTCGTTTGCGGTGAAGGTGCATCCGCGGGCGAAGAAGGATGCCATCACCGGAGAGCTCGGGGACGCGCTGAAGGTGTCGCTGACTACGCCTCCAGTCGAGGGACGTGCGAATGATGCCTGCATCGAGTTCTTTGCAAAACTTTTGAAGGTGCCGCGATCTTCCGTTACTATTGCGTCCGGTCAGACGAGCCGGAATAAAGTGATTCGCGTTACGGGCGTGAGCCGGGAGTATGTAATCGATCGGTTGCGAGGATGATCGCTCGCGGGACCGCTTACACCTCGCGGGCGGACGCGCCCGCGCCACACGAACTACAGGAGCCACTTTGACCTTTTCCGAACGTTTCCACGAGATCCGCACAGGTTTTGAACGGCCCTTCTGGGTTGCCAATATCAGCGAATTGTTTGAGCGGCTTTCGTACTATGCAGTGTTTGCGGTGCTCGCCAGGTATCTTCACGAAGGGTTGCATTTCGATTTGCAACGCGCCAGCAGCCTGACGGGGATGTTTGGCGGATGGGTCTGGTTCCTGGCGGTGATCGGCGGGGCGGTAGCGGACCGACTCGGATTCCGGCGGGCGCTTTCGCTTGCGTACCTGTTTCTCAGCATCGCATATTTCACTTTGGGATCGATCGGAACGGAGTGGTTCGCGCCGATTCGCAACGCGATGCCGCTACCGACGCTGGTCGGCCTGATATTAGTTCTGCCGGCGTTGGGTGTCGCACTGGTCAAACCCAGTGTGGTCGGCACGACAGCTCGAGCTTCGAATGAAAAGGTGCGGTCGGTTGGGTACTCGATTTATTACACGCTGGTGAATGTAGGAAGCACGGCCGGGCCTTACCTCGCCTCCTGGGTACACAAGCACCGCGGCATGGAGAGCGTGTTCCGCATGGCGGCGCTGAGCGTGTTCGCAATGCTGTTTGTGATTTTGCTTCTTTTCAAGGAACCACGGCGCACGGATGACGCGCCCGTAGCCAGTCTTGGGCAAGTCGGAAGGAACTTCCTGACTGTGCTCTCGAATCCACGATTCATGCTTTTCCTGCTGATCTTCACCGGGTACTGGATTGTCTTTTGGCAGGAATTCATCGCACTGCCGCTGTACATTTCCACGTACATCGATCCCAAGGCCGATACGGAACTGATCCTTATTACTGATCCCCTGGTCGTCATCTTTTTAACGATGGTAATTGGCTTCTTGACGAAGCGCATGCACGCGTTTCACGCGATCGTGCTGGGGACGCTCGTTTCCAGCCTGGCATGGATTTTGCTGATTGTGCATCCGTCGGTGTGGATGGCGGTTGCGACGCTAGTGGTGGTTGCGATCGGAGAGATTATTCAGCAACCGCGCTACTACGACTACATCTCGCGCCTGGCGCCGCCGGAGCAACAGGGGACGTACATGGGATTCGCTTTTCTTCCGCTGGGTATTGGATCGTTCATCGCGGGCAAATTCAGCGGATGGCTCATGCATCACTACGGAGAGGAGATGCACCGTCCACAAATGGTGTGGTGGTGGGTTGTCGGGGTCGGGATCGCGACAACTGTCCTTTTGTGGATTTATGACCGGCTTGTCCGGGCAGAGACGGTGGATGCTTGACTTCGGGGACTGCCTCTGGGATGATTCGCCCCAATTAGCGAATTGCAAGGAGGCTCTATGCCACATTACATGCAGCAAGTTGCGTATTCTCAGCAAGGGTGGGAGGCGCTGGTTGCGAATCCGCAGAATCGAATAGAAGCAGTGCGGCCTGCGATTGAGAAACTGGGAGGCAAGATCGAAGCGGCGTGGTTTTCGTTCGGAGACTACGACGTGATCGTCATTGTTAATTTGCCCGACAACGTGAGCGCTGCCGCGATCGCGATGGCGTTCGCAGCGGGTGGAGCTTGCAAGTCGGTGCAGACGACTCCATTGATCTCTCCTGAAGAGGCTACTCAGGCGTTGCGCAAAGCAAAGGAATGCGGGTATCGTCCGGCGACGGGACGTGCCGCCTAGGATTGGGCCCGACTCTATGATTTGAAAGCGGCCTTGAGTGGCCGCCTTTTTTTCTACGTCTGGCTTCAGCGAATGCGATGCCGTCTGCAAAATCAACTCCGCAAGCAGTAACTAAACAAATTCGCCGCGCGCTGAAAGATGGCGGCTCGGCCGAGCACGCGGCGGGAGTGCAGTGGTTCTTCAAAGAAGAGATCAAATCGCACGGATGGTACACCGCCGATTTGCGACGGTCGGTGCGACGATGCCGCAAGGAAATCCTTCGTGAGCACGAGTTTTACTTTCTGGTGCAAGTGGCGGATCAGTTGTTCTCTGGACCAGTGCTGGAGGAGAAGGTTGCAGCGATTTTCCTCCTCGAGAATCTGACCGCGGAGTGTGGCGATGCCGAATTCAAGCTTTTTGAATCGTGGCTGGACCGGATCAGTAGTTGGGCCGACCATGATGGGCTGGTGCACTCTTTGATTGCGCCGATGGTGGCGGCGAAAGCGGCGCGGACGAAAGCTGTGTTTCGGTGGGCGAAATCGCCTGATCGCTGGCATCGACGGGCGGCTTGCGTGGCGTTGATCCGAGGAGCGAGAGAGAAGATGTTCTTCAATGAGATCGTGAAATTATCCGATTCGCTGCTCGGCGATAAGGACGACATGGTGCAGAAGGGGCTCGGGTGGCTGCTGCGGGAGACGGCGAAGTTCGATGCGAAGCGGGCAGTGCCGTATTTGATGAAGAATCGCGGACGGGCGCCTCGACTGGTCTTGCGAACGGCGTGCGAGACTCTGCCGATGGCGGTGAAACGGAGGATTCTGGCCACGGAGAAGACTTAAACGTTTGTCCCTGACGGGACGCAGTTCTATCTTGCTGGCCCAGAACCCTGTCGAGCTTCGCTCGACTGGACAGCCGAAGGCGGCTGTCCCCACATAAACCTTTCCACGTCGATCCTTCCTACAAAAAGCTTTCTCGACGGAGCTGAATCCGTCCATCAGTTCGTTGCGATTCGCTCAAATCCTTTCTCTTGTTTACAATAGAGGTTTGCTCATGAACCTGCCGGCCATACAGTCTGCCCTGCGCGAACGCAACATCGACGCGTGGTTGTTCTACGACCATCATCATCGTGATCCGATCGCGTATCGCGTGCTTGGGCTTCCGACGAGCCTGATGGTGACGCGGCGGTGGTTCTACCTGATCCCGGCGGAGGGCGAGCCGGTCAAACTGGTACACAAGATTGAAGCGGGGCATCTCGATTCCCTTCCCGGCAAAAAGCAGCAGTACTCGGGATGGCAGGAACTGTTCGAGCAGTTGAAGGCGATGCTGGCAAAGCACCTTGATCTGGCGATGCAGTACTCGCCGAACAATAGCGTATTTACGATTTCGCTGGTGGATGGCGGAACCATCGATCTGCTGCGCGGGCTGGGGAAGAATATTGTGAGCTCGGCCGACCTGGTGGCGCAATTCGAATCGACCTGGAGCGACGAGCAGATTGCGTCACACTATGCGGCTCGCGACAGCGTCGATTCCATTGTTGCCGAGTCGTTCAAGGAAATCGGACGCCGGGTGCGCAACGGGGGAACGAAGGAGCACGAGATCCAGCAGTGGTTCATGGAAGCCTTCGGGCGCGAGAATCTGCTGACGGACGATCCACCGATCGTTGCGGTGAATTCCAACGCTGGCAATCCGCATTATGAGCCGCGTGCCAGCCATCCGGTAGCGATTCGCGAAGGCGATCTGGTGCTGCTCGATGTATGGGGCAAGAAGAATACGCCGAACGGGGTGTACTACGACATCACCTGGATGGGCTTTGTTGGCGGGGCGCCGTCACAGCGCATGCGTGAAGTATTCGAGATTGTGCGGGATGCCCGTGATGCCGGGGTGAGAACAGTAGTGGATGCCATCAACGCCGGGCGCCGTATCGCCGGGTGGGAAGTCGACCGGGCGACCCGCGGGCACATCAAGAAGGCCGGATACGGCGAATATTTCATTCACCGCACGGGACATTCGATCGGGACTGACGTCCATTCCAATGGGGCCAACATGGATGATCTCGAGATCCATGACGAGCGGCAGATTCTTCCAAATTCCTGCTTCTCGATCGAGCCCGGCATCTATCTTCCGGAGTTTGGTGTACGCACCGAAGTGAACGTGCTGGTGCGCGCCAAGTCGGCGGAAGTCACAGGAAAAATTCAGCGCGAGATTGTGAACATCTGAATGGCTAATTCTACTACTGAAAAATCAAAAGCTGTCCCGGCGCAGAACATCAGCGCGATGACAGTGCTTGCGCCTGCCGTGGGATGGCTGATCCCGGGCGCGGGACACATGATCCAGAAGCGCTGGATTCGCGGGAGCCTGCTCTTCGTCTCGATCGTTGCGCTTTTCCTGCTTGGACTCGCGATGCAGGGGCGAATTTACAAGGCGAATGGCGGGGACATTCTCGATATTCTGGGCTTTATTGGAGATGTCGGTGCGGGCGGGCTCTACCTTCTTTCGCTGGCAATGGACTGGGGGCAGGGGGCGATCGCCTTCGCAACCGCGGATTACGGCACGAAGTTCATGATTGTCGCGGGACTGCTGAACTTTATTGCGATCGCTGATGCATATCACATTGCGATTGGGAAGAAGCAGTGACGAGGCTTTCAGCCATCAGCCGTCAGCTATCAGCTCAACCTTTTTCACGGGGATTCATTCGGTGACGATTACTCTTAATCATTTCAGCGCGGCGCTGGTGTTCTCGTTTTTCGCCTCCATCGTCTTCGGGATTACTCATCGCGATAATGCACGCGACATGGTGCGTTATGGGGTGTATTGCTTTGCGATGTTTCTGGGCGGTGTGTTTGTGGCGGGGTGGGCGATGTGGATCTTGAAACGATAACCAGCAGTGTGCAGCGACGTGGCTGGTTACGTCGATGCGGCGGGATTCGGAATTGTGGCTAGAAAGACGTTGCAAGCAACGTCTCTACAGTTGGCTCCCAGACGAAAGCAGTTATCCTTCCCAGACGAACGCATCGAAGACTCTCTTCGAATCGTAATTCAACCTGCGGTAGAGGGCGACGGCCCGGGCATTTGCTTCTGTCACGGTTAGAGACAACATGCAGAAGTTTCGTTTGCGAAGATTCAGCTCGGTCGCCGCCAGCAGCGATTCTCCGATGCCTCTGCCGCGATAGTCGGGCAAAACACAGACCTGGGTTACATGCCCGACATCGTGCCGGACGCGTGAACAGAGGATAAGGCCAATCAGGCCTCTGGACTTGCGATCGATTGCCACGAACGACGATTCAGGATCGAAGACTCCGCAACCGGGAAAGCGCACGATGTTATTCAAGAAGCGCAACGAGCCGCTGAGGGTGTGGTACTGGTCGTTGATCTGCGCGTCGACATGCCCGCGATATGCGGCAGTGATCACGGCGGCGGAGGGCTGGTAATCGGCTTCGGCCCACGGGCGGATTTCGACGTCAGCATGGGCAGCAAAGTTCGGCGGAGTCGACTTTGCGAAACCTAGCACCATGAACAGCCGCGGATGGCGCTGGAATCCGGTTTCGAGGAAAGGGCGCGAAACCACATTCGCTTCATGAGCCAGCAGTTGCGCCTCTACGCGATGAATTCCCGGCGACTGCTGCAGGGTCTCAATCACATGGGTCAGCAAGTTGATTTCGACCTTGCGGGCGTCGGGCAGGCGAGTTCCATTCGTGACGTAAAGGTCGCCGATGACTCCCTTGCTGCCTTCGTATACGAAAAACGAATAACCAAACACGCGACCGCGATCCACCGCCGCGTAACCCGGCAGGATTTTTGCGTCAACGTAGCGGAGGATCATTTCCGCTGAACTGGTGTAGTCCCAGGAAAGGAGGCGCGACCAGAGTTGCGTCTCGTCATCGAGAAGGGGACGCAAATCCAGGGAAGAAAAATGCCTGAGGTCGAGGATCTCCAAAGGGCTCCTGCTGCGGCATGCGCCGGCGGACCGCGGCAAAGACCGTAGCGAAAATCGAGTGTAGATGGTTCGGCCCGGCAGAGGCAAACAACGGGAACAATCGGGGGCAACAGGCAGTGATCAGCCAAAAATTGCGCAGCGGCGATCACTCGTCGCTGTGATGGGCGTCACTGGCGTAGCTTCCCAAGCGCGTAATCACGGGCACGCAAGGCTGCCCAAGTTGTCCGTAACCACAGGAAAATACAGTGGTTGTTACTGATGCAACGGAAAGTAGTCTCGTGCTTCTCCTCACCCCCTTTTGTGACTGCCATCACGCCGTCTCCGGGCTCTTTTCCGCATAATGACATCCTCCGCAGTGAAAACACCGGAGTGATCGTAACTCCGGGCTGGGGGTTCTCGTGGCAAAAGGACGTGTTTCGATCGTCGTTGAGCGCTGCAAAGCTTGTGGCTTTTGCGTGGAGTTTTGTCCTACGCACGTCCTGGAGCTTTCGGGCGCATTCAATTCGAAGGGCTACCATCCGCCGCACGTGGTGCATCCGGAAAAGTGCAGCGGATGTGACCTGTGCGGGATGTACTGTCCGGATTTCGCGATTTACGGAACGAAATCGGCTGGGGTGAAATCTGCCAACGCCGCGAAGGACGCCAAGGCTGCCGGAGGTGAGAAATGAAAGCGGATCCTCATGGAGTTTTGACGGGCACTCATTTCATCGATGGCGATCATGCCTGCTGCGAGGGAGCGCTGGCGGCGGGTGCGCGGTTCGCGGCTGGATATCCGATCACGCCTTCTACGGAAGTTGTGGAACGGTTTGCTGCGCGTGTGCCCATGGTGGGTGGGTGCTTCATCCAGATGGAAGATGAACTTGCGGCCTCGATCGCCCTGCAAGGAGGCGTGTGGGGCGGAGCCAAAGCATTCACTGTGACTTCGGGCCCGGGCTTCTCGCTGATGATGGAGCACATTGGATACGCCGCGATGACAGAGACGCCGTGCGTTTTCGTCGACGTCCAGCGTGGTGGGCCTTCGACCGGATTGCCCACGCTTCCCGCACAGGCGGACATGATGCAGGCGCGCTGGGGATCGCACGGGGACTACGAGATCATCGCGCTGTGCCCAAACTCTCCGCAGGAGTGCTTTGATCTGACGATCAAGGCGTTCAACCTGGCCGAAGAATTCCGCGTGCCGGTGATGTTCATGATGGACGAGGTTGTGGGCCACATGACCGAGAAAGTTGTGATTCCGCCGGCTGACCAGATTGAAGTCGTTCCGCGCAAGCACACGCGCAAGCCGGTGGAAGAGTACCTGCCGTACGCGACGAACGGCGACATGGTGCCGGAGATGACGCATGCGGGCGAGGGCTATAAGTTCCACGTCACGGGCCTGACGCACGACGAGCGCGGCTATCCCAACATGACGCCGCAGACGCAGGACAAACTGGTCAAGCGTCTTCAGAACAAGATTCGTACGGCGGCGGATCGCATCTGCCTCTTTGAAGAGGATGGGCTGGAGAATGCAGATGTGGCGGTGATCTCATACGGAATCACGTCGCGGGTGGCACAACGCGCGATTGACATGGCGCACGAGCGCGGGCTGAAAGTGGGCAAGCTGCGCCTCATCACGGCGTGGCCGTTTCCTGACAAGAAAATCGTGGAACTGGCGGCACGCGTGAAGGCGTTTGTTGTGCCGGAACTGAATCTGGGACAGATGGTGCGTGAAGTCGAGCGAGCTGCGGCGGGTAAGGCGAAAACTTTCCCGGTGCCGCATGCCGGGGGCGGAGTCCACAATCCCGAGGAGATTCTCAAAGCTATCGTGGAGGCAAGCCGATGCTGAACGTTATCGACGACACCGTCAATCCCGTCGAACCATTTCTGCGCACCGATCGCATGCCGCACATCTGGTGTCCGGGATGCGGAATTGGGACGACAGTAAATTCGTTCTCACGCGCGCTGATTGATTCCAAGATCGATCTTGACTCGCTTGCGCTGGTCTCGGGGATCGGCTGCACCGGCCGTGTCGCCGGCTATGTGAAGCTCGACTCGTTTCATACCACGCACGGCCGTGCGATCCCGTTTGCGACTGGCCTGAAGCTGGCGAATCCTAAATTGAATGTTGTGGTCTACTCGGGCGACGGGATCTCTCCGCGATAGGCGGCAATCACCTGATCCACGCGGCACGGCGCAATATCGATCTGAAAGTCGTCTGCGTGAACAACCTGATTTACGCGATGACGGGCGGGCAGACTGCGCCGACCACCCCGGGGCATGCTACGACCTCGACAAATCCGTACGGCACATTCGAACCGGCTTTCAACCTTCCGCATCTGGTCGAGGCTGCTGGTGCGGTATACGTGGCGCGGTGGACTACGTTTCATGTGCGTCAACTGGCACGATCGATCAGCGAGGCTTTCCAGAAGAAAGGATTCTCGTTCATCGAAGTCATCTCACCGTGTCCGACGCTTTATCAACGCCGAAACAAGATGGGCGATGGGCTCGACACGATGAAGTACTACAAAGAGAAGAGCAAAGTGAAGAATGGCGCGCCTACGAGTGAAGTTGGACTGACGCTTAACGGCGAGATCGCCGTCGGTAAGTTCGTGGACCGGGACAGGCCTGACTATCAATCGATGACGCGCGCGAGTACGTCGAATCGCTGGGTGATCGCTACGTTGAGATGGCAGATCCGGAAGAACCAGAAATGGAGTGCGTATGCGGCTGACCGAAATTCGAGTTGCGGGCTTCGGAGGACAGGGAGTCATTCTTTCGGCCGTGGTGCTGGGCAAGGCGGCGTCGATTTACGAAAATGGCTTTGCCACCATGACACAGAATTTCGGCCCTGAGGCCCGCGGCGGGGCTTGCAGCGCACAGCTTGTCATCTCCGACGAGCCGGTATTGTATCCGTATGTGACCCACCCCGACATCATGGTGATCATGTCACAGGAGGCCTACAACCGCTTCGCTGGCGAACTGAAACATGGCGGCCTGCTGATCGTTGAAGAGGACCTGGTACGAGTCTCCAACCTCAACCAGGACAGGAAGGTCTACAGTATTCCAGCCACGCGGTTCGCTGAAGAACTTGGTAAGCGCATGGTGCTGAATTCAGTAATGGTGGGATTCTTCACTGCTGTTACGAAGCTTCTCGGCGCTGATAGTGTGCGCAAAGCTGTGGCTGACTCGGTGCCGGCAGCCTTTCGCGAATTGAATCTGAAGGCATTCGAAAAGGGATTCGATTACGGCAGCACCACGTTAGCAGGGACGCGTGCGAGGGCGGAACTGGAAGGGTTAGTAACGGAAGAATAGCCGCCGCCGCTCTCACGATGCGCAACTGCGCTCCCCGTGGATTCGCAGTGGCGTTAGAATCTGCTTGCTACACTTCCGCACGATCGCACTCACTGCTCTTGATTGAGATCTCAAAACTGAACACTAGGGCAAAGTCGCCGTCATGGTGTGTCGTGGCTGTGTACCTTAGGTGCTAGTAGTTCCTGTCCCACTGGAACTTGCTTCCACTGGATGAGACACGATAACTTCTGCGCAAGCTGTTCCCCTGTGGTCGGGCTTTTGTCCGAACAGAAAATCACAGAGTGCCACGTCCGATTCGCCACGTCTGTGTCCGGGCCCGCGTTTGACTGCCTGGACGACATGCTTCGTCCCTCACTCCGAAATCGCATAACGATTTCGAAGAAAGGAGCATTCATCCATGGAACCGGCACTAGAACCCTCGTAGATCTGTTCTCGCTCACAAAACACATTCCGTTTCACAACTGAGTGTCGTAGCAAAACGTCACCGCCTGAGTCGCGCGCGGTTCGGGAGAGGTGTCGTCATATCCCCCAATTGAGGAGTGATTCATGAAAAGAGCTGTATTCGCGACCTTATTGCTGATTCTGACGTTCTCGTTATCCATGGCAGCGCAATTACCGAACTACACCTTGGCCGACGTGGCCAAACATAGTTCCTCTACTGATTGCTGGATCGTCTTGAACAAGACTGAAGTTTATAACGTGACATCGTTCCTGTCGGTGCACCCGGCCGGAGCGGCTCCGATCACGCCCTATTGCGGGAAGGATGCGACAACGGCGTTCAACAATGTTGGCCACTCATCGTCGGCAGTGGCGATGGAAGCAACATATCTGATTGGCAACCTGGTGGCGTCGGCAATCAGCGTGAGCATATCGCCGACTACGGCTACAGTTGCGACGGGACAGACGCAGAGCTTTACGGCGACTGTTACCGGCTCGACGCAGGGCGTGAAGTGGAGTTCAACTAGCGTTGGAACGGTCGATCAGAATGGCTTGTTTACGGCCGTCACTGCTGGTACGGGGACGGTCACGGCGACCTCGATCGAGGATACGACGAAGTCAGCAACCGCTCAGGTCACTGTTACGTCCAGTGGAGGCGGAGGTGGCGGCGTATCGGTGAGCCTCACGCCGGCGACGGCCAGCGTGAGTGTAGGAGGAACACAGCAGTTCACGGCTAACGTGACAGGCTCTTCTGCAGGAGTCACGTGGACCGTAACCGGAGCTGTGGGCACCGTGGACGCCAACGGGATGTTCACTGCGACCAAGGCGGGAATGGGAGTGGTGAAAGCCACATCCGTGACGGATCCGACGAAATCGGCAAGCGCCTCGGTGTCGGTGACACAATCTGGAGCGGGCTGCTCGCTGACGAGCGCGAAGGGTAGTTTCAGCATCAACTGCATCCCAGCCAGCGCCATACCTTCCGCTCGCTACACTTGCTATGCCAAAACGAGCGGCAACTCGACTGTGGTACAGTGCCGCTCCGCCAGCGGCAGCGGCGGAGGCAGAGGTGGGGACGACTAATCACTGAGAGATGTTTGTCCCAGGCGAAAAGGGGTTGCTGGGAACGAGACGTTGCCAGCAACCCTCTTACGGGGAGCGGTGGAGGCTGCTGCCTTCACAACTCCCCATTCTCGTTCCAAGCTCCGAGTTAACGGCTAGCGGGAGCCGAAGCAATCCAGTAATAATCCAGATTTTGTGGCGCGTAGTGGCCAAGCAGCGAAACTCGCCGGCCTTTGGTCCACTCGGTCACATTCGGCTTCCAGTCTGGGGCGGCGACAAGCAGGTGCTCGCCGGCAGGAATGTTTCCCGCCTCGTAGCGCGAGATGATCTGGTCACGATAGAACTCGAGTCCGTACTCGACCTCGCGTGAGACTCCGCATACTGCGAGCGACAGCTTGTGAGTCTCCATATTGGCCAACTCCACGGCGACCGGGCGTGTCGATAGTTTCTGGTCGATCGCGGTCGTCCCCAGCTTGAGCACTGCTGCCACCGCGAGCACCACTGGTATCAGGGTGACGAAGCGCGCCATGCGCCATTGCAGGCCCGTGAGGGTTAGTGCAATGCCGACTGTGAGTACCAACGCGATTGCGAGCGCGATCCATAACGGACGGCCCGCCGGCAGACGATGCTCGGTGACGATGTAGCTCAGCAGAACCGAGGGGACGATCGGAGCACAAGCTATGAGTGCGTGCAGAATTGCCATCCACTTCGGCAGCGGCGCTTGCTGCTCGAGTTGCTGGCGCAGATAATCCGACAGCAACACGACGCCCGCGGGCACGGCTGGAAGAATGTAGCCGGGAAGCTTCGATCGGGAAATGGAGAAGAAAAGCAGCGGCACGATCAGCCAGCAGCAGGCAAATATCCGGAATTGCAATTCGAGGTCGGGTGCGCTTCCACGTTCCGCCCACCAGACACGGGCCAATTGCGCGAATGCCACAATCACGAAAACGATCCAGGGCACCAGGGCGAGCAGAATGACCGGGATGTAGTACCAGAAGGGCTCGGGGTGATGGTAGAGATTGGTCGAAAAGCGCGCGAGGTTGTGCTCCAGGATGAATTCGCGGAAGAAGTGCGGATTGCGCATCTGGACAGCGACGTACCAGGGAATCGCGATTGCGAGGAATAAGAGAATGCCCGGGACCCATAGAGTTCGTACGATCAGTCGTCTCTCGCGCGCAACGATGGAATAAAACACGATTACAGCCGCAGCGAGAAATGGCGCCACTGGACCCTTGGCCAGCATTCCCAGAGCCATGAAGAAGTAGAATCCGGCGAGGTAGATTCGCTTGTCGCTCTCGCGCCAAGCCCACCATGCCAGCATTCCGATCGCAAACGCGGCGGCCAGTCCTATGTCCATGGAGGCGGCGCGGGCATAGCCGATGATTCCGGCGCATGAAGCCGCAATGAGGGCAGCATCGACCGCCACAGCAGAACGAAATTTGCGGAAGAACAGGTAGATGGCAACGACCAGGAGAGTCCCATCGATCGCTGATGGAATACGCGCCGCGGCGTCGGTGACGCCGAGTACGCTGTACACGAGCATGGCTTGCCAGTAGTAGAGCGGCGGCTTCTCGAGCCAGGCGTGGCCGCCTAGCGTTGGCGTAACCCAGTCGCGTCGTTCCAGCATTTCCCGCGCGACCTGAGCGTAGCGCGGCTCATCGGCGCCAATCAGGCCAAACTGTGCGATTCCGTAGAAGAAGAGGAAAGCGCAGAAGCCGGCGAGGAGCAGGACGTCTGTTCGGGTGCGAGCAGTCATGGGGATTTCAGATTGCAGTCAGATTTATGATTTCAGATTGAAAGCGATAAACGATGGGTTCAATCTGCAATCTGAAATCAAAAATCTGTAATCGAGAGTTATTGTACGGAAGGTCCGCGACCTAGCTGGAGAATTACTGCACGCACCGCCTCGGCCAACGGGCCGTCGAGAGAACATCCGCTGGCGCACTCGTGGCCGCCGCCCCCGAAGCTTTCGGCCACACGCGCTACGTCGAGCTTGCCCTTGCTGCGTAGGCTGACGCGGTAGCGGCCGTCCGGCAACTCGCGGAAGAATGTGGCCACTTCGACGCCACCGATGGAAAGAACGTAGTTCACCAGGCCTTCGCAATCTTCTTCAATCGCGCCGCAGCGGTCCATCTGTTTCTGCGTGACCCAGGCATAGCCAACGTGGCCCTCGACATTGAGACTGCGTAATGCTTCGCCGAGCAGCCTGATCTTGGCGACGGAATGCGCGAAGTAAATTCCGCGCGCGCAGTGGGCCGGATCGGCTCCGGCTAGCACGAGTTCGCGGGCCAGAGCGAATGTGTTTTCGTTCGTGCCCTGGAACATGAACGATCCTGTATCCGTCATCAACGCGGTGTATAGACAGGTTGCGATTTCCGGGGAGAACTTCACCCCCGCGTGCCGCGCCAAACGAAAAACCATTTCAGCAGTGGCGACGGCGTGGGGATCGATCCAGTTCACGTGGGCAAAGGGACGGCCGCTGATGTGATGGTCGATGCTGATCAGGACACGATCTTCCAGCCCCTCGAGACGCGTGCGATGGATGCTGTCGCACTCGAGGATAATCGCAGCCTCATAGCTACCGGTCACGCGGCTTGACTGCAATACTTGATCGGCAAATGGCAGGGAGCGATAGATGCGGGGAACGCCGTCGTGGAGCACCACATCGGCCTGCTTTCCCATTTCGCGCAGCACCTGGCAGCAGGCGAGGGCCGACCCGATTGCGTCTCCGTCCGGGCGAGCGTGCGACGTCAACACAAATCGCTCGTGCTGTCCGATCTGCCGGAGTACATCTTCGAGCATATTGTTAGGCCTGCTCTCCACTGGATTCCTTGTGGGGCTTGCGTCTTCTTTTTGCCCGGTCTAGCAATTCCTCGACTCGAGCTTTCGACTGTTCGGCGCGATCGAGGCGGAAATACAATTCGGGCGCACGCCGGATCCGCAACCGCTCTACCAACTCGTGACGGATATATTCACGAGCCGCTTCCAGCCCTTCTATACTCCTATCGGCTTCCGTGTCGTCGCCCTCCACATTGACCCACACCTCAGCGGATCTTCCATCGTCGGCGACGTGGACCGAGGTAACACTGACCAGGCCGATGCGCGGATCAGCCAGTTCTCCTTCCACCAGAGTTTCGATTTCTTCGCGAAGGGCCTCGCCGACCCGTCCGCGATGGTGCTTCAGTCCGCGCTTCTCCACGACTCCACCTTAGGTAAAACGGTTGAGAATATCAGAAAATTGGATGCCGGTGTTGGGTTAAGCGCAACTGATGGAGCTATTGTCCATCCGTTTTGGCGGCAGGTGGTAAGTACGGAGGTAACAACGTGTTAGGGGTGTTGAGAAAGTCAGCAGGAATTTTAGGCTTAGGAGGGACTCGGGCGTCGAGCTTCGTGGCCATTCCGCCGCGCTTCGCTTTGGCGGGACAACCGGGGCGGCTGTCGCCACGTGAGCTTATAAGAATTCCAGGAATGAATCGGCAACTTCTGCGCCGTTATTATTTGCGATGCGCGTGGCGGCACGTTCTACGTTCTTCATCAGGCCATCGAGATAGTCGCGCGAGTGGGAGATGCTGACCACGCCGATGGTGGCGCGATTCCACAGTTCGGCGCCGTCGAGTTCGGCAATGGAAACGTTGAAGGTCGTGCGCAGACGGTCTTTCAGGCTGCGGACGACCTGGCGGCGGTCTTTGATCGATTGTGCGGCTTCGATGTGGAGTTCGAGGGTGAGGAAAGCGATGGGCATGCAGGAATCAGGGGCGAGGGGTCAGGGATCAGAAAAAAACTCCTAGTCCCTGATCCCTGGCCCCTGTTCTTACGCGATCACTTCTGCGGCAACACGGGTGGTGGTGAAGGCTTCGATCACGTCGCGCGCTTTGATGTCGCCGTAGTTCGCGATCGAGATGCCGCACTCCATGCCGTTGGTGACTTCTTTGGCGTCGTCTTTGAAGCGGCGGAGCGATCCGATTTTGCCTTTGAAGACAACCACGTTGTCGCGCAGCAGGCGAACTTCGGCATCGCGCTTGATGAGGCCATCGATCACGCGGCAACCCGCCACTGTGCCCACTTTCGGGATGCGGAAGGTTTCAAGAACTTCGGCGCGTCCCTGGTAGGTTTCTTTGATCGTCGGTTCAAGCAAGCCGCTCATGGCGCGCTTGATCTCGTCTTGCAGTTCGTAAATGATCGAGTGCAGGCGGATGTCGACTTCTTCCTGCTCGGCCAGTTCCTGCGCCTTGCGCTCCGGACGCACGTTGAAGCCGATGATGATGGCGTTCGATGCGGACGCCAGCAGCACGTCGGTTTCGGTGATGGCACCGACACCGGACCGAAGCAGCTTCAGGCGAACCTTGTCGTTCGAGAGCTTTGAGAGCAGGTCGCTGAGGACTTCGACCGAGCCCTGTACATCGCCCTTGAGGATGATGTTGAGTTCCTTCGTGCCCGCAGTCTTGATCTGCTCGGCCAATCCTTCGAGTGAGACGCGCGAACTCTTGGCCAGCGCGGCTTCGCGGGCTTTCTGCTCGCGGTATTCCGAGATGCCGCGGGCTTTGTCGCGATCGGCTACGACGACGAATTGATCGCCGGCCTGCGGCAAACCTTCGAGTCCCAGGATTTCGACCGGGGTCGAAGGGGGGGCTGATTCAAGGGCCGCGCCGCGATCGTCAAACATAGCGCGAACCTTTCCGAAGACGTTGCCGACAACGAAGTTGTCGCCTGCGTTGAGAGTGCCGTTCTGCACGAGCACTGTGGCTACAGGTCCGCGACCGCGATCGAGTTTGGCTTCGAGAACAACTCCCGTGGCGGCGCGCTCTGGCGTGGCTTTCAACTCTGCGAGATCGGCGACCAGGCAGATCATTTCCATCAGCAGGTTCAGATTCGTTTTCTTTTTCGCGGACACATCGACGAAAACCGTTTTGCCGCCCCAATCCTCTGGAACCAGGCCGCGATCGGCCAGCTGTTTCTTGACCCGATCGGGCAGAGCGTCAGGCTTATCGATCTTGTTGACAGCGACGATGATCGGCACTTCCGCGGCGTGCGCGTGATCGATGGCCTCAAGCGTTTGAGGCATGACGCCGTCATCGGCGGCTACAACCAGCACAACGATGTCGGTTGCTTTGGCACCGCGGGAACGCATGCGGGTGAAGGCTTCGTGACCGGGCGTATCGAGGAACACGATCTCGCGCCCAAAGGCGGGAGACTCCGTGTCAGTGATGCGCACCTTGTACGCGCCGATGTGCTGCGTGATTCCACCGGCCTCGCCTCCAGCCACGTTGGTGAGGCGGATCGAGTCAAGCAGAGTGGTTTTGCCGTGATCGACGTGGCCCATGATCGTGACCACGGGCGGACGCGGCGTTGCCTCGATTGTGGATTCCTCTCCACCAGCGGCAGCAGCATCGATATCTTTCGACGCCTGCTCTTCGAACGTAATTACATTCGTGTCAGCGCCGAAGAAGCGTGCCATTTCGCTGGCGAGTTCCGCATCGAGTGTCTGGTTAATCGTGGCGAATACGCCGCGAGCCAGAAGGCGCGAAATCAGATCCTTGGCGCGAATGTCGAGCTTCTCGGCAAGATCTTTTACGCTGATGCCCTCCGTGATCGTGATATTGCGAGTGATCGGCATCGGCTCGTTCGACACCACCATGCGCGGTGGCGGAACGTAGCCCTTCATTGGACCTTCTTTTACCCCGCGCGGAACATAGCGCTGTCCGGGCCTGCGTGCAGGCGCACCGGGACGGCTGCCCGGACGAACAGGACCGGGAGGCGGAAGGCCTGGACCAACTCCAAGCGGTCGCGGACCGGTCGGAGCGGAGCGCGTGGGATGCATGGGACGGCGCTCGCCGGGGCGAAGCGGCGGACGCGCCCCTCCAACTCCTGGCGCTCCTTGCGGCCGGGGACGCTGGAAAATCGGCTGACCCGGAACGGGTCGTCCTGGCGCGGGACGCATCGTTCCCACGGGAGCTCCTGCGTGGGCAGTTGGGGCCGGCGGAGCAGGACGCGGTGGCGGGGCCTTATAGACTGGGCGCGGCCCCGTCTGGGGAACAATCATGCGCGGCGCCGGTGTTTGCGGCGCGGAGGCAACCGCCGGAGCGGCTGGACGCGGCGTACTCAGTGCTGCAGGAGCAGCAGGCGATGCCGAGCCCGTCATCGAGGGCGCTGCAGGCGCAGGTGGAATTACCACAGCTGCAGGCGGCGCTGCGGGACGAACCGGTGGCGCAGCTGCTGCCGGGGCCGCAGGTGGTGCAGGCGGCGCAATGGGAACCGCAGGCTTTTCAGCTGCCGGCGGCACAATCGCAGGACGGGCGGCAGGAGCGGGCGTCTGCGGAGCAGAAACCGGAACTGGCGGTGCAGGCGGAGCTGCTGGAGCAGCAGGCCTCGTTGCCGGAGCCACGACTGTCGACCTCGGCGGAGCGACCGGCGGCACGGGGCGCGGCGGCGCAGGCGCAGCGGCAGCTTCCTTCTTCTGCGTGATCGCCTTTAACACATCACCCGGACGGGAAATGTGTGACAGATCAATCTTGGTCTTGATTTCTTCTTCGCCGCGCAGTGTGCGCGCCGCGCGTGCAGACGGCGACTGCGCTTCGGACGAGCCGCGGATGTGGGCTCGTACTTTTTCTGCTTCGTGCTCCTCCAGCGAACTGGAATGGGTCTTCTTCTCCGTCACCCCGACGAGCGGTAGCGCATCGAGAATGGCTTTGCTTTTAACTTCCAGCTCCCTGGCGAGATCGTTGATTCGAACCTTACTCATCCGGCCTTTCTGTTTCCCCGCGTTGTGCTAGGTCTTCATTGCAGCCTCACGGAGTCAGCTTCTTGGACTCGCACGCAATCGAACATTCGTGTGCGTGCCATGATTATTCGGTTGTTTTTTGAGCTGTACCCTCGTCGGGCACAGGCTCACCTTCGTTATTTACGGATTCTGTTTCGCCGGTTGGCTCAGCTGGTGCGGCTTCGCCCCCGTCGACTGCAGCTTCTGCGGACACTTCTTCGGGAGCGACTTCTCCCTCAACGGCTTCAGCCTCAACCGCGCCTTCCGCGCCTGCTTCCAGACTCGCGAAATAATTATTGACCGCGAGGCTGATTTTTTCCACTGTCTTGGGGCCGATGCCTTCAATAGCCTCGAGTTGCTCCGGCGTCATATCGGCGAGGGCTTCTACCGTCGTCACACCTGCGGCGGTGAGTTTCTCGAGCACACCTTCACCCAGTCCCGGAACGCTCTCGAGCGGAGTGGTAGCCTGCGGTACCATTGCTGCCATCTGCTGTTCGACTTCCTGGCGCTTCTCTTCCTCGCTCTTGATGTCGATCTTCCATCCGAGCAGCTTGGCTGCAAGACGGACGTTCTGACCCTTCTTGCCGATGGCAAGCGAAAGCTGGCTGTCGTCGACCACGACTTCCAGATGTTTTTCCGCGCTGTCTACCACGGTGACGCGGCTGACCTTCGCAGGCTGCAATGCCTTCTCGGCGAATGTGACGGCGTCTTCGTGATACTCAATGATGTCGATCTTCTCTCCGCGCAGCTCGCGGATGATCGACTGCACGCGCATCCCCTTCATGCCGACGCAAGCGCCCACGGCGTCCACGTCTTTGTCCTTCGACATGACCGCGATCTTGGTGCGCTCACCGGCCTCCCGCGCGGTGGCCCGGATGACGACCGTGCCGTCATAAATTTCGGGAACTTCGGTCTGAAACAGGTGCTGGACCAATTCCGGAGCGGCGCGTGAAACCACAACACCAGGGCCCTTGGAAGCGCGTTCGACGCGCGCGATCACCACGCGCACGCGCTCGCCGACTGCGAAGGACTCGAGCCGCGACTGCTCCTTGCGAGGCATGCGGGCCTCGGCCTTGCCGATGTCGAAAATCACGTCCGGCCCTTCGACGCGCTTCACCGTCGCGTTGACGATCTCGCCGACGCGTCCGATGTACTCGTTGTAAACCGTGTCGCGCTCGGCTTCACGCACCTTCTGGAAAATCACCTGCTTGGCGAGCTGAGCGGCGATGCGGCCGAGAATGCCATCGATAGGCTTGGGAGTCAGCAACTCGCCGCCGACCTCCAGGCTGGGATCGACTCGGCGCGCGTCTTCCACCGTAATCTGCAGATTAGGATCTTCCACCTGCTCGGGAGTCTCCACTACTGCTTTCACGGCATAGGCGCTGATCTTTCCGCTCTCCTTGTCGAGTTTCGCGCGGAAATTTTCCTGCGACTTGTAGTGCTTGCGCGTAGCCATAACAATGGCGTCTTCCACCGCGCTGACTACAATCTGCGGATCGATTCCCTTTTCCCGGCTCACGCCTTCGATGATGTTGTAGAGCTCGCTAGCCATAAAAAAACAATTTCGTAATTGTGTAATTGAGTAATTTTGTAATTGAAAGCCCGCCTGGCCGCTTTCAATTACCCAATTACTAAATTTCCCAATTACTCAATCCCTTCAGATTTCTGGTACCAGATTCGCCTTTTCTACGTTAGCGAAATCAATTTCAATTTTCTGTCCGGCCGCTTCGCCCATTTTCTTGCGCGACTTGTGGCTGGCGACGCTCAAATCCAGCGTCAGGCGGCCGTCTTGAAAGCTTTCCAGGCGGCCTTCAAAGTGCCGGTTGCTGTCTACCGGCTGCCGCGTCGTCAGTTTCAGCCGGCTTCCGGTGAAGCGCGTAAAATCCCCGGGCTTCACCAGCTTCCTGTCCAGCCCCGGAGACGACACTTCCAGCGTGTACGAACCGGGCATCACGTCTTCCACATCGAGAATCGTGCCAAACTCGCGGCTGAAGTTCGCACAGTCTTCGTGCGTCACTCCCGCGAGCGGGTCGGACCCCGCCGCGGGCTTATCCAGAAACACCCGCAGCATGCGCGCCTTGCCTCCACCCAAGAACTCGATGTCTAAGACTTCGAGTCCGCTGGAGGCGGCGACCCGGTCTGCAATTGTCCGCACACGTTCAACGTCAAGCGCCATGAATCCAATAACTTACTGGCGGATGGCCGCAACACCGACGGGGCTCCAACTAAAAAGTGGGCTTGCGCCCACTGGTGTGCTTCGCCAATAGCCGGTACACAGCAGTTCTCAGTTTCTTAATATACGCCGGGAGTGACCAAAAGACAAACGTGCTTCTGGAGAGCATTTTAGAAGATTTGGTGTGCTGACGTGGTCCGAGGAGGCCCATTTGCTCTAATTCACTCCCCGCTTCTAGAATGAACGTTTACCCACATCGCTGGGGAATCCCGAGAATTTTATGATCCATTTTCCTGTTCCTGAGGCTCTTACTTTCGATGACGTTTTGCTGCTGCCCGCCCGCTCTGACGTTATCCCCACGCAGGCCAGCACCCAGACGCAGTTGACGCGCAACATCAGGATTAACATTCCGATCGTGAGCGCCGCCATGGACACGGTCACCGAATCGCACATGGCGATCGCGCTCGCGCAACAGGGCGGGCTCGGCATCATCCATCGCAATTTGACGATCGAGCAACAGGCCAATGAAGTCGACAAAGTGAAACGGTCGGAAAGCGGGATGATCGTGGACCCGGTCACCATGCATTCGACTGACAAAGTCAGCGATGCACTCGAGGTGATGCGTAAGTACAAGATTTCTGGGGTGCCCATCACCGAGCACGGCAAACTAGTGGGAATTCTCACTAACCGCGATCTGCGTTTCGAGACCCGCTTCGACATCCCGATCGACAGCGTGATGACCAAGAAGAATCTGATCACCGTTCCTGTGGGAACGACGCTGGAAGAAGCGGAGAAGATTCTTCACCAGCACCGCGTCGAAAAACTTCTCGTCGTCGACAACGCCTACAACTTGAAGGGGCTGATCACGGTCAAAGACATTCAGAAGAAATTGAAGTATCCCAATGCCGCGAAGGACACCCAAGGACGCTTGCGAGTCGGGGCTGCGATCGGAGCCACGGGAGATTTTCTCGAACGCGCGCAGGAATTAGCGGAGATGAAAGTAGACGTGCTCGCCATCGACAGCGCTCACGGACATTCGTCAAAAGTTCTGGACGCAGTGAAGGTGGTGAAGTCGAAGTTGCCGGAGGTACAGCTGCTCGCCGGTAACGTGGCCACTTTTGACGGAGCTTGCGAATTGGCGCGGGCTGGAGCTGACGGCATCAAAGTGGGTATCGGCCCGGGATCGATTTGCACCACACGCGTGGTCACCGGGGCAGGCGTGCCGCAGATCACCGCGATTGCCGAAGCCTACCGGGCAACGAAAGATTCGGGTGTGCCGATCATCGCCGATGGCGGGATCAAGTACTCCGGCGATGTGACGAAAGCCCTTGCCGCCGGGGCGAGCGCTGTCATGATCGGATCGCTCTTCGCCGGCACCGACGAGAGCCCTGGCGAGCTGATTCTGTATCAAGGCCGCTCGTTCAAGTCCTACCGCGGCATGGGATCGCTCGGCGCGATGGCGCAAGGATCCAGCGAACGTTACTTCCAAAACGCGAATGCCGACTCTTCGACCGCGAACTCGGCCCCGGACGGCGAGGGCAACCGCCTCGACAAACTCGTCCCCGAAGGCATCGAAGGACGCGTGCCCTATCGCGGCTCGGTCGCCATGATCATCTACCAAATGGTGGGAGGACTAAAGTCGGGCATGGGATATTGCGGCTGCTCCACGATTGGCGAACTGCTGCAAAAGACGCGCTTCGTGCGCATCAGCGGCGCCGGCCTTCGCGAGAGCCATGTGCACGATGTCATGATCACGCGCGAAGCCCCCAACTATGCCATTGAGTAGAGGACCAGAGGCCCGAACGGTTCACTCAGATCTGAGCAGGCTGTTCATGTTCTGCGCGGAGGGTGGGAATACCCACTCCTGACCTGCTTGACCACCAATCGCCACCAAGCCTTGAAAGCCTGGATCGCCCTGATCCTGTGGCTTATCGTTATCGCGATCGAATCTACGACGTATCTCTCTTCGCAACACACCAGCCGCGTTCTCTATCCACTTCTGCATTTCTTGTTTGGGATCGACGAAGCCGGCTTTGAGCCGTATCACGTATTCATCCGTAAATCGGGACACGTGTTCGGGTACGGACTGCTCAGCATTCTTCTATTCCGGGCGTGGAGGGAGACGCTAACTTCCCCGACGAGAGCAAAATGGATGTTCCGCTGGGCCAACATTGCGGTGCTGGGAACCTGCCTCGTGGCGAGTCTCGATGAGTGGCATCAGAGCTTTCTGCCGACGCGTACGGGAACTGTACGCGACGTAGTCCTTGACACCTGCGCGGGCATTGCGGCGCAGTTAGCGCTTTTCCTTTACTATCGCTGGTGGTAACGCCACCGATGCATGGGTCAATTTTCCGACCCCACTATGCGCAATTCCTGCTTACGGCTTGACAGCTATCTCGTCTAATGTTACATCTTGTAACGCTACAATGACTAACACACGTCAGCCCCGTCTAAAGAACATGGGAGAGGTCGAGCAGAGCGTGATGGATCACATATGGATCCACGGGCCGTCGACCGCAGATGCATGCCGGGAAGCCCTCGCCTCTGCCCGCCCGATGAAGGACTCTACGATTCGGACGGTGCTGCGCCGCCTCGAGGAGAAGGGATATCTCACGCACCACGTCGAGGGGCGGACGTTCATCTACAAAGCTGCGGATCGACGCCAGAACGTGGCCGCGCGGGCGGTGAAGAACATTATTGACCGCTTTTGCGGCGGATCGGCGGAAGAACTGGTGCTCGGCATGGTCGATAACGAAGTGCTGGACCACAGGCAACTGGAACGCCTGGCCCGCAAAATTGCGGAGCGAAGCGCTGCGGGCCAAGTCGGCGCGGGAAGGAAGGAGAGAAAACCATGATTCAGAACGTGGATGGCGCGGTCCTTGCTCTGGTGTCGGAACTGGTGGCCTCGGGCGCACGATCCTTCGTGGTTGCCGGAGTCGCCGCCGCGGGACTCGCCGCCTTTCGTCCCAAGGCCACTTCCCTTCGCCTGTTCACATGGACAGCTGTCGTATACGCAAGCCTTGCCCTGCCGCTTTTGGGATGGCTGCTGCCTCCGCTGCAAGTTGCGGTACCGGAATTTCTGACGCACCGAATTGCTGCGACGGCGCACCGCGAACTCGCTGACGGACAGAGTAAGTCCGCTTTGGAAACCCGCTCAGTAAAGACCGTGGACGAAGGAAAGCTTTTAGCGAACTATTCGGCTCCGCCCGTTGCGAAAGAGCCGACCAGTCCTGAGACTCAGAGCACTGCCGGAGAGAACCCCTTATTCGCGTGGGCAACCGTTCCTTGGACCATCGTAGCAGCGTGGATTTATGTGGTTGTAACACTCTTCCTCCTGGCGAGGTTCGCGGCAGGGATCATCTTGTCAGGCAAGCTGGTACGCAGTTCTCGATCGATCACTGAGGGTCTCGCGGTCGGGAAGCTCGCGAGTTCTGCCTGGGGTCCGGCTCTTCGGCTGGCGACATCTGAGTGCATTAACGTACCGGTGACAGTGGGCGCCTTTTGGCCAACGATCCTGCTTCCTTCTGACTGGCGCGAATGGGACGCGGAGAAACTCGATGCCGTTCTGGCTCACGAATTTTCGCATGTAGTGCGTCGCGACGCGCTAACGCAGCGCATATCGCTCGTGTATCGCGCAATTTTCTGGTTCAACCCATTGGCCTGGTGGATGAGCCGGCATCTGGCAGAACTGGCCGAGCAGGCCAGCGATGAGGCTGCGCTGTCCGGTGGAGTGGATCAGAATTACTACGCCCGAACCTTGTTGAGTTTCTTCGAGGTGCTGCAGACTGCGCCACGAAGGATCCGGTGGCAAGGCGTTTCCATAGCACGACCGGGACAGGCCGAACAACGACTCGAACGAATTCTCTCCTGGAAAGGAACAGTCACCATGAATTTAAAAAGATCTCTTGCCATCGCGATTGTTGTTCTCGCGGTTCCCGTGGTTTATCTCGCGGCTTCGGTTCATCCCGCCAATGCGGGGCCTGCAGGTTCGAATGCTGATCTGTTACAGGAACCGGCTGTTCTCACGGTGCCACCTGCGCCTCCGGTTGGAGGCATCGCGACAGTGGCTCCTATTCACGGTGTGCAGACTCCAGCCGCGCCGATCGCACCCATGGTCCCGAGCGCTCCTGTGGCGCTGCTTGCGCCGGCAGCGCCTGGATGGAACGGGGTCGGGCAAGGCCATTCCTCCGGAACCGGCTCTGGGAAGGGCTTCTCGTATGCGTACGGATTTGATGACGAGGAGCGTTTCGTGATCGTTTCGGGTAAGAGCGACTCGTTCACCATGTCGGGCTCAACCCAAGATGCCCGACATGTCGAGAAGCTCAAGAAGCAGATTCCCGGTGACTTCATCTGGTTCCAGCGTGATGAGAAGTCCTACATCATTCGCGACCAAGCGACGGTTGATCGCGCCCGCGGCTTCTGGGCGGGACAAGAAGAACTGGGAAAGAAACAGGAAGAACTCGGCAAACAGCAAGAAGCGCTTGGGAAACAGCAGGAAGAGTTGGGCTCGAAGATGGAGCAGGTCCGCGTGAATGTTCCCGACATGACGGCGGCGCTCGACAAGCTGAAAGCAAAGCTGCAGAAGCTAGGGCCCAGCGCGACTATGGAGCAGATCGGAGATCTGCAATCGGAAATTGGAGAGTTGCAGAGCAAGATCGGGGAGATTCAGTCCCATGCCGGCGAAGAGCAATCCAAACTGGGCAAGTTGCAGGGTGAACTGGGTGAGAAGCAGGGTAAACTCGGCGAACAGCAGGGCAAACTCGGGGAACAGCAGGCAGAGATCGCAGAAAAGGCTACGCGGCAAATGAAGGAACTGCTGGACGAGGCTATCAAGAACGGCACGGCGAAGGCTGAAGAGGAAACGATTAAGACTCCCACGCTCTGAGCGCGAAAAGCTGGAACAATAAGTGACTGAGACTCTTAAGCGGGCTGGGGAGCCCCCGACCCACATCGTGACCCCAGCAGGTAAAGCCGCCATTCACAGGAAACCGGTTATCGCAGCGGTGAAGAGTCTGTGTGAGAACTTGTCTTTCGCCCCGCGGGGGCTGGGTCATTTCCCATTTGTACCCACGGCTTACGCCGTGGGCTGCACTCTTTCGCCGCTTCGCGGCTAGAAACCGGTGGCTCTGGTCCACACTGAATCCGCAAAACGAGATCTCACCCACACTGAAGCGCTGTGCCATCCAAAATCGATTGACGGATCGACTTTTCCGCAGCCTGTCAGGCGCGGCGGTCAGCCGTTTGGGTAGGGCTGATGGCCAACATCGCTGCCGATACGACTGCAAGTCCTGCCGATATGTAGAACGGAACGCTCGGCCCGAAGTGCTTCCACAATTCACCTGTGATGAGGCTCGCAGCCAGCGTGGCGACACTGGTTGCGAAGAAGTAAATTCCTAGAGCGCGTCCGCGAATGTCTTGCGCCACCGTGTCGACCACCAGGGCCTTCAACACAGGTTGCGTGAGGGCATAATAGATTCCATACACGGGCATCGTGATCCAGATTGCCAGCGCCGATGGGGCCCGCCCGAACACGAAGTAGACCGCGGCAAAAATCACGTAGCCCGCAGCGGCAATCCAGCGTCGCGAAAAATGGTCGCTGAACCATCCGGCAGGCCAGGATCCCAAGGTGTACGTGAGGTTGAAAACCAATCCAAGCAGCGGTGCCAACTTGACGCCGATACCGATGCTTTGCGCGCGCATGACCAGAAACATGTCGCTGGAGTTGCCCAGTGAAAACAGAGTCACCGCCACGAGCGCGAGATAAAACGACCCGGACAAGCTGCCCGTCGAAGAAGTTTCTTCCTTCAGTACCGTCTTAACGTCTCCCGCTGATTCTTGGCGCTTCGTCTCACGAATTCCGAAGATGGCGACCAGCACAGATAGCGCGCCGGGAACCGCCGCAGCCAGAAAGAAGGTGCGGATCCCGAAGTGCGCAAGCAGGACGAGCGCCATCAGTGGCCCGGCAATTGCGCCCGCCGAATCCAGTGATTGAATCAGGCCGTACGCCGCGCCCAGCCGCCCCTTCCCTACCGACTCCGCGACCATGACATCGCGCGGCGCTCCGCGCACTCCCTTGGCCAGACGGTCCGCAAATCGAATCAGGAGAATGTGCCACCACGAGGTCGCGATTGCCAGCAACGGCTTCACTGCGTTGGCAACGAAGTATCCGCCGACGACCAGCGGCTTGCGGCGGTCGATACGGTCGGTGAGATATCCCGAGAAGAGCTTGGCGAAGGATGCGACGCTTTCTGCGATGCCTTCGATCAACCCCAACTGCGCTGGACCGGCGCCCAGCGAGACCAGGAACGCCGGCAGGACCCAGTACGCCATTTCGCTGGCTGTGTCGTTGAAAAAGGAGGTGATGCCGAAGGAGTAGAGGTTGCGCGCAGCGGAGGGCTGCGACTGGGTGGAGCGGTCGAGCATACACCGGTTGTATCACAGAGAGAACATCGAGGAGGCGGCTCCAGTTAAACGAGGTAGAGGAGCATTGCATTTCCAGCGGCGGCAGCGGCAGCGTAGAAACGTGACAACTCTCCAAAATATTCCTGCGCAAGACCAAGCTCGCTTTCATCCTGCACTGGATAAATGTTAGCCGCCATCATGGCTTCAAGATCGAAACGGTTCGCCAAGTCCTCCTTAGATATGGAAGAGAGAGCTGAGGAAACTTCACGAACCTGTGCGGGAGTAAGCAAGCGCGACGGCCCATGGCCTAGATCGTCGCCGATTTCGCTCCCACCGAGGATCGCGTTGCCGAGCGGCGCCGGAGCTTCTGAGGCACTTCCTGTCAGGAGATAATGAAGAACGTGCCAAGATTTTTCCAGGTCCAGACTCTCTTGGCCGGACTCGGTTCCAAATCCACCTGCGATGGCAGCGATCTTCTGAAACATTTCGTTCTGGGCTCTCTTTGTCTCCTCCGGCCCTAAGTTTAGCTCGCGCACCTTTTTGGAAATCGGCTCAAGCTGCGAGAGCGCATCGATCATCGCAGCATGTTTCTCCGTATGTTTCCCTTGGATCGCTATGCTGACGCTCTTCGGGTTGAGTTGAAATTTCTTAAGTTCAAAAGGGGTGATCTGCCGAAGGTGCGCTCGCATTCCCATGATTCGGCTCTTTCAGTACATGGCGTCGTACTTGGTTACAGCCCAGTCGCCGACTCTGTGTTCGAGGGTGAGAGTAAACAGGCCCTGGTCGATTCCGGGCTGGTCTGGTCCGGCATTGCTGGGGCGCTTGCCGCGATAGTGGAGAACTACAAGGGGCGGCGCATCCTCCCAGTCCACCAGTTCCCAGGAGAGCAACGGGTGCTCAGATTCTGACTTGCAGATGTAGCGGGCATATTTCTTGTGGTAGTCGTGCTCCCATTTTGCGAGAAGCTCGTCGCAATGCCCGTCGCGCATTTCACGCAGAAATTTGTTGGCAGCCTTCTCGGTCGAGCGATCGCGCAGCGGGTTCATCTTGATGCTGACCGGCAAGCCCGTCAGCGGATCGTGATCTTCGGAGCGCGCCAGCACTGGACCCTGATTGCTCAACCACCACAAATAGCCTACAAAGCCGAACACGAGCAGGGCTCCGACGCCGACAGCAATGCCGATCTGTGTCCGAGTAAAGCCCATTAAGGAAGTTTAAGGACGCGGCAGATCAAGGGGCAAGATTACCGGCGTGAGACACAGTTGGACATGTACGAGTGCGGCAAATCGCTATGTCTGGCTTGCGGCAAACACACGGGAGTCGGTCTCGACGCTCGTCGGGGTACCTAGCTTTGCTTCCGAAATGCCATCTTTCAGATAGGGGTAAACAATGTCTTCCGCTGGCGACCCGACCTGCTCGAGATGGATAAATATGCCCGGCGCAAAAGCGCCACCGTCGATGGGAACACGCACATCGGCGCACGAACAGACAGTGTTGCACTCTGCTTCCGTGGTGGCCTTCTTCAGTTCACGAGACCAATATGCCTCGAGTTCGTCTCGTGTCGCTTTCTCTTTCCAGCCTTTGGGCATGAGGAGCTTCACGTTTCGGCCGGGGCCCAGAACGGCGCCGAAAGGGACGAATCCACCCTCCCCAATCAGTTTTGCGGCGAGCCTGGTTACGACCCGGAGAAGGAGTTCTTTTTCTTCCTGGAGCGTCATCATCAATTCTCAAGAACAGACTACCGATGCCTTATCAGTTCACAAGATTACTTAGGGGGAATGACAAACAAATCCCGTGAATTGAGAATCGAATTACCGGGATGAAATGGTGGGGACGATGCAGAACCCTGGCTTCAAATCAGTGCGGTCCGAGAAACTTACTGCAGACCTTCGACAAGGTAGAGATCTGAGAGCAGGCGGCGATAGCCGTAAACGTAAGATTTGCCATCAGGCGTGGGAAGAACAGGGCCGACGAATTCAACTCCGGATGGATCGGGAGGCATGAGTTCTCTCCAGAGAGTTCGATTACCGGTGGCGATGTCCAACCGGTACACCTTGGAGGGCAAGTCACCACCGCGATATACGTACAAGGAATGGCCATCTGGCGTCCATGCGACTGGTACTTCTCCTGGCTGGAGTCCTTTAATGGGCTGAGGATCGCCGGAAGGAATTGGAAAAAGATATCCCTTTTCATCGGGGCCGATGGCCGCGACTTCGCGACCGTCGGGCGATAGTGCAAATGACAGGCCGTTGGTTCCCTCGGGGGTTACGGAGACGATCTTGTCGTCTTCGATATCCTGAACGTAAAGCCGGGACCCATGATTAGTCTCGGTGCCGGATACCAGAATCCGTTTACCGTCGGAAAACCAGCAGGCGGAACCGTGGACAATATTGTGTCCGGGCAAAGGCTTGGGTTCTCCCGGCCCGGTGGGCAGCAAAAACAAATCGGCCTGGTTGTCGCCACGACTCGAGAGAGCCCATTTACCATCGGGCGACAGCGCCAGAGAAAGGCCATCGCCGAGGCGGACTGCAGGTGAGCCGTCGGTTTTGCGGAGATAGACGGCATAGGTTGGACCGCCCGCCTCGCCTTCCTCGCGGAACAGCAGCGTCTGGCCGTCCGCCGAGAGCGTCACCGGATAAGACCAATCCAGCCAGGTGAAGTCGTGCTCAGCCGCATCGGAAGCTCGGCGAACAATCAAGCCGCGTCGCCAACTGTCGCGTGCGAGCAGAGCGCGTCCACTCGGCAACACATCTTGCAGAGTAAGATCGGCTGGCACACGGGCTACGAGCCGCTCCTTGCCGGACATCGGAACCGCAAACACAGAGCGGTCGATGCCGATCAGAGTCGCGGTGACCCAGACCTCATCTCCGCCTGGCGACCAGGCTAGGCCGACAGCGCCGCCTCCGTAAGTCTGGCTCAAGGTTCGTTTCTTGCCACTCATGTCGATTACCGCCACGCTGCCGATGGAATCACCGGGGATGGAATGATCGATAAACGCGATCATGTCACCTTTGCGGGAGATGCGAGGGTGGCTGACCCAGCCGCCGGTTTCGTAGAGCACTTTCCCGGGAGGATATTCGAGGCGATTTCGTCCATTCACATCGCGCACGATGGCTAGTTGCGTTCCGTCGGGGGACCAGTCGGCCCACTGTATGTTTTCCAGAATCTCGCGGGGGGCGCCCCCGCCGAGCGGCATGCGAGCCAGCGTTCCGGTAAAGACCTGGGACTTGGATTGCTGGCTGCGCAACAGAACTGCCATCTCTCCGGTGGAGGAGATGGCGAGAATCTCGGCTCCGGGAACTCCGGCGGGGCGCGATTCGGGTGTACCAAAACGCGTGTTGAAGATTTCGACCGGCCCGCCTTCCCAGGCGGCGCTGTAAACCACAGTCTGGCCGTCGGGCGCGAACCGCGCCATGCGGATGGTACCGCGGCGATAGGTCAGCAGATGATAAGCGGGTGTTGCTGCCACTGCGCCGTGACGCAAGAGCAGAAACGCGATCACGGCCAACGCGGCCACCAGCGCGGTTCCGAGTGCGTAGACAGGGCCGCGGGATCGAGGCTCTGGAATGGCTTTGATCCCTGATGACGAGACCTTTGCCGTTGGTGCGATGGGTACGGTGGCAGCTGAGCCGCTCGCCGGTTCACTCGGGACACTCGACGAAATACGGGCAGAGTCTCGCATCCGCTTGAGCCGTTTCAGATCGGCGCGAACCTCAGCTGCACTCTGATAGCGAAGCTCGATGTCCTTTTCCAGCAACTTCTGTACGATGCGCTCGATCTCTGGCGGAAGATCTGGGTTCAGCCGGATGGGCGCCGCCGGGGCACGGTTGAGAATTGCTTCCGTGATGACCCCTTGCGTCTCGCCGCGGAACGGCAACATTCCCGTGGCCATTTCATAAAGGACGACACCGAAGGAGAACAGATCAGTTCGGCCGTCGAGTTCCTTCCCGCGCACCTGTTCGGGGGACATATACGCGACTGTACCGAGCGCAGTCCCTGGACTGGTGAGATTCAGTGCGGCTGCGTCGGCCAAGGTTTGAGAGTCGGCGCTTACCGACTTGGGCGCTGACGCCATTTTGGCTAATCCGAAATCGAGAATCTTGGCGTGCCCGCGTTTGGAGACAAAGATGTTGGCGGGCTTGATGTCGCGGTGAACGATGCCTTTCGTATGGGCTGCATCCATCGCCTCTGCGACCTCGATGGCGATACTCAGCAGCGCATCGAGTTCCATCGGGCGGTCGCTGATCAAGTGCTTCAGCGTGGAGCCTTCGAGGTACTCCATCGCGATGAAGGACTGGTCTTCATGCTTACCGATTTCGTAGATAGTGCAGATGTTGGGATGGTTTAAAGCGGAGGCAGCGCGCGCTTCACGCCGGAAACGTTCCAGGGCAGGCTCGTCGTGCGCGACCTCGTCGGGCAGAAACTTCAAGGCGACGAAGCGGCCGAGCTCGGTATCCTCGGCCTTAAAGACCACTCCCATGCCGCCACCACCGAGCTTTTCCAGAATGCGGTAGTGCGAGATTGTCCGGTCGATCATGCGCGGGCGAAATCTTACGTGGGCTGTTGGGACAAGTCAATGCAACTGACGGGCAATAGATCTCAAGACGCTCATCGAGGAAGTGCAAAATGCCGCTAAGAGAGCACAAAAACGAAGGCACTGCAAAATGCCCTGCCCTTTACTCACCTTTGTGAGGCGTAGCTACTCTTTCTTTTCGTCCTTGTCGCCGGACTCAGCGGGTTGTGCGGCGCCTTCGGCTTGAGCCTGTGCCTCGGCCTCTTCCATCGCCTTCTTGGCCTCGGCGGCTTTCTTGGCGCGAGCTTCTGCGCGCTTTTCTTTCTTCTCGTCGAGAATCTTCTCGCTGCCGAGCAATTCCAGAAAAGCCTTGTCGGCTCCGTCGCCCTTGTTCCACCCGGTGCGAATGATGCGCGTGTACCCACCGTTGCGGTCGCCGAAACGGGGGCCAACGGTGTCGAACAACTTCACGACGGCTTCATTGGTCATCAGGTAACTGCCGGCTTGACGGCGCGCGGCCAGGTCACCGCGTTTGCCAAGCGTGATCATTTTTTCGACCAGCGGACGCGCTGCCTTCGCCTTGGGAACGGTCGTTTCGACGCGCTCCTCGACGATCACCGAGGTGACCAGATTGCGCAGCAGCGAGCGCCGGTGCGCGGTGTTTCGTCCGAGTTTGTATCCTGCAACTTTGTGACGCATTTCAAGACCTCAGTGGCCAGGGGCCAGGGATCAGGGGTCAGCCGCTATCGGGTCTTGCTGATCTCTGACCCCTAGCCCCTAACCCCTGCACTCTAGAGTTGATCGTCCGGTCCGTAGGCGGACGCGGGCAACGGTACGTTCGATGTCGGGCCGGGCACAGCGTTGCCGTGCTCGTCGATCTTCATCCCGAGACTCAATCCCATCGAAGAGAGAATCTCTTTGATCTCGTTCAGCGACTTGCGGCCGAAATTCTTGGTCTTCAGCATTTCGGCTTCGGTCTTCTGCACGAGTTCGCCGATCGTCTGGATATTCGCGTTCTTCAGGCAGTTGTAGCTGCGCACGGAGAGCTCGAGTTCTTCGACGGAGCGATTGAGATTCTCGTTGTGAATTTCAGGTTTGCGCTCGTCGGATCCAGACGTACCGGTTTCGATCTCTTCCTCGAAGTTGATGAAGATGTTCATGTGGTCCTTCAGCAGTTTCGCCGCCAGGCCGATTGAATCGGCCGGGGTGATGGAGCCGTTGGTCCACACTTCGAGAGTGAGCTTGTCGTAGTCGGTGATCTGTCCGAGACGGGCAGCTTCGACCGTGTAGTTGCACTTACGAACGGGAGAGTGGACGGAATCGATCGGAATGAATCCGATGCCGAGATCCTCATCGAAGTTCTTGTCGGCGGAAACGTATCCGCGGCCGCGCTTCAGCCGCATTTCCATGTCGAGCTTGCCACCCTCGCTGACCGTTGCAATGTAGACGTCTTTGTCCAAAACCTCGACGTCGCCATCGGCTTCGATCATGCCGCTGGTGACGACGCCGGGCTGATCCGCGCGCAGGTAGATGGCTTTGGGCGCGTCACCCGCGAGTTTGAACGGAATCTGCTTCAGGTTCAGGATGATGTCGGTCGCGTCCTCGACTACGCCAGGGATCGACTGGAATTCGTGCAACACGCCTTCCATCTTCACGGCGGTGACGGCCGCGCCTTCGATTGAGCTCAGCAGTACTCGCCGCAGGGCGTTGCCTACGGTCGTACCGAATCCGCGCTCAAACGGCTGCGCCCAGAAGATACCGTACTTGTCGGTGAGGGTGGAGGTGTCAACTGCGAGACGTTTCGGTTTTTGAAAACCCTTCCAAAGCATGTGTTTCTCCTTCGACCATTTGGCTCAACCAAGGCATCCCGGGAAGCCCAATCCCGGTCAAACGCCCTGAGAAGGCTGATCTGGTGCGAAATGGGCAAAAGCAAAAAATCTTCAACCACGAAGGACACGAAGTATCACAAAGGAAGTCGTGGCCTTGCTCTCGAACTATTTGCTATACAGTTCGACAATCAACTGCTCATTGACCGGCAGCTGAATATCTTCGCGCTTGGGCAGATTCAGGATTCGCGCTTTGTAATTGTCGCGATCGACTTCCAGCCAGCTTGGCAGCGTGCCGTGGCTGGAGAATTCTTTCGCCAGTTCGAGCACCGCCAGCTTCTTGCTGTTCTCGCGAATCGAAATTTCCTCGCCCGCGCTTACTTCGTACGATGGAATGTTTACCTTCCGGCTGTTGACGGCCACGTGTCCGTGACGCACTAACTGTCGCGCCTGACGCCGTGACTGGGCGAATCCAAGACGGAACACGACGTTGTCGAGACGGCGCTCCAGTTGTTGCAGCAACTTCTCGCCGGTGACACCCTTGGAGCGGGCGGCCTTCTCGAAGTAGTTGCGGAACTGGCCTTCCTGGGTAAAGTAAATGCGCTTCGCTTTCTGCTTTTCACGCAACTGCAGACCATAGCCCACGATCTTGGCTTTGCGGTCTTTCCCATGTTGTCCGGGGGCGAAGTTTCGCTTCTCGATAGGACATTTATCGCTGAAGCACTTTGCGCCTTTGAGGAACAGCTTCATGCCCTCACGGCGGCATAGACGACACACTGCATCGGTATAACGTGCCAAGTTTCTTCTCCTTTAGATGACCGGTTTACAGGTTTGGCTTCACCCTTCGTCCCGGACGTTAAAACAAGTTCTCAGGTCTCAGTTGCCAGTTCTCAGTTGAACCTCAGAACTCAGCTTCTCGATCTTACTGAGAACTGGGAACTGAGAACTTCTTGCTACACTCTGCGGCGCTTCGGGGGCCGGCAGCCGTTGTGCGGGATCGGCGTAACGTCGCGGATCGAGCGCACTTCGATTCCGGAGGCAGCCAGCGCACGCACCGCCGACTCGCGGCCGGATCCCGGGCCGCTGACGCGAACGTCAACGCTGCGGACACCGTGATCGCGCGCCATGTTCGCGGCATTCGACGCGGCCTGCTGGGCCGCAAAGGGCGTGCCCTTGCGCGAGCCGCGGAAGCCGAGCGATCCGGAGCTTTTCCACGACAGTACGTTGCCGTTCATGTCGGAAATGGTCACGATCGTGTTGTTGAAGGACGCCTGCACATACGCCAGCCCATGCGGCACATGCTTGCGCTCCTTCTTTTTGAAGGTTTTCTTCTTGCCTTTTTTCTCTGGCGCGGCTCCGGTGCCGCCTGCTGCTGCTGGTTTTGCCATAGTAGCTCTTAGCTCCTAGCTCTTAGCTTCTAGCCAGGAGCTAGAAGCTAGAAGCTGCTTTTAGGTTTTTGCCGTCGCCTTCTTCTTCTGCGCGACGGTTCCCTTACGTGGTCCCTTGCGGGTACGCGCATTGGTATGGGTACGTTGCCCGCGGACCGGAAGGTTACGGCGGTGACGGAATCCGCGATAGGAGCCGATTTCGATGAGCCGCTTGATGTTCATCGAAACTTCCTTGCGGAGATCGCCTTCCACCAATCCTTCGGCCTCGATGACCGTACGGATCCGGTTGACCTCTTCTTCGCTGAGGTCCTGAACCTTCTTCATCGGGTCCACTTTCGCCTCATCGAGAAGGCGCCGGGCGCGCGGATGCCCGATTCCGTAAATGTAGGTCAACGCGATATTGATGTGCTTCTGGCGGGGAAGATCCACGCCTGCGATACGTGCCATGTTTCTTACGCCTCCACAGCTCTGACGCTTCGAGCTTCGAGCCGCCTTGAGTGCGATTGCTCGCAGCTCATAGCTCGCAGCTCATAGCTTCTTCAGCCCTGACGCTGTTTATGTTTCGAGTTCACGCAGATCACGCGCACCACGCCCTTGCGGTGGATGATCTTGCACTTGTCGCAAATCTTCTTAACTGATGCTCTTACTTTCATAATTCCTTGTCCCATTCGGCCGGGCTTCGCCCTGGCCGGACAGCCGAGGTGGCTGTCGCTACGTGATTATTTATAGCGATATACGATCCGCCCGCGATTCAAGTCGTAGGGTGAAAGTTCCACCGCGACTTTATCTCCTGGCAGAATGCGGATGAAGTTCTTGCGCATCTTGCCGGAGACATGCGCCAGCACCTGATGCTTGTTCTCCAGTTCGACCCGAAACATCGCATTGGGCAGAGGTTCCAAAACCACCGCCATCACTTCAATCGCGTCTTCTTTGCTCATTCGCTCCTAGCTGCTCTACTGCGTCAAAATCACTGGCCCATCTTTGGTCACCGCGACGCAATGCTCGAAATGCGCGCTGAAACTACCATCTGCGGTGACGGCCGTCCACTTGTCGCCCAGCACTCGCGTCTCAGGCTTACCGGAATTCACCATCGGCTCGATCGCGATTACCATTCCCTCGCGCAACCTGGCGCCATGGCCGCGATTCCCGAAATTCGGCACCTGCGGCTCTTCGTGCAAACGAGTCCCGATACCGTGCCCTACAAACTCGCGCACCACGCTGAATCCGGCGGCCTCAACATGCTCCTGCACGGCCGCGCCCACATCGCCAATCGAATTCCCGATGCGTGCCTGCTCGATCCCGCGGTACAGCGAAGCTTCCGTAACTTCCAATAGCTTCTGCAGTTCCGGTTTCAGGCCATCGCCGACTGGGACTGTGATCGCGGCATCTCCGTAATAGCCGTCGAGCACTACGCCACAATCGATCGAGACAATGTCTCCCTCTTTGAGCATCCGCTTCTCTGAGGGGATCCCATGCACAATCTCTTCGTTCACCGACGTGCACAGCACGCACGGATAATCGTAGTAGCCTTTGAAAGCCGGCTTGGCTCCGAGCTCCTTGATCTTTGTCTCGGCCGCGCGCTCCAGGTCCATCGTCGAAACGCCAGGGTTCACCAGCGTTTTCACATGATCCAGCACCTGGCGGACGATGTGGCCGCTACGCCGCATCTTTTCGATTTCGCTCGCCGACTTGCAAACAATCGCCATGCTTCGTTCTCACGCGTGATGGTCTTCGAGGATCCGGAAAATCAGAGCCGTCACTTCGTCCATCGGCAGATCTCCGTTCACCGAGATCAGCCTGCCCGTGCGCTGATAGTAATCCGCGACAGGACGAGTCTGCTCCTCATAAGCCATTAATCGCGGCCGAATGACTTCCAACCGGTCGTCGTTGCGGGTCACCAGCTTCGTCGCGTGGGCCTCATCGCACAACTCGTCCACGCGCGGCGGCTGAAGGTGGACGTTATAGATCCGTCCACAGGTGGGACAAGAACGTCGTCCAGTAATCCGGAGCAATAATTGATTATAGTCGACGTCGAGGCGCACCACAATCGGCCACGCTCGCGTCGGACGCGAATTGTCAAAGAGCTCAGCTTCGAGCAACGCATCGAGCCACCCGGCCTGGGCTGCAGTCCGGGGAAAACCGTCAAGAATATAGCCACGCTTGCAATCCGGCTGCACCAGTCGTTCGCGGACCATGGTGCAGACGAGGTCGTCGGAAACCAACTCTCCGCGGGCCATGACTGCCTTGGCCGCCTGCCCCAACTCGGTTCCGCGAACCACGTTCTCCCGCAGGAGATCACCGGTTGAAACCTGGGGAATTCCGTAGCGTTCCATGATGCGTTTGGCCTGAGTGCCTTTCCCGGCACCCGGCGGTCCAAGCAGCACCACGGGACCCACGTCACGCGAGGTTTCCTGCGCCATCGGCTGGCCAAAGCCTCCCGACCTCAATCTCCCCGACCGTCGTCTTGGACCGCCGAGGTGCAGCAACCCCATCACATTCGCGAACATCCGCCGCAAAGCTACCAGCGACGACCGCGGATACGCCCGCTCCGCGGCGTAAATCCGTCATAGTGCCGCATGATCAGCTGCGCTTCGATCTGCGTCACCGTGTCCATGGCCACGCCGACTACAATCAGCAGCGACGTTCCGCCGAAGTAGAACGTCACACCCAAGCCATTGGTCACCCAAGTCGGTAAGTTGTCGAAGAACCGTCCGATGGGTCCCCACAAGTGGTTGAGGTGAATGCCGGTGATCATCCATTCTGGAATGAACGAGATCACGATCAGATACAGAGCGCCGACCAGCGTGATACGGGTCAGGACTTCATTGATGAAGTCAGCTGTCCGGCGTCCGGGACGAATGCCCGGAATAAACCCGCCGTATTTGCGCATGTTGTCGGCGACTTCGCTCGGATTGAACACGATCGAAACGTAGAAGTACGCGAAGAAAATGATGCCGACCCCATAGAGGACCGCGTAGAGCGGTTCGCCCCACCGGATCGCGTCAAAGAGGGGCCCGAAGTAGCGGTTAGTTCGCAGGCCGTAGCCGATGGTCTGAGGCAAAGTCAAAATTGACGATGCGAAGATGACGGGCATAACGCCGCCGGCATTGACGCGCAGGGGCAAATGCGTCGACTGTCCACCCATCACCTTGCGTCCAACGACACGCTTGGCGTACTGCACGGGAATTCGCCGCTCGCTTCGCTCCACGTACACGATAAAAGCGACGACCACCACCATGAAGGCAATCAGAAGGATCATCAGCGGGAAAGTAATTGCTCCCCACGAGGCGTTCTTTGCCTTATCGATGAGTTCGACAACCCCACGCGGCAGGCCCACGACAATGCCGGCGAAAATCAGCAGCGACATCCCGTTGCCCACGCCGCGCTCAGTGATCTGTTCGCCAAGCCACATGATGAACGCGCTGCCCGTCGTCAGAGTCAGCATCGTCATGAGGCGAAATCCCCAGCCGGGATTCAACGCAAATCCGCCCTTTTCGAGTCCGATCGCGATGCCGAACGACTGGACCGAGCTGAGAATGACGGTTATGTAACGCGTCCACTGCGTGATCTTCTTGCGGCCAAGTTCACCTTCCTTCTGGAGCTTGGCCAGCGGCTCATAGACCACGGTCAGCAACTGCAGAATGATCGATGCCGTGATGTATGGCATGATTCCCAGCGCGAAGATCGTCATGCGCCGCAGTTGGCCGCCGGAAAAGAGGTCTACAAATCCGAGCAACGAGCCGCCCGTGCTGCCCTGGGTAAAGAACGACTCCAGCTTGGCGGTATCGATTCCGGGAGTCGGCAGGTGACCACCCAGCCGGTACACAAACAGCATCCCAAGCGTGAACAGAATGCGCTTGCGAAGATCTGGAATGCGAAAGATGTTTGCCAGCTTGTCCAGCATTACTGCAAGACCTCGACCTTGCCGCCCGCCTTGGTAATTTTTTCCTGCGCCGTCTTCGAAAACTTATGCGCGCTGACAGTGAGAGCTACGGTTAGCTCTCCGTCACCCAAAATCTTGACCGGATGTTTCGTTTTGATGACGCCCGCCTTGCGCAATACTTCGGGAGTGATCGTGGTCTCGCCCAGCTCTGCCAGCCGCTCGATACTGACGATCGAGAACTCCTTGCGGAAGATATTGGTAAACCCGCGCTTGGGCATGCGCCGATGCAGCGGCATCTGGCCGCCTTCAAATCCGCGGATCATGCGTGATCCGGTGCGAGACCGCTGACCTTTGTGGCCGCGCGTCGACGTCTTTCCCATGCCGGAGCCCATACCGCGGCCCACGCGCTTGCGCTTGGTTGTCGCCTTCTTCGGTGCGTGAATATTCGATAGATTCATGGTCTCGTCTCGTCGAGGCGTTGCTTGCAACGTCTCTTCCTGCTGATGCGTTCTCGTCGCGCCGGCAGAGACGTAGCGAGCTACGTCTCTACGAATAACTAATTGACGACTTCCACCAGGTGAGGGACCTTCGCGACCATTCCGCGGATCGCCTGGTTGTCCGGGCGCTCAATCACCTGATTCAGCCGGGTGAATCCCAGCCCCTTGATCACCAACTTCTGTTTCTGCGGGGCGCAGATGGCAGATCGCACCCACTTGAGGTGAATCTTCCCGCTGCCCGCACTCGTTTTCTTCGTCGTCATTTTAAAACCTCAGTGGTCAGTGGCCAGTGATCAGGGGCCAGTATCCGAAATTATTGTGTAGCCGGCCACTGATCGCTGGCCACCGGTTTCTAGAGTTCGTTCGCGACTTTGCCCCGCAGAATCGCGACGCTCTCTCTGTTCTTCAATTGCCTGAGCGCGTCGAACGTCGCCTTGATCACGTTGTGCGGATTCGTCGTCCCGATGGACTTCGTCAAAACGTTTTGTACGCCCGCTGAAGTCATGACCGCACGGACGGCGCCGCCCGCAATCACGCCAGTGCCTTCCGGGGCCGGCTTCAAGAGTACCTTGCCAGAGCCGTAGCGCCCAAGCACCAGGTGCGCGATGCTGGTCTGCGTCAGATTCACCTTCATCAGGTTCTTCTTCGCGGACTCGATTCCCTTGCGGATGGCCTGTGGCACTTCCTTCGCCTTGCCGGATCCGTAGCCGACCACTCCAGCCGACGGATCGCCGACCACCACGAGCGCTGCGAACGAAAGATTCTTTCCGCCCTTGACCACCTTGGTCACGCGGTTGATGGCTACCACCTGGTCCTTCAGTTGGTACGCCCCTGCATCGAGTTTCTTAATCACTGTTGGCATAATTTTCAGCTTCTAGCGACGAGCAGTGAGCAAACCAGTTTCGCTCAATGCGCTCATTGCTCCTAGAACTTCAATCCCGCTTCCCGGGCCGCATCGGCCAGTGCCTTTACGCGCCCGTGATAAATGTATCCGCCGCGGTCGAATACGACCTTGGTCACACCCTTCGCCTTCGCACGCTCGGCAATGGTCTTCCCAACCGTTTTGGCGGAAGCGACGTTGCCGCCAGTGCGCCGATCTTCTTTCTTGCCTTCGGCAGTGCTGGCGGACACCAGCGTCTTCCCGTTCAGGTCGTCGATCACTTGCACATAGATGTGATTCAACGAGCGGTACACATTCAGCCGCGGACGCTCCGCCGTTCCCTGCATTTTCTTGCGAATGCGCTCGTGTACGTGTCCGCGCTTCTCGTTCTTTGTAATTTTCGTAAGCATGATTAAAGCTCTCAGCTCTCAGCCTTCAGCTATCAGTTCGGGCTCTCAATTCGCGACTGTCGCGCAAACAACTGAGAGCGGAAACCTGACAGCTGATAGCTTATTTCGCTCCTGTCTTTCCAACTTTCTTCTTCAGGCGCTCGCCGACGTAGCGCACGCCCTTGTTCTTGTACGGGTCGGGCGGACGCAGCGATCGCATTTCGGCAGCAACCTGGCCGACTTTCTGCCGGTCGATTCCGTTCAGCGTGATGCGCGTCTGCTTCGGATCGACCGCGGCATCCACACCGGTCGGCAGCGGATACTCGATCGGGTGCGAGTATCCCAAGTTGAACACGATCATGGCCTTGCCCTTCATCTCGGCGCGATACCCGATGCCGACGATTTCCAGCTCGCGGGTCCACCCCTTGGTCACGCCTTCGACCGCGTTATTGACCAGTGCGCGCGCCAGTCCGTGCACAGCCGACTGCGAATCGTTTTCGCGAATCGCGAGGATGTGCCCGTCCTTCTGCTCGACCTTGATGCCGGCCGGCAGCGGAGTGTCCACTTTGCCCTTCGGTCCCTGCACCAGGACCGTATTGCCTTCCACTTTGACCGTGACGCCCTTGGGAATCGCGATCGGCTTTTTTCCAATTCGTGACATAAGCTCTGCTCTCAGCCTTCAGCTTTCAGCCATCAGTTTTGCTTTTCGGTGCCGTCGCTTTTACTGATCGCTGACGGCTGATGGCTGACTGCTGCCTTTAGTAAATCTCGCACAGCAACTCGCCGCCGACGCCTTCTTTACGGGCCTGGCGTCCGGTCATTACGCCCCGCGGCGTTGTCAGGATATTGATACCCATCCCACCCAGCACGCGTGGAATCTCGGTGCGCCGGACGTAGACGCGGCATCCTGGGCGCGACACGCGCTCCACCTTCGAGATGGCCGCCTCGTTATTGGCGCCATACTTCAGGTATACCCGGATAATCTTGTGGCCCTCTTCTTCCGTCGCCTTGAAGTTGGAGATGTAGCCTTCCTCTTTCAAGATGCGGGCAATCTCCAGCTTCAACCGCGAAGCCGGGATATCCACCTTCTGGTGCCGGGCCTGGAGTGCATTCCGCACTCTCGTCAACATGTCTGCGACCGGATCGGTCAACCTCATCGTCTGCTTCTCCTTAAGCCACCCGTTCGCTCCGCGTCGAGCGGAGAACCTGCAGCGGCTTGTTCATCATTCGTTCGTCGTTACTCGTTTGCCGCTGGCTTCTCACCCGTCGTTGCGAACGACCCAACGACCAGCGACAGCGACGCTTTACCAGGAAGACTTCGAAACCCCTGGAATCTCCCCGCGCAGCGCCAATTGGCGAAAGCACAAGCGGCAAATGCCGAACTTCCGCAGGAAGGCGCGCGGACGTCCGCACAGCTTGCAGCGGTTGTGCTTGCGCGTGGAAAACTTGGGCTTTCTTGCGTCCTTAACTCGTTTTGCTGTAGTTGCCACTTAGCTTCTAGCTCCTAGCTGGCTGTCAGCTCTCAGCCGTCAGCTCTCAGCTCAAAATTCTGCAATCTGATTTCTAACTTCTCAAATCCCTATGCCCTAAAAGGCATTCCCATGTGCTTCAGCAACGAGCGTGCCTGATTGTCATTCGCCGCAGTCGTCACAATCGTCACGTTCATGCCTTTCAGCTTGTCGACCTTCTCGTATGAAATCTCCGGAAAGATCAGCTGATCGTGCAGGCCGATCGTGTAATTGCCGCGTCCATCAAACGACTTGCTCGATACTCCGCGGAAGTCGCGCACGCGTGGCAGAACAATATTGACCAGTCGGTCGAAGAACTCGTACATGCGGTCTCCGCGCAGGGTCACCATCGCGCCAATCGACTGTCCCTGGCGAACTTTGAAAGCAGCGATCGATTTCTTCGCCCGCGTCACCACCGGCTTCTGGCCCGTAATCTGCCCCAGTTCGTTCACGGCAGGATCGAGAACCTTCGCGTTCTGCGTGGCTTCGCCCACGCCCATGTTGACGACGATCTTGTGCAACCGCGGAACCGCCATCGGATTCTTCAGTTCGAGTTCCTTCAACAGAGCGGGAGCCACTTCCTTCTCGAATTTCGCCCGCAGCCGCGGACGCTCCTTCGCGCTATGCCGTGCCTGCTCGGGAGCTTTCGACTCCTGCGCCGATTCCTTCTGCCCTTTTTTCTCTTTTGCCATGTCGTTTCAACTTCCTCTCACGGTTTCGGAGTGGTTACCGGTTCGTGAGAATTGATCGATTGTGTCATCGGGCCATTGTGCGATTGGAAAAAACCAGCCGCGCTTCAATCACTCAATGAGTTAAACACCCAATTACTAATTATTTATCCAGCGTCGTACCGCACTTCTTGCAGACACGGACTTTCCGATCGCCGCGAACTTCGTGTCCAATTCGAACCGGTCCACACGTCGGACAAACCAGTTGCACGTTCGAGATCGCAATACGACTCTCCTGCTCGGCGATGCCGCCCTTGATGTTGCGCTGCGGATTCGGCCGAACGTGCTTTTTGACCATCATCACGTGCTCGACCAGAATCTTTGAGTCGTTCGGAAACACGCGCAAGACACGTCCTTCCTTGCCCTTGTCGCGTCCGGTAATCACCTTTACGGTGTCGTTGCGCCGCAGATCCACTCGCTTGTTTTCGGTGCTTACTGTTCTCATAAATTCCCTGAAACCTTGAAACTGACTAGATGACCTCTGGGGCCAAAGAAACAATCTTCAAAAACTTCTTCTCTCTGAGTTCACGAGCCACCGGACCGAACACGCGTGTTCCCACCGGCTCGCCCGCTTCGTTGATCAGCACTGCTGCATTCTGATCGAACCGGATATAGGTTCCATCGCGGCGCCGGTGCTCCTTGCGCGTGCGCACGATGACGGCCTTTACTACTTTGCCCTTCTGCACCTGGCCCTCGGGTGTCGACTCCTTGACCGCCGCGGTGATTATGTCGCCCAGCCCGGCATTCAATCCCGTCGATCCACCGAGCGGCAGAATCATCTGCAGCTTGCGCGCGCCGGAATTGTCGGCGACCTCCAGCATCGATCTCATCATTACAGCCATGGCGTAATCTCCTGATCCCTTGATATTCCCGTCGAACCCGGCCAGGAATATGCGTTAACTCGCCGCGTCCACGGCCGCTTCCGGCACCAATGCGGCCTTGCGCACGATGTCCTTCAGCTTCCACCGCTTCAATTTCGAGAGTGGACGCGTCTCCTCGAGCCGGACCACATCGCCCAGGTGCGCCTGGTTCGATTCGTCGTGCGCGTAAAACTTCTTATTCCGCGCAATCACGCGCCCATAGAACGGATGCGCCTTTTTTCGCGTCACCTGCACAACGATCGTCTTGTGCATCTTGTTCGAGACGACCTCGCCCACCACTTCTTTGCGGCGGCCCTGCGCCTTCTGTGTCGTTTCGGCCATTATTTCTTCTCCGTAGCAGCCGAGCGATTGCGCTCTACCAGGATTGTCTTCACCCGCGCGATGTCCTTGCGCAACCCACGAATCTTCTTCAAGCTCTCGTTCTGTCCCATGTTCATCTGGAACTTCAGCTTGAAGAGCTGATCGGCGAGATCCCGCTCCTGGTGGCTCAGCTCAACGTCGGTTAGGTTTCTGATTTTGTCTACCTTCATAAATTAGCTCTCAGCTTTCAGCTCTCAGCTTGCACCGTCGCCCTTCTGATAGCTGACGGCTGAAAGCTGATGGCTGCTTTTAGTGCGCTCCCTCGCGCTTCACCAGCGTCGTACGCAGCGCCAGTTTGTGCGACGCCAGCCGCATCGCTTCGCTCGCATCCTGATGCGACACGCCTTCCATTTCAAAAAGGATCTTCCCCGGTTTTACAACGGCGACCCAGTGATCGGGTGCGCCCTTGCCCTTACCCATACGGGTTTCAGCGGGCTTCTTGGTGACCGGCTTGTCGGGGAATACGCGAATCCAGATCTTTCCGCCGCGCTTCACAAAACGCGTCATGGCCACGCGGCTGGCTTCGATCTGGCGGTCGGTCACCCATCCCGGCTCGAGCACTTTGAGCCCGTAATCGCCGAACGACAGCGTCGATCCGCGCCACGCCTTGCCGGTCATGCGGCCGCGCTGCTGCTTCCGATACTTCACTTTCTTTGGCATCAACATAACGAATCTTCCTGTAGAGACGTTGCTCGCAACGTCTCACTCTCACCACATACCTCACTGCCGATTTCGGCAGGAGACGTAGCAAGCTACGTCTCTACGAACTCTTAGAATCCGCCCACGGCCGTCGGCTGTGCTTCCCGCTTTTTCTGCTGCAGGATCTCGCCCTTGTACACCCAACACTTCACGCCGATGACTCCGTAAGTCGTGCGGGCTTCGCTGAACCCGAAATCGATGTCGGCACGCAGCGTGTGCAGCGGCAGCCGCCCCTGCAGATACCACTCCGACCGCGCGATTTCGTTTCCGTTCAGGCGACCACTGACGCGAACCTTAATACCCTTGCAGCCGAAGCGCAGCGCGGAATCGACGGCCTTGCGCATTGCGCGCCGGAAGCCCACGCGCTTTTCCAGTTGCAGCGCGATCGACTCCGATACCAGCTGCGCGTCGAGCTCAGGCTTATGCACTTCCTGGATATCGACAAAAATATCCTTGCCGCCAGTGCGCTTCTGTAATTCCGCTTTCAGCTTGTCGATTTCTGCGCCCTTGCGGCCGATGATGATGCCAGGCCGCGCCGTCTTGATGATGATGCGCAGCTTGTTGCCCGGACGCTCGATCTCAATGGCGCTGACACCCGCCGACTTGAGCTTCTCCTTCAGCTCATTCTTCAGCTTTACGTCCTCATGCAACTGTTTGTCGTAGTCCCGCTCAGCAAACCAGCGCGACTTCCACGGCTTCGTGAATCCAAGCCGAAAACCATAAGGATGGACTTTTTGTCCCATTGCTTCTCCTAATCCCAATCCTCAACCAGACTGCTCAAACCTATTTCGCGGCCGCTTTCTTCTTCCCAGCCGATTTTGCTGCCGGGGCTCTCCGCCGCGCCTTGGCTGGAGCCGCGGGAGCCGACTCTTCGCCGACCACTGTCGCAACTTGCCCATTCTTTCCACGCTCAGCCAGGATCAGTTCGATGTGCGCAATGCGCCGCTGATACCGGTACGCGCGTCCTTGAGGCGCCGGACGAATCCGCTTCATGCGCGGACCGTCGTTCGCTATAGCGCTTTTCACATACAGGTTGTCGATTTCGACATCCAGCCCCTTCTCGGTCGCCAGAAAGTTTGCGTTGTCGAGCGCCGACTGCAGCAACTTACCGACGTGCTCGGCTACGCGCTTCTTGGTGAACAGCAGGGTGTTGCGCGCTTCTTCGACGCGGCGGCCCTTGATCAGATCCAGCACCAGCCGCGCCTTCTGTGGCGAAACCCGCAAGTATTTTTTTTCTGCTCGAAATTCCATAGTCGTAATCTCAGTTCTAGCTCGCGGCTCAAAGCTCGCAGCTCTAAGCCTTCGGTGCCGCCGGTGCTGATCCGCCCGCGGGCGCTGACGGAGTAATTGCTCCCGGTCCACCCGGGATACCCGCGGGCTTCGCCGCTACTTCCGTCGCCGCCCTCATGGAGTGTCCCTTGAAGGTGCGCGTAAAGCTGAACTCGCCCAGTTTGTGTCCCACCATGTTCTCGGTCACATACACCGGAATGAATTTCTTCCCGTTATGTACTGCGATCGTGTGCCCGACCATCTCCGGCACCACCGTCGAACGCCGCGACCACGTGCGCAACACTTTCTTCTCGTTGCGTGCGTTCATGCCTTCCACCCGCGACTGCAGGTAGCTATCGACGAATGCGCCTTTTTTCGTTGAACGCGCCATAAATTCAGCTCTCAGCTTTCAGCCGTCAGCTTTCAGCTAACAGCTTCTAATATCCTTTTCATTCCGAACCGGCGTATTTTGCCGGTGAGGAATCTGGTTTACTTACTCCGCCGGCTCACGATGAACTTATCGGTCCGTTTGTTGTTCCGCGTCTTATAGCCGCGGGTCGGCTGGCCCCATGGAGTCACCGGATGGCGCCCGCCTGAGGTCTTGCCTTCGCCGCCGCCATGCGGGTGGTCCACCGGGTTCATCGATACGCCGCGGTTATGCGGACGCTTGCCTAGCCAACGCGACCGTCCAGCCTTACCGATGGTCACGTTCTCGTGATCGATATTGCCCACCTGCCCGATGGTCGCCATACAATCTTGCGAGACCTTGCGTGTCTCTCCGGAAGGCAGCTTCACCAGCGCGTACTCTTCTTCCTTCGCGACCAACTGCGCCGATCCACCCGCCGACCGCACCATCTGCGCGCCCTTCCCCGGCTTCAGTTCCAGGTTGTGGATCACGGTGCCTGGCGGAATGTTCCGCAGCGGCAGCGCATTGCCGACAAGAATGTCGGCATCGGGGCCGCTGACAACTTTCTGTCCAACCTTCAACCCTTCCGGTTGCAGAATGTAACGCTTCTCGCCATCGGCATACGCCAGCAGCGCAATCCGCGAGGAACGGTTCGGATCGTACTCGATCGTCGTGACCGTGGCCGGAATGCCGGTCTTGTCGCGCTTGAAGTCGATGATGCGCAGCTTGCGCTTGTGGCCGCCACCGATGAACCGCATCGTGGTGTCGCCCGAGTTGCGCCGGCCGCCGGTGCGCGGCTTAGGCTCAACCAGCGGCTTATGCGGTTGCTTCGTCGTAATGTCGTCGTTGACGAGCGTGGTGCGATACCGCAGCGTCTGCGTCGTCGGTCTGTAAGTTTTGATCGGCATAATCAGCTCTTCTCGTAGAGACGCTGCTTGCAACGTCTCCTCTCACCACATGCCGGCCTGCTCGCGCCGGCAGGAGACGTAGCAAGCTACGTCTCTACACTAATTACAAATTCTGCGCGTACTCCGGCATTTTCTCGCCGCTACGCAAACGCACGTAAGCCTTCTTCCAGTCCGGACGGTAGCCGGCGAACTTTCCGCGACGCCGTTCTTTGCCTGGATAGGTGGCTGTCCGCACCGAATGCACTTTCACTTTGAAAATCGACTGCACGGCTTCCTTGATTTCGGTCTTGGTCGCCTTAGGAGCTACCTGGAACACCAACGTGTTCTGGTTCTCTTTGATGGCGAGACCCTTTTCGGTAATCACCGGACGGCGAATGATTTGGTATGCGCTCTTCATTTACGCCACCTCCGCCGCTTTTTCATTGCGCTGCCGGCGGCGACGTTCTTTCACTGGCTTCTTCGCCGCTTCGTCTTCGCCACTACCTGCCTTGCGGTGCTTTTTCGAAACCGAACTCTGCAGCGATACCTGCAGCTTCTCGATCGCCGGATGCGAGAAGATGACCCGGTCATGCTTCAGCAGATGATACGGATGCACTTCATTCCCGCGGACGAGTTCAAGCCCGTCGATATTTCGCGCGCTCAATTCCAGGTTGCGGTTGTCATGCTTCGGCGCCTCGACCACCAGCACCGTCTTGTCCACTTTCAATGCATCGAGCGCTTTCTGGAATTCCTTGGTCTTCGGCTCTTTCAGGTCGAATGCATTCACCACGATGAGCTTGCCATCGGCAAACTTCGCCGCCAGCGCCGACCGCAACGCCCCGAGTAACTTCTTCTTCGGGAACGCGTAGTCGTAAGAGCGCGGCACAGGACCATGTACGGTATAACCGTGCCGCCAAAGTGGCGAACGGATCGACCCGATGCGGGCCCGCCCCGTCCCCTTTTGCTTCCACAGCTTCTTGCCCGAACCGGAAACTTCCCAGCGGCCCTTGGTCTTGTGCGTTCCGGCGCGCTGCCCGGCGCGGTAGTGCTTGACCGCTTCCCAGAGCAGATCTTCATTCACCGCGCCGAAGATCTCATCGGCGAGATCAAATGTTCCAACCTTCTCGCCGCTCAAATTGTGAATATCAATCGTTGCCATCGTATTTGCATTTCTGACCACTGGCCCCTGGCCACTGATCCCTTTTTTATGCTTTCTTCGCCGCTCTCTTGGCCGCCTTCAACGGATCCACCGTCGCCGCACCTGCGAATCCACGACGCTCTCGTGGCGGCTTCTTCGCTTTCGTAATCACGATGTATCCGCCCTGGGGTCCCGGAACGCTGCCTTCGACGACCAGCAGATTCTCGTCCTTGTCCACGCCCAGAACGCGCAGGTTGCGAGTGGTTACCTGCCGATCGCCCATGTGCCCGGACATCCGCATTCCTTTGAATACGCGCGACGGAAATGCGGAGGATCCGATGGAACCGGTGATCTGGAACATCGAACCGTGCGATTTCGGGCCGCCGGCGAAGTGATGGCGTTTTACGACACCCTGGAAGCCTTTGCCCTTGCTGATTCCCACGATGTCGACGAATTTCTCACCATCGAAAATCTCGACCAGCACACGGTCGCCAACCTTCACGGCTCCGTCGCCATCGGCGGACGGCTCAATCTCGAGAGGCACTTCGCGCATGAATTTCACCGGCGGCAGATTGTTCTTCGCCAGATGTCCCTTCGCCGGCTTCGTCAGGCGCGACTCTTTCACAAACTCGACCAGGCCGATCTGCGCTGCCTCGTATCCATCCTTCACAGCTGTCTTGTGCTGGGTCACCACGCAGGGGCCGGCTTGCAACACTGTGACCGGGCGAACATCGCCCTTCGAGTCAAACAGTTGCGCCATCCCGACCTTCTTGCCCAAAATTCCCGCGACCTTCGTTGCCATAATCTCCATCTCCACCAGCATGCCAGTCGGTTAACGACTGCTATTGGCTGGACGCTTCTGCTCGTAGCTCAAAGCTCGAGGCCTGAAGCTATTTATGTTCCTTGCCGAACGCCTTGATCTCGACGTCGACACCGGCCGGCAGATCCAATTTCATCAACGCATCCACTGTCTGCTGGGTCGGCTCGAGAATGTCGAGCAACCGCTTGTGGGTGCGGATCTCAAACTGCTCGCGCGACTTCTTGTCCACGTGCGGGGAACGGAGCACGCAGTACTTATTCTTCATTGTAGGTAGCGGAATCGGTCCCGCAATCTGCGCGCCGGTGCGCCGCGCTGTCTCCACGATCTCGCCCGTCGACTGATCCAGAATGCGATAGTCGTAAGCTTTCAACCGGATCCGAATTCTCTCTTTTCCAATCACTGTTTCGTTTCCTAACCCCTCCCGGCATCTCCGGGAGGAAAGAACGCTAGCTCGTGTGGCGCGGGCACTTTTGCCCGTTTCGCTTTCAGCTTCAAAACCTCGCGGGCAAGAGTGCCCGCGCCACACGGCTTCCCCTTACTGAATAATCTCGGCGATCGTGCCGGCTCCCACGGTGTGGCCGCCTTCGCGGATGGCGAAGCGCAAGCCCTTTTCCATGGCTACCGGCGTGATCAGTTCGATCACTAGGCTCACGTTGTCTCCCG